>Ga0114969_10004237_pt1 | contig 11370 bp, 10 predicted proteins | sample M_130807_MF_Meta_FD_87316 | JGI IMG/M metagenome (GOLD analysis project Ga0114969, IMG submission 87316) | Freshwater microbial communities from Lake Montjoie, Canada to study carbon cycling - M_130807_MF_MetaG | ecosystem: Environmental > Aquatic > Freshwater > Lake | place: Lake Montjoie...
CATCATGACGAGGACGTTCTCCCCGGAGCGACCGAAGTAGAACGGGTAGACGTACTCGAAATCCGAAGCCCCCTTCACCAAGTCGACGTTGAAGCCCTCGTCCAGAGGGGGGTCCCAGTCGCTCCCGGCGGGACGATGGCTCGCGGCCTTGCCGTGCTTCTCCGGCACGTGCCGGATCCATCGCGGCGCGGGATCCCCGCGGCCGGGTCGCGACCGCCCGATGAATTGGATGGCCATGTCTTCCGGTGCCCGGATGTACGACGCGAAGAACACCCCGACGTATCCGTGCTTCTTCCAAACGTCCTCCAGCGGAGTCCCGGCGTACGCGAGATCGACGGCGTCGTCCTTTGCCTCGAAGGCGATGCGGCTGCGCAGGGGCCAATGCTCCGTCCGTTCCTGTTGCAGTTCCACGCGCGTCGTCGTGGAACGAACCAACCGCATCGGGGCACGGCGCGGCTCGAAAATGTTCCAGCCGAAGGAAAGGCTGTCCCCGCTGAAGACGTGCTCGAGATTCAAACCGGCATATTCCGGAACGAACAGGTTCGTGGGGTCGCCGGGGCGGGAGCCCAGTTCGGCCACTCCGTTGTACCCGGCGCGGTGCGTCGCGCCGTGGGCCTCGTTGTCCGCAACCACCGCGCGGAGGCGCGGGGTCTCCAAAACAAGCGAGTGCGCGGATGGGATGTCGGCCGCAAAGGCGCCGGGCATGGCGATCCGGAAGACCGTTCCCAGCAACAGGGCGGCCGGCAGCATTCGGGAACGAGATTCCATGGATGGTTTCCCATAGCACCGACCGCTTCCCCAAGCCAGTCCCGTGGATCCGCGACGAGGGAAGGCGTGGATCACGGGGCCGAGTTCCGGGGTGGTCGGGCCCGGGGTCATGGCAACAGGTAAGCGCGGAAAAAACGGTCGATGTCGACGCTCCCGGGCATCTCCGGCAAATCGGTGCCGCCGAACGGTTCGACCCGACGGCCTTCCACCCAAGTTCGAAGATTCGCGGAAACCTCGACGACCAATGAACTCGCGGCCGGGCCGATGAACGAGGCTTTGAATGCGCCCGCCGCGATGCTCGGTGTCCGCGACCGGTTTCCGATCGCGGGCGATGACGGTGGACCGGAGACGGTGCATCCAATGCCGGCGCCCAGAACCGGAAGTCGCTTCCATCTTCGGAGGAATGGCGGGCTCGTGCGGATCATATGTTCCGAGGCCGCCGTTGACAGGGGTCGGGGCGCTTCGCGAAGGTGACGGCTTCCTATGTCGGAACCAAGAGTCAACGAGCTGATGGAGAAGATCGTCAGCCTGTGCAAGCGCCGTGGGTTCGTCTTCCAATCCTCGGAGATCTACGGCGGCATCAATGGCTTTTGGGACTACGGTCCCTTGGGCGCGGAACTGAAGCGCAACGTCAAGGAACTGTGGTGGACCTCGATGACCCGGCGACGCGACGACGTGGTGGGGCTCGAGGCCACGATCATCATGCATCCGCAGATCTGGCGGGCATCGGGGCACGTCGACACGTTCAGCGACCCGATGTGCGATTGCCTGCTCACCCGGAAGCGGTTCCGGGCGGACCAGATCGAGCTCCAGTCGGGAACCGCCTATCACTACACCGGGGCGCGCGACACGGCGGCGGGCAGGGCGGTGACCGAGCCGTACGCGGTGTTGTTGCCTGCCGGCAAGCCGCCGGAAAGCGCGCGCAAGACGGCGTCGGAATTCTATCGCCTGCGGGGTCTGGCCCAGCCCGAACTCGAGGGGGAGCGGATGGAAAAGGTGGAGAACTCGCAGCGGTTCAACCCGGACAACGGATCGCTCCTGACCGAGCCGCGCCCGTTCAACCTGATGTTCAAGACCTACGTCGGGCCGGTCGCGGACGAGGACAACGTGGCGTACCTGCGGCCGGAAACGGCACAGGCGATCTTCGTGCAGTTCAAGAACGTGGCCGACACGTCGCGCCAGAAAGTGCCGTTCGGGATCGCCCAGATGGGCAAGGCATTCCGGAACGAGGTGACGCCGCGGAATTTCACCTTCCGTTCGCGCGAGTTCGAGCAGATGGAACTCGAGTTCTTCATCCAGCCCGACGAGGTGGTCGAGGCCCTGTGCGGGACGGTGGCGACGCCCTCGGGACCGGGACATCCCGGCGAACCGCAGCGGAACTGGGGTTGGCAGATGTGGCACCAGTACTGGGTCGAGGAGAGGATCCGTTTTTACGACGCGATCGGGTTGCCGCGGACGACGCTCGAGGAGTACTGGCAGAAGCCGGAAGAACTGGCCCACTACGCGCGGGCGACGGTGGACCTCCTGTTCAAGTTCCCGTTCGGGACCCAGGAGTTGGAAGGCATCGCGGCCCGGAGCGATTTCGACCTGAGCCAGCACGAACGGTTCTCGGGCAAGTCCCAGGGCGTGTTCGACGAGGATCTGCGCACGGCGTGGGGCAAGTTGCCGGAAGAACGCCGGCAGGAATTGTCGGGACGCTACCACGACGCGCGTCTGAAGTACCTGCTGCGGGCGGGCGTTCCGGCCGAGCAAGCGGCCAAGGACGCGCGCGAGGACGCCGACGGATTGGCGAAGGGCCAATACATCCCGCACGTCATCGAACCCTCCGCGGGCGTCGACCGGTTGATCCTGGCTCTGGTGGCGAACGCCTACAGCGAGACCACGACGACCGACGAGAAGGGCAAGACGGAGGTCCGGACGGTGATGCGGTTCCATCCCACCGTGGCGCCGGTGAAGGTCGGCGTGTTCCCGTTGCTGAAGAACAAGCCGGAGTTGGTCGCGAAAGCCCGCGAGGTCCACGGGTTGTTGCGGGGCGACATGCTGGCGTTTTACGACGAGGCGGGTGCCATCGGACGCCGGTACGCGCGGCAGGACGAGGCGGGAACGCCATTCTGCGTCACGATCGACTTCGATACGCTGGGCGAGACCCCGGCATTGAAGGACACGGTGACCATACGGCACCGCGACGACGGCCGCCAGGAGCGGTTGTCGATCGCCGCCCTGAAGGATTACCTGATCGCCCGGGTGCGCTGATGCCTGCGTCGAAAAGCCGTCCGCCGGGGCTCTGGAGCATCGTTGTCTTCAAGCTGGGCAAGGGGTTTCTTTTCCTCTCGCTCGCCTTTGGCCTGTGGTCGTTGATGGACAACAATCTTCCGGCGGACCTGCGGCAACTGCTGCAGCAACTGCATTTCGATCCGGAGCGACGGTTTTGGGCCGACGTTTCGGCGCGGGTGGAAAAGATCACGCCGGACAATTTGGCTTGGCTGGGATCGAGTTCCTTCCTGTACGGCTTGCTGTCGGCATCGGAGGCGATCGGTCTGTTCTGGCGGCGGCGTTGGGCAGGGTGGCTCGCGTTGGCCGAGGGTGCGTTTTTCATTCCGATCGAGATCTTCGAACTGTCGCATGGGTTTACCTGGGGTCTCTCGCTCATCTTGTTGGTCAACGTGATGATCGTCGTCTATTTGTACCGCAATCGTGGGAGACTGTTCGACCCGGCCGGCCGCGGAATCGGGCGCCGGAAGGACTAGGGACTGGGCGGCGTGTCTCCGCGGGTGGGACCCATGTCACAAGCCTCGCGCATCTCGTATCTGTTCGTCGTTGCCCTGCTGTTGCTGGCATCGACGCTTCACATCACCACGCCCTTGATCACGGTCCTCTTCGCGTTCTTCGCGATGAGTCGGCTGTCGTTTTGGGGGCAACGGTGGCTCGGGGTCACCCTTTCCGGATTGCTGTTCGCGGGGGTGCTTTGGGGTGCCGGGTTCTTCGCCAACCAGGCAGTCGTGGCGTTCCCAAAGATCGGCGAGGAAGCCATTCCCAAGGTCATCGAGTACGCGGAATCCAAGGGGTTGGCACTGCCCTTCACCGACTGGAAGAGCCTCAAGGTGCTCGCCCTCGAGAAACTCCAGCAACAGGCCGCCAGCGTTGGCTTCTACGCGCGCCGCACGCTCGTCGAACTCGTCAGTTGCATCGTCGGGGTCGTCGTGGCCGTCAGCTTGTTTCTCGGCTCGAAACTCGATCTCGGCATGCCACCCGGATCGCCCCGCCGCAACCTGTATTCCGCGGTCGCGGAGGCCTTGGTGGCCCGCTGCCGCCATCTCTACGACAGCTTTGCGACCGTCATGGGTGCGCAGTTGGTGATCTCGGCGATCAACACCTCCCTCACCTCCGTTTTCATCGTGTGGAACCACTTTCCGCACGCCGCGTTGCTGGCGATGCTGACCTTCGTTTTTGGCATGGTGCCGATTGCCGGCAACCTGATCAGCAACACCCTCATCGTCGTGGTGGGATTCTCCCGATCGCCGGCCGTTGCGGGGGAGGCCTTGGTGTTTCTGGTGGTCATCCACAAGCTCGAGTACCTGCTGAACTCGAAAATCATCGGGGCGCGGATACGGAACCCGATGTGGTTGACCCTGCTGGCGTTGATCCTGGGCGAGCGCCTGATGGGCATCCCGGGCATGATCCTCGCCCCGGTCCTGCTGCACTACGTGAGGACCGAGGCGTCGGCGATTCCGGCGGGGGCGGGCGCCTAGGGAGTCGGGCTATGGCTTGCGGGCGGGATCGCCGCCGCGGGGCCGCCCCGGAGCTGGGCCTCCACGTCCTTCGGCGCCGCGTTCCTGGTGCTCCTTGAGCCATTTCTCGTGGCGCGCCTCGCGTTCGGCCAATCGCTGTTTCTGGTCGGCATCGAGGAATTCCGACATCCGCGTGTTGCACTCCTTCATCAGCGCGCCGATCTGCTTGAACTGGTCGCGCTGCAACTGGTGCATGCGTTGGGACACGTCGTTGACGATCGGTTCGATCTTCGCCACTTGGTCCGGGCGCAACTGGTAGTCCGTGGTGATCCGCTGCATCATGGACTCGCGGGGGCGGGACATGGGACGGAACGCGGCCCGGCGTCCCCATTGGTAGCCTCCGGCCAGGCCCGCGGCAGTGCCGGCCACGAAGACGGCGGCCAGATAGGCGGCGATCTTTTGTCGCGGCAGGCCGCTCATGGTTGCCAATTGGTATTGATGGCCACCGTGAGTTGCTGGGCCACGCCGGTGTAGGGATCGGTGGACTCGATGTCGGTCTGGTGCCCGGCGTAGGCGCTGGCGCTGACCGCGACGACGGCGAGGGCGAAGGCGGTGGCGAGTCCGGCACGCCACAGTTGCAGGAAGGGTTGCGCGTCGGCCCCGGCGAGGGAGCGGCGCCACGCATGCAGGGCCCGGGTCTCGGCGGCGAACGAGGCTTCCCCGACGGGCCGCGACGGGGCCCGGGCGGCGGCCCGTAGGAGGCGATCGAGCGGATCGGGAGGAGGATTCATGGTTTGTGTTCCCGAAGAAGTTGCTGGAGATGCTTTTTCATTTTCCGGCGCGCACGAAACGCGCGCACTTTTACCAGCGTGGCGGACCACCCGGTTTTCCGGTGGATTTCCTCGATGCTGCGTCCCTCGAGATGGAGCAGGGAAATGACCAGGCGGTCGGCCGGGTTGAGTTGTGAAAGGAGCTTGTCGACGATCTCGCGGGCGCCGAGGGCCTGCGCCAAGGGGAGTTCCCCGGTGTCTTGGGCGAGGTTCTGGATGATCTGGGATTCCTCCTCCGACAAGTCGGCATGCCGGAGTTCGGGTCGGACGCGTTCCCGATTGAGTTCGTTGTAGGCGGAGTTGGCCGCGATGCGCGAGACCCAGTGTTCCAGAGGCACCTGACCCCGGTATTGGTCGAGGCGGGAGAACACTTTGGCAAAAACGATCTGGACGAGGTCTTCCTCACTGGTGCGGCGGGGCAGGTGGGCGCGGACAATCTTGGCGACGAGCGGATGCAGATGGACGAAGAGCTGACGGGCGGCGTCTTCGTCTCCTCCGCGCACCCGCGCGAGGCAAGCGCCGACATCCAGCTGGTTGTCATCCATGAAGCGTTCTTCCGGAACGTCTCTCCAAAGGGTGACCCGAGGCAAGGGTCATGGTTACGGGCGATTTCTGCGGCATGGGACGATCGGTGGCTGGTTTTTTGAAAACACACGAAGCGGAAGTTGACATTCCGGAGTCGCTCCTCATTCTTTGCCCCCGTTCGGCGCCTCGGTAGCTCAATGGCAGAGCAGCTGACTCTTAATCAGTTGGTTCTAGGTTCAAGTCCTAGCCGGGGCACCAAACCTTCTAACCTTTCCCTGTGAATATGCAGGCCATCAACGGCCGGTTGGCTCGACTTGTGGCACTGGCGTTCCTGCCCGCGGCCGTTTCCTGCGCCGACGTGGTGTACGACAACACCCAGCACACGACGTTGGACGCCAAGGGAAACGGGATGTTCTACCGGTTCTCCCACGAGTACGGCGACGACATCAATCTGGCCCCCGGCTACCGGGAGGTGTCGCGGATGACGTTCGAGTACTTCGGCGACTTCGATCCCTCGAAAGTGGCCAATGCATCCTTGACCCTCCGGGTCTATGCAAACGACGGAGTCCGCGCCTTGTCGAACGTGACCACGTCGCAGATGCCGTCGACGTTGCTTTGGGAGAGCGATAAAACCCCGCTTTTGCCCGGCTATTCCATCGTCTCTCTGGATCTTCCCAACGTGACGGTGCCGGATCGTTTCACTTGGTCGGTTCAGTTCAACGGCGTGACCGGGGCCGTGGGTAACTCCGCGGGCCTGATCCTCGCCGATCCCGCGACCATCGGGGCGCCGCTCGCGAACGGCCGTTTCGGCAGTTACTGGGATGCCTGGGTCAAGAGCGACCCGAACAAGGCGGATTCTTGGTCGTTGATCAATTTCGGGGTGGGGGCGAACGACCCCAAGGCGAATTTCTACGTCCGGGTCGAGGCCGTGCCCGAGCCGGGAGTCTGGACGTTGCTGGCCTGTGGCGCCGGATTGTTGCTGGCTGCCGGCAGACGCCGTTCCTCCCGCTGACTCAACAATCCCGCTCCGGACGCACGCGGGATCCACGCGGGTCCCGTAGTCCTCCGGGCGGGACGCTTCTCCGACGGCATCCCATCGCGCCGATGTCCACAGACGCCGTCCCCACGCCGCTGCCCCCGCAGGCCCGGCCCGTGCTCAGGGTCCTGATCGTGGAGGATTCCGAACTCGACGCCCGGGTACTGGTGAATCTCCTGCGACACGGCGGTTGGCAGGTGGTCTCCCGAAGGGTCGATTCCGAGACGTCGTTGCGGGCGGCACTGGGTGCGGAACCTTGGGATCTCGTGCTTTCCGACCACAACCTGCCCGGATTCAGTTCCACCGAGGCCCTGAAGGTATTGCAGTCGACCGGCTTGGATTTGCCTTTCCTGATCGTGTCGGCCGACATCGACGACGAGGTGGCGGTCGGGGCGATGAAGGCCGGCGCGCACGATTTCCTGATCAAAGGGAAACTGGCCCGGTTGGTCCCGGCGGTGCAGCGGGAATTGCGCGACGTGGCCACCCGCGTGGCCCGGCGTGCGGCGGAGGCTTCGATCCGCGAGAGCGAGTTGCGGTACCGCTCGGTCTGGGAGAACTCGACCGACGCAGTGCTGTTGGTGGACACGGAAGACCGCATTCGCTTCGCGAACCCGGCGGTGAAAAGGATGTTCGGCTGGGATCCCGGGGAGTTGGCGGGCAAGAAACTGGACGTGCTCGAACCGGTCGGTGCCTCGGGGCCGACGCCGTGGTCCGAATGGAACGTGGGATCCCGCCTTCTGGAAACCCGGGCACGTCGCGCCGAAGGCGGGGAGGTGTCGGTCGAGGTGGCTCGGACCGAGATGCGCATGGGCGAGCAGCAATGGCGCGTGGCCTTTGTCCGCGACATCACCGATCGGTTGCGCGCGGAGGCGGAAATCCGCCGGAGCCGCGAGGAACTGGCGGCTGCCCGGGAGATCCAGTTGCGCCTGTTCCCGCAATTTGCCCCGGTGGTGCCGGGCTACGAGTTGGCGGGGCGTTCGGTGGCGGCCGAGGCGGCGGGGGGCGACTACTATGACTTTCTGGCATTGCCCGGGGGCGCGGTGGGCTTGGTCATGGCAGACGTCAGCGGTCACGGGGTGGGATCGGCCTTGCTGATGGCGGAAGCGCGGGCGTACCTGCGCTTGTTGGCGCGTGACGCCGGCGATCCCGGCTTGTTGCTGGGGGCGGCGAACCGGGCATTGGCCGAGGATCTCGGACGGGAGCGTTACATCACGATGTTCCTGGGGAGACTGCAGCCGGAATCGCGGCGGCTGGCATTCAGCAACGCGGGCCATCCGGCGGCCCTGGTGATCGACGCGTCGGGACGCGTGAAACACCGGCTCCGCAGGACCGGCGCGCCCTTGGGCCGGAGTCCCAACGAACCGCACCCCAACGGCCCGGATGTCGCGTTGGAAGCGGGCGATCTGGTGCTGGTGGTGACGGATGGCGTGGACGAGGCGACGGACGCGAAGGCGACCGAGTGCTTCGGGATGGAGCGCGCCGCCGAGGTGGTGCGGCGCCATGCGTCGCTTCCGGCCGCGGAGATCGTCGCGGCGCTGTGCGACGCCGTGCGCCAGTTCTGTCTACCCGAAACGCCGGCCGACGACGTGACGGTGATGGTGTTGAAAGTGCGGGCCGAATGAGGGGAATCGTCGGCCGCGCGGCGAAACCGGTTTGCGCCCATGGCGTGGCGTTTGCTACCAACCCCGGGTCCTGACGCCGTTCATGCCACGATCCGGAACAAAATTGGGCCGCTATACCCTGCACGAGTTGATCAACTCGGGCGGGATGTCGGAGATTTGGCTGGCGACGGACGACGGCGGGCGGCAGTACGCGGTCCGGCTGATGCTCAACAACGGCCTGCTGGCGTTCACGGAGCGCAGGCGGTTCCTGACCGGGTGCGAGGTGTTGGCCAACCTGCCGCCGCATCCGGCGATCATCGGGTACGTCGAGCATGGGAAAATCGACGGCGAACTCGCGCTCGTGATGGAGTACGTGGAGGGCGAGAACCTGAAACTCCGCATGGCCGCCAACGACCCGGTGCTCTCGGACAACGTGGCGCAGATCCTGATCGACACGGCCGAGGCGCTCGAGCACCTGCATGACCACGGTTTCATGCACCTCGATTTCAAGCCGGAGAACGTGGTGATGACGCGGAACGGGAGCGTGAGGCTCGTCGATTTCGACCTGGCGCAACCCATCCCCAATCCGCCGCGCAAGTTGGACAAGAATCCGGGCACGCCTGCCTACATGGCGCCGGAACAATTGCTCCGCCAACCCGTCGACCACCGTGCCGACATCTGGGCCTACGGGGTGAGCGCCTTCGAATTGCTCACGTTCCGGAAGCCCTTCCCGGGCGACACGCCCGACCAAGTGCTGAAGCGCGAGCTCGACCGGTCGGATTTCGTCCCGCCGCGCGTGTACAATCCGGACATCCCGACGGATCTGGAACGCATCGTGTGCCGTTGCCTCGAGCGCGAGATGGAGCGCCGCTACCCGGTCACCAGCGTGCTGGTGCACGAGTTGCGGCAGGCACTGTACGTCGGTTGAGCGGCATTGCCGCGTTCCGGATCAGGCCGCCTGCGGCATCGGGCTCCGGGGCGGGGGCAGTGCGGCAAGGATCCGGTCCAGATCCACGTGCTTGCCGATCAGGTCCTGGATCAGTCCGATCTTCTGGGTGTCGTCCGGCCGCGTTTTCACCGTCAGATCGTGGACCCGCGACGCCACGTGGTAGCTGTCCGCGGGCGCGAGCAGCACGGGACAGGCAAATTGGCGGACCAACTTTTCGACGGCCGGCGACGGCATGATGTCGTCCGAAAGGATGACCCCGGCGAGTTGGACGCGGTTGGAAGCACTGAGGTCGGCGGCGACGGCGAGGACATCGTCCCGGTCCGCCGGACAGACAAGGAGCGTTCCGGTCTGGAGACGCTTGGCGAGATTGGCGGCGCCCATCGCGCCGATGACCATGCTCTGGACGACGTTGTGGATGCGGGTCGCGCCGGCGAGGACGGTGGCGTCCAGTTCCTCGCGGATGAGATCGACGGTGGGACGGGAAAGGATCGACTGGTGGGGGATAACGCCGAGAAGTTCGAGTCCCTTTCGCTTGAGACCCCTCCGGGCAAACTCGGTGATGTGGCCGATTTGTTCGGGCAACACCTTGTTGAGAATGACCCCGATGACTTCGACGCCCTCGGCCTCGAAGAGGGCGCGGTTCATGGTGACCTCGTCGATCGGGAGTCCGATGCCGCCACGGCTGACGATGATGACCTTCGAGTCGAGGATCTTGGCGACGGTGGCGTTCGAGAGGTCGAAGACCGAGCCCACGCCGGCATGGCCGGTGCCCTCGATGAGGACGAATTCCTTTTCCCAGGCAACGCGGTCGAACGCCTTGTGGATCCGCTTGATGAGGGCGTCGAGGTTGGCGTTCTGCAGGTAACGGCGGGTGAAATCCGGTTCGACGGCGATGGGCGACATGTCGACGAGCGGGCAATTCAGGCGGAAGACGCGGTCCATGAGGACCGAGTCCTCGTCGATCTTCTGCTCGTCGATTTCGACGAACCTTTGGCCGACGGGCTTGATGTATCCCACGCGTCCGCAGCGGCGCTGGAGTGCGGCGAGGAGGCCGAGCGAGGTGGTGGTCTTCCCGTCGTTTTGTCGCGTCGCCGCGACGAAAACCCGCGGGGTCATGTTGTTGAGGAGCATGGAGGGCGGGGGATTGGGTAGCCAGGGGTTGGGGCGACGGCAGGGTCAGAGTTCGCCGGGCAGCAGTTCGCCGGCGCCGGGATAAAGTTTCGGATACTCGATGCTCTGGAGGCCAACGATCGAAGCGACGCCGAGGATGTCGTGGGCATTGCTGCCGCGGGAGACGTCGGCGGCGGGACGATCAAGGCCCAGCAGGATCTGCCCGTAGGCATTGGCCCGCGCGATGTGCTGGATCAGTTTGCTGGCGATGTTGCCCGAATTGAGGTCGGGGAAGATGAGGACATTGGCGCGGCCGGCGACCTTGCTGTCGGGAAGTTTTCGGGCGGCGATCTCCGGGATGATGGCGGCGTCGACCTGGAGTTCGCCGTCGAAGTCCGCCTCGAAGAAATCGGCGGCGGCCTTTTGCTGGGCGAGGGCGGTGGCGGCGCGAACCTTCAGGATGCCGGGGTGGGTGGCGCTTCCCTTGGTGGAATAGCTCAGGAAAGCGACGCGCGGCTTCATTCCGAGGATTTGCCGCGCGAGGCGGGCGGTGGAGACGCCGATGTCGGCGAGTTGCTCGACGCTGGGTTCGGGGATGACGCCGCAGTCGCCCAGGAAGAGGACGCCGCGTTCGCCGAACCGCGAGTCCTCGACCTCCATCACCATGCAGGAAGAGGCCGTGGTGGTCTTGGGCGCGACCTTGATGATCTGGAAGAGCGGACGGAGCACGCTGCCGGTGATCTCATTGGTGCCTGAAACCATTCCGTCCGCCTGCCTCATGGCGACCATCATGGCCCCGAAATAGTTCGGCTTGATCATGGCG
>Ga0114969_10004238_pt1 | contig 11370 bp, 14 predicted proteins | sample M_130807_MF_Meta_FD_87316 | JGI IMG/M metagenome (GOLD analysis project Ga0114969, IMG submission 87316) | Freshwater microbial communities from Lake Montjoie, Canada to study carbon cycling - M_130807_MF_MetaG | ecosystem: Environmental > Aquatic > Freshwater > Lake | place: Lake Montjoie...
ATAAAAAACTAGAACTAAAATAAAATGAATAAATGAATATTAGTAAATATTCATTTTTTTTAATTTGTTTATTATGAAACTAGAATCATACTTATTAGCAAATGTTTCATAATTTAATCGCATATTTCTTAAATGAGGTCTAACAAATAAATTTAGTCTAGGAGTAAAATTTTCCTTAGTATTTTGATATATAAAAAAATAAAAATATATAGCTGCTAAAATAATAAGCATAGTAATCCAAAATCTGGATATTTTATACATATATACTGTTTGTAAAATATTATTAATTATCAATTTATAAATTTAAAAAGGAGCATATCCCATGGGATGTTTATTACTAAAACTCTCGGTTACACTTGTTGTTGGTTCACTTGCTTGTACTTCATTTGACTCAAATTTGCTTTTGTCTACAGGAATAGCTTTAGAGCTTTTTGATTGTATTGTTTCTTGAACCGTTTGACGATCTACACCTTCTTCTTGTGCTTGTGCTTGTAACTCACTTAATTTAGAACCATCTCCTGTTACAGTTATACCATTTGCATTTGCTTTTGCCTTTGCTTTAGTAATAACTTTTAATTTATCATTTGTATCAGTTGAGCTAGTATTATCATCACCAATCGTTAATCCGGGTTGAATCATAGAATTAGGTTCGGATTCATTATCTAAATTTGTTAACCCTTCTATATTTACGCCTACCATAAAAAACATATTAGATACTATAATTAAACATAAAGCTGCTAATAATCCTAAAGCTACATTACATGTTGTAAAAAATATAACTAACCCAATCAATACTACTCTTCCTAAAATGTTGTTATACATATTTAAAATTATTCTGGGTTTTAGAACTAATATTACAACTAACAATAAAAATAATCCTAGAATTCCATGCTTCTTGTACATTCTATATAAATAAACTAATATATTTTTATTGAAAGACAATATTATTTATTTCAGAGTGTTTTTTAAATAATTATCTTAATTTTTATTAAGAGAATGTCTTTAGCAATTACAGCAGCACCATTTGACAACGATAATCAAAATTATAGTGAATTAAATAGCGATGATACCCCTGTAAATAGAAAACGGCTTACATCATCATCTACTCATAATAAAACTCAAAAACGTTTATCATCTACAGAAATAAATCATGATAAGGTAAATTCTGTTTTACAATCTATTCATAATAATTCAAATGATAATGAATTGGGAGATTTTAATCCCAAAAGAAATCAAGCATCCGCTATACAAAATAACAATGTTCCACTTAATCCTTTAACTACTAATAATAAACTATTAGCACCTCCCGAGTCAATGAGAGAGAAACCAGATAAAAAAGAAGGATTTGATAATAATTTAGTACCAGTTCCATTAGATAATTCAGAAATGGAACTACAAGAGCTTCAGTCCGCTTTTTTAAATGACGCACAAGTTAGAGACTATTACAGAAAATTGGTACCAAATTTTCATAATAAACCAAATGAATCTGGTCCCGCAAATAAAATGTATTACAAAAATAAACAAATGGACATATCAGATGGATTTAGCTCTAGCTCTAGCTCTGGTAATGATGTTCTATTAAATAAAATAAATTATATGATTAATCTTTTAGAAGAGCAACAAGATGAACGAACTAACAATGTTACTGAAGAAGTAATTCTTTATTCCTTTTTAGGAATATTTATCATATTTTTGGTGGACAGTTTTGCGAGAGTAGGAAAATATACACGATAAATAAAATATTATTTTATATCTTTAAGTATAAAATAATTATAAATAATAATATTTATTATTATGAAACCAGTTAAAAAAGTATTACTTTTTTGTAACGCAAGAGACGAAAAACATATTAAAGAATGGGCCGCACATCATTTACTTATCGGATTTACACATATTATTATTTTTGATCACAATTCTAAAGTGCCGCTTTCTACTATATTTCAAAATTTTGATAAAAGAGTTGCTATTGTCAGATACAATACACCTCCGTCTAAAAATAATATAAAAATAGAACTCATGAATAAAGCATTAGGATTAGCTAAACAATTGAATGTTGATTGGTTTATATATTTAGACGCCGATGAGTTCATTATTTTAAATAATAATTTAATAGGAATCAAAGATTTATTGAATAAATATTTTTTTGCTGATTTATTAGCATTAAATTGGCTTATGTTTGGTTCAAATAATTTAAAAACTGATCCCGATGGTCTTATTTTAGAAAATTACACAAAATCTGAATTAATTTTGGATCAACATGTTAAAAGCTTTGTTAGACCATTTCAAGCAACTCATGCCAGCAATCCACATTTTTATCATATTAAAAATAAATCACGAATGTATGCTTTAAATACAATTTTAAATGAACCATATACTTTTAATACAAAAATAGTGGAATATTTTAAAGCTCCCGCATTTATTGCTCATTATGTAAATCAATCTGAAGAAACATATATTAATCGTAAAATTAATTTACCTTGTGATGATACAGGAGAACAACGTAACAAAATAGATACTAAAGGTCTACACGCTATGTATAATTCTTTTGAAAATACATTTCCTAAATTAAAATATGCCAAAAATATTCAAGCTTTTTTAAAGCAATATGGGCATTCTTTTTAATCTATATATATTATATATAATGTCACAAACACTAGATTTAAGTTCAGATTCAAAAGCTGATTCAGATGATGAATCAGTCGATTCGCAAGCAACTATTATAGATAAAAATCCTCTTTTTAATCCCATTATATTTATCGATTGTGCTAAATTAATTGAACCACACCGTAATATAGTTAGACTCATGGGTATTTTTGAATATCAAGGTAAAGGTAGAACTGCTTTTTATAAAACATCTGGAAAATCTCGTTCAGCAATATTTAGAGACGCGTATGTTCCATTTTATGGTGAAACTGATAAACTAATAAAACCAAATCAAGTTAATCCAGATATAAAAAATAAAGACTGGAAAATAGCATTAAAGCCATATTGTAATTTCTCACATAAGATATTAGATTTCTTTGAAGATTTTTATGAATTTCAAATATCAGCTTCAATTAATTCAACTTTTTGGAATAGATCACACTACAGAAGTTTTATATTATCTCGTGATTTTAATGAAAATACTGGTGAATTTATTCCATTACCAGAACCAATTCCTAGTTCAGGTAATTTTTCTGAAATGGGTTGTAATAGAGATATAATAATGGAGACAGGTGAAATTAACGATTTTTTAAGACGTTGTGGGGCTAGAATTGCCGAACGAGAAATACAGGCATATCAATTACAAGAACAAGAAGCAAAAGAAGCAGAGCGACTGGCAGAGATGTCTGCGTTACATCAAGTACAATTAGAAGAAGAAAAAGAACCCCCGGGAAGTTTAAAATTAGATAAAGGTGGAAGAAGTTTAAAGAAAAGAAGGAAAACTAAGAAATCTAAGAAATCTAAGAAATCTAAGAAATCTAAGAAATATTATTCAATTAATAATTAGTATTTGATTTGAATTAAATGTATTATAAGCAAAATTATAGAAAAAATAAGCTGTCGGCGAGACTGCTAATGGATGCGTTTTAATACATAAATTATGGATGATATAATGGTTATCACTTATATCTTCTACTATCAAATAATGAAATTTATTTTTGTCCTTTATTTTCTGTAATACAGACCATAATGCGACCTTAAAACCTTGTATAAATTCGTCTCTTGATAATTCATTTGTTTTAAAGAAAGAAGCGATGCATGAAATTATTTCCTTATCTTTCTCTATAAAAGTACATGTCTTTTTAAAAATATAAGTTGCAACTATTTCACCGTTTAAAACTAACATAATAATAAATAAATTTTCACTTGTTACTAGCTCTATTAAATTACTTATTTCAGGCCAAATAGTTAGTTCCCATTTACTTTGTTGTTTTGTTAGTTCATTAATAAAATTATATAAATAATATATATTTTGTTTATCTCCATGTAATATTTTAATATTTGCTGTAAGCTCAATTGGTTTTGTCCAATTTCTCATATTGAAACAATACGTTTTATAAATAGTTAAAGGAATGATCCCTGTTAGTTCTTCTTCTCTTTTAAACAAACTAACACATATTTTTCTATTTAAATGACTTTGATTATATTCATGTGTTTGTATTAACTGTGGCGCAATATTCTTCTTTCTATGTAACTTATCTACACATAAATAATCTATATAATATACATCTAATTCCCCTTTTTTTATTCCTTTTTTATAACCATTATTGTAAAAAGTTACATGTAAAGGTCTGCCTGTAATAACTGCGATTAATTTTTGGTTGTCAATTGTTGTACTTGTTTTTGTATCTAACAATATTTCTGGTTCCCGATAAAATGACCAAAATGATTTGTGATTATGTCCTCTAAAATATGGCACAATGTTTTCAGTTTGCGGTGTAAATGTATTATCATTATTTCTTAAATAATTCAATTGAACTAACAATGTTACCTCTTTTATATTCTGTTCCGTCAAAATATCATATGAAATTGTTTTAATATTTTTAAAATTAGTATATTTATTTTTTGACGGCAACTCTTTACAAATAATACCTACATTTACAATCCAATAATATAAATCATAAAAATGAAAAACAGGTTGTAGCGCCCAGAACTTGAACTTTAATCGTATGTATACAAAAAAGAGTACAATAAATAATATTATGAATGCGATGATATATGGTAATATCATTTTATATTGATAAAGGTTTTAATATATAATTTATACTTTATTTTTCCTAGATTTATTTCGTCTTTTGTTAGTTTTTCTTTTTGTTGATATTCGGGTTCTTTGTTTTCTTTGTTTTCTTTTAGTTTTTCCTCCTTCTACTCCTATTGTAGATTTAAGCATTCTATATGTCATTGTCTTTGCCTTATATCTTTTTTTAATAATATTTTGTATATTCGCATTATATGGTTCTAATATTTCTAGTTCATTTAATAATGATCTAAATTTACCATCGGGTATGATCCAATTAACTGGATCTTTTTTATTTTTTCCAATTGTATCAATTTCTCTACAATCAGGATAATTTAATAACATTTTAAGCTTTATTTTATCTATATCATTTTTATTTTTATTATAATTTTCTAATATTGTATTAAATTTATCACAATTATATTCTTTGCTAAAAATATCCGGATTAAAATCCATTTGATTTATACTTACAGAATCAGAATCAGAATCAGAACTTGAAAAATTCTCTATTGGAACAGCTCTACGTTCTATGTCAGCGTCTCCATATTTAGCTAAATATTCTGCTGCAAACTCCTTTCGCGATTCTTCAATCAAATTAGGATCGTCAAATAAATTTTCTGACTTATTCTCCTTCTTTTTTGACATATTTTTATTTGTGAATATAGAAAGCATTTTTTGGGGTTGTTTAGAACCCTCTGGTAAATTAGTAGATGGAATCATATAATAATATAATATTATTTATCTATTGCTGCCCTTTTTGAAACATTTGAAACGATTTTATTTACATTATTAGCTTGTTCTTCTGTTGAAGACCCAGACATGGAATTAAAAACAATCTGTAAATAAGCATCATTGTATTTTGAATCGGGATCTAAACATCCAGGATTTGCGCTAACCCAACTCGGTATTTGTTGAATATTTTTTCGTGTAATTTGTTTTATAGCCGTTTTAATCTTTTCCTTTTTGTCATCTTCTTTAAACCACTTGTCTTCATCTTTAATATACAATGTTTCTCTTTTTACGTCGGAACATTGTATCGGTCTTTTTGTCGCATCTAAATCATTCAGCTTAGTTGTGATTATTTGAGAAACCCCATCAACATATCCTAGTCTCCCTGTTTCCTCTAAATCATGTAATTGTAACTGAATTGAACTAACAAATTCACTTATATTTAACGCATCTTTACATTCTTCATTTAAGTACACTTGTATGTTAAATGTTTTGTTGTTACTATTATTATTAACACTATTGTTAGTTACTGTTTTTTCCTTTGACAATTCTATAAGTGATTTTTGTAGCTCTTGATTTTGTTTAAGAAGTTCAATAACAAATGTTGTATCAATTTGTGGTTGTGGTTGAATTTGAAGTTGTTGTTGAGGCTTATTTAAGCACAGTTTCACATGTTTACATAGGCTTGATTTATGGTTATATGATTTATCACAATATGAGCATTTATGATGCTGAACTATTTGTGGTTCCGCGTTAGCATTTATTAGTCGTTGGTGCTTTAGGGTTGTAATGTGTCTATCATATTGACTTTGTCGTGACGTAGAATAGTCACAAGATTTACAATAGATATTATTGGAACTTTTTTGATAGCCTAATTTAGCCTTTAAGACATCTATAAGATTTTTTTCTATTTTATCTGGAGTTTCTGAAATAACAGAGCATAAATTTACTTGGTTTGGTATTAATTTAGTACTATTAATACTCGCATTTAATGATGTAAAATGCTCTTGTTCCTTCTGTAAAGCTTCTAAATGATTTTTACAGTTGTACAATTTTAAAATAGTCATGTCCCAGTTAGACCAATTACCGTGGTCTCTTATTGTTTTATATAATTTTAAATTATAGTACGGTGATTTTATATTATTGCAAGCATATTTATGTGTATGTTTTCTTTGAACAAAATTTGTTGTATGACCTACATGTATATAGGTCACAGATTGGTCTTTACATGAAATTTTATAAATAATAGTATTTGAATAATCAATCTCAACTCTTGGCATAATTATTTATATATATTGTTTCTAAATAAATAATCTTAAAAACTCTTTTATTACATTTAAAAAATCTTAAAAAAGGTTCCGGACATTTTTGAAGAAAAATTGGACAATTTTTACGCTCACACTTTTTTCATACATTTTTTCAAATTTTAGAGCATTATGCTCACAAGTCACTTTTCAAGGGTCTGTTTCCAAAGCTCCTATTGGATTCTTAAAATGGACATTTATAAATGTCCAAAATCAAAAACCAAAAGTAGAATTTACTTTTTCTTTGTTACTGAAAAAAAACCATGAAAAAAGAATGATAAATATGACATGATATATGGTCACACTACAGAAATTCTAATTTAGAGCATAAAATCACCGAATTATAGTCGCCGAATATAGAATGTTATCATTAATTCTGAAGTCCACAAATCCTTCATTTTTATATCGTTAGATTGCGGCAATGATAATCCATTTTCTCCTTCTGGTTGTCCAACCAGAACAAATTCAAACGCATCTGGCTCCATGTTAAAATCAATGGCTACAAGTGGCTTTATAGCGTCTCTAAATTGGTTCAATGTCCAATCAAGATAGATCAAATAAGTTTTTCTATTGGTAGTCCATGCTTCTTTAAAATACACATAGACCGGAGGAATAGTTAGATAGTTGTTGTTATTAGATGACATTTTTGATATAATATGATTATTATATTCTATCAAAAGTATATTTCAATTTTTTTCTTTCATTTCTTTAAGTTTTTTTATAATATATATTATTTCATAAATTTTTAATTGAGAAATTTGTTAGTTGGGCTTTGTAAATAGGTATAAATATTGATATTCATACTGACAATGAATTAAATCTATTATTCCTTCTACAACAAATCCAGCTCCTTGCGCTTCATCTACTATTTCTTTCAAGTCAGGCATGTACATAGTATGCTCTTGTTTTCTCACCTTTCCATCTTTGTCATTTTTAAATTTTTCAGTAAATTTAGCAATATTATTTTGCTCATCTAAATCAAACTCCGCATTATAAGCAAAATCACTGAACTTGACTTTTGTTTGTGTAATTCGCTTTTTCGCATATTTTTGTGGCGACACATATAATAGTGGATTCCCTGGAGGCAATATTGGATCAAATTTTACTCTATCTACTAAATGAACAATTAAATATCCTCCTGGCATTAACCAGTTTGAACAATTTTGGAAAAACATTGCTTTATCTTGAATATAATATATCGTAAAATACATACACAAAATGTGAGTAAATGAATCTGGAGCAAATATTTGACTGTTTGTAGCATCTCCTACTTCAAAATCATAATCAGGATAACTTTCCCTTGCTTTTTTAATCATGGATGGTGATATATCTATACCAATTACATCAATACTGCGACCCGATAATTCTGCTACATGATGACCTGTACCGCAACCAACATCTAATATTTTACTTTGACTAGAAGCGCTTGTTTTATTCACGATTTCACCAATTTCATATTCATCTTTTAAATTATTAAATACTAAATAATCGTAAATGTCTGCGTAAAAATCATCATAAACTTCCGATCCTGACTTAAATAAGAATTGATCATTTTGTTCAAATCCTTCTATTCTTTCTGATTTTAAGTTTTTAAATACCATTATTAATATCATAAGCAGAACAGTAAATATAATTATCTTTCCCCATGAAGAACATTTTGAATAACTGGTTGCTATTCCTTTAAATTGTTTAGAAATGCTGCTAAAAAAATTGGTCATCTATTATATATTAATAAGTTTAAAAATTTGGTATATAATTTTTAAATTATAATTATAATTTATAGTTTATAGTTTATAATCTATTCTTTTTTTAAATGGTAATAATATAATCTTACAATGGATGATAGTGAAATTAATGACATTAGGGATCCTAAGATTTTCAGAGGCATTACTTTTTCTGAATTCAAAAAAACAGATGCTAAAAATGAATTAATCAATAATTTATATAATTCTAAAATTGAACCAGTTTGTTATTGGAGTGCCGAATTTATTTGTGCGGGACATTATTCTGATTTATGGGACATTATTATTGGATTTTATACAAAACATATTCATATTGGTAATCCTAAATTAATTACTTATTTAGACCTTCGTATTAATAATTTCAAAGAAATTGTTAGTAATGGGTATGTAGACCAAGAGCTACGCCTAAGAAATAGTGAAAAAATGCGTAAACTATTTTGTGAAATAATGTGTGTTTTATGTGAGGCCAGAAAAAGTCGTTCTTATGATGAAATCAAAGTGAAAAAGGCGGATTTTGATTTAACTCAAATGACAGAACGATTTAAAGCACCTGATATCAAATACATAGACGGACTATTTTTAAAGGATGATCCTAAAGAGTTATTTATTGCCGCAAATGAATTGGCTTACAATATATCAGAAGGTAAAAATTGTGTTAGCGCATGTTACTGGATGGAATGGATCATTGAATTTGAAACTATCTGTAAACAACGAAAAGAGAAATTCAAATGTGAGCGCAGAGTATTCGCGAACGTTGAACCAAAATGTCAAATGGATATAATTTGGATTATTTGGGATATTTTTTTAAACGAATCAAAAACCCAAAGTAATTTTGTTCAACGTATTGTGTCTAGTGCGTTGAATTTGTTTTGTTTACGATATAGAAGTGGATGCCATAAAAAACGAAAGTTACTCATGTATTTTATTATTGGCGTTTTTACCGAACCTTTTTCGCTTGAAGAAGAAATTGTTAAAGACAAAAAAAAGGTACAAGTAATTATTCATAGTATACATAAAATTTATAAACAAATAAAAAAGAATGAACATTCTCCGGGAACAGATTATTTGTATCAAAATATAAAGGCAACCAATTTAGAAAAAACGATTGCCAAATTAGAAACAATGAATAGTTTAGGGGAAGAATATGTTCCAAGATTTACCCCAACATAATATTTATCTGTAACTATATATAATAATATTTTTATATTATATAATGTCTAAAACCAGAAAAATGAAAAGAGGGGGTAAAAAGAGTTCTAATTCCGGAGAAAGTATAAAAACACCTGTGTTATCATCTTCAACTTTAACCAAATCTAAATCTAAATCAAAAGAATTTGAAATTCAGATTCCAGTAAATAAAACCAAAACAAAACGGGTAACAACTAACAAATATTCACCAGCTAATTTGGTTCTCATGTTTTTACGCATGCTCAACACGGTAAAACTATATCATTGGAAAACTAGCAGCTTTGCGCAACACAAAGCAACAGATGAATTATATTCTAATTTAAATGAAAGTATTGATTCATTTGTAGAAATTATGCTTGGAAAAGATGGCAGTCGTGTCAATCTAACAAATGTTAAAAGTATTCCATTAAATGATTATACTGATCTTTCTGATTTCAAACAGGAAGTTGATATGTATAAAGAATATTTGAAAAATCTAAATAAAGAAGGTACAGATTTACTTAATATTCGTGACGAGATTCTAGGACACCTTAATCAATTTACTTATTTACTAACATTCAAATAATAATTATAAAATAATTATATAAACATATTAGTAAATAATATATAATAAGATACTTGAATAAATGAATACAAATATATTTGGATTTAAAATAGTACCATCGCCATCATGGTTAGCTATACCAGTTTACATGGCTGGTTATTCAATAATAAATATGATTATGATTTTTTCAAGATCAGGATTATCATTTTCATGTTTAATTAATGTTTTAGGACAACAAATGTTATTATCTTGGGAAATTGGATATATTAGTAAAACATAATAAATTTGTTTTGAATTAATTATAATAAATTTTAATATATTTTTTTATTATAATGAGCTCAAATACTAACAAATTAGTAAGTACCTTATCTGAAATAAATCCTAATAGTTTACCTTCTTTTTCTTCTATTGGTTCTAACTCAGTTTCAGATTCTAACACAGATGCTTCTAATTCTTTCATGGATTTTTTTTCAAATTTAACATGGCAAACTTGGTTAATTGTCATTCTTATTTTAGCTTTTTTAGGAATAAATGTATTTTCTTATTTACAAATGGGAACAGAAAAAACAACAGATTTTTTTGCTCCTGTTTTAAAACTATTTGGTTATGAAACATTAGAAACTACTAAGCAAACTGTAGAAACAAGTGCTACGGGAACAAAAGCTGGTGTAGATATTGTTGCGAATACTACTACAGGTACAATTAACACAATTGAAGATAGTGTAAAATCTAACGGTTCTAACAATACTTCTTCTAACAATAATAAAAATACGAATACAGTTACAGGACAACATACAACAAATGTTTCCAAAAATGCCCAATCAATTCAAGACCAACTAAAGATGGAAAATCAAATCAATCAATTAGAAGATTTACAAGAACAAAATCTTCAAAAAGCACTCGATGATTCAAAAAGTACAAACTCGGGGCCTAGACCCGATGATTCGCTTAGCAGAATCCAAGCATCAAATGGATCAGGAAAAGCAGGTTGGTGCTTTATTGGTGAAGACCGCGGATTCAGAACATGCTCCCAAATAGGACAAAATGATCAGTGTATGAGTGGAGACATATTCCCATCACAAGAAATCTGTATGAATCCCAATTTGAGACCTTAATTAGGAATTGTAAAAACTACAATACCTG
>Ga0114969_10004239_pt1 | contig 11370 bp, 1 predicted proteins | sample M_130807_MF_Meta_FD_87316 | JGI IMG/M metagenome (GOLD analysis project Ga0114969, IMG submission 87316) | Freshwater microbial communities from Lake Montjoie, Canada to study carbon cycling - M_130807_MF_MetaG | ecosystem: Environmental > Aquatic > Freshwater > Lake | place: Lake Montjoie...
CTTTCTTTTGAGACACCTGCCCCACTAAAAATCAATATTTTCTTCTTTTCCATAATATTATACAAATATAATCAAAATATGTTTGATTACATAATACAAAACACAAAGGATTTAATATATACTCAAAAGATAATAATATTTAATGTCATTCCCAAAAGCAATTATTACAAAACCGTTTCTTATATCGGACACTGAATATAAGAATTTAGGTGTTAACATAAATCTTGTTGGTTACGATTCTTTTAGTCAAGTTAAAGAAAGCTCAACACAATATGCTAGTCCACGATTATTAAATTGGGTGGAGCCTTATGAGGTTTCGGGCCAAAGAAAAACTCTTTTTTACTCAGAAGTAAATACAAACTTTAAAGTTGGTGATATAGTTTATATTTTAAATGGAAACTATGATAATAATAAATTAATAGTAAAAGACAAATATAAAAGGGGTAGCGACGGATATAAAGTATTAAAAATTGACAATTGTAGGATTATTTTAGATATAGATTATGTTGGTTTACTTCCATATAATGATGATTCGTTTGATGATTATATTAAAGTCTATCATATAGATAATGCAGAAAGTTTTTTGAATGCAAATAGACAAATAACCACTCGTGGTGGAAATTTCGACTATAAGTTCAATTATCATCAAAATAACATAGCATTCATAGAAAAGGATTTTGGTGCAATTGATGGATGGGGATTGAATGCAGGAGTTTCAAAAGCACCTGGATTCTTTGTGAGAGACGGAAATTCAGGATGGACTAGAATTTCCGATGAATTTGTTTATTTAGGATCTTTTTCGGTAGCACTTTCACCAACATATAAAAACAATGATAGAATAATCATAATGGATGGTTCTTTTACATACAAAGATATTCAATTCAGAGAAGGATCCGTATATAAGTGGGACACAAATTTGACAAATTGGGAGTTGGATGAATCATATTCAAATGCCATCATAACAAAATCTTGTTTTAGAAATGGAAATTTCAATGGTGATTTCAATTCTGGTCTATATGGCAATGATAAGAAAAAAATCAAATGGAGTGGTAAGGGAACTTGGAATGGCGGAACTATATTCAATGCAATTTGGGAATCGGGAACAATGGATTCCAAAATAGGTTTGGTAAATACATATAAAGCAAGCTTTGATGAATATGGTATGCCTTTTCAGAAATTGCACACAAGTAACAATGGCGGATTTGGATTCAACTATATTTTCAATTCGGAAATTGAAAAGTCATTGATAAATAATGGTAATTTTTATAACACATCATTTGAACAGGTCGCTACATTTTCGGTCGTTGAAAATCATGTTATATCGATGACACATAGTTTTGATAATAAGATATCAAAGGCTTATTTTGAATTGTGTAAGTTTACAAACATAGAAATAAATGGAGGTGAGTTGAAAAATACAAGATCATTCAATAGTAAGATAAGTAACGTAAAATCAATAAACTCTTATTTTGAACAATCCGTTTTAAAAGATTCTACTTATGTCAGTGAAAAAATAATAAAAATAACAGGATATGATGAGTGGAATATGTCTGAATATTTCTCATCATACTCATCGCAATTTAGTTCTATAAAAGATGTAAATAGTAAAATATACAAATTCTATATAACAAAGGAAAGCTTCAAAAGATTGAAAAGCGAGGATGTTTTTTATATAAAGGGATTGAATATAGCAAATAGTCAAACATTAACTAACTTTTTTGACAATAAATTTAGAATAACTTCATGGTCAGAGTTTTATGATGATATCAATTCTACTTTAAGAAACAATTCGCTTGAATACTTCTTTTACAAAAGAGGATATGAGTCTGCGGCATTCCTATCAACACCAGAAGAAAATTCGTACATAGTAAACTCACAAGAAAGTTTGTATAATATACTCGGATCAACAGTTAGTAACTATAAAACCATACTTTCTGGCAAAAACCCAAATGCAGGGTATTCGATAGATATAATAGTATCTAGACATGATTTATATAATAAGAATAGATCTATGGATCAAACTTCGGAATGGGATTCTATGAATCCAAAAAACTTCAATTACGATAGTGATATTGTTGTTGGAACTACATCTGTTCCTACATTTTTAGGAAAAAACATAGATATATCAAATGCTTATATATTGGATTCCGATTTTGGTAGTGGTATAATAGAAACATCTGATTGGAACAGCGGACATCATGTTAATTATAATAAAGATGTTGTAATAACATCTATAACCGCAAGTGGAATCTATTCTATGGAAATCGATAATTATAATAATTATCTAATTGCAAAAACTGGTATGGACTATAGATATCCAGAAAAAATAGGTAAAAATGTAATTTCGGAAGGCGATATTGTATTTTTAAATTCTATTGACTACGACACTCGTGGACAGGTTACCAAAGTAAGTCTTATTACAACCGGATCAAGCTATAGTTCAACACAATCTGCATTTTTAACAAATACTAAAGTAGGGTCTTTGACTATGAGTAATTCGGGAACATATTATAAAAGTGAGACCGGATTGAATACTTATGCGAAAACCGGGAAAGGAACTGGACTAACAATAGATGTGATTACAAAAGAAATTGGTTCTGTCATCGGAATAACATATTCAGCACCATTGAGTGGTGGTGGAAGTTATTCAATGAACCTAATATCGTCTGTTTCGACAAATACCGGACCTATATCAACATCGACTTTTGTGTTCACCGAACTTACGGATGATTCTTTAGGAACCGTAACTGGAATAACTATTGAACAAAATGGTGGATTACGTAATGCCACATATAGTGTGTTTGGACCACCAATGACTGCAATTGCAAGTGGTGCAACAGGAGTAGGTGGAATATTTGTAACAGGTTCTACAAATCTTGGTATTGGACTAACTTTAAATTACAAAACTTTACCTAATGGATCTATAACTTATTTAGAAGTAAACAATCCTGGTCTTTATTACGAAGTTGGACAAGTTTTTAAAATAGAAGGGGGTAATGCAACTTTCTCAATAAATTCCATTGGAAACGGTGAGATAATAAGTTATAAAATAAATAGTCCTGGAGAAGATTATATAAAAGGTGATGTATTGGATATAGTAAAACCATTTGATCCTAACTTTAAATTTAAAAATGGTATAACAGCATCATTTGTAGTTAGTTCTATAACAGCATCAAACTTTGAACCTAATGGATTATCATTGGATTTAATCGCAGGGCCAGATGGGAAAATAACAGATATATCTATAGACAATCCAGGGTTGTACTGTACAGAAGGAGATATTTTTGCAATAAGTGCGGGAAATCTAGATGCACTAATTAGAATAGATTCGGTGACTGGATCCGTAGTAAGGTTGAACGATACTTATAAAGTTATAGAAAATAATAAAGGAATAGTAACACTGCAGGACTTAGGGACTCAAAATATAATAGCAGGTCTGACCGCCAATGGAATTTTCTATACTACAGATGCGAAAAATAGATGGGGTTATATAAGTAAGACAAAGATTAATAAGACAAAAATAAAATCGGGTCTTTTCAAAAGATCTTATATAACAAACTCTTTGATAAGAGATATTGACTATGATTCTAGTGATATGAATTTTACAAATCCTACTAAGATTAAAAATTTATTGATATCGGATATACTATTTTCAAACAATTCAAATATATTATCTTCCGCAACATATTTGTATTCAAATATAGTTGGTGGAAATGATATATGGAATGATGGAATTATTAATAAATCTGTGATAAACGGATTGACTTTTTCAAAAGGTACGATAAAACAATCAACATGGATTGATGGAAATTTTACAGGAGGAGTCTTCTTTTATTCTAAAAGTTTTGATGCAAAACCTACTTTAGATAGACCAAACTATTTAAATAACAGAGTAAGGTCTTACTATATGACTGGTGAAATAGGACTTACAATGTCAAATAATAGATATTCTTGGAGAAATGGAAAATTCAGTGGAGGACAATTTTACAAAAGTGATTGGGAAAACGGATCCTTTGATGATGGACTATTCCTATATTCTAAATTCTACAACGGTATTATAAATGGTGGGAAAGTTGGAACTAAAGAAGTTTCCTCAACAGACACCAGAATATATAATGGACTGATAAACTATACAACGGTGGATAACGCCTTTGTTTATTCGGAAGATACGAGTTATACAGGGTTATCAAATTCAAATATTCTTTGGAAAAATGGAATATTCAACAACGGAGTATTTGGATCAAACAATGATGATATAATAGGAACGACTTACTCAAATCTTTCACATAGAGCATCGTTTACAACATCTATGCCTATAGCAGATTATATGATGACGATTGTGTCAAAAAATGTAAATGACAACAATCCTATATTGGATAGTTTTGAAATTGATGTTAGATTAACTATAAAACATACATATTTAGGCGATTTGATAATAAATCTAATGGCTCCTAATGGAAATATAATAAACCTGAAAAAAAGATATTCATGTGGATCAAATGACAATTTATTATCCACTATCTTTACAAGTGATTCTTCTAAACCAAATATAGAGATTGGAACTACACCATATACTGGAGAATTTAAGTTTGATGCCTTATTAAACCAAGGTGTATACTACGACTTAAATAACAAACTTCTTCCTAATCTGGAATATCGAGCAATAGAAACTATTATACCAGAAGTGATGAACTACCGAAGTCAAGCACCGTCACCGTCGAACGTATATGAAGGTAATAGATATCTAATAATAGCGACTGCGAGTGATCCATACTGGATCCAACCTGTTGGAATTTTTTATACAGAACCATGGGAAGGACGTGTCGGTCAAATCGCGGAGTGGAAGATGCTTTCATGGAATTTTTATTCTCCTACAAACAATGATAAGTTGTTTGTAAAAAACAAATCAGAATATTTAAAATACATAGTATCAACATCTTTTAAAGGATGGGTCAAATCATTTCATTCAAATGTATCAAAGATTTCAGAATTATTAAATACTAATAAAAGTGCTAATGGTGACTGGAAATTAATGGTTATGGATTGTGCGTCATTGGATAGTGGATTCATAGAAGAGTTTGAAATTACTTTTAATTATCAAACCAGTTATATAATAAAATCATTTAATAATAGTGCAATTTGGGAAAATGGAATATTCAATAGTGGTCAATTTATCAATTTAGGTGTTTGGAAAAACGGAACTTTCAATGGTGGTAAATTCATATCTACATTTGGATATAAAAAAAGTGGAAACTATTTATCACCGAGTAAAGATGTATTAGAATATACATGGCAAGGTGGTATTTTCAATGGTGGTGAATTTGGAAACGAAAGTCTTCTTTCTAACTCTACATGGTTTAACGGAGAATTCAATGGAGGTGTTTTTAAAGGAAAATTATGGAACAATGGAATATTTACTTATGGTGATTTCAAAGGAGGATCTTCTATTCCTGCTATAGGAAATGGTATAAAATCCGACAATGCACAGGATTTTGTGGACTCTTTTAAAAATGAATATTATGGAGTTTGGCAGGGTGGTATAGTATCGGACAAAAAAGATAGTTTTGTCAAAGATAGAAAAGTATTCACAGAAAGATTTAGAGCAACAACACCTACCAAATTAGGCAAAACTGCAAAGTTTTCGAATATGTTATGGGTATCGGGTGTATTTAATCATCCTAGTGGTGAATTAACAAATTCTGTTTGGCTAAATGGACTTTTCAAAGCAGGTTCTTTTAAAACAAGTGCATTTAACCCATATGTAAAAAGAAATTCAGACCAAAGAGCATTTATAAAAGATGACTCATGTATTTGGGAAAACGGAAAGTTTATGGATAGTGAATTCCATATGTCAAAATGGAAATACGGACAATTTATATCAGGAACAGCAGTAGGTATGATATGGCAAAATGGTATATCAAACTACATGAATGCATACAACATATTCTGGGAAAATGGTGTTTGGAGAAACGGAAACTGGTATGGATCACAATTTGAATATAGAGGAAAAGTAGATGATTTATTTACAAAGGAAATACTTAATCGAGGAATTGAATGGAGTGCAACTTCATCATGTCATATATGGAACTTGTTTGAAACAGATGTTGATACAACCGCTTCTATTGTGAATAGTACTATTTTAAACTCGACAACTGGAGATTCTTTTACAACTAATAATAAAGATGATGCAGGATATAGTATACCAACTATCAAAGATTTGATAATAACATCAACAAATAGCCCGGAGACAGTGGTGGCTAGCTTTACAATAACATCAAATGGTGGTGTGCCAATAAAAAAAGCTGGATTTATATTTACAACCAATACAAATTCAGATCTGGCAAATAGTAACATACCAAAAATATCGGTTGTTAATCAAATAGGGACTGGTGATCCAGGTACAACGGTAAAGGAAACGGCGGCGGATACATTCACCACGGGCGACACGACAACCGGTATACAAACAGGTCTATTTTCGATTACTATAACAGGATTAGATTCTACTAAGTTCTATACAATAAAAGGATATGCAATAAACTCGGAATCGAAGGGTTATTCAACAGCACTGACAAGTCAGCGGGTTTTCCAAACAATACAACCAAATATAGTTACATTTATTCAAAATATGATGCCACAATCACCAGATACTACAACGGGTGAGGTATATACTGGTTCTGTAAATACATGGACACAGGGTGTTAAAAAATCTATAACAATAAATGCTGAGTATATTTCTGATGAAAACAGACCTGGACCACTTAGTGGTTCTAATAAAAAGGGTGTTGTTTTCTTTAGAAGAGATATATCGGAGTCGGCACCAACAAGTAGTCCTACAATAGATACAAATAATGGTGTATATAATTTTGCATTGTTTGATACATCGACAAAAACATTCAAAACCGTAATTCAAGCAGTTGAGGCAAACAAAGTATATTACATAAGAGCATTTACTATAAATGCGAGCGGTGTTGGGTATAGTGATTTGATAACAATCACTTCAGGAGTCGACGCTCCTACGGTAACTTTATCACCTTTGACGAATGCGAGTACGGATCTAACAGGAAATCTATCGAATACTGGTGGCTCTACCACATATCAAGGTGCAATGGAAAGAGGATTCATTATATCAAGTAATACAACAATAGAAGCAACTGGAAGACCATCATTGTTTACAGGAACTCTTAACAATGGAGTTGGAACGATTAAGTTGTCTGTTGATACAAGCCCTGTTACAAATCCAACTATTGGCTCATTTACAAAGGCAATAAGTACAATATCTGGACTTGCAGCATTTACCGAATACCGAATAAGAGCGTATGCCTACAATACGAAATATGACGAGCCAAATTGTAATGCATTTGCATATAGTAATATTGAAACATTTAAGACGGCGGCGGCGGCACCATCAGTCACGACTACTGCAACGGTTACCAATATTACACCAACTAGTGCCAAACTTAGTGGTAAAGTAACTTCAACAAACGGTTCTGCTGTGATTGCCACTGGTTTTGTTTACACAACAAATGCCGGTGTATATACGTCTCCTATAGATGTTGCTGGTAACCCAATGATAATCACGAGTGTAAATACCATATTTGATGCTACCATAACTACAGGACTTGCAGAAGGTCAGAAATACTATTTCAGAGCATACGCGACAAACGCCGTAGGAACTACATATGGTGAGGAACAAAGTTTCATGACATTACCTTTAGTATCACCATTAGTATATGGAGCAATTACGGATAATTATTCAACAAAGACTACAAATGTAGGTATAATACCTATATTTACCGTAACTAGTGCACAGACTAATTATACTAAAGGAATAATTTGGAGTGCAACCAATACACCCGCTAATTGGTGGCTTGCTGCCCCTACAAGAACCACAGACGGTGCAACAACTCCACTAACAACAGGCATAGTAGGAATAAACGTTACAGCGGTGTCAAACAAAAAATACTTTGTCGTTGGCTATGCAACTAATACTAATTTAAATACATACTATACTGCCCCAATTGAGGTGTATACAAAGCCAACATTTATTTCTACAGCAGTAGTCTCAGCTACAAGTAGTTCGGACGGATTTACCGTCACCGTCATCAAACAAGGTAACAGTATCATCAACAACGCCGTTATTGATGGCGTTGCTGCAAATAACGTAAATATAACCGCAAGAGGAGTTCTTTGGGGAACACCGGCAAGTTGGGCGTCAGAACCTTGGACAAATGCACCAGCTCTTACCACTCCAAGTTTGACAGGGTATTCAATTGCCATTGGTGCGGGTGCGACAATTGGATCAGCGACTGCACTTGAACCAGGAACGCTCTATTACTATAGACCGTTCGTTACAAACAAAGGACCTAATGGTGATAATGCAGGATACTATGTAGGTGCAGATTATTTGAGTGTTACTACATTGGCAAAAGTACAATTACCGGAATTATCTTCAATTAGTTGCAGCATGGCCATTGGCAATAATTACAACAACAAAGTAATTTTATCTGTTACTGGAACTACTATTATAAATACAGGAGCACAACCAATTTCTGGTTCAGGATTATGTTACGGAATTGTAAATCCACCAATTTTTGATAATCAAAAAGTACTCAACACACCGAATACTACATCACCATTCAATACTAGTATTAATTTCTACCCTGGAACATATTATATAAGAGCATATGTTACTAATGAAGGAGGTACTGCATATAGTACAAAGACGATAAAATTGGTTGTAACAACTGTAGCTCTTGAAGATGGCGGTGATAATATATCCGGTGTAATAGAAATAATATAATATATTTACGGACAAAATATAATTTAATATATAGTTAATGGGAATTTGGAAACAAAGAATAGATGAGAGTTGGTTAAAGTGTTCGGGTAATTCTTCATTTAAAGTTATAAATATGGATGGCTCAGTCCAGGCGGACGGTGATACTTGGGTAAAGGCAACTGCGATAAGTCTAAAACACACTAAAATAGATTCGCTCATTGTATCAATTTCAAACCCAGTTGTTTTTCCAGCCTCTCCAATATCCTATACACCTATTCAAATAGATGGATTCATGGCAAATGGAATAGGTTCGAATACTTTATTAGGAAACGATGTATATTCTTATATAATAGATTATTATTTTGGTCCTTCAATAAATAGTACTAGAAGCTTTAGTTTTAAGAAAAACTATCAATTCAAAACACATGTTTATAATTTCGCATATGCCAAAAATAGAAGTGTAGTAGATGCATACTTAAATGCTAATACATTTTTACAACCAAATGGAAGGTTATATAGTTCGTCTCTAAGTATATTTAAAGGTGCATTAGGTATAAACCCTACTTGGGAAGATCCTTATTATTTCGATGTTCCTTATTATAAGGATTATCAAAGAACGGCAAAAACACCGACAATGTATATATTATACTATTATTCAAGTCCTAAAGAAGATGTTAGTTCCGGGTTTTTGGCATACACAAACAAATTAAAGTCATCAAAGGATAAAGTAACAAATAATAGTGGAGAAGTTATAAGTTACGAGTTAGGAGGTACAGATTTAGATACTGCATCACAATCTATATATCAAACAGGATACGGAATCGGCGGATTAGAAATAAATGAAATTGGTTGGAAATTACAGGGATATTCTTATGTATCATACGATAACGATCCATGTATTGGTGACTATAGCTTACCAAGTTTAGGAGCAACAAACTCATATTCTGGTCCTATAATCCCTATAGAGGGAACGGACAACATAGGAACTCTTCCAAAAAAACTGCCACTAAAAAGATGTGTCTTTGGAAAAGGATGGTACTATGATGAGGATAATAACGAATATACATGGTACGACGAATTTTTTGATGACACGGATTTGGATAGCAACAATAATCCGGTAGGTGGTGATGCAGGATTACAGGAATCAAATATAGGATATAGAGAAAATAACTATATAGCAAAATATATACCATTTCAAAAGTTCAATTTATCATTTCTATATGAAAGTTTAAGAACAGATTCTGGAATAAAAATATATCTTTCTCCTACTTTACCTACTTCAAAAGCATTGGGTAGTAGTAAATATCAGGGTATATTATATTATCCAAATACATATTCTGAGACAGGTGGTAGTAATTTTAGTTTAGTAAGTAATAGATTTCAGTTACCTGACGGTGGACTTCCAAAAGGTGATAATACAGGATTATTTGCTGCAACATATTCATTTACATCAAAAGATATATATGCACCAATAAGTGCAAGTGATGGAAGTAGTTTCACACAGACAAAATTAAATGTTAGTTTAACAACATTTCCAATAGCACAAATAACGAATCTACCGAGTGCAAACTTAGCAACCGGAAGTATAGTGACAATTTCACTTCAAAGTCAATTTTGGAATAAAACGATATCTAAATTTGAAAAATCATATACAGTAGGTGAATCTAAAAACTTCACTACGTTTTTCAATGAAAACATTTTACCACAAGGATTTGTATCAAATACAGGGAAAAGTTTTGTATTGACACTAGTAAGTACAACAAATACTTTGGATATTACGGGAACTGACCCAGGATATACTCATCCAGTTCAAACAAATATCAGACTGGCTAGTATTGTTTGGGCAAAAATTACAATAAACAAACCATCAGATGCGAGTAGAAGTAGTATAATAAAAGATTATAGTAATTCCGAGCCAAAAAGAGCATTGGTGAATAATATATTTGTTGACGATGAAAATACGAATCTTAAAGAAATAAGAGTTAATTTAACATTAAGACACACATATGTTGGAGATATGATAATAAATCTTAGAGTTCCAAACGGAAATGTAATAAATCTAAAAGCAAAATACTCTGGAGAATATTTTAACGATTTAAGAAATATAACCTTCACCACAGACACCAACATACTTAGAATGCAGGATTATACTATTCACCGAAATGTAAAGGCGGATTGGTGGCCAAACAACTGGGGATTCAAAGATGGAAAAGGAGATATCTACGATCCTATCGGATTAAAAGGAGTTCCTGCAGATCCACTAAATGCACCTTGGTTACCTGCACCTTATGACGGACCTTACAACTTTGATTGGGGTCAACTAAGAATTCGTCCAGGATTAACTTTTCAAATGGATAAGAGTAACGGACAGGGAACAAATACAACATTGAATGGATTTAACAATATCTATACAACTGGAGAAGAAAATATAGATTTTAGATCGAGCGTAAATGACCTAAAATATCTAACTAATGATGATGGTACTTTTAATGGAACATATTCATTATACATAAAAGATGATTGGGGTGGTGATAGTGGTATGTTCGAAAATTGGAATCTAGAATTTTTATACAAAAAAGTATATACTCCTA
>Ga0114969_10004240_pt1 | contig 11368 bp, 10 predicted proteins | sample M_130807_MF_Meta_FD_87316 | JGI IMG/M metagenome (GOLD analysis project Ga0114969, IMG submission 87316) | Freshwater microbial communities from Lake Montjoie, Canada to study carbon cycling - M_130807_MF_MetaG | ecosystem: Environmental > Aquatic > Freshwater > Lake | place: Lake Montjoie...
AGAGGCGCGCAGAGAGGCGGCGGCGTTCGTCCGGCTGCTTTGGGAGGCGCCGATCGCCAAGATTGCGATTGAGAACCCTACCGGCCAGCTTTCGCGGTCATGGATGCCCCCAACGCAGATCATCCAGCCCCACCAATTCGGCGAGGATGCGAGCAAGGCGACCTGCCTCTGGCTTCGCGGCCTGCCTCCGCTGACGCCCACCGAGCACGTCCAGCCGCGCATCGTGGACGGAAGGCCGCGGTGGAGCAACCAGACTGATGGCGGACAGAACAAGCTGACACCGACCGACGACCGAGCCAGCAAGCGGGCGGTCACGTATCCCGGCGTTGCCCTCGCGATGGCCGAGCAGTGGGGAACTGAGCCATGAGCAAGCACGCTGACACTTTCTTCCGCCGGGAGCCGATCTATCGGGCGATGGCGGACATGCCGGCGCTCACCCACTGGCGCGACCGCACGAAGGATTGGGCGCCGGAGCAAAGCGACGTGATCGCATGGGTGCTCGAGCGGTTCCCCGATCTGAGCATGGACGAGGCGCGCAAGATTTGCTCCTCGACCAAGGGCAAAGGCGTCGTGGAGTTCACGGCGGGGAAACTCTGGCGCGGCACCGAGGACACGCGCCGACTCGATGAGATTTGCGAGCTTCTCAGGAAGCGAGGGCAGACCACCAAGGCGCGACGCAAGCCCAAGCAGCGCGCGGCGAAGCCCGCGCAGCGCAGCACGACACCGGCTCTGCCTCCCGGCCCGAGGGTCCGCACCAACGACCGCATGGCCGCGGCACTCGTCGTGTTCCATCGGTGGAAAAAGGCGAGCAAGGTGCCGACGTGGACCTCGAGCGATCTGGCGCGCTCGTTCGTGGTGCATTCGCACGGCGGGAAACCGGACACCATGAGACGCTACATCCGCGCCCTGACCGCCGCCGGATGGCTGCACGAGGATGCGGATGGAATGCTCTCGGCCGCACCAACGGCACCGTAAGCCAGCCACTCCAAGCAAGCCCGGCCTGCACTCCAGCTCGCCGGGCTTTTTGCTGCCTCAGTCAAATGGTTAAGGTATGTTAGACGGGACGATTCGGGATGAATTTAGGGATGAATTACAAACCGTCCCGGCGGGGGCTCACACGGTGGGATGAATGGAGGGATAATAGGTTGTTGTTTCCTAAGAGGGAAACAACCAACCATCCCTCCAATCGTCCCTCCAGTGAGCGGCGACTTTTTGGGGGTCTCGGAAAAACTCAAAAACAAACCGTCCCGAAATCCGTCCCGAAGTTTTGAGGGGAAATCAGACACGCAAAACCTGCACGCCGGAAAGCAGGGGAGGGGACAAGCAGGGGTTTTGAAAATCTCAGGCTGGCACCACAAACGAACGCTTTGCCGTCTGCGCGCCTCCAAACCCTAGTTTTACCTGTGTCGGTGCCCACAGGGTCAATTAAAAGGCCGTGACGGGGCGTACAGCGCGTTGGATTTTTGCCGATCTGGCCGGAATCGGGCGTTTCGGGGCTTTTCTCGGGTTTGGGCCGGTTTCCTGGACTTCGGGCCGAGGCGATGGCGGGGCGCTGGCAAGTGCTGGAAAAGCAGCACATCCAGCCGGACGCATCATCGCATCCTGTTGCGTCATGTGCTAAAAATTCAGCAGATGGACCGTGATCGCTGATTTGGAAATCTCACACGGAGGCCAACCCTGCGCGCGTGGCGCGGGCGTGCGTGGCCGGCGAACATCGGGCCGGCGGAAGGCCAGGTGACGGAGCGTGGCCGCACGGAAGCCGGAGCTTGACCGCGGCCTCGATGCTCGTCCACGATGCCAGCCGAGCCGGATCCGGAGCGCGACCGAATCGCGACCGGAATCCTGTAATTGCCATAACGAAACGACAGCCGGAAGTTATGGCAATTAAAGCGAATGCCGTAAGTGTCTCGGAATCAGCAACTTAGCCAAAGTGATAACATCCCACAATAGCCAGAAAGTAAAATTGAAACCGAAAACCGAAAACCACCGAGCGGCGACCGCCGGCCAGACTTCGGCGCTTCACCTCACCCGCTCGACCCGATTCCCGATCAGACCTCGGCATCCACTCAGCATGTTCACGCTTGCGGCGGCGACCACGACCCACGGTGCCAGCCGGGGCGGATGGGCAGACGTTCCAGGCCGCCCGCTCCCGCCCACGGGCGAAATCAGGTTCACTTAACTGCCCCTCTCCCACTCGCAAAAATCTCCCGTGTCGAAGCCCCCTTTTCCTCCGAAACATGAACGCGAAATCCCCTCATCTTTTTCGCCCAAAAATTTCCAGAAAAACGGCCCGTGTCGAAGGCCCGGCAGGGGGAGGCGAATTTTCCGCATAAAATCAGCTTGACGGCTGCCGGTAATTGTCGGACAACTGAGCCATGCCCGAGCCAAAGCCTGAGCCTCAGACCGTGAAAGTGCCGCTGATTGCAGACCACGTTCAGCGTGCGCGGGAGTGGCGCGTGAAGGGTGGAAAGTCGCACTCGAAAGCGCATTTGTCTGAGATTGGGAAGAAGGGTTGGGAAGCGCGGAAGAAGAAGATGCACGCCGGGGTTCCGTTTAATCAGATTTGGAGGTTGCGGAAATGCTTTCAGGGGACGGCGATGGGGCTGCCGCGGCCGGAAGTGATTCCTGGGCCATCGCCGACGAACCCTGAGATCAAGTGCCCGACGGAGCGGTGCAACTACTCGATGATTGCGAGTGACCGTGTGGCGCGCATCATGCACGAGTATCGGGCGTTTCGGTTTGAGTGCCCGCGGTGCGGGAAGAAGGCGATTGTTCGCCGTGGGAAAAAAAGCACGATCGGGGCGTTTTTCGCGTGCCGAGTGGAGGCGGTGAAGGAATGAGCGAGCCCGCGCCCACACCTGAGACAGACGCAATGTTCACCGACAACGTGCCGGAGGACGCGCAAATCGTGGCCTTCTGCGAGCGACTGGAGCACGAGCGCAACGCAGCCCGTGCCGAACTTGCTGCGGAAAAGTCGCGGATGGATTGGCTGGAAAGCAACATTCTCGCACTATTCCACGGACGGGCAACATGCTCCGTCCAAATGGATGGCCGAAACGTGACGCTGCAATATACCGATCGGAATCACAGGAAGCTCCGTTTAAGCGAGCGGTCAATTCGCGCCGCCATAGACGCCGCAAAGGAGGGCGCATGAGCGGACGCCCGCGATCGAGGCAGCGCGAGGAGGACGAGTACGCGAACGTGGAGCCGCCGCCGGAAGCGCCCGGTCAGTCGTGGATTGACGACATGGTGCAGAAAACGCGGGAGCCGGAGCCGATGGAAGCGCCGGCGTTGGAGCCGGGGGAGGTGGATGAGGAAGTGGAGTTGTATCCGGTGGCGGAGCCAAAGGAGCCGAAGAACAAGCAGGCGGCGTTGTTGCGCCGGCTGCCGCCGGAGATCATGAAGTATCTCGGGGCGTTGCGTGCGTGCCCGGCGCCTGCGATGGCGAGGAAGGCGGCGGGTGTCAGTGGCGTGAAGCTGGCATATTGGCGGCGCGTGCCCGGGTTTTCGGATTTGGAGCGGGAAGCGACGAGCGACGCGAAGGACACGCTGCTCGCCTCGGCCTACAACCGGGCGGTGCACGGGGTGGTGAAGCCGGTGTTCCAGCTTGGGAACCTGGTGGGCTACGAGCGGGAGTATTCGGACAAGCTCATGGAAGTGCTGTTGAAAGGGATGCGGGAGGAGTTCAAGCCCGAGCCGCCGAAAGCGGAGGGGAGCACGACGAACATCGTCATCATGGATCCGGCGGCGATTGGGGACGTGGTGCGTCGGTTTAGTCCGACGAGCCAGCCGAAGCAGGCGCAGGCGATCGAGATTGAAGCGCCGAAGCCCATTGCGGCACCCAACCCTCCGCCGGGGAGTGAATTTTGAAATCCGAATCATGAAAATCAAAATCCCAACCACCAAAGAAATCGAGATCCAAGTCATCCTGATCGAAGTTCCAGTGAATTACGGCGAGGAAGACATCCCGAACAATTTTCCAATGAGGTTCGGCAACAAGTGGCGGGCGACCGTCGAGATCGACACGGGGAAGATTTTGGACTGGCCGCCGGAAGAAACAGGGGAGTTCAAAATGCACATGAAGGTTTGCGACTCTGGCGTGTATTCGCTGTTCGACACAGAAGGAAAATGCGTTGCCGATCGCAGCGACTACGTTCCGCACGGTGTTGTTCCAGGCGAATACGGCGACTACATCGAACTGAACATCAAGGACGGCGCGATCACGAACTGGCCAAAGAATCCCGACGTGAGCGCCATCGTGAACGGGTATTTCAACATCGAGGAATGACATGAACCGACTCCAACCGATCGAAACAGAGGGCCAGAACCACGACGAAGCGCGGAAGCTGGGGCGATTTGTCACCTCGGTCGAAGTCATCAACTCGAGCGTGGAGGATGCGCGCGCGGTGATGAGCGGGATCGTCGTGCTCGAGGCCGTGACGCGCGACGGCATCATTCATTACGTGGCGCTGTGCGAGCAATTCGCAGCGTTGGAGAAGGGCGATGGCATTCCCGAGTATCGCGCGCTCATCGCGAAGGACGGCGGAAAAATCGTGTCGGTGCGGTGGGAGATGGTCGAAGCGCCGAGCACGCGCCGGCTGAACTGGGACAACTGACGCGCCCATGACCGGACTCAAAATCGCGCAACGCATGATTCGCCTTCTGCCCGAAGTCACCGCCGGGGTCGGAACGTGTGACTGGTACGAGCCGCGCATCCGGCATGTGCATCTGAGCCCGCGCACGGCGCGCGGAGAGGACATGCGCGCCCTTGCTTGCGCCGCGCACGAGGCCGCGCACGCGGTTCAGCACGTCCGGCTTCACGGGATCAGCTTCCGTGTGTGGCAGTCGTGGCCGGTGCAGTCTCCGCTTGTTCCGCTCGGGCTTTTTTCCGCGACGCTCGCGGCGGTGGCGATGAAGTGGCATCCGTGGCCGGCGGCGATCTTCGCGGCGTGCGTGGCACTCGGGCGCGTGGCCGTAGTGATGCTCATGGAGTGGGAAGCGAGCACGATCGCGCTCGGCTGGCTGAAGCTCCACGGCTTCGAGCATCCTGACTCCGCGCACTATCTGCGCCGGCTGTGGCGCTCCTATCTCTGGATCGCGATTGGACTCTGAACCATGACCAGTGAACTCACCATAATTACAGCACTTTCGCTTTTGCTCATGGCCGCGGCGTTCGTGGCTGTCGCTTACTTGTACGGATTCCTTCTGGCGATTTGCGTGTATGTCGCGGCTGGGTCGCTGACGGCATGTGTCGTCGCCATCATTAAACTCAGCACGATGGATCCAAAGGAATGACCAGAGAACTCATCAGCGGCAAGCTATCCGTCGGCGACCGGGCCGCGTGCAATGCGCCGCGCCTGCATTCCGCCGGGAAATCAGCGTGCATCGTGCATGGATGCAAAACGTGCCACCAGGCGAAGGCCGGGAAGCTCTCGCCGACGGATAAGCGATATCTCAGTTTCGTGGAGCAGGGCGATCTTTACCTGAACCTGATCGACGCGACGACGGCCTACTTCCAGACGCAGAGCTTCACCGCGTTCCTGCGATTCGCGCGCGATAACTGGCTCGACGACCGACCGATCACGATCCACTGCGATCAGGGCCGGAGCCGCGCGCCCATGCTGGCCGTGCTGTTCATGGCGAAGGTCTTGGAGATCATCCCGAACACGAGCCTCGACGACGCGATGGATGCTTTTGAGGCGCAGCACGGGAAGCTGGAGCCGAGCGAGGGCATCGAGACCTACCTGCGCAAGAACTGGCACGGCATCGAGTCCATGCCGGTGAACTACCGGGGCCCGAACCGCCGCAGCCAGCAATACCGGCCGCCGGACACGAGCCAGATCACGAACGACGAGGCCGTGGCGCTCATCCAGGGCAGCCCGATTGTCCACTTCGCGACGATGGTGGAGATCGAGGACAAGGATCACAACATGGTGACGCCGGTTCCGAACATCCTCCAGATGCGGATCAACGAGGCGTACGAGTGGTGCATCGAGAACGGCATAGCGCCCCGGTTGCAGGCGCTCAAGCCGCGGCAAAAGGGATCCAGCACGTTCTTCGGCGAGCTTTTCTATCACCATGCGCGCCGATTCCACACCGACGGGCTGATCATCGGGGACGAAAGCAGCCGCGTGATGAAGGTGTGGCAGATTTTCACGGAATACAGCATCCGCGATAAGTTTCCGTGGGACTCGAAATTCCAGTACGACACGAAGAAGGCGAGCTTCACCTACGCCGACGGCACGAAGGGGCTGTGGGAGTATGACACCGCCAACGACCCGAAAGCCGGCATCTCGGGCACGCGCCAGGCGATCTGGTACACCGAGGCCGCGCGCTACCCGAAGTCCGGATCGCGGACGGACGTGAAGGTGATCACGGCGTCGCTGGCGTCGCTCTCGAAAGGGCCGCGCTCGCTGGCCGCGATGGAGTCCACGGCGGAAGGCGCGAACGGCTTCTTCTACAACAACTGGCAGGGCGCCGTGTCGCTGGAGGACATGAAGGCCGGGAAGTTCGGCAACGGCTGGATCAAGATTTTCGCGGCGTGGTTCGAGTTCGCCGACGGCGTGCTGCCGCACGTGCCGCACTACGAGGAACACTTTCACACGAACTATTCCTACCGGGAGAAGCGTGGCCGTCAGCTTTACGGGTGGACCGCGGAACAAATCGCGTGGAGGCGCTACACGATTGCGAGTGAGTGCGACGGGGATGAATCGATCTTCGACCAGGATTATCCAGAGAACGACCGCGACTGCATAGGCGGCGACGTTCGCATTGGAACAAGTGACGGGTTGATTCCGATCCGCGATGCCCGAATTGGAGCGCGATGCGACCACGGGATCATTGTTGCCAAGGAATGCAAAGGCGTGAGGACGACGTTCGAGGTGACGACCAAACTTGGATACAGGGTTACATGCACGGCGGATCACCGGCTCGCAATGCCGAATGGCGATTTCGTCATGGCGCACAAGTCACTCGGACAGACCATCGCGCTACAACCTCCGATCTTCTCAGAGACGATTCACGAGGCAACTTGGGATGGATTTGCGGGAACGAAGGTATCGCTTACGATCACTGAGAAATGGGGGAGATTACTGGGTTACTTCATGGGTGATGGATCGTTTCACGGCGACTGCATTTCATTCTGTTGCTGCGATGAGGACATGGATGTTGGCGAGGATATTGCGTCACTCGTGAATGAACTGATGGGTGAATCGTCCACCCGGCAATTCAAACACGCCAACGCGCACGAAGTCAGACTAAGCCGGAACAAGTTGAGCGAACTGCTCGCCGGGCTTGGAGTTATTGACACGTACGTTGACCATCGCGGCGTTCAGTCATACCGGCGAAGAATCACGGTGCCGGAGTGCATCTGGAGAAGCCAGAAGGTCGTTGTGCGTGAGTTCCTGCGCGGACTTTTTGAGAGTGACGGATGGGTTTCCAAGACCGGACGCAATGTGAAGTTCTTCGCGAAAGACCCGGCATTCTGCGAACAGGTTCAGCTTCTTCTTCTCGGGTTCGGAATCCACTCGAGCATCAACCACGTCATCAAAAAGACCGGTGGCAAGGAGTATCCGGGCTGCGAACTCGCGCTTTGGGTGAACGACGCGATCCGATTCATGGAGGTCATCGGATTCGTGTCAGCCAGAAAGCAATCCCGGCGCGCGACAAGCCGCTACTGCGGGCGCGGACGGAAGCCGGTCGAGATCGGAATGACCGATACCGTCGTTGGCGTTGAGTATGCCGGTGAATCTGACGTGTGGGACATTCAAATTGAAGGAACCGCCCCCGTGTTCGGAGCCGGCGGCATTCTCGTTCACAACTGCTTCCTCCAGTCGGGCCGCCCGCGCTTCGACGACGACGGCGTGACGAGGCTGGAAATCATGGCCGAGCGCGAGCACGACCTTGCCGAGCGCGGAATCCTCACCGGGAGCGAGGCGAACGTGATTTTCGTGCCGCAGAAGGAGGACGCATGGCTTTGGCTGAAGGAAAAACCGATCCGCGGGTGTGCCTACATCGTCGCGATCGATCCATGCCAGGGATCGCAGAGCAATGGCGCGAAAAATCCCGACGCCCACGCCTGCGTGGTGCTTCGCCAGCCCTACATTTGCGAGAAGAACGTGCTGCATCCGGTCGCAGTCGTCGCGGCGATCCATGTGGAGCCGAGCGGGTGTCGGTGGGATGATTCGATCATCGCGGAGCGCGCGGTGATGCTCGCGAACTTCTTTGGCAGCGTGATGATCGTGCCGGAGACTGGCAACGGGCTCGGCGTGCTCGTGAAGCTGCGCGATTTTGGCGGGAACATCTACCAGCGGCAGAAACCGGACTCGTTCATCCCCGGCAAGATGCTCCCGACCGCCGGATGGGAAACGAACTCAGCCACGCGCGACATGTGGGTGGGCGCGATCGCCGATGCAATCCGCGAGGGGCTTTTTGACTGCGCGTTCAGGCCGGCGGTGGCGGAGTTCCGCACGTTCGTCATTGACGACCGCGGGAAAGCGCAGGCCGCGCCGAGCAAGCATGATGATTTCGTGGCCGCGATCGGCATCGGTCTCTACTGTCTGAATTTCGCGGGCGTGTACAAGCCGATCCCGCCGCGCTCGATGTTCGCGGGCGACAAAAAGAGGTCTTCGATGTTCTCGTGAGACTTTCCGATTGACCGAACCGCGCCCGGTTGATATTTCCACCGCACTCTCACGAAGCGTTGACGCGCTTACACTCCCGGCGGCATTGGCCGAACCGTTCCGCGCGTCAACGCGGACGGAGGCTTTTCAAAATGAACACGGTCACATTCAACAATTTCACGGCTGGGCAAGGCCCGGCATGGCGCGGCGAGGCAAGGCGAGTCACACACGAGAGCGCGGGCGGTCAACAGCGCAACAATTTCACGGCCTGGCACTGCCGGGCGCGGCGCGGCTGGGCTGGGCCGGGCATGGCAAGGCGAGGCAACCACGAGCGCACCGGGCGGGAACAGGTGCAAGATTTTGCGGCGAGGCGAGGCAAGGCTGGGCGTGGCGCGGCGAGGCCCGGCTCGGCATGGCCCGGCATGGCATGGCAACCACGAGACACGCGGGCGGTAACAGCGTGACAACTTTATGAGCGGACACGTATATTTCTTTCACAACGGCAGGCATTGCAAGATCGGCTACACGACGCCCGACTTAAAGCGTCGCCTATGGGCCGCGCATGTGTGGAGTCCGCACGCGCTGAATATCGTCGGCACGATATTCTCAGAATTTCCCGATCAACTCGAAAAAGCGATCCATCTTCAATGGGCACATCGCAGACTCGTGAAACCAAGCGGGAACGGCGAATGGTTCGACCTGACCATCGACGAAACAACTAAGGTCATCACAGAAAACCAAAATGGAAAACTCAGACAGTATCATCACAGCAAAGCTCACGGGCATCCGGCCCATCATGTTCGACCGCTACGGCGGGGACAACAAGACCAAGCTGGAGGACTTGGACAAGATGTATTGCGACGAGCATGGGACGTGTGGAATCCCCGTGCTCAACGTGTTCAGCCTGCTGTCAGCGGAAATGACAAACTCGGTTGCGAAGCGTTTCTACGGCAAGCAGGGCCGGGACGTGGCGCAGGGTATTAAGTCGTTCTGCAACATCGAGGCGGTCGGCGGGGACGATCCGCTTTTTTCGCCGCTTCTGGACGAGGACGGAAAGCCCTACAAGAGCAACGATCCGCGCATCAAAATAATGAACCACGTCGCGCGTCTCGCGAAGGGCATTCCGAACCCGAAAACGCGCCCGATGATTCCGACCGGGTGGAGCGTTTCGTTCCGATTCGAGCTTCAACCGAACGAGCTTTTGAACGAGGCGACGCTGCGGAAGATGATCACGCAAGGCGGCATTCTCGGACTCGGCACGTTCCGCCCCATCTTTGGGCGATACAAGGCGGATTGGATTTAACACGGCTCGGCTCGGCTTGGCGCGGCGGGGCTTGGCGCGGCGGGGCGCGGCGCGGCTGGGCGAGGCGGGGCGCGGCGTGGCGCGGCGTGGCAGGGCGAGGCAAACGCAAGGGCGGCACTGGAAACGGTGCCGCCCTCAGTTTTCCGCTTGACCTCGCCGATCCGATGCAGGATGCGCGAAACATGCCGCCTCCACCATACCACTATCCAGGCCGACGTGATCCCGAACAGGAGGCTTACGACAAGCGCATCACAGAGAAGTCCAAGGTGGCGGCGACGGACGGCGCAGCCCGCAATGACCGCGCCGCATTTCTCAGGCACATCCAAGGAATGCCCGGCGATGGACTGTTGTGGAGGGAAGGGGCTCCCGATGCGATGACCTACAAGAACAGCGCCGAGATGAGCGGGAACACCAAGATGACGGACTGGATCAAGAAATTCAACGAGAAGCACCCGGAGCGCCCATTCAGGCCGGAAGTGTACACGCCGCAGGCAAGACCCGCCGCGCCCGCCGCGCCCGCCGCGCCCGCAGTGGCTCCCGCCCCCCCGCAGAGCCGCGTGATGCAGAATGCGCCCGCGGTCGGGGTGCAGGCGGGGGCTCCGCTCGCGCCGCAATCCGAGACAGCCGCTGAGATGGAAAAGCGCACCAGCGGAGGAATGGAGGACGCGCTAAACGCGCAGGGCGCGGTGCAGGACATCGCGAAGAAGAACCTGCCCCCGGATCAGATGAACGAACGCGCGAGCGCCGTCCAGCAGTCCGCATCGGGCGCGCAGCAACCCGGCCCGCTCGACACGCTTCGATCCGCGCCGGATGACACGGCGGCGCGGCAGCGTGTGCTGAACCGGGACTTTAGTGGCCCGAAGCCGGATGGTCGTCCCGACGTGGTGTACGGATGGGCGGGCTACGGAGGAACTGGGCGGCAACTCGTCTCGGTTCCGAGGGATGAACGCAATGGTCAGGCCTACAGCGATGCGCGCAGAGAGTTCTATCTGAAGCATGAGCAGGACAGGGCCGATGCCTACGCGGGCACAATGCAGCCCGGACAGAAGCCTTCAGCCGCAGGATTAAGGGCATGGAACAAAGCGAACCCGGTGAATTACGACATGCAGTCCAGGGCAGCGCGGGAGTACGCCGACGCAGCCACGGCACCGCGCCCGGTGGCTTTCAATGCGCCTCCGACGGCACTGAATCAGGCTCAAGGCCGCGCGGCTGGAGCGCCGGTGGATGCGTACAACGCGCAGAGGTTCCCGGATGGCAGCTTGGGCTACGCTCGTCCCGGAGGCTCACCCACACTCACGACTGGGCGATCCGCGTCCGCCACTTTTCCGAACGGAAAAGTGGAGCGCAGGGCATTTTCAGACACGCCGCTCACGGACGCCGTGACCAACGCGAGCATCGGGCTTGGTGGTGCCTCCGGGCTTGCGATGACCGCTGGCGCGATGGG
>Ga0114969_10004248_pt1 | contig 11360 bp, 8 predicted proteins | sample M_130807_MF_Meta_FD_87316 | JGI IMG/M metagenome (GOLD analysis project Ga0114969, IMG submission 87316) | Freshwater microbial communities from Lake Montjoie, Canada to study carbon cycling - M_130807_MF_MetaG | ecosystem: Environmental > Aquatic > Freshwater > Lake | place: Lake Montjoie...
CAGGACATGAAAATCACATTGTAAATAATGTAAAAAAGGGTCAACAAAGTTTATTACCTGCAATAAGGGAATTTGCTAAAAAATACAATTTGACAAAAGAACAATACTTGAATGTGTTACCAAGCATAAGACAAGTTTTGTCAAACAAAGAACCCAACATTAATTCAATAGAAAATATCATTGCAAGAGAGGGTAAAAATAATGCAAAGGATAAGGTAGTAGTTAGTGGTGTAGGGGGAGATGTGGAAGTAACCCCATTTAAACAAGGGGATGGTGGAACTAAGGGTGTATTTGAGGATGAAGATGGCAACGTATATAAATCTGTTGAGCCACAAGAAGCAGTGCAAGATAAGGATGGTAATTTCAAGCGGCAGACAATTAAAGATGCACAGACTGATGAATACGAAATATTATCCGACCTTCAAGATAATCCACACATTCCTAAAATTGGTAAAATAGTAACTACCACAGAGGGGAAGGCGTTTGAAATTGAAAAGTTAGATGAAGTAGAAACGTTTACTAAGGAAGAATATCGTCAAATACAAGGTATTTTAAACGACTTAAATGATAAGGGCTACCATGTAGGTGATAAGGTTACTGTAATGAGGCGACCAAAGACAGGCGAACTTGTAGTTGTTGATTTTTCAGCAGGATACAAGGGTAGTAGAATGTCAAGGGACGCAGATGAATATATGCAAGGCATTAAGAGTAAGCTATCAAAAAGTGACGAAATTAATATTGCGCAAGAAGATAGTGCCGAAAATAATAGAAGCCAAGCTGATGCTTTTTTTGGTGATGAATCAACTACTGAATACTATTTAACTCAAAGACCACCAAGTATAGGTACGCACCCAACAGAAGGGCTAAAATCACTTGAAGAAAGTGAGTATAGAGGTAGAAAGGTTTGGAAACTTACTTATGATAAAAAATTATCAGCCGACCAAATATATAAATTTGAATTAACGCCTTTAATAACGAACAAAGAGTATTTGGGTCAAAAAATAAGTGGGTTGTACGGTAAAAATATATTTCATGTTTCAAATATTGATTATAAGCAAGGTAAAGTAACACTTGTATCAGAATTAAATGGCAAGGAAATATCTAAAGATTTATCTTTTAAGGAATTTCAAAAAGGCATTGATGATGGTAAATATAAAGTAGAACAATCCCTACTCCCCCAAGAAACCCCTAGTGCCAATCCTAAAGTAGATAGTGGTGTAGGGGGAGATGTGGCAATAAAAAAATTAGAGGCTTTAAATATAGTAAATGCAGGTGATGCTAAAAACCCGATAAATACCGTATCTGTAAATGATATTTTTAAGAACACATACGAACAAGGTTCAGCAGACGGTATATTTGAAACTAAGCAAAAGATTGATATTGAAATGGACGCTTTGGTTAAGGGGAAATCAAAGGAAGGCACAATCGATATTGAAGTTTCTGTTAATGATTTAGTTCCTACACAAGCAATAGTTGACAAGGCAGATGTTGCATCTAAAATAAATGGAGAAAAAGGGAATTTTGAACAAAGTGATAAACCATTAGTTTTTGAAAAAAATGGCAAATATTATATTGTAGATGGGCATAACAGAATAGCGGCTGATATTTTAAAAGGAAAAGATAAAATCCAAGTAAGAAAAGTAGAACAAACTTTACCTACCCAAGAAGTAAAGGGCAAACCACTATCAGAACAAATAGCCGATTTAAGGGCTAAAGAACAAGCGGAGTATGATGCTATGTCTGACCCTAACGACAAAGTAAAAAGAGATGAAATTTACGACAGGTACGATGAGTTAATCACTCCGTTAATAAGAGAGCAGAAAGCGTTAGAATCTACCGATGCGCTTAAAGACGTAGAAAGCACGGCTAAGGCGTTAGAGGGTAAGGATATTACTCAAATAAAAAATACTATTGCAAATCCAATAGAAACATTAGAAGAAAGAGTCAGTAATCAAGTCTACAAAGACCCAAATAAATCTTCTCGATGGAGAATAAAAAATAGTAATTTCACATATTCGTCAAAAAGAGAAGCTGCAAATACTGTGGAAAGTGCATATAAAAGAGATTTATTTGCAAGAGAACAGCAACTTAAAAAGATAAACAATCAATCTATTGCCGAAGCCTACCACAAAGCCAAAGCAGATGATAGTAACCCTGAATTAGTAAAAGCAGTAGAATCCCTACTATCTAAAGAACAAGCCCCTGCATTAAGAGATGTAGAGAGTAAAAGTATTTTGAATAGTGATGCTAATTTGAAAGGTGCAAAAGAAACTATACTTAGAAATGGTGTAGAATCAACACAAATAGATAAGCCCAATAATATAAAAGCAGAAGATAATTCAGAAAGATGGTGGGTTTATCATAATGTTATTACGGGTGAAAAAATTATTCATAGTGATTATGGTTGGGATTATGATTTAGAGGGGAATAGGCTTTCTGTTGATTACAACAAAAAAGTTTTAGATAATAGTTTATTATTTAAAAAAGAAGAGCCAAAATCAAATTTATTAGATGCAATATTAAAAAAAGAAAGAGGATGGGAATCAAGGGTAACAGAATCTAAAGATTTAGCACAACTTGAAGCAATAGAAAAAGAGTTGCAAACAAATGAAAAATTAAAACAAGCGTTTGGCTTTAATGGTAAAGTGTATGACCAAACGGGTAAAGATTTTTATTCAAGATTAAATTATTTAAAAAGTCATCCCGAAAAAGTAGTTTCAGAAAAAGCAGAATCTAAAGAGCCATTAGTAAACAATAAATTAAGAACTGCTATTTCAGAAGGCAGAATGACCGCCAACGATGCAAAAGTAATCATTGAAAGTGCAGGATTAGAAGTGCCAAAAGATATTGAATCCCTACTATCTAAAGAAACAGCAAAAGTTGAACAACCAAAAGTAGATGTAAACAACTTTACCGACTTTGAGAAAATAGTTCAAGAAAGCAAAACAGTTAAAGAAGCGTATGACAAAGTTCAAGCAATAAAAGATGTTCCTAGTGAAGTATCACAAGCATTTAAAGAAAAGTACGATGCAGATGGTAAACTTACGCCAAAACAAGCGTTTAAAAAGTTTTACGATGAAGTGAAAAGTGCTAAGAAATCGAAACAGCCAACGAAAGAGGTGTCACCTTCCTCAATAGATAAAGGTGAGGCTGTTTCTATTCCTAACAAACAAGAGCCAATACCAGAACCAACCGACAAACAAAAAGGAACAAGCAAGGTATTTGAAGAAAAAGCAAAAAAGTTAGCAGATAAATTCAGAGATAAATTAAAAACAAAACCACTAACCTTTAAAGATAATAATGGGAATAATATACCTATACAAATGTATGGGCTTAATTTTAATGAAATTATTGAATTAGGGGCAAAGGCTATTGAGTTATCTGGTAAAATAGCTGATGGGATAAAGAAAGTTTCTGACCACCTAAGAGAACAGGATTGGTATAAAAATTTAACTAAAGAAAATAAAGATGCAGTTGATAGGCAAGTAGTAGATTATTTTTTAGATGTGGATGGGAATGGTAGTAGTGGTGAAATAACGCATGCCGCAAATGAAGTAAGGAGACAAGCAAGGGGATTACCCGAATATCAAAAATCTTCTACATCAGCAGAATCCTTAATGAATGAGGCAGAGAAAATGCTAAAAGATGGATATGATGTAGAAGATTTGATGAATAGGTTAGAATCGGGAGCAACACCTGAACCTGTAGAAAATTTTATACGAAAAATATATGCTGCTACTTTAGATGCCGAAATAGCCAAAAATCCAACTGATGAATTACTTGCAAAGCAAAAGAGGTTTGCAGAAATAGGAGATTTGGTTAACTCAAAATTAGGGTTGACCCTTTGGAGTTTACAAGGTGAAGGTAGCCCATTAGTTAGCATATCCGATTTCTATGTAGCTAAAATGGAGGCTTTGGGTGTTGATAAATTAACTGATGAACAAAAGAAAGATACAAAAGAGGCTTTTGATAAAGTGCAAAATGCGAATGAAAATGCTGATACTGCACTACAAGAATACAAAGACGAGGTAGCAAAATTAAAGTCTGAAATTGAATTATTAAAGCAGAAAAAAGAGAGTACGCCAAAATCTACAAAAGAAAAAAAATCACATGAAGATTTTGTAGCGGAAAGAAAAGACATAGCAAAAAGTATTGCAGAAAAATGGAAGAATGCAGGTAAAGATATTCTTTCAAGTGACATTCCATATAGAAGCCAATTATTTGCCATTGCGCCCGATGTGGCTAGATTGATGAAAAGCTATGTACAAGAAGGTGCAATTAAATTAGAAGAAGTAGTCAAAAAAATACATAATGAAATCAAAGAGTTCGTACCCGAAATAACAGAAAAGGATATTCATAATATAATCGCAGGGGAATACAATAAAAAGCTACCAACAAGAAATGAGTTGTCGGCTAAAATGAGAGATTTGACAGACGAAGCGAAGTATATCAATAAGCTAGAAACCATATTAAGTGGGGAAGACCCAAGAACAGAAAAAGAGAAAATAAAGCGGAATCAGAATATATCGGCACTTCAAAAGAAGATTAAAGATTTACAAAAGGACTTACCTGCAACCGATGCAGATTTAAAGAAGCGACTTAAAGGGATAAAGGTAGCTAATGAAAAAGCAACAGCTAAAATAAAAGAAAGAATCGCAAAAGGTGAGTTTGAGTTGAAAAAGGAAGTTCCATTTATGGAAGATAAGGAAATGCAACGTAAGTTCCCTAAAGAATATAAGGCGGCACTTGACGCAATATTGGCAAGGGAAGAAGCAAGGCATGAGTTTGATATTGCACTATTAAAAGACCAACAGTCAAAAAGAAGTAATATTGAAAAGGGGGCAGACTTATTAAGTAAGACAATGGGAACAGTTAAGGCAATTGTTACGGGTATAGATGATTCTGCGATTGCAATACAGACATATATGGCTTTATTACTTCGACCAAAAATAGGGGCAACAGCATTAAAGCTACATGCAGAATTTGCTTTATCTCAAAAGAAATTTGATAGATGGTTAACGGCAATACATAATTCGTCCGACTATAAATTAATGCAGGATTCAGGATTAGATATAACAGAACCAAAGTCTTTATTAGAAGGTAAAAAAGAAGAGATATTTAATAATAGATTTGATGGGACAGTAAAAATAAAAGGCAAGGAGTATCAATTAATCGGTGCGCCTTTAAAGCCATTTGAACGAGCATTTACAACATTAGGTAATGCTACAAGGGTTCTTGCATTTAGGGCAAAGGCAGAGCAATATATGAGGCAGGGATATACGTTTGAAAGTCACCCCGAATTATTTAAAAGTTTGGCTCAAAGATTAAATACGGAAACGGGTAGGGGAAAGCAAAATGAATATATAGAAAAGGCTACAAAAGTAGTTACTATGGGGATTTGGTCACCTAAATTAATGTCATCCAAATTTAATATTTTAGGAGTTAGTGACTTAGCGTCTTTACTTTTATATAAGTCAGGAACAAAGGGGTATTACAGACAACTACATCCAAAAGAAAGACAAGCGGCAATAGTTGATGTGGCAAAATTCGCAACAGCAGTAGCCGCTATTTCTTACGGGGCAGCATTAGCTTTTGGAGGAATGGTTGACGATGACCCTCTAAGTCCAACATTTTTAGATGTTAAATTTGATAATGGCAAAAGTTATAATTTTTCAGGTGGGTTCTCTTCTTACATGAGAACAATATGGGAGTTTATCAGAGGCAAAAAATCGAAAGATGGCGAAGTGAGTAACGCTAATTCGCTTGATATAGCAAGTCGTTTTTTTAGAGGTAAAGTCCCACCAATTACGGGTGCTTTGATAAATACCATATCAAAAAGAGATTTTATGGGCAATGAAACATCGTTAGTTAATGAGGCTAAGAATGTGTTGTTGCCAATTTCTGTAAAAGGAATTTACAGTCAAATAGAAAGAGATGGGGCGATGTCGCTATTCACACAAGGCATACCTACATTTGTTGGATTTAATGTAAAAGATGAAAGAGATTATCATAAAGAATCAATTTTATCTGAAACCGACAAAGCGAAACCAGTTATCAAATACTTCGCAGATAAAGGTGCTGAAATGCCTACAATCGAAGAATTGGGCGAACACCCAATTAATGACGAGGCAGTAAGAAAGCAAATGAATATTAGTGAGTATTCACCTGAATTACAGAAAAAATACGCAGATGCATATAAAGCTCAGTTTGGACGTTCTTTAGCTAAAATAAAATCCCGAAACGTAGTATTTGTTAATGATTATGATAAACAAGATGTATCTATTAATAAACCAGAAAAAGGACGATTTAAAGTAGTTCCAATTGATAAATTAGATTCAAAACAACTTACTAAAGTTATGGGTATAGCAAAAATGGAAGCAAGGACATTTGCCGATGAACGGGTATTCAATATGGGTTCAGAGATGAAAGATAGAATAAGACGAAGTGGTAAGTAATGTAAAAAGGTACGGTGAAATGCCGTACCCTTTTTTGCGATAACCAGTCGCTATATATGAAACGAAAATTACACTCGGCAAATTTACTATTTTATTCAAATAATCGTTCTAAAAATGATTGTATTTTTTGATTAGTGCATCCAATGGTTAAGAACCACATTGATATTAATAAAACATATAATCTATTTGATAGTGGGTCTATTAATAACGGCACAATTAGTATTGGTAGCGTTATTATTACTATTGATAATAATGTTATAAATATTGCGAATATTAATTTCATTTTATTTTTATTTGATTTGGTGAATTAATCATTTTGTGAATCATGCCTTCTTTACATTTTTTAGCCAATGAAGATATAGCTGGATTGTTGTTTTGTCGGCGTAGTTAAGACTTGCCCATTTACCATTAAAAGTTTTATACCAAAATTCCCGATTAGTAGCAACCCACTCAACGAACTCTTGGTATTCTTTGGATAGTTTCACTCTGTGTTTATCGTCTTGCATGGTTTTAGTTTTAATTTCAGTCCGTCACATATTGTGACAATCTATTATTTTTTAAAGTTAGTAATTTTAGAAACCTGCTCAACTTGTGCAACTGCTTTTAGGACGTATGCAGTTGTATTCTGCTTACTTGACATATACATTGATTGTTTATGTGCATCATCATACGACTTATATTTTTCTGGGAAAAGAAAAAGAGGTTCAGTTGTCACCACCATATAAAACCCTTCAACTTCTTCGATTGGTTCTTTTGTGGATGGCTTTGGTTTTTTGGTGAAATAATCATTAAGCTCTTTTGAATTATACCAAATATGCTCCGACCCATTCCAACATCTATACGCATCTTCTCGTATTTCCTTAACTGTGTATGTACCACCTGTAGTATTCCCCACATACTCATCCCCTACCTTAATCTCATTTTCTGTTGGTTCTTCTTTGAACTTGAAGAATTTATGCAAATCTTGATTATCTACCATGTGAGAATTCCCATAATCATTAATTATAATAAAACAATGTTCAGAAATATAATTAATAATATATTCTTTTCCTTTTGTCAATAATTGTGGTACATCTTGTATAGCCACCAGCACCGCACCTACTTTAATTTTATCGTCTTGCATTTTGTTTAAGTTTTTGGTTTATAAAGTTCTAAAGTAAATCAACTTTCGCATATAAACAAATTATTTTAGATAATTTTCAATAATTTTTATAGTTTCATCAAATCCACATCCAAAATGTGCAGAATATCCATTGTTTCTTAGCTTTTCAATAGATTTATATTGAGCCTGTATGTGTTCTGATTGCCGCATTGTTCCATCTTTGCAATATACTTCATCTCTATCTTTCTTCAACTCAATTATTAGCCCTCCGTAATCTTTATGATAAGCATAAATAGTCAAGTCTAATATTTTGTAGTTTTTGCACCTTTGTTTCGCAGCCTTTGTAGCAAGACCAATTGGCAATTTTATTCCGCTTAGGTCGCAGGAATAGACCAAATTAGGATATTTCAAATCTAAGTACTTACACACTCTAAGGCTTAATGATTCTTCATGCTTATTTCTAGGCTTTTTAACCTTCATTTTATTAAATTCAGATACTGACATTTTATCTTTCATGGCTTAATATTTATCTTCATTTGATTTCAATTTGCGACCTACAACACGATTCGAATCATAATCGTACATATACGCTCTAGTAATTCTAGTTAAGTGTTGCAAGTACTTTTCAAGCCGTTGTTTTTCTTCCATTGCTTTCGCAAATTCTTCGTGGGTAATTTTTTTGTCTGGCGTTTTCATGGTGTTGGGTTTAAAATAATTTAAGCATTTTGTTATTTAATTCTATTTTCCAAAGGTTTATATCTGCACTTGCTTTAAATCCAACATGGTTTATTTTACCCTTTTCCCAAGTGCCATAATTTTCAAATCCTAAATTCTTCCAAAACAAATTACTATCTAAATCCGTTCTACATCTTAAAGTAAATCCTGCTCTATGGAAAGTTTCGCAAAAATCCCTACAAACTTCTATTAATGCCTTGCCGTAATGCAATCTTCTAGCATCGTTTCTAATAGCAATCTGTTGTATTTTAGCGTATTTATAGCTCCCTTTAGCTGGTGTTATTAAAACGTATCCAACTGCATCGTTATTCGCTTCGCAAATTAATACAATAAAATTACGTTTACCGCCCCAAACATAATCCTCCCATATAGTTTTTTGAATAAACCCAACTGCGTAGCTATTTTCCTTTTGTAATTTATCAACTAACAACATATCTCTTATTGTTGATGTCCTTACGGATATATTTAATAAAATATCATTATAAATAATATTTACAATCCCTGTACTACAATCAAATTTTCCTAAATTCATTATCCGTTATTTTTTGCTCTAATTACTTCTTTTACATTTGTGTATGTTTTGTAAAATTCATCCCATGCTTACTTCCAACTTGAAGCACGAATCCACACATCTTTGGTTATGTTATCGCTGTCAGTAAATCTAAATTTAAAATTTTTCATACTTTTCTTTTAAAATGGTAATCCTTGTCTAATCTCTATTTTCGGGTCTGTGTTTTTCGTGATGCCTGCGGATGGGTTGGAGTAAGATTGTTGTATTTGAGCATCTACTTTATCCTTGAACATCATTGTTGGCGGATCGAAATATAAATCAAGCGTTTTCGTTTCGCCATTTCGATATTTCTCAATTATTATTTGTGCTAGATTCATTGTACTTTGGTTGTGTTCGTCTAAAGTCACACCTCTTTTATATGGTCGGTCGACAATTATACCCATATCAATAGCATGAAGTATCGCATCGGATTCTCTTAGCTGTGATAATTTACCAACCTTGCTAACCTTGTCGGCTGTTTCGGATTCCCTATTGAGTTGAGCGAGTGCAATAATTGGGATATTTAATTCTTTTGAAAGTGCTTTCAATCCTGATCCCAACTTTGCCACTTCTCTTTCCCTACTTTCATTCCTTGTGCTTTCTGTATCAACAAGTTGTAAATAGTCTATTACAATGCATTTTGCACCTTGATTTTTTACCAATCTTTCTGCCTTCCATCTTATGTCTGCTAAACTAACTTTTGAGCTATCATTCATAAATATTGGTAATTTGGTAGATTCTACCATCGCTTTTTCAACTTTCGATTCTTGGTCTATGTCGGTGTGCTTGTTTCTGAATACACGCCAAAATTCCACGCCAGAAAGTATAGAGGTCAACCTTGCTGTAATCTGAACATTTGGCATTTCTAAAGAAATAATCCCAATACATGACCCAAGATTTGCCATTGAAATAATAAGCGAACAAGCGAATGCAGTTTTACCCATTGAGGACCTTGCAGCGATTGCAATAAATCCAGCTTCTAAGCCCCCTGTTAGTGCGTCAAATTCCTTAAATCCTGTCATTACACCAAATGATTCACCCTTAGCCAATTTATCCCTTCTTTGGCTTAATTCAAGTTGAGCCTGCGAGAGTTCTACCCAGTCATCAATAGTTTTGAAATTAGTAGCCTGTTTTAATTTGTCGTTCAATTCATTTGCCAACTCTAATGCATTATCTTTTGATGTTAAACTGTAAATTAAATCCTTTGATATTCTAGTCATGTAAAGTTCGACAATGGCAATGCAATAGTGCATCAAATACGATGAAGTGGAATTGTAGTCCATCTTTTGAGCGCATATTCTGGACCACCTGTCACCGCTTAGTGATGGGTTTCCTTTATTTAGCTCGCCTACTATCAAAATAAGGTCAATAGGCGTTCCTTTTTCATAAAGTGAACATAACCCATTCCAAACGGTTTTATTGTCCTCATTGTAGAATATTTCGGTCGTAGTGATGTAAGCCTTTGCGATTGTGAAGGCTTCGTATCCTAGAAAAATACATAATCCTAAGATTGTATCTTCTGCTAGAATATCATTTGGCATATTTTCAACTGTATTTTTCAAGGATTGATTGTTCTTTTACTTTTGGTTGTGAATTTATAAGGATTGATTGTTTTTGCTCTGGGCTTAGTTTGGCTGTCCAATTAGCAAAGTGCTTTGCGTAATCAGAAATTACCTTGTGAGTTAATGTTTTTGAAATGTGCAAATCAAATTCATCTTGAAAATATTTTAGCTTTTCAAAATTCCATCCACTTGGGGTACAAACACCAATTTTTTGCGATTGATAATTTGAATCATAAAGTTTCCTACATTCCGCTATTGTCAAAAAATTATCAGTCCCAATTCCTTTGGCTAAATCAACTTGTGCTTTTAAATTAGAAATTAATAATGATGTTGATGTTGTTGGAGTTTCTTTTTTTACTTCATCAACAATAATATCATTTACAGTTACAGTATCATTTACAGTTACAGCGATGTTTGCGACATTTTTTATCGCACCTTGTCGCTGTGCGACTAATTCGGATGCCTGCGATAAACTTAATTGATTATCAATTACTTGTAAGTATAAATCATTATGCCACCTCTTTAAATTACCCAATATTCCTGCTTCGCTCTTTTCTATTTTTGACTGCTCCCAAACTTTCAAATCCCTTTTTAACTGTTGCTTTATAGGCTCAAATGTTAATTTAACAATCAAATTATCCGATGTTGGGTTTTGGTCGTTGACATATTTTAGTATATGTAAAAACAATTCACCTGCATCCTCTTTAGGCATTTGCTCGATTGTATGGATTAAATCAGCATACAATAAAAATGATTTTTTATCCTCTGCCATAATATTATTTCTTTTTGGTTATAACATTATATTCATTAAATGAACTACCAAGTAACCTACCTGTAACTCTTCTTTGCATCATTCTACCATCATTAGTATCATCCCTAGACCATATCATAATAATACTATAAGCATATTTCTCAAATTCAGTTTTCAATAAATGTGTATGTTCATGGCATATATC
>Ga0114969_10004251_pt1 | contig 11356 bp, 11 predicted proteins | sample M_130807_MF_Meta_FD_87316 | JGI IMG/M metagenome (GOLD analysis project Ga0114969, IMG submission 87316) | Freshwater microbial communities from Lake Montjoie, Canada to study carbon cycling - M_130807_MF_MetaG | ecosystem: Environmental > Aquatic > Freshwater > Lake | place: Lake Montjoie...
CAATTATTGCATCTGAATTAATACATGCATATTTTAGATGATGCGTATAAGTCAACCATTTTAAGTTACTCGTACCACCAAAAGTTCTGACTAAGTTACGTAAAAAATCAACAAGGAAATTTGGCGTACTAGCTAGGTAGGCATCTACTAAATCTAGAACTACAGGTTTATGCGACTTTTTGAGCCAATAACCAAAATTAGCTGCATTAGATAGAAGAAGTATTTCACCCTCAAGCGGAAACTCGGTATTTATGTGATTTTCCGGAATTGAATTCCATATTGCAATTCGCCTTCTATCAGCTGGATGTTTTAAATCTTTTGAGTAACCAACGTAACCTATTTCCATATATCCAACCAGATATTATCTCAAGATAATTCTTTTAAGATAACTTGAATAGCTGTTATTCCCCATTTTTGATGCAAGTATTTCTAGATCCTGAGAAGTAATCCACTTGTTTAACCAGGCTATTTCCTCAATACATCCGATCTTTAAATTTTGCCTGCTCTCGATAGCTCTAATGAAGTTTGATGCATCGTTTAGGCTATCTGGTGTTCCGCAATCCATCCAACTCGTGCCGCGAGTAAGCTCAACTAGCTTCAATTGGCCATCTTCCAAATATGAATTCAACACCGAAGTTATTTCCAATTCACCTCGACTACTTTTCTTAACACTTTTCGCTCTTTGAGCCACCGAATTGTCCAGAAAATAGAGTCCAGGAATAGCTAGATTTGATTTAGGCATTTTAGGTTTCTCTTCAACGGAAACAATTTTTCCTTCACTATCTACCTCTGCTACTCCATACCTTTCGGGATCGAGAACTTCAAAGCCAAATATGACAGCCCCTTGAGCGTCCCTATAATCTGATAATTGCCTGCCTAGGCCCGAACCATGAAAAATATTGTCACCTAAGACGAGGGCTACAGAATCTTCTCCGATAAACTCCTGCCCAATTAAAAAAGCCTGGGCCAACCCGTCTGGATATTCTTGGATTTCATATTTGATATCTAAACCGAATTGATGTCCGTCCCCAAGAAGGTGTTTAAAACTGGTCTGGTCACTTGGAGTCGTAATAACCAGAATTTCACGAATTCCCGCCAGCATCAGAGTTGAAATTGGGTAGTAAATCAACGGCTTATCGTAAATAGGTAGCAATTGTTTGCTCACCGAAATGGTGCTTGGCCAGAGCCGAGAACCCGTGCCACCAGCTAGAATTATACCCTTCATTAAGTAAACAATAGTAAGTTTGGACCGTAGGTCAACTACCCAACCATTTTCATAAGAAACGGAAATTCGATGAGAGTTCTGGTAACTGGGGGCGCTGGATTCATAGGGTCGAATTTTGTCCGACGAATATTGTCAGGAAATGGTCTTAAAATTTCATCCTTAACGGTTCTAGATAAATTAACTTACGCTGGGAATATGGATAATTTGGCTGAATTCTCTAGTGATGATTATGAGTTTATTCAAGGAGACATCGTCGATTCAGCTTTGGTGAACAAACTTTGCGCCAGAGTAGATTTGGTTGTTAATTTTGCAGCCGAGTCACATGTGGATAGGTCTATAGCTGGATCACGAGAATTTGTCATGACAAATATTCTGGGAGTTCAAACACTCTTAGATGCAGCAAGACTAAATGGGTCATCTAGATTTATTCAAGTTTCGACTGACGAGGTATACGGATCTTTAGATTCTGATTCTTGGTCTGAGGAAAGTCCTCTTTTACCAAATTCTCCATATTCGGCAAGCAAGGCTTCGGCTGACTTAATATGCCGTTCTTACTACGTAACTCACAAATTTGATGTAGTTGTGACAAGGTGCAGCAATAACTACGGGCCTTACCAATTCCCAGAGAAATTGATTCCACGCTTTGTTACAAACCTAATTGATGACCTAAAAGTTCCAATCTATGGCAATGGTTTGAATGTTAGGGATTGGCTACATGTAGATGATCATTGCCTAGGTATTGAGCTAGCTTCAGAGAAAGGTAGAGCGGGCGAAGTTTATAACATTGGCGGCGGAACTGAACTAAGTAATCTTCAATTAACTAAGAAAATCTTGAGCAAACTTGGCAAAGACGAGGGTTATATCCAATATGTGGAAGACAGACTGGGACATGATTTTAGATACTCTGTGGATATATCAAAAGTAGAAAAAGAACTTGGCTTCTCGCCTCGAGTAAATTGGGAAACAGGAATTGAATCAACCATTAATTGGTATCTAGAAAATCAAAGCTGGTGGCGCAAGTTAAAGAAGTAGATTGGTTGATAATTGGGTCCGGTGGGCAACTTAGCCTTGCCATGCAGGAAGTACTTTTTCAAGCAAATATTGAATACCAAGTTTTTGGTAGCTCAGTATTAGATATTAGAAGCAGTTTGAATGCGACCGAAATTAGTAAATCCATCAGAGCAAGAAATATTGTTAACGCATCGGCTTGGACTGATGTTGAAGGCGCTGAGACAAAACCTAATGAAGCTATGTCGCTAAACGTAATTGGTTCAGTCAACGCAGCGAGAATGGCAAAGAATATGGGCGCTCGACTATTTCATATATCTTCAGACTATGTATTTGATGGTTTGAGGAATGTGCCTTATTTAGAATCAGATACGGTAAATCCAATGTCTGTTTATGGCAGAACAAAAGCGCAGGCAGATCATGATGTTAGCGAATTTTACGGAGAAAGAACTTACATAATTAGGACCGCTTGGCTTTATAGCCCATGGGCTAAAAATTTCTATAAAACTATATTAGGGCTGGCGTTGAAAGATGATTCGAAGATTAAGGTTGTTAATGATCAATTTGGCCAACCAACTTCTTGTTTGGACTTAGCCCGATCAATAATTGAGATTAGTGAATCAAAAGTCGAACCTGGAATCTACAATAGAACAAATAGCGGAACCACATCTTGGTACGGCTTCGCAAAACTCATATTTGAGATTGCGGGCAAAGGCACTGAACGAGTAATACCTGTTTCCTCAGAAGAGTTCCCATCAAGAGTTATTCGCCCAAAGTACTCAGTGCTTGATCCACATAAAGCCGAGCAAAGCGGGCTGGGCCTTTTAGAAGATTGGGAAAATTCTGCAAGAGGCCTATTTGAACGTATCAACTTAGAACTATTAAAGGCATAATACGGCCTATGGAAATCGAAAGATGCGAGATATCTGGCGCGTGGGTAATTAAGTTTCCAGTTTTTGCTGACGACCGTGGAATATTCCGTGAATGGTTCAAAAAAGATGAAATTAAATCAGAAACCGGAATCGATTTCGAAGTCAGGCAGGCAAACCAATCAACCTCAAGACTAGGCGTTGTTCGTGGTATTCACTACAGCCTTGCTGACATACCGCAGCATAAATTAGTCACTTGCACTTCAGGACGTGTCTTAGACTTTGTGGTGGATATTCGCCCAAACTCCAAAACCTTTAAGAAATCAATAAGTTTTGAACTTATGCCAACCAATGGAACAGCCGTGCTAATCGAACATGGACTTGGTCACGCATTTATTTCACTCGAAGAAGGCTCTACAATTACTTATTTACTAACCTCCAATTACGCGCCAAATGAAGAGTACGCGATTAATCCATTGGATAAAGAATTAGGGATTGATTGGCGAAATACGAATTTGGCTATTTCAGATAAAGATAAGTTGGCTTTGTCGATCGGCGAAATGCTACATATGGGCAAGTTACCCAAATGAGAAATAATCACTTGAAAAATAAGTTTAGAGAAAGCACTTTTGTGCGAGCTTGCACAATTTTGGCAAAAAATGATAGAAGAAAATTAGTCGCAATTACAGTTATTCAGATTTTACTTGGCTTCCTAGATCTTCTTGGCGTACTTGCAGTTGGGCTATTGGGTGCACTTTCCGTAACGGGTATACAATCCACTAGCCCAAGCCCAAGAATTGAACAAGTTTTGATTTTTCTAGGCATTCAAGACTTTAAATTTCAAAATCAAGCGATAGCGATTGGTCTGATTGCCCTAGTTTTACTTGTTGGAAGAACTTTACTTTCCATTTTTTTTACTCGCAGAATTTTGTTCTTCCTAAGCCGTCGGGGGGCTTCGATATCTTCAAATCTAGTTTCTCGTCTTCTGTCACTTAATTTGACAAAAATTCAAGAAAGAACGAATCAAGAAACTCTGTTTGCGGTAACATCAGGTGTCCAAATTATAGTTCTTCAAGTAATAGCGGCAGTAGTCGTGCTAGTTGCTGACGTCTCCTTGCTAGTAATTATGTCTATTGGCTTATTTATTACTGACCCGGTAACAGCTATTGGAATTATTTTGCTATTTGGTCTCTTGGCATTGATTTTATACTCCTTAATGCACAAGAAGGCGAGCAATCTTGGAATCAGAAATACAGAACTAACTCTATTAAGTAACGAAAAAGTCTTAGAAATCCTAAGTACTTATCGAGAAGCCGTTGTGAGTAATAGGCGCAATTACTATGCGCAGCAGATTGGAAAAATTAGATTTGAGCTAGCAGATGTATCAGCTGAGATGGGATTCATGCCCTATATCAGCAAGTATGTAATTGAGACTGCAGTTATTGTTGGAGCTCTTGCAATAGGTGCGATTCAATTTGCACTTCAAGATGCATCACATGCAGTAGCAACTATCGCCATATTCTTAGCTGCTGGAACCAGAATTTCGCCAGCCGTTCTACGCATTCAACAAACCTCAATTTCAGTTAAAGGTCATCTAGGAATAACCACTCCTACTTTGAATTTAATTGATTCATTGAAGGAAACAGAAAGTTCAAACGGGGAAATAGCACAGTTGAATATCGATCATATTGGCTTTATTCCTTCTGTGAAGCTGTCTAATTTGAGTTTTTCTTATCCAGGCAGCGATAAACGTGCGATTTCTGGAATAAGTCTAGATATTGAGCCGGGCTCTGTCGTGGCTATTGTTGGCCCATCTGGAGCAGGAAAAACTACATTAGTTGACATGTTATTGGGTGTAGTGGAAACAGATTTAGGTTCGATAGAAATTTCTGGATTGGAACCTTCAAAGGCAATTTCCAAATGGCCTGGAGCAATCGCTTATGTCCCTCAAGATGTTGTTATCTCTAACGGAACAATCAGAGAGAATGTTGCGCTAGGGTACCCATTAGTTGAAGCGACAGATGAATTAGTTAGTGATGCTCTGACAATTGCGTCATTAAAGGACTTTGCCATAAATCAAGCTGATGGGTTGGACTCTTATGTCGGAGATAGGGGTACAAAAATAAGTGGTGGCCAGCGCCAACGCTTAGGAATTGCAAGAGCTATGTTTACCCAACCAAAACTATTAGTGCTAGATGAAGCTACAAGTGCACTAGATGGCGAAACAGAATCAATAATTGCGAATGAAATACAGAGTCTTAAGGGTGCGACTACAGTAATACTAATTGCACACAGGCTCTCTACCGTGCGCTCAGCAGATCAGGTAGTTTACTTGGAAAGTGGAGTCGTAAAGTGTGTTGGTAAATTTGAAGATGTAAGAAAAGCAGTTCCTGACTTTGACAGGCAAGCAAAATTAATGGGAATTTAATCCTGAAGCTTCTCAAAATCTGCTTGCGTCATAAGTTTAGATAATTGCTCCCAATGAGTTCTGGCTTTCCAATCAAGCATTGACTCTATCTTTGAAGCATCAGCAATCAAAGCATCAACCTCTGTTGGCCTTCGATAACGGTCCTCGGAAATCACATAATCCTTGTAATCAAGCTCTAGTGTGGCAAAAGCTGCTTCGCAGAAATCTCTAACTGTTGCACCGATTCCTGTACCCACAACGAAGTCATCTGATACATCTTGTTGAAGCATTAACCACATACTCTCAACATATTCTTTGGCATAACCCCAGTCACGGATTGCATCCATATTACCTAAATAAAGTTTGTCCTGTATCCCTAGCTTAATTCGAGCTGCTGCCATGGTTATCTTACGTGTAACGAATGTCTCGCCTCTTCGTGGCGACTCATGATTAAAAAGAATTCCATTTGTTGCATGCATTCCGTACGCTTCGCGATAATTTCGGACAACCCAATATGAATACAGTTTTGCAGCTGCGTAAGGACTCTGCGGGGCAAAAGGAGAAATCTCTGACTGAGGCGGCGGAGTACTACCGAAAAGCTCTGAAGTTGATGCTTGATAGAACCGAGTGTGTATTTTCGAAGCCCTAATTGCTTCAAGAAGTCTGATTGTGCCCACGGCATCGACCTGTGCAGTGAAGTCTGGAACTTCAAAAGAAACTTTCACATGACTTTGTGCAGCAAGATTATAAATCTCCTGTGGTTCGATTTCACGAATTAAATTTGCCAAACCAACTCCGTCAGTGATGTCGCCATAATGTAAATGTAGTTGAATGCCTTTTTCGTGAGGGTCTCTATAAAGATGATCTATTCGCGAAGTGTTAAAAGTAGAGCTACGGCGAATAATTCCGTGTACTTCGTAGCCTTTAGAAATTAGCAATTCTGCCAAGTAAGAACCATCCTGACCGGTAATTCCTGTAATCAACGCACGTTTCATCTGATCATCCTTTCGAGAAGTTCTGCTTAAACCAATCGTACGTATTCTGTAAACCAAAATCTAGATCAATTACTGGCGCCCAACCCATACTAGCAATCAACGATGAGTCAAGTAATTTTCTCGGCGTTCCGTTTGGTTTTGTGGAATCAAAAGAGATTGTTCCCTTAAAGCCAGTAGTTTCAGAAATTTTGTTCGCAAGTTCACCAATAGAAATTTCTTTTCCACTTCCGATATTTATTGGCGTAGAACCTTCATACTTTTGTAGTAAAAGTAAAGAAGCTTTTGCTAAATCGTGGACATGAAGAAACTCACGATACGGCGAACCATCCCCCCAAAGTGTGACTTCAGAACAATTCTCCATTTTTGCATCATGAAATTTATGAATCAAAGCCGGCAAGACATGAGCAGTTTCCTTGTTGAAGTTATCCCCGGGGCCGTAAAGGTTAGTTGGCATAGCTGATATCCAGTTGTGTCCATACTGATTTCGGTATGCTTCAACAAGCTTCAACCCTGCAATTTTTGCTATCGCGTAAGGTTCATTGGTCGGTTCTAATGACCCAGTTAGTAAAGCAGACTCAGGAATAGGTTGAGGTGTGAATTTAGGATAGATACAAGAGGACCCAAGAAACAACACTCTACTTATTTCCGCCGCGTGAGCTCCGTCTAGAAGATTTGTTTGAATCTGGAGATTTATTGATAAAAAATCTACAGGCTGAGATGAATTTGCTCCGATTCCGCCAACTTTTGCGGCAGATATCACCAACGCATCAGGCCTCGTAGCTAGCAACTCGGAGAAGACTAGATTGCGATCAGTCAGATCCAGATACTTGGATCTTTTACCTAAAACCTCATATCCAAGAGAGGCAGCTTCATCTGCAATAGCTGAGCCAACCATTCCTCCTATTCCAGCAATATAGATCTTCACATTTGAATACTATCGTTTTAAGGATCAGGAATCGTGGATTAAATGCCATCGCGAACTACTTAAAACTCTGTCTAGAGTCACGTAAAGTAAGTCAATCTCCTTAGCGCCAAAGACAGGACTTCATGTCTAGTATTAAATGAGAGAGACAGCCGATTGTGTTATTCAGCCCAAGAAATCATGTGTCTTGATGCTAGTCAAGGACGCTTGTAATGCTAGGTATCCAGACTGATTTCAAAGGTAAAGATAGATTTTGTATTAACCTTTTTAAGATAAATCGGTAATCTTCCATATAAGCCAATCCTGAGACGTTAGAAACTTCAGACAGCACAAACATTGATCTCGCTCTCCAGTTTTTGATGGATTCAAGATTAATTCGGGTATATTTCACCTTATGAAACAACTAGCACTAAGTATCTTACGGAAATTTCTAAAACGTGACGTGTTGAAGCTATGGAGGTTGCGAGATTTTGCTTCTCCCGCTCCACACGAAGTTAAAATTAGTGTCTTAAAGAGATATGGTGGAACAAATACCTGGATTGAGACAGGAACATATTTGGGAGACACCACCAATGTCATCTCTGAATTTGCGGCAAAAGTAATTACGATTGAGCCCAGTCCATTATTTAGCTCAAAAGCCAAAGTAAGATTTCGGGAAATTCAAAATGTACAGGTTGTTGAGGGCACATCCGAGGATAATCTCGCAGCAATTCTAGAAGATTTAAACTTAGATGAATCAACAGATATCTCGTTTTGGCTAGATGGTCACTTCTCCGGTGGCGAAACATTCCAGGGAGAAGCAGATACTCCTGTAATGTCAGAACTTGAAGTAATAAAACAATTCAGCAAAAAAATGCAAAAATTCACCGTGCTTGTTGATGATGTTAGATGCTTTACTTCTGTATCTAGTGAGTATGTTTCATATCCAAAATTACTCGAATTAGTTTCTTGGGCGGATGAGTTAGGCTTATTCTGGTCCATTGAACACGATATTTTCATCGCATCAAATCGACTCAAGTTAACTAATGAGGCAAAAAACTAGACATCTGTTTTCTCGAAAGATAAAATTTCGGCACTGGTACCTAATGGGGTTACGGAAGCATGGTTAAACCATCCAATTTTAGATCCGTGTTCAATAAGGTAGTTGTACATTGGCGCTACATAAGATTCTTTATTGTGAATAGTTCCAGCGTAAGCTTCACTGAATAATTGCTTACTGCCAAAGTAGTAGAACCCGGAAGATGCGTAACTTGATATTACTTCCTTTTCTACGGTTCTTAGCACAAATTCTCCATCAACATCTGCGTAGCTCATACCAGGATCTTCAGAAAAAAAGGTACCCAATATTCCATCAAATAGTTCATAATTTTCTGGAAAATCATTAGAAATCATTGTGTCGCAATTGAAAACCAGTAAACCGTTCTCAGAGTCTATTTCATCTAGGGACATAAATACTGTCTCGGCTTGACCAGAAGTAACTTTGTCTAGATAAGTAATGCCAAGCGTACATTCTTGAGGAATATGACTCGTTGTTTCTGAAACCAAATCTATCAAATTCTCAATCTTTCTATCCGCCACGATTTGCAGATGATTTACATATTCAAAAGGTAATCCTTGAAGCGCTAACTGGTAAAGTCTCTTTCCCTTAACTTGGATTAAAGGTTTTGGAAGATTAAATGAATCCGAAACTCTTGAACCAGCGCCGGCCATTGCCAAAACTACACTAATGCTCTTAATGAGAAATTGCCTTCAACGTTTCGTCCCAATCGCTGAATCTAAAAGCGTTATCGTCGATATACACATCTGCCCAAGGTTTACCAAAGTATATTTCATCATATTCAAAGCAATTAACTTCTAACCATTCAAGAGTGATCAATCCTTGACGGGCATTAATAAGTCCTAGATTAGAATTGGTAGTCTTCATATGTCGTGCGGTGTACAGAATAATGTAGTGCCCTTGCGACCTTAACCCCTTAACAGCTTCAACCGCTCCAGGCATCGGTAATACTTCAGAATAAGATTGGCCTGATTGCCGAATTTCGCACAACACTCCATCGATATCGATACATATTCTCATGAGAGCTCCCTTAAAGCCTTGTTGGTCAAAACTATACCTTGCAAAAACATTGCTTGAGCTCTTTCCGGCACATCTAAGTGAAAGCTAGGTATTGATAAAAGAACCAGACCTGACAATAAAGCGATTAATTCTCTACTGAACTTTGCATCGGCGAATATATCCAGGAATTGTTCAGCAATTTTGTTATGGCCTTCAAGACTATAAATCTCTAAACTGAAATTATCTAAACCATTTCGTGAAACAATGAAGTGGTCTGCAATTATAAAATCATATTTACCAATTATGGAATGGCCCAATTTGGCAACATCATATGCTTGCGGGCCGTAACAAGAGCTAGTTTCAAAACCACCTCTGGGATCAATCAGTTTCAAATTTGTCGATACTAGGTCACAAATAACATTACTTAGACATAAATCGCCATGAATAATCGTCGAATCCTCCGGAACGGAAGAAAGTGCTTCCTCGGCAAGTTGCAGGGTCGCTTGAATTCCAAGATATTTCTCTTCGTTTATAACTAATGTTTCGGCTTCAAGTAATTCTGATAGAAAATGGGGGGAATCAAGCAGAAGTTTCAGTCGATCTTTACATTTCTTAATAAATATTGACTTTAGAGCAAGTGAATCATGTCTATCGGGTGATTTATAACCAGAAAATGACTCAAAAATAATCTTATGCAATTTAGTAAAAATTTTCCCCCAGACGAATTTTGGAGCATTTCCGAAGACATATACTTCCGAGAGGTTTGGATAAGAATAAAATTCAAGTTCCTGAAACAAGTTAATTTCATTTACTTCAAAATCTGTCATTCTGGGGAAAAATATCTGTAACTCCCTAGGAAGATTGTTGTAGTAAGCAATTTCTCGCTGCAACTTTGATACGTTACTTGAAGTTTTCCGAATCAACCCTTTATACGAATCGATATTTAGCTCGTTAAAATGACGTGATTGGATAACAGATAAACGAGAATTTTCAAGCAAGTCTTCTCTATCGGAATCTATCCAACTGAGCGCAGGTATCGCTTTCATAATTGAAGTTCTTGCTTCAAGTAGATTCAATATCTGTGAATCTTGCGTTTGCACTGATAATGAAACCTTAAACTCTTGTCTCGCCTTCCACCAGTAGATGCCACAAATTCCCAAGCTCTTGGGAATTATTGATCCTTGTTCATGTATTTTTCTTACATGCCAATCTGAAGAAATTGTCACTGTTGACCATCTGTCAAGGTCTGAAACCTCATCGACCACAATAGCTACATCACTCTTGACCATTAACTCATGGTCCCATTTGCAGAGAGTGTCACCTAGATTTATTAAAACAGAGTCGAAGCTATCGATGCTATTCGCAATCAATGAAATTGTTTCTACGGGAGAATTACTTTTCTCAACTTCTATAAACAGTATGTTAACTTTGCTAATCAAATTTATTGTCGCAAATCTAAATTCTTCAACGTACTTTCCTCGGATCCCAATCCTAAAGTCTATAATTCCCAAACTCATCAACTGGTCAATAATCTGAGCAATCAAAGGCCTACCAGAAACTACGGCTAAAGCAGCTGGAAAGTCGGAGATTCGTCCCAAACCATCTTTTGATCCGCCAGCTGCTGGAATAAGGGCAACGGTAGAAGTCATTTAGTTGGGTAATTTCATTTGTTAACTCGGATCATCCCGTGAGTATAACTTCTAGACAGCCAAAATATTTTGAAAGGAAACTATCTTGAACTGATTAATGTCAAAAAACATGAATGTAAATAATCTCGGTTGGTTTTCATAGCAGCAAAACAAAACACCCACCGCTTATCTGCGGTGGGTGTTTTGTATCCCTAGAGGAGGATTCAAACTTGATTGGCGCAGTTA
>Ga0114969_10004253_pt1 | contig 11353 bp, 6 predicted proteins | sample M_130807_MF_Meta_FD_87316 | JGI IMG/M metagenome (GOLD analysis project Ga0114969, IMG submission 87316) | Freshwater microbial communities from Lake Montjoie, Canada to study carbon cycling - M_130807_MF_MetaG | ecosystem: Environmental > Aquatic > Freshwater > Lake | place: Lake Montjoie...
ATCTCCAATTAATAAATCAACTTCGGCGGGACGAAAATATTTTGAATCAATTTCAACATATTTTTGCCAATCTAAGCCAACAATTCCAAAGGCTTCTTCAAGAAATTCTCTTACCGAGTGAGTTTCTCCAGTGGCAATAACATAATCATCAGCTTCGCTCTGTTGAAGCATAAGCCACATGGCTTCAACATAATCACCGGCAAAGCCCCAATCGCGTTTGGCATCAAGATTTCCAAGGTAAATTTTATCAATTTTTTTGGCTAAAATTTCAGCAATTCCACATGTGATTTTGCGGGTTACGAAAGTTTGTCCGCGACGCGGAGATTCGTGATTAAAAAGAATTCCGCTACAAGCAAAAATTCCGTAGCTTTCGCGATAATTAACCGTAAGCCAATGGCTATAAAGTTTAGCGCAACCGTAAGGGCTTCTTGGATAAAATGGCGTTGATTCATTTTGTGGAACCGCTTGAACTTTACCAAACATTTCACTTGAAGAGGCTTGATAAAATTTAGTTTTTATGCGAGTGTCGCGAATGGCATCGAGAATTCGACAAGTGCCAATTGCATCAACATCAGAGCTATATTCAGGGATATCGAAACTTACTTTGACATGGCTTTGCGCTCCTAAATTATAAATTTCATCGGGAGTTGTTTTTTCAATAATGCGACATAGCGAAGAGCTGTCGCCAAGATCGCCATAATGTAAAAAAAGTTTTTGATTATAAAGTTTTTTATCGTTGTAAAGATGATCGATTCGCGAAGTATTGAAAGAGCTTGAGCGACGAATTACGCCGTGAACTTCGTAACCTTTATTTAATAAAAATTCAGTTAAATATGAGCCGTCTTGACCCGTGATTCCAGTAATTAAAGCCTTTTTCATCGGTGATTTAATTTTGTTAAAAGAATTTAATTGAAAGGGTTTTGTGAGTTAGTTTTTAAATGGTCGGGGCGGAGAGATTTGAACTCCCGACCCTCTGGTCCCAAACCAGATGCGCTAGCCAGACTGCGCTACGCCCCGAGGATATTTAAAACTAAAATCTAAAAAAATTAATTTTTTTTCAAACGCAACTATTTAAAAAAATATTTGATTTAGAAAAATAAATAATTAGTTTTTTAGAAATTATTTTCCCTAATAAAATATTAATCACCATAAAAAGTCAACCATGAAATTTACATTCCTAAAAATTTTCCTTACATTATCATTATTTTTTCTAAGTTTTTTTGCCAAAAAGGCCCAAGCTTGGAGCGGTTATGATTACGAAACCAAAACCGAAATTGATATCGGTCAAGGTAATTTAGTTCGCGAAGGTAATCTTGTTGAATTTTACGATTCCAAAGATGATAATTTCCACAGCGCAAAAATTAATTTTATGCAATCAAGCGCTGGCGGAGTTGAGATTAATGTTCTCGATCTTGATACAAAAAAAGAAAGAAATTTTATAATGTATTAAATATTTTTTAAAAATTGTTGGATAAAATTTAACGGCACCTTGTATTTAGATATTAAACTTTCTATTTAATTTTTAGAGAATTTTTTTAAAAAAATCAGCACAAAATATATGAATATTGAAAAATTTACCGAAAAATCGCAAACGATTTTAGCAAGCGCGCAAACTTTGGCGTTGGGGTCTTCGCATCAAAAATTATTGCCTGAACATTTGCTTCAAGCCATGATTGATGACGAAGATTCTTTGGTACAAAAAATTATCGGTTTATGCGATGGTAATTTTGAAATTTTAAGAGCCGAAATTAGTCAATCTTTAAAGAAAATTTCACGAGTTGACGGAAGTGGCGCATCTTCAATATCAATGTCGCAAGAGTTAGCCAAAATCATTATTCTTGCCGAAAAATTAGCACAAAAAAATCAAGATCAATTTGTTTCAATTGAAATTTTATTGCAAGCAATTTTAGAAGAAGAAAATAATCAAGGAGCTCTGGCTTTAAAAGTCGCCGGAGTTAGTATTCAAGCATTAAGAAACGCAATTCAAACGATTCGTGCTGGCAAAAAAGCCACTTCATCTTCATCAGAAAACACTTATCGCTCTTTAGAAAAATATGCTCAAGATTTAACCAAAAAAGCTCGCGATGGCAAGATTGATCCCGTTATCGGTCGCGATGAAGAAATTCGTCGAGCCATGCAAGTTTTATCGCGACGCACTAAAAATAATCCTGTTTTAATCGGACAACCCGGGGTTGGCAAAACCGCGATTGTCGAGGGTTTGGCGGTGCGCATGATCAATGGCGATGTTCCTGAAAGTTTAAGAAATAAAAAATTAATGGCGCTTGATATGGGCGCTTTAATTGCCGGCGCAAAATTTCGTGGCGAATTTGAAGAAAGATTAAAAGCAGTTTTAAATGAAATCGAAAATAATGATGACATTGTTTTATTTATCGATGAGCTTCATTTGTTGGTCGGAGCTGGCAAAACTGATGGCGCGATGGACGCTTCAAATCTTTTAAAACCGGCTTTAGCGCGCGGAACTCTTCATTGCATAGGCGCTACAACTCTTGATGAATATCGTAAATATATTGAAAAAGATCCGGCTTTGGCGCGAAGATTTCAAGCGGTTTATACTGAAGAGCCAACGGTCGAAGACACTATTTCAATCTTGCGTGGCATTAAAGAGAAATATGAAGTTCATCATGGCATAAAAATTAAAGATTCGGCTTTGATTGCGGCCGCAACGCTTTCAAATCGTTATATCACCGATCGATTTTTGCCCGATAAAGCCATTGATTTAGTCGATGAAGCGGCGAGTGCTTTGAAAATTGAGCTCGATTCTAAACCAACCGAACTTGATGAAATCGATCGCAAAATTATTCAACTAAAAATCGAAAGTGAAGCGTTAAAAAGAGAGGAAGATAATTCTTCGAAAGAACGCTTGAAAAAAATCTCGACAGAATTGTTAACGCTAGAAAAAAAATCCATGGAAATGTCGAGTTTGTGGCAAGCTGAAAAAATGAAAAGAGTAAAAATTAATGAATTAAAAAGTAAAATTGAAGATGCTAAATTTGAACTTGAAAAAGCGCAAAGAGAAGGCAATTTAGCTAAGGCTGGCGAAATTACTTACGGCAAAATTCCTGAATTTCAAAATGAATTATTAAAGCTTGAAGCATCATCGAGCGACAATATTTTGCGTGAGGCGGTTTCGGAAGATGACATCGCTAATATTATCGCCAAAATTACCGGAATTCCGCTCGATAAAATTATTTCGGGCGAGAAAGAAAAGCTTTTAAAAATGGAAGATTTGTTGCGTAAAAGAGTGGTCGGACAAGATTACGCTTTAACGGCGATTTCTAATGCGGTTAGGCGCGCAAGGGCAGGGCTTCAAGATGCTAAACGCCCAATTGGCTCTTTTTTATTTTTAGGACCAACGGGAGTCGGGAAAACAGAAGTTTCTAAGGCTCTCGCCGAATTTATTTTTGACGATGAAAGCGCTTTGCTTCGCATCGACATGAGTGAATTTATGGAAAAGCATGCGGTATCGAGGCTTATCGGCGCTCCTCCCGGCTATGTTGGTTATGAACAAGGTGGAGTTTTAACCGAAGCGGTGCGTCGTCGTCCATATCAAGTAATTTTATTTGATGAAGTTGAAAAAGCGCATCACGATGTTTTTAATATTTTGCTCCAAGTGCTTGATGATGGCAGGCTCACTGACTCTCACGGCAACATCGTTAATTTTACGAATACAATAATTATTTTAACTTCCAATTTGGGTTCGCAATTTTTAACTGAAATTGATGAAGATGATGAGGATTTAAATAATAAAGTTAAGTCTCAAGAAAAGGCAATGGAAGTAGTTAGATCGCATTTTAGACCTGAATTTTTAAATCGCCTCGATGAAATTATTATGTTTAATAAATTAAATCGTAGTGATATGGATTTGATTGTCGATGTTCAAGTTTCTAAACTGGCGACGCGATTATCAAATCGCAATATTTCTCTTACGCTGGAGGAAAATGCTCGACATTATTTGGCTTCAAGAGGTTATGATTCGCAATATGGCGCGCGACCTTTGAAACGCGTAATTCAACGCGAAATTGAAAATATTTTAGCGGAAAAAATTCTGCGCGGACAACTTGCCGATGGACAAAATGTAAAATTAAATTATGAAAATGAAGCGTTGGGATTTGTAGTTGAGAATAGTCTTGTCGTGGTTTGATTTGTTTATATTTTAAAATCAAATAATTAAATATAATTAGAAATTCTGGGATTATTGTTTTGCAATAAACTATAAATTTATAAACTCAAAAATTCTTCAGGCTCTAGCTTCCCCCTTGAGGGAGAGTACCCCTACATTTTATATAATAAGTTTCAACACATACGGACTATAGCTCCCCCCTTGAGGGGGAGCAGGCTCCGAGGATTTAACGGTAGTTAAATACTCGGAGCCGTGGGGGGTCAAAAAAGCTTAGATGATAAGAAGTTTCAAGCCGAAGTAGAAATTATTTTTGATGTAAATTTTTTCATTTCAATTTTTTATATAATCTCAAATCCTTTGTTGCTATAAGTTTTCTGACCCCCCATGGCTCTTAAAATCGCAACTATAGTTGCGATTTTATCGCCCCTCTTCGCTAAAAATAGCCGTTTAGGCTATTTTTTAACGCGAAGAGCCCTCAAGGGGGGAGCTGAAGCCTGAAGGTTTTTCGAGTTTTTGGGAATGTTCAAAGATGCAAGTTTACAAAGAGAGATTTAAAAGATTTATAAAATTGAGGTTTATAAACAAAATGGGTAAAACTGCATATTTAGGGGAAAATCCCCATAGGATTTTGACTTAATACTTGTACTCATTGCTCTGAAAGCACTTTTTCATTTCCAGAAATTAGGGTTTTTCTCTAAAAACTCACATCATGTTATTTGCAACTCCATCAATTCTGGAAGCTGAAACTTAATAGAATTCTTCAAAATCTCGTCAGAAAAATCATATTCTCCCTGCAAGTTAACATGTTGCCAAGCAACTACTGAACCGCTTTTTATAGCTTCTAGCAGATTTTGTTTTTCTTTCTCGGTTTTGGTATCAATCACCTTTTGTGAAAGATAGAGATAATTCCAGCAGATGATTGCATTTTCGATCAACCTTTTGCATCCATCAGCAATCAACTGCTCCTCTTTGGTTGACTGCTGAAACTCTTGATTATTTCCATAAAAAACCGCTTTGGCGAATTTGTTTGAGCTTTCTAGCTTATTGAGTTGTTTCTCGATTGATTGCCTGAGCTCTAGATCATCAATATATTTGAGAAGAAAGAGTGTCTTGATAATTCTGCCAAATTCTTTCAAAGCGCGGTAAAGAGGATGTTGTCTAGAATATGAGCTAAGTCTGCGAAAAAGCTGAGAGGCAGAGGATTCTTTAAGTTTAATTGTTGCAACCAAGCGTAAAATATCATCCCACTGCTCTTCAATGATTTTGACGTTAATCTTTCCGGCTGGCAAAATCTTGTAGCCGAGATTTTTCATATCAGAAACGGCATCAAAAGAATATAAATTTTGATCGCGGAAATCTTTAATGCGTGGAGCAAAAGAAATTCCAAGTAAATGAGTCACGGCAAAAATAATTTCACTGTAGCCGTGGGTATCGGTAGAGTGAATGTCGCTTTGCACCACATCATTATGAAGCAAGCCATCAATCACATACGCCGCTTCGCGCTCTGATGAGTTAATTACCGTTGAATAAAACAGGCGGTGACATTCGTCAATAAAGCTGTAAACGCTTACTCCCTTGCCTTTTCCGAAGTATTTGTATGAGTAGCTGGCATTCAACGATTCGACGCTAATGTTAAATTTCTGTCCATCGCTACTGGTATGCATGACCTCCTTATTTCTCTGAAATAATTTTGGCATTTGAAGCTGTTCTAGCATAGCCAAAATTTTATCATTGGCCCGAATAAGATTTTCGTGGGTAAAGTACCAGTTAACGGTATTTTCTAATTCATGAGGATTGACGTTGCGAGAGATTCTGGACACTTTGCGAATTCCAAGATTGCAGCCGTAGCCAATAATTCCTGCAAAGAATGTTTGTTCAGAAGGCTTGTCTCGATTGTATTTAACCTGCCAATGCTCCAAAGAATCTGTGAACTGGCAAAGTCCGTCGATTGTTGACAATATTTCAAATAGAGAGACAAAATGATCCCTTGGGAAGAGATCAATAGAAGCTTCCAATATTGCTTTTTCTTCCGGCGGAGTTTGAAGCTTTAACTTACCACTGATTTCAGCAATAGAGGCGTGAGAATTTTCTCCATTTGTCAGATTTTTATTTGTTATTTTGAACTGAGATTTGACAGCTTTTGATAATTCGGATTCTAAATTTACAAATTCTTTGAACTTCAGCAAAACCGCCTTGCTCAACAATTCTTCTCGCCCATGTTGCCAAACATTTTGCGAGATAAGATATGTGTCGAATGCTTTATATTTGTAAGAATAGAGAAGATTTAGAGCTCCCGATTTAATACCAGAAGCCACTTGTTCAAAGAGCAAAGTTTTGTAAAGCGATATGCGCAATTTTCCATTTTGATCAAAAATTCTTGGTCGTTCATTTGCATCAAGAAAATCCAATGGCGGATTAACTAAAGCACCGTCCTTATGCTTATAATAATTGATGGCTTCAATAAGTTGTTGACTGGAAGCAGCTTCATCAAACTCGAGATATTTGATAACATCTGAAGCTCGATTTTGAAGTTTAACAGATTTTGATTCTATAATGGCGTAATAATCATCGTTCTTTGCGATGTAGCTAGACTCTTTATTTAAGCGCTTCAACTCCTCATGAAGAAAATTATATTCCTGCTTTTGAGTGTTGGGTAGCAGCTGCTTGATCGTGCAAATCTTATCTTCGCTTGATAGCCGTTCGTCCTGAATTGTTATTTCAATATGCTCTAAAATCTGAATATATTTTTCTAGCTTATTGGAGAGGTCGCCAATCATTTGATGTCTGGACTGGCGCTCCTCATAGAAATTTTCTTTATTCTCGCGAACACTGCTGGCAATTGTTGAGAAAACTGACTGCACCAATATCTCAATTAGAAGATCGTTGAGCTGATAAAACTGATGAACAACGAAAGCTAAAAGAAAAAGATGCCTCTTTTCCTCTCTTTGATGCATTTGAAAAATCTTGAATTTGATTACGATTTGAGCGTAATACCGAATTATCTCAGAAGATAATCCTAGCCGTCCAATTACTGGTTGAAGCTGATGGAAGATGCTGTGGAATGACTTTAGATCATTGATATTTTCTTTAATTTTTAGTGGCCTAACCGATTGATGACTTTTTTTGAGTTGAGTTAGCTTGTATCTTTTGAGCTGCAAATTTTGTTTTTCTTCGTCGGTGTAGTCATCTTCTGCCAGCAACTCATCAAGAATTTGTTGATCTTCCTCTTCGAGGTTTTCTTTCAACAAAATAATAAGATTTCTCTCAAAATCTTGAAGGCTTTGTGTAATGATTTCAGAGATCGCGTAGTATGTGGGTACTTCGATTTTTTTATATCGAAGAAATTCAACCAAAGAAATAAACATCAATCTTGGTTTGGTCTACTTGGAGCAGAGTATGTCCGCTTCTTGGGCCAATATATTTTTGGCACCTTCATCAAATTTGCTCCAACCCAAATTATTCAAGATAATTTCCTGATGTCTTTCGGAAGTACTGCCAAGATAGCCTGATATGTTGGCGCTAGAAAGAGGTATTTGTAATTTTTCAGAAACAAACTCTACATCTTTTGGATTGAATGATTTGCTAGAGAAAAACTTGTTAGCTGCTTTGAAATAGCCCAGCTGAAGGATGAATCCAACCTTGTTAACAGGAGTTCTGAGATTCTCTAAAATTTCTTTTGCCCATATTGGTATGTAAAAGAATTTTTTACGATCTTCTCCGCTTAATTCTGGAACAGCGTCAAAATCTTGAATATCCTGCTGACCAAGAATTTTAATGTGGGTGCTCATGACGATGACTTAGAATTATAAATTAGAAAAATTCTTGTCTCATCAAACGAACGTTTAACAAGACGAGTTATCAAAAATTGCCAAAGCTGATTTTAACCACTGGCATTTGTATTAAAGACTTGACTTGTTATTCTTTGCATTGTTTTCTCAAAACTGAGCCAGTTAATAAGGCTTTTTGTTAAAAAATCTTTTAAAGAATTAGAAAATCGCAAAATGAAATTTGGTTACGCTCGAGTGAGCACCATTGAACAAGAATTAAATCTTCAGCTTGATGCTCTAAAGGCAGCTGGATGTTTGCAGAAAAATATTTTTGTTGATAAGGCTTCTGGATCAAAAACAGAAAGACCGGGATTGCAAAAATGCCTAAGCTCCATGAAAGAAGGCGACACCTTAATTGTGTGGAGGCTTGATAGATTAGGCAGATCAATGCCCCACTTGATATCTTTGATAGAGGGATTGAAGAAAAATAAAATTTCATTCAAATCAATTTGCGATGGAGCAATCGATACCACGACGGCTTCTGGAGAACTGATCTTTAATATTTTTTCTTCACTAGCTCAGTTTGAAAAAAGACTTATTCAAGAAAGAACGAAAGCTGGATTATCAGCTGCAAGAGCAAGAGGAAAGCTTGGAGGAAGGAGACCAATTACTGCCGATGATCCAAGAATTAAAACTGCCAAAAAAATGTATGCCGATAAAACAATTGAGATCAGAGAAATTTGTAAAACGCTAAATATCTCAAGAGCCAGTCTTTATCGATGGCTAGAGATCAAGTAATTTTTATTAATGACACGTTAAGTTATGAGAAAACCGCTTCCATCCGAATTTCAAAGTTCGACAGAAATTTCACAAAGATCTGCTGTTGATAGCAATAGTTCTCCGCTAGTAATTTATGTTGCTGAAAGGGAGCATCATGACATGACTTATTCTTCCGTGCTAAAACAGCTCATTGAAAAATGTGAAAGTGAAGGTTTGTCCGTAAAAGCTTTTTCAGAAATCGGAACTCAGGAATATAGGGTCAATTGGCTTTCTGGTGGCGGAATTGATGGTAATCCAATTGCTATTGAGGAACAATTAAAGTGGTTGGGGAATGTTCCATTGAAAGAAGGCGTTAAATCAGAAGAAGATCACAGACAAACTACAGAGTTTTTAGACAGCATAGGTCCCAATGGCCAAAGAATGGTTCCGATGGGAAATGTTAAACAAAGATGGTGTAATCTGGTACCAAAAGCTTGGACAGAGCTTCCAGATGAAATAAAAACAGGAACCGCCAAAGACGTATTTAATCATTATAGAGCACAAGGAACCATTGATAATCCTTTAATGCTACAAATCCTGGAAGGCGACCTTGAAAAGGGAGAAATTGCAGAAGGACCTTATTCTCGGGCTAAGCTTGGTCAACAAAATCAATTAGTAGAACAGTTAGAAAAATTAAGTGGGGATGATAGAGTAAGGGTACTTCAATCCATCAGCAAGACATTCGAAACTTCTGGTATGTCAAGTACTGTTGAGCCTTTATTAAACAGGTTGTCTGATCCAGCAGAAAAAATAACCAGCGAAGATAAAAAATTACTATTAACGCATATAGACACTTGGTGTGCTAAAAATAACTGCACGGGCAATATAAATGGATTTTTACAGGCTGTTGAGAGAAACTATGTTCATCCAGAGCAAGAAAGTAGTCATTTTGCAAGCCGAGCAAATAATTTGGTGCAACAGTTAAAAGATTTGCGTATAGATGGTGATCGCGACCATAATGACAGATATCAGGAAATGCGCTCGTCTATTATAAAGACGCTAGATCCACAAAATAAAAAAAATATTGGATCTCTACTGGATGACTTATCTAACCCTGAAGCTGAAGCTGCATTAGTAAGCCATATCTCAGAGTATAACAATCCATCGGTCTCAAGTAATCCTACGGATGCGTTTCTAAATGATGTTAAAGACCGATGGTCGTTTGATACTGGAAGTCCACCTAGATATAATCTTTATCCGCTTAAAATTAAAAAGGATTATCCAATCGAAATTGAAAAGACTCTAGATTTTAGCATGGCAAGTGGTTATCACGATTTAATGGGCGGCGTGTTAAACTACCGATTAGTTCATCAAACAATGGCAGATGATATTAGAAGGGAGCTAAGTGGTAAATCGATTCCAGATGTAGTAATAGCGATTACCGGAAATGCTCACGTTTCTGGTTTAAAACAACAGCTTTCTGAATTTGCAAATTCAAAGACAATTGTTGTTACAGGTAACGAAGTTGATAGGGATAGGCCATTAACAGACTCAATAGCTAAAGCGGTATATGATGAAAATAATAAACTTATTGAAGGTGGCGAGATAGTTGGGTTTGATTTTGATAAAAATACAAACGGGGCAATAATTCCGCCAAGGTTAACAGAAGTTATAAATCAAAAATCTCAATCTAAAAGATCGCCAGAGTCTTTTGCGCATGTGGATATAAGCGCCACTATTGATGCACTTGATTTAGCTACTAAACTACCATCAAAAACAAAAAAGGAATCCTCAGTAACGGATCACTTGGATCTAGCTGGAACAAATAAGGGAGATAAGGGCAGTTGTGCACAAAAGATTTTAGAAAAACTTGCACAAGAAAAAGAATCTCAAAATAGAAATGATGGTAGGTAAAAGCTAAAATCCAAAAAGTGGTAATTGTCAGCTTATAAGCTTAATAAACGATCCATAATTTCAGCATATAGGTTTAAAAAGCTCAATTTCTGGAAATGAAAAAGTGACTTCAGATCAGTAGAATCAACGGTTTTGTCAAAATCCTATGGGGATTTTCCCCTAAATATGCAGTTTTACCCCAAAATCTAGAAACTGCCATTTTTGAAAAATTGTTTTTGATAATTTTTACTTTGGGTCGAGAGTGTTGATTATATTAGCTTTTTTGACCCCTCACCGTATCGCCAACAAGTTGGCTTAAGCGACTCTCCCTCATGGGGAGAGTGATTACACCGAAATCGTTTCAAGTATTTTCGTAAAGTGTAGGTTTGTAAGTCGTAAAGGGAGAGCTTATAGCCTTAATCTTTTTCGAAGAAAAAGATGAAATGTTTAAATTTAACTAAACAATATATTAGTGCATCATTTAAAATTCGAAGCGGCTTTACTCATCCAGCTTCAGCGCAGCTAAGAAAGCACTTTGTGGAATTTCAACATTTCCTATTTCGCGCATTTTTTTCTTACCTTTTTTCTGCTTATCGAGAAGTTTTCTCTTGCGTGAAATATCGCCTCCATAGCACTTAGCCGTAACATCTTTGCGCATTGCCGAAACCGTTTCGCGCGCCACAATTTTTCCGCCAATCCCCGCTTGAATGGCGATTGCGAACATTTGTCTTGGAATTAATTCTTTAAGTTTAACACAAATTGCTCTTCCGCGATTTTCGGCGCGGGTCTTGTG
>Ga0114969_10004255_pt1 | contig 11352 bp, 11 predicted proteins | sample M_130807_MF_Meta_FD_87316 | JGI IMG/M metagenome (GOLD analysis project Ga0114969, IMG submission 87316) | Freshwater microbial communities from Lake Montjoie, Canada to study carbon cycling - M_130807_MF_MetaG | ecosystem: Environmental > Aquatic > Freshwater > Lake | place: Lake Montjoie...
CCAGGCAATACGCTTCCCATTGGCTTTTTGAGCTGAACCGATAAAATGTCAGAAGTAAAGTAGTAATTTAGTAGGCAGAATATGCAGCTGCAATTTCTAGTTAATAAAAGCATGTCCCAACTAAATCTAAAAAAACGTAGTATGTTACACATCCTCCAACAACAAAAGGCCACAATTTTCGTCAGCATTACGCTGATGTGCTTGATTATCACATCTTCAATCAGATTAAACGCACAACTCACCGAAAAAAATTACAAGATTTTTGATGTAAGCGCCAATAAAGAGGTTACTCTTCAGGATATTGCTGATGATATGGAAACGTATGATGTATTATTCTTTGGAGAAGAACACAATGATTCTGTCACTCATTTTCTTGAGTTTAAGATGCTAGAAACACTGTATCAGACTTACAATGATAAGGTAAGCTTATCGATGGAAATGTTTGAACGCGATGTGCAACCTATCATGAATGAATATCTCACAGGGAATATTCGTGAAAAAAATTTCATCAAGGATGCTAGAGCTTGGAAGAACTATAAGGATTATAAGCCGATGGTTGAATTCGCAAAAAAGAATCAATTGGATGTCATTTGCGCGAATGCAGCAGGTAGATATACGAATCTAGTTGGCCGAAAAGGACAAGAAGCGCTGATGATGTTGCCATATGAATCAAGCAGAAATTATGCGCCTGTGCCTTTCGATACTGCATCAGGTACTTATTATGATAAACTGACAGCACTTACGTCGCACGAAGTAGTGAATACAAAAGATACATCGACGAATAAAGTTGCAATGCCTCCTTCTATGGAAGGTTTTAATATGATTCTCTCACAGTCACTTTGGGACGCAACCATGGCCTTCTCAATTGCACACTATCTGAAAGAAAATAGAAAGTCAAAAGTGTTGCAAATCAATGGTCGATTCCACAGCGATGAGGGTTTTGCTGTCGTAACGCAACTCAAAAAATACCGACCTAAAACTAGCATGCTGATTATCTCATCAACCACTGACGATTCATTTCCCAACATTGATTGGAGTCAATATAAAGACCAAGGCGATTATATCATCATAACGGACCCTTCAGTTCCAAAATCTTATACCGATTAAAATGAATAAAAGTACTAGGACAACAAGTAAAATTGATACACTGACCTTTCTTGGAAAATTCACTTCATTATAAATTACAGCGTTATCAAACACCAGTAACTATCAAGAATATAAGATGTCATTTTTGAGAGGAATTCGCTGTGACAGTACAAATGAGAAATCTAATTTAAACGCTGCGATACAGACAAAAAAAATCCGGCAAAGATACCGGAGAACATACGTAAAGAGAGCCTTTGGAGGGAATTGAACCCTCGATCTCCTCCTTACCAAGGAGGTGCTCTACCACTGAGCCACAAAGGCATTAATTAAAGAACTTCGGTCAAATAAAAAACCGATTGTGACTTGTCTGCAGGACAAAAAACAATCGGCAGATTTTCTGAGCGGAAGAACAGAATCGAACTGTCGGCATCAGCTTGGAAGGCTGAGGTATTACCACTATACGACTTCCGCAAACAATATGTGGGCAGTGATGGATTCGAACCACCGTAAGCTTACGCTAGCAGATTTACAGTCTGCCTCCTTTAGCCACTCGGACAACTACCCCCTTATCACCTAAATGATGAGCCGCTTGTCGGACTCGAACCAACGACCTGCTGATTACAAATCAGCTGCTCTACCAACTGAGCTAAAGCGGCGAATAATGATAGTAAAAAAACGAACGTAAAGAAACTAAGACTATTTAACTATTCCTTTCCTTTCGGAATGAAAAAACAATGTAAAATTAAGAGCTCCCTTTTTTTTATTGGAATGCAAATGTATATATTCATTTCTAATTTGCAAATAAATTTCAGTATTTTTATTTTTTAAAATTTTCATTCCACATCACCCTTACTATGTTCATCATTTGAATTACTTAGCGCACGCCTTTTTATCATTGAATGATATCGATATACAGACAGGGAATTTGATGGGAGACTTTGTCAAAGGAAATAAATTTCTGCTGTATCCAGAGAAGATTAAACAAGGTATTTTATTGCATCGACGTATCGACCACTTTACAGATCAGCATGAACTTGTGCGTGAAGCCATTGCATACTTCAAACCTTCAATTCGATTATCCGGAGGGATTTTTGTGGATATTCTGTTTGACCACTTTCTAGCCAATGATGAACGTTATTTCAATGAAGATCAATTATGCGCCTTCACAATGGGCGTTTACGATAATTTGAAACAAAACGAACTGATTTTTGACGATAAAATGAAACAATTATTTTCACACATGACGAACTTTGACTGGCTTTATAATTACAGACATCAGGAAGGACTTCGTAAATCGATTCGGGGTATGTGTAAACGCTTTCCTGTTATTGGTAATGGTGACATGGCATTGTCAATTATTGACGAACATTATGATGAACTGAAAGCAATTTATACTTCGTATTTTCCGATACTTGATCAGCATGTACATGAATTGTCTATTTAATCAATGTGTTTGAATGTCATTATCTGATCAATAAATCCAAATTGGCCTTGCCCTATTTTCAGCCTTTCGAAAAAGATGCCTACGAAACGGCTCAATGGCACATTAGGCCTCACTCTTCGAGTCAATTTTGTTTCTTTTCGTTAGAATATGACGACGAAGAATAGTTTCAATACAATTAATTAACTTCTCTGTTTTTGAAAATCGGAAATAAATATTACCTTCGCACCTCGAAAAAATCAAGATTGGTTCTTTCTATCACTATAACAAAATAAAATAAAAATGGCAGACTTACGCTACCAACGAAATTTCGGAATTGCGGCCCACATTGACGCCGGTAAGACCACTACGACAGAACGTATTCTTTATTACACAGGCGTTAACCACAAAATTGGTGAAGTACACGATGGTGGTGCTACAATGGACTGGATGGCTCAGGAGCAAGAAAGAGGTATCACAATTACCAGTGCGGCTACCACTTGCTTTTGGAACTTCCCCACCAACCAAGGTGTAAAAAGTGACCTCACAAAATTATACAAATTCAATATCATTGATACTCCAGGTCACGTTGACTTTACAGTCGAGGTAGAGCGTTCATTGCGCGTACTTGATGGTTTATTAGCCTTGTTCTGCGCAGTATCTGGTGTTGAACCACAATCTGAAACAGTTTGGCGTCAAGCAAATCGTTATAAAGTACCACGTATCGGTTTCGTAAACAAAATGGATCGTAGCGGTGCCGATTTCTTGAATGTTGTAAAACAAGTAAGAGATATGTTGGGCGCTAAAGCCGTTCCATTGCAGTTGCCAATCGGTGCTGAAGATAATTTCAAAGGAGTTGTCGATTTGATCACAATGAAAGCAATCGTATGGGAAGATGCAACTTTGGGTATGACATTCAAAGAAGTGCCTATTCCTGATGATATGGTAGATGATGTGGCTGAATGGAGGCAAGCTCTAATTGAAGCTGTTGCTGATTATGATGAAAAATTATTGGAAAAATTCTTCGAAGATCCTAATTCAATCACAGAAGACGAAGTACACGAAGCCATTCGTAAAGCCACGATTGATATCTCCATCATCCCGATGATGTGTGGATCTTCATTCAAAAATAAAGGTGTTCAAACTGCATTAGATGCCATTTGTCGTTACCTCCCTGGTCCATTAGATATCGAGGCTGTAAAAGGTACAAACCCAGATACAGGTGAGGAAATTACTCGTAGCGCCAATCCAAAAGAACCATTCAGTGCCTTGGCATTCAAAATCATGACCGATCCTTTCGTAGGTCGTTTGGCGTTCTTCAGAGCCTACTCAGGTCGTCTAGATTCAGGTAGCTACGTATTGAATACCCGTACAGGTAAAAACGAGCGTATCAGCCGTATCATGCAAATGCATGCCAACAAACAAAACCCAGTTGATTATATTGAAGCAGGTGATATCGGTGCCGCTGTCGGATTTAAAGATATCAAAACCGGCGATACATTGTGTGATGAAAAACATCCAGTAGTTCTTGAATCAATGACCTTCCCAGAACCCGTTATCTCAATCGCTGTTGAGCCTAAAACTCAAGCAGACGTTGATAAAATGGGTATGGCCATCGCTAAATTAGTTGAAGAAGATCCTACACTTAAAGTACGAACTGATGAAGAAACCGGCCAAACGATCTTGAGTGGTATGGGAGAGCTTCACCTTGAAATTATCGTAGACCGTATGCGTCGCGAATTCAAAGTTGAAGTGAATCAAGGTGCTCCAATGGTTGCTTACAAAGAAGCTTTCCATTCAACTGTGACGCACAGAGAGGTCTTGAAAAAGCAATCAGGTGGACGTGGTAAATTCGCGGATATCCAGTTTGAAATTGGGCCTGCTGATGAAGAATGGCAAAAAGAGAATGACGGAAAATCATTCCAGTTTGTGAACGACCTTTTCGGAGGATCAATCCCTAAGGAATTTATTCCAGCCATTCAAAAAGGATTTGAGCAATCGATGAACAACGGCGTATTAGCCTCATATCCAATGGTTAGCATGAAAGTACGTGTATTCGACGGAAGCTACCATGATGTGGATTCTGATGCAATGAGCTTTGAATTATGTGCTAGACAAGCTTTCAGAGAAGCTGGACGTAAAGCAAAACCAACCTTGCTTGAACCAATTATGAAAGTTGAAGTAACTACACCTGATCAATACATGGGTGATGTAACAGGAGATTTGAACCGTCGTCGTGGTTTGCTTGAAGGTATGGATAGCAGAGCTGGTGCACAAATCATCCGTGCGAAAGTACCTTTAGCTGAAATGTTCGGATATGTTACGCAACTACGTTCATTATCGAGCGGTCGTGCAAGTAACGTGATGGAATTCAGTCACTACTCTCCTGCCCCAAATAATGTTGCAGAAGAAGTCATTGCCAAAGTAAAAGGAAAGAAAGAAAACAACTAGTTTTAATCTAACTTGATAGCGTAAAAAACACCTGATAATTTTCAGGTGTTTTTTTTATACCCTTATATAGGGCCTATTTCTCATTTCTTTTTTTTATCATTACATCATAAAACCTACTACATGGTATTAAATTATGTCTGGATATTTTTCTTTCTTGTCGGATTCTTAATTGCGTTGGCAAAGCTGATTATATTGGGTGATACCGAAATATTCAATACCATGGTGGAAGGTATTTTTACTGCCGCCAAAGACTCTGTTGTAAGCGTAGGTTTGCCGTTAGCTGGCACCATGATTTTCTTTTTAGGCATTATGAAAATTGCCGAAAAAGCAGGTGCTATCAACTTCTTAGCTAGGCTACTAAACCCATTTTTAAAGCGCCTCTTTCCAGAGATTCCCGACAAGCACCCTGCCATGGGTGAGATGGTGATGAACTTCAGTGCGAATATGTTAGGTCTTGATAATGCAGCTACCCCATTTGGATTAAAAGCAATGAAAAGTTTAGAAGAATTGAATCCAGAGAAGGGAACGGCCACTAACTCGCAAATTATGTTTTTGGTGATGCACACATCTGGGTTGACATTAATACCACTTTCAATCATCGGTTATCGAGTGGCTTCTGCCATCAAATCAACTGAACCGGCATCCATATTTGTCCCTTGTGTATTAGCGACGGTTATTGCAACAATTGCTAGTGTGGTGATTGTCGGTATTAAACAGCGCTTGAAGTTTGATGCTGTATTATTGGGATGGATAGGAAGTATGCTACTCCTTGTCATTGGCATCTTAGCCGTGATTCAACATTTACCCAATGACAGTAAAGAAATCGTATCAAAAGTATCAGGCAATTTGATATTGCTCGGAATCATTGTCGCGATTATTATTGGTGGATTATGGAAAAAAATCAATGTATTTGATTCGTTTATCGATGGGGCAAAAGAAGGGTTTGATGTTGTGTTGAAAATACTTCCTTATTTAGTGGCCATGTTAGTTGCGATACGAGTATTCAGAGATAGCGGAGCCCTTACGTATGTCGTAGATGCGATGAAATTCATCATTGCTCGAATAGGTGTGAATACCGACTTTGTAGATGCCTTGCCTGTGGCCATCATGAAACCTTTCAGCGGAAGCGGTGCTAGAGGATTATTATTAGATATTTACAGTAATCCAGCATTGGGTCCCGATTCGTTTGTAGGCAAAATGGCCAGTATTTTTCAGGGAAGCGCAGACACCACTTTTTATATCATTGCCTTGTATTTTGGATCAGTGGGTATCAAAAAAATACGCTATGCTGTGTGGGCTGGTTTAATGGCCGACTTTATCGGAGTCATCGCCGCCATTATCATCGGGTATATCTTTTTCCATTGATAAAAACGATACAAGAAAAATACACAGTTCGATTTCCTGAATGCTATCCGATCAATTTCTCAATGATTGCAGTGGTGGAATAGCCAGGAAGAAAAGGAATAATTTCGACCTGACCGCCAGCATCTAAAACAGTTTGTGCACCCACAATGGTATCCAAGCTATAATCGCCTCCTTTGACAAGCACATCAGGTTTTAGCGTTTCAATTAATTGAAGCGGGGTTTCCTCATCAAACAGAATAACGGCATCAATATAGGTATGCATTGCCAAATTAAGGGCGCGTGAATATTGATCAACAACAGGTCGCTTAGTCCCTTTAAGATTTCGCACAGACGCATCAGAATTAAGACCCACAATCAGCCGATTACCTAATTCAGCCGCCTGCAATAAATATGTGTTATGACCGCGATGCATAATATCGAAGCATCCATTGGTGAAGACCACTTTTTTGGATAACATCTTCCATTGATTAACCAATCGTGTTAACTCATCGATCTGATATATTTTCTTCTGTATAATTTCTAATTTAGAGAGCATTTTTTTTTCTATTGTTTAAAAATGGAAGCAGTAATAACGAAACACTGCCACCAAGTAATATAATAATGGTGGGTACCAGCCAAATGATCCAACTGATAGCCAGACTCATCACTTTTTCAATACCGTAAAGCGATACAATTTCATCCACCAACAAGGTATAAGCGCCCATACCACCAGGTGTGGCTATCATACCAAGACTACCGAAGGAAAGCACGGATAGGCCTGTTTTATAACCAAGCATACTAGTTTCTTGTATACTTTGAAATCCAAGCAATATCATTCCAAGATAGAGCGACCAAATAAGTAAGGTGTGAAAGATAAAACCTTTCTTGTTTTTCATATTCCTGAAGCTGAGAACCCCTTTGAGGATATTCTGGAATATTTCACGCAGTTTTATCATGAATGTCAATTGACCAATTTTCTTTCGGAACAAAAGAAACAATAACAACAACGATCCAAAAACAATCAGTGCAATATGATTTGTATCACCACCTTTGACTGCATTATATTTCGCTATTAATGATGTTAGGTAATCACCAGCCAAATCAACCTGCACCAAGATGGTAATCAAAAAGATGAGTAAGAGACAAATAATATCAAAGGCTCTTTCTGTAATGATAGTCCCAACCAATTTATCGGCAGGAATTTTTTCATACCTCGAAAGAATAGTGCATTTGATAACCTCACCAAAACGAGGCAAAAACATATTGGCGAGGTAGCCAATCATGACGGCAAAGAACGTATTTCGAATAGATGGAAACATATCTAGTGGCTCCATCAGATATTTCCAACGAACAGCTCGACTCCAATGACTTAGCAAACCCATGGCTACGATAGGAATAATCAGTATATAATTAGACTTACTAATTGAGAACTTTATTTTCTCGATATCCTCATGCGTTAAATCCTTCAACGATAACCAAATCAGAAAAGCACACAACCCGAACGTAAGTAGATATGTAATAAGGCTGATGATTTTTTTTGACATTCGCTATGTTGATTAAAGTTTATTTTTCTCTGATGGAAAGATAATAGTAGGCTTGAATTTTTTGGCTTGTTCAAAATCCATCAACGCATACGACACGATGATTATGATGTCACCTGGCTCAACTTTTCGAGCAGCCGGTCCGTTTAAACAAATCGTACCACTACCTCGCTTTCCTTTAATGACATATGTTTCGAGTCGCTCACCATTATTGGTATTCACAATTTGCACCTTTTCATTTTCAATCAGGTTAGCAGCTTCCATTAATTTTTGATCAATTGTCACACTTCCGATATAATTCAGGTCTGCCTGCGTTACGGTTGCTCTGTGAATCTTTGATTTTAATACCTGTATTTGCATAAGGCTGTAAAAGTAGGTATTTGTTCTAAAATAAATCTATTTATCGCCACTATTTGAAAAGGCAATTTACGTACACGTAAGAATTGCAAACATGAACGAAAATTATCCAGCGGTCGAAGACATCAACAATCATTTTGTAGAAATCTATTTTTTTTCTATTTATCTAAAATGCGTCTTATCTTTCGCACTCTTATGGAAAACAGAGTTGTCATTACAGGACTAGGTATTTATTCTTGTATAGGAAAAAATTTAGATGAAGTACGTCAATCACTTTATGAAGGCCGAAGCGGTATTATTATGGTACCTGAGCGAAAAGAATTCGGATATCGTAGCGGCCTAACAGGATTTGTTGAACGACCTAATTTGAAACATCTTCTCGATCGTCGTGCTCGTATTATGATGCCGGAACATGCCGAATATGCGTATGTAGCCACAAAAGAAGCCATGCAGGTTGCAGGTGTCGATGAAGATTATTTTGATAAAAATGAAGTGGGTATCATTTATGGCAATGACAGTTGCGCTGAAGCGGTCATACAAGGTATCGATAAGATACGTGAGAAAAAAGATACAATTTTAGTAGGTTCCGCATCCGTATTTCAAGTGTTGAACTCTACGATCAACATGAACTTGTCTACAATTTTTAAATTAAAAGGCATTAATCTAACACTAAGCGCTGCTTGCGCCAGCGGTTCACATTCAATCGGTCTAGGCTATATGTTCATCAAGAATGGGTTGCAGAATATGATTGTTTGCGGTGGTGGACAAGAGACCAATATCTACTCAATGCCAAACTTTGATGCATTAGGCGCTTTCTCAATCATGGAATCTAATCCTACCAAAGCATCACGACCATTTGACCGAGACCGCGATGGTCTTGTTCCTAGCGGCGGTGGGGCAACAGTTATTTTAGAAAGTCTTGAAAGTGCTCAAAAACGAGGAGCCAACATATTAGCTGAAGTCATCGGATATGGCTTTTCTAGCAATGGTGCTCATATTTCAAATCCGAGTGTCGACGGTCCAGCCCGTTCCTTAAAGCATGCCTTAAAAGATGCCGGACTAAATGCAGCAGATATCCAATATCTAAACGCCCATGCAACGTCCACACCTGCAGGAGATGCAAGTGAAGCAAAAGCAATTTTCGAAGTATTCGGGCATGATATGCCGTATATCAGTTCAACCAAAGGCATGACAGGTCACGAATGTTGGATGGCAGGAGCCAGTGAGGTAGTCTATTCAACCTTAATGATGAAGAACGGATTCATAGCACCGAATATCAATTTTGAAAACCCTGATGATGATAGTGCCAAACTAAACATAGTGACGAAGACCCTTGAGAAAAAATTTGACGTATATTTGTCGAATTCGTTCGGATTTGGAGGTACAAACTCCTCGCTTGTCATTAAAGATTGGAAATAAAATTGATTCATGGAAAGAGAAAAAATTATTGCAACCATCAACCACTTTTTAGTCGAAGATTTTGAAGTGGAGGAAGTTTCACTAACACCTGATGCCAATTTAAAAGATACACTTGACTTGGATAGTCTTGACTACGTTGATTTGGTTGTAAGTATCGAAAGTAATTTTGGCTTCAAAGTCAAACCTGAAGATTTTCAAAAAATGGCCTCTTTAGGCGACTTTTACACGTACGTTGTCGAGCAAGTAGCGTCTAAAACAACTGCATAATGGCATCTTGGGGTGCTTCAAGAGGTAATCAGTTAGGCTATCGAATTTTTATGGTCTTGTTAAGGACAGCCGGCATTTTTCCTGCTTACGCATTACTCAGGCTTGTTACCATCTATTATTTCCTATTCCCTGGTAAGGCAGGTAAAACATTGCGTTATTATTTTCAAAAACGACTCGGTTATTCCTTCCTCCATACACGCTTAGCGATCTATCAGAATTTTAATTACTTAGGGCGTTCAATCATTGACAAAGTGGTACTAATGAGTGGAGTCCCCTCGCCATTTACCGTCAATCACGATGGAGTTGACAATTTAGATGAAATGGCAAGACAAGGAAAAGGCGCTTTACTGATTAGTGCGCATCTTGGTAATTGGGAAGCTGCTGGACATTTACTTAAGCGCACAAACTCGAAAATTAATATTGTCATGTTTGATGGCGAACACGAGAAAATCAAGGATTATCTTGAACGTGTCATTGAACGAAGTTTCAATATAATCGTTATAAAAGAAGACATTTCGCATATTTATGAAATTAGTGCAGCCTTGCAACGAAATGAATTTGTGTGTATTCATGCCGACCGCTATATAGAGGGCAATAAAACAATTGAGGCGACTTTATTGGGCGAGAAGGCGTTATTTCCGATAGGCCCCTTTGTATTAGGTACCACGTTTCAGGTACCGGTTTCTTTTGTATTTGCCATGAAGGAAGGACTCAAGCATTATCATTTTTATGCAAGCCCCGGAAAAATATATCCAAGAGGACGGGCAGGCATACCTGAGGTGGTCGAAGACTACACCAGAAAGGTAGAAGGTATGATTAAAAAGTATCCGCTTCAATGGCATAATTATTTTGAATTTTGGGAAGAAGAAAAGGCCATCCATTGATACTTCCATGTGGCATCGCAGATGTTCATTTCACACGGATAATTTTCGAACTCAAATCATAAAAAATACTATATTTGTTACCTCTCTATGATAGTATTCCTGAATGGTAATTATGTAACAAAAAATCCGGCGTATGTATGGATGGAAGTGAATGGTATAGGCTATGAAGTTAATATTAGTTTGCATACCTATTCGAAAATCCAATCACTTGAAAAAGGTCGCTTACTGACCTATTTGCATATCAAAGAAGATGGTCATTCGCTCTATGGTTTTTTTGACGAAGAAGAGCGTAATCTGTTTCTTTTATTGATCTCAGTAAGCGGTGTTGGCACATCTACCGCTAGAATGATGTTATCGAGTATGAAGCCGGACGAAATCAGTAACGCCATTCGTACCGATAATGAAGTGGCATTAGGACGAATTAAAGGGATAGGTCCCAAATCAGCCAAACGTCTAATATTGGAGTTAAAAGACAAACTACTGAAAACAAAAGGAGAAGTAAATTTGGACACATCGCCACACAATAATTTAGAGAATGATGCGTTAAATGCCTTGGTAAGTTTGGGTATAGCCCGGAATGCAG
>Ga0114969_10004256_pt1 | contig 11351 bp, 10 predicted proteins | sample M_130807_MF_Meta_FD_87316 | JGI IMG/M metagenome (GOLD analysis project Ga0114969, IMG submission 87316) | Freshwater microbial communities from Lake Montjoie, Canada to study carbon cycling - M_130807_MF_MetaG | ecosystem: Environmental > Aquatic > Freshwater > Lake | place: Lake Montjoie...
CGATGAATCTAAAGTTGAGAGTAAATTTATTAATACGCTTTATAAATGCTTTGATAACATTTAATTTAGATTCATTTTTTTATTTTAATTCAATTAATTAAAGTCGATATTTCTTTAACAAATCTCAATATTATTTAAAAAATATAATTTGGTATTTCTTCAATAAAAAAACCGCCCTAAAGAGGCGGTTTTTTTATTGAAGAAATATTCTTGGATTACTCTACAGTGAAATCAACTCTACGATTCATTGCATTTAGAGTACTTGCCATTGGTTCTGTTTCGCCTTTAGTTTCTGTATTAATTCTTAATGCATCAATTCCATACTGTTTTATAAGTTGGTTCTTAACAGCTTCAGCACGCTTTTGACCAAGTCTGTTATTTTCATTAGCATTGCCTTTTACATCACAATTTCCGGAAATTTTAATTTTAATTGAAGGATTGGTTTTTAGCATTTTTGCAATCACTAAAAGACGATCGTTATATGCTGGTTTTATTGCAGAAGATCCTAAATCAAAAAATACAGAAGGAAGATATCCTGTTCCATTTTTACCATTTGCTCCATTAGCGCTTTTACCATCTGCACCACCATAAATCGCATCTTTACCAAATTCACCTGGCTTAGCTAATGTTATTCCTTGGAAGTTTACTAAAGATCCTGGAGGGGTTGAAGGCTCTAAGTCACGGCTATCTGCAACACCATCTGCGTCAGTGTCCGATTCTAAACCGTTTGCATCAACTTTTGCTCCTTTGGCAGTAAATAGATCGGCATCTTTATTATCAGCAATGCCATCACCATCAGTATCAATTGCTGTTCCATCGCCATAAACTTTAGCTCCTTCAGCAGTACTATTGTCTTTATCGAATAAATCTGAAACACCATCTTTATCTTTATCACCAGAAATAATATCAATTTTCTCTTTCATATCAGCAAGATCATTATAAACAACTTCCATAGGATTAACCCATTCCATTGCTTTGTTCTTCTTACCAAATGTGTAATTGAGACCTACATTTAACATTAAATAACTATCGTATGAAGAATAGGTCTTTGCGGTCGCATCAATATTATCAGTAAAGGCCTTACGGTATTCCATAGCCAATCCAAGATCAAACTTATGGATTTTGTATTTAAAGCCTAAACTAATTGGTATCATGCATTCTGAAGTCTTGCCAGATGCCCTCAGTTCTTTTCCTGTTAAGTCATCAGTTACTTTTGAATCGAAACTAAATATACCAATTCCTAAGGTCGTAAACATGTGAAAATTCTTATTTCGTTTTAGGAAGCTAATATTTCCGAAAGTATAAGTTAATTCAAAAGTCGCTTCTTTTAAAGGAGTTTTAAATGATTCATCATATTGCGCTGCGCCACCCGAGCCTGGAAATTGTATTGGTAAAAAAGTAGTTGAATCTAAATATTCACTATCATTTCCTTCGAAATTAGTAAATATACCACGTGCCCGGATACCAATAGAATGACTTAACTGATAATGTAACTGCAAACCAAATGAAGGTTTAGCAATAGAATTTTTAATAAATCTATCGTTGTTTTGATCTCCCTTTAGCAAATCACCTAATAAATAGCTGGCTCCAATTGTTGCTCCTATCGACCAACGATCAAAATCCTTTGGTTTTGGAAGACCGTAATTATTACTGGAAGCAGTTGGTGTTTGGGCAAAGACTTCGCAACTGTAAATTGTTAATAATAAGACTAATAATTGTCTAGATTTCATTGACATAATTTTTTATCGTTGGTTTTGACTCACAATGATAGTTAAACTGAGTTAATTCACGAAAATTATTAATTTTTTTATGTTAAAATTTAATAAATTGGACTCCTTTTGGATGGCTTTTCCCAGCCAAATCAGCTAGATACAATAAATGTTGTGGGTCATCAATAAAATTAATTCTATCACTATCAATTATAAGAATCCGCTCATCATTTAGAGAATTTAAATAATTGGAATATTGTTTCGTAACTTTTTCCAAGTAATCAGCTGGGATACTTTTCTCATAATCACGCCCTCTTTTCTCTATATTACTAAGAAGTTGATTTGTGCTCTTATTAAGAAAAATCACAAGATCCGGACGGACAAGCGTGTCCTTAATCATCGCATTGAAACGTTCGAATAAACTTAGCTCATGTTTACTCAGGTTAATTTGAGCAAATAATAATGATTTCTCAAAAATATAATCACTTATCAATATTTTACCAGTATCCTTGGCTTCTTCTTGAGCAAATTTTAGTTGTTGGTATCGCTCAGCGAGAAATGACATTTCTAAAGGGAAAGCAAACCGTTCAGGATTTTCATAAAATTGAGGTAAAAAGGTGTTTTCTGCAAATACTTCTAAAACCAAATTTGTGTTAAATCGATTGCTGAAAATTTTAGCCAATGATGTTTTACCAGCTCCAATATTTCCTTCAATAGCAACATAACTATAGGGCAAAAGGTTACTCATTCAATATTTTTGTAAAGGTGTACAATTCCGTTGTCTGTGCATTTTTCCAATAAAGATTGTTGATCAATTTTTAAAACAGGATGTATAAAATGTGGGTAAGTTTCACTAAGTGGAATTAACACAAATCTTCTTTCTGTTATTCCTGGATGAGGCAAAGTTAATCGCTGACTTTGAATTTGGCTTTGTCCAAAGTAAAGCAAATCCAAATCAATACTTCTTGGCCCCCATTTTTCAGCTCTTTTGCGCCCCATTGAATGTTCAATTTTTAGTAATAGTTCCATGGTAATTTGAGGGTTCAATTCAGTATAGATGCCAAAAACCTGATTAAGAAAATCTGGCTGGTCTGTTTTTCCCCATGCTGCTGTTTGATAAACACTTGAAGCGAGGTCTATTGGGCCAATTAATTTGCCAGCCCTTTCTAATGCAATTTTTAATTGATCTGATCTAATTCCTAAATTACTCCCACTACTAATAATTGCTAATTCCATTGGTTGCAAATTTATAATACAAGCGGTTACATAGCTTAGAATCTTTAAGTAAGTTTTTTATTTTGATGAAATTGCCGTTGAAATTTTCAAGAAAGCGTTATTTAGTTTGTCGGGATTAATTGCAGCTCTTAATTTAAATATTCTATTTCTTTTAGCCACATTAATTGGTGTAATAACAGGAGTTGAAGGAGGGTTTTTAAGAGATATGGTAGTTAAGAAATTCCAATTATTTTTATGCCAGGTGGTCTTTATGTAGTTGCGGCATTTGTTGGATATTGGGTATTTATAGGTAGCCTTTAATTGGAATTTCTAACAGTTATAATTACAACCATTGCATTTACTACAACAGTTGGATTGAGATTAATATCTTTTTATTGCGGATTAGAATTACCGAAGCCCCATTGGTGGGAAGGTGAAAAATAAGATTAAAATATTTTATTGCTTTTCAAACAAAACTATCTACTAATTTCAGTTAATCGTTGTTCCAACTCATTAACTGCTTCGAGCCAAAATCCAGCTTCTTCACTGTCGTCCCACAATTCTTTTAGTTCTGAATTCTGTTTAATTTTCCGAATAATTTCAATAGCAATTACAGTTAAATCTGGCGAACATTTAAATCCTGAACTATTAATTATTTCTAGTTCTTCCTCAGGAAAATCTTCTGATGTTGAACCACATAATTGAGCTACAACTTCAGCAGCAACTAATGCTTCTTCACAATCCATCGATTCCGCTATTCCATCGCTATCTTCAATCATATTAAATGCAGATCGAATTTTAGCTTCAGATGATTCTTCCGCAAAATCCATCAACCAATCGACTGCGCTATCATTATCAAAATTTCCGTACCCCCAAGTTCCCATTATTAATTTTTTTTAGATAATTAAATTAGGTGAATTATTTTCTTCTTCCAAATAAACGTAATAGCATTAAGAATAAATTAATAAAATCAAGATACAGTTTTAATGCACCCATTATTGCAAGTTTTTTTACTTCTTCACTTCCTTCAGCACCCACAGTATAAAGGTCTTTTATCTTTTGAGTATCATAAGCAATGAGCCCAGTAAATATCAATACACCTGCATATGTAGTAATCCAATAAAGCGTATCATTATTCATGAAAATATTAACAATTGAAGCGATAACTAATCCTACTAATGCCATCATTAAAATGTTGCCAAACTTTGTAAGGTCGGTTCCGGTAACTAAGCCTATAAAACTCATTACAGCAAAAGTTCCAGCAGTAATGTAAAAGGTGGTAGCGATAGATGCAGAGGTATAAATTAAAAAGATAAATGAAAATGTTATACCCGTTAAAGCAGCATAAGCCACAAAAATTGCCATAACAGCCAAGGATGACAATTTTTGCACCCATATTGAAAGAGCGCCAACCATTAGTAATTGACCTATTAACAAGCCAAAAAAGACCATTCGGTTACCCACAATAAAGGCTAACATACTTTGAGATTCAGCAACAGCAGAGGCTACAATTCCAGTTGTAGCTAAGGCAAAAGCCATCCATCCGTAAACCTTAACCATAAATCGCTGTTGCTCCTGAACTATTTGTACATCTTGTATTGTTACGTTATTTTCCATTTCTTTAAATCTGATTATTTATACAAAATTACATTTTTTCGTAATGCTTTGATTATTTTCACCTAAAATCTAATCAAATGAAATCGAATTGTATAATTGTGTTTTTATTGTTTTTCATACAATCATCTTTTGTATTTGCTCAAACTAGTGAAGGAAAGGTCGATTATGCAGTTTCTTACCCTAATTCTGGGTTGCCAAAGGAGAGTTTGTCAATGCTTCCAACTCAAACACAATTATGGTTCAAGGGGGAAAAATCGCGTTTTGATATGAAAATGGGTTTTGGGATTAGTATGAATACTATAATCGAACAAAATACCATCACTATTTTAATGGATGTAATGGGTAAAAAAAACGCAATAAAAAAGGATATTTCAGATTCATATAGTGATAAGTCTACTTCGAAAAGCTTAAAAATATCATATGAATCAGACACTAAGGCATTAGCTGGTTACCAATGCAAAAAAGCTATAGTTAATACTAGCGATGGTGATTTAATAATATGGTATACACCAAATATTACAGGGAATAATAAGTGGAATGATAGTTTTAATGGAATAAATGGGTTTCCTTTAGAATTTAACATGAAAACTGGGCAATTAGAAATGCATTTTATTGCTGAAAATGTAATCCTTGAAACGGTTAATGATACTGTTTTTTCAATTCCCTCGGATTTCAACTATTTATCAGAAGATGAAACTAAAGTAATTCTTGAAGGGATTAAGTAATTTTTATTGGAATATCTAACAATTTTTGTATTTTTACTTTTTAATTTAATGGCTTTTTTTATGAATTATTACATGTTAATGGTGATTTTTTTTGTGTTGTCAGTTTTTTCAATTGGATTGAAGATTTATTTAAACCCTGGCAAAGTAAATAGTACATTCGGATACAGCTCCCAAAGAAGTATCTTGACAGAAGATACATGGTATGAAGCAAATAGATATGCCGGAAGATCCCTAATGCGTTTTAGCACTGTTTCATTATTATTATTTTCCCTGATCGGAAGTTTTTTTTCTAATATACAGCATGTTTTTTTAGTATTAGCTTCTTGCTTTTTTATATTTCTACTATCTGTTGTTTTTTTAACGGAAAAACACTTAAAACAGGTTTTTTTAAAAAATGGCAAAAGAAGGCCAACTGCACTATAATTTTAAAAAAGTATTATCTTTATTTAGAGATAATTAAAAATTCAGTTCTTCTGTTTAATGCCTTTCCATTAGCAGTATCATTGGAAGATATTGGCTGATTTGCCCCAAATCCTTTAAATGATAATCTGCTTTTTACAATTCCTGCGGCTGTTAGAAATTCAAAAACTGCCTTTGCTCTTTGTTCGGAAAGTAATAGGTTATCTTCTGCTTTTCCTTGGTTATCAGTATGGCCGTTGATAGCTAATTTAATTTCATTATTTTCAATTAAAAAATCGGCAAAGTCATTTAAAATAACCTTATCTTGATTATTCAATTCAGAAGAATTGATGCCAAAATGAATGTTATTCAAACGATATGCTTCACCAACTTCAATTTTCTTTAAGTTAAGGTTTACTTTTTGGGGTGCTACTAAGGTTGTATCATCTTTTGAAAAGTAAGTTGAATTAAAGGCAAACCCTTTCTTTTTTACTGTCATAATGTAATCGTCATCAAAGAGAACTGCTGAGGCATATTTTCCGCTTATACTATCGTAATTTACATTGACTATCTCTTTAGTAATCGCATTTTTCAATTCGATTTTCGCATCTTTAAATGGCTTGTTGTTTTCATCCTTAAGTTCACCTTTAATAAAAAGTACACGCTCGGGTTTTACATTGTCAGGTAGTTCAAACTCAAAAATATCATACCCTCCATGACCTTTTAAATGGTCAGAAGCAAAGTAACCTTTCTTGCCGTCGGTACTTACAAAAAATCCAACTTCATTTCCTTCTGTGTTGATTGGATAACCAAGATTGATAGGATCACTAAAAGTGCCATCACTTTTTATTTTACACATATAAATATCAAACCCGCCCATCCCTGGCAGGTTATCGCTACTAAAATAAAATGTTTTGTTGTCGGGATGAATAAATGGTGTTCGTTCATTTCCAACAGTGTTAATTTGGTTGCTTAATAATTTTGGTTTACTCCAAACACCTGAATCTTTTTTTTCTGTTACATACAAGTCACTTGTTTCATTCACTGAATCTCTAAAACTTGCAAAGTAAACTTTCTTTCCATCAGGTGAAACACTGGGCTGGCTGTCCCATAATTTTTTATCGTTCACAACATCTCCAATGCTACTTGGTTCCGACCATTTCCCATTTGCCTCATCACTTGTATAAATATCAAAGTTGCCATTTTTATTTACAGTAAAAAACAAATGTTTATTATCAATAGAAATACTTGCACCACCTTCATTATTGCTACCACTTTTGTTGAACGGTGAAGGCATAGGTTGTCCATTATCAAATTCATCATTATTTTTTTTACTCATCATAAATTTTTCTACACTCATGGTAGTAAGTGCACCACGTTTAGACTCCTCAAATCGGCGAGTGAAAAAGCAAAAATCTTGATCAGGAGATATTACAGCAAGATACTCTGGTTCACCTGTTGAAACATTTTTTAATGGAATAGGATTAAATGGAACTGGATGCATCATTAACTTAGCTCTAATAATTTTTTGATTTGCATCTCTTATATTTTCTTCTTTAACCTTATTGAAATCTAGAAAACTCTGGAAATTTTTTATTGCTTCTACATATTCTTTGGTTTCGTATTGGTAATTCGCCAACCGATAATAAGCATCTGCAGATACATCAGGGCATAATTCGATTAGTTTTTTATAAGCAGCAGCCATTGATTTATCATTATGAGCTGCATAGGCTGATTCTGCTATAAAAAGATATGCAGGGCCATTTAGTGAATCTTCCTCAAGTGATTTATTTACTAATTCTTGAATTTTCGAAAATGGCGATCTTGATTTCTTCGCATCCTTTGCATCTTCTAAATTGCGATTTGATTTTTTATTAGATGATTCAGTACATAAAGGTAGCTTTTGAGCAAATCCAATAAAGTGAAATCCAATTAAGATAAATGTAAAAATAGCTTTCCGAATCATTTTTTGCATTTCTATATCCTTTGTGATTATTTTAATAAAGAAGCATTGCAAATATGATAAGAATTGCATTAGTAATGGTACAAAAAAATTTGATCTATTAACAGTTGAATGTTACTTTATAGACATAAAAAAAGTCGAGCTTTTTGCTCGACTTTTTTTATGATCAATTGATATGTAATTATTTTCCTTTAGTAATGCGTATAACTTTTGAATCGCCATTATTTGATCTAATCTGAGCAAGATAAACTCCAGCTTGCCATTTTGATCCAGTTTCAATACTTCCAACATTGTTATTGAGTAATCTTGACTCAATAATTCTTCCTGTGATATCAGTGATTGTTAAATTGTAAATATCGTTAGATTTCTTTAAATCATAATTAATCTTAACCGAATTATTAAATGGGTTCGGAATTGCAATAATATTTAAATCTGGAGAATTTTTATCAGTTAAGCCAACAGATTCAACAATCATAAATTTATCAATTCCGCCCTCAACCACATTTGACCAGACGTTTGGATCGCTAGTTGAAAGTTGAAGGGTCATATTTGAGGTTAAAGGTAAAAATGAGTTTATAGCAAAAGATTTATTTACCCATGTTCCATTACCTACTGAGGTAGGAGTAATCCTTTCAAGTTCAACTGTGGAGGCTCCATTAGACAATGAAATTATTAAGGTGTCATCAGGAAAATGATTGTTTATTACACCATCAAAAAACCAGCTGCTATAACTAAGTATAGGGTTACTATATTTAGTTCCGTCAAAGATTGGAGATGTTAAAATAGTTGGACCACCATCAACATCATGAGCAGTAGGTACGCCACCTCCATTATCAGTAACGAAGCAATATCCACCACAATCTCCACCAACATCAACATTTGGATTTGCAGTTGCAGTACCAAGTACAGTACCTACTGGAATTCCTCTTTCCCATAAATTTAAAGAAGTACCACTTGAAACCCAGCCAAAGTCTAATGAGAAATCATCATAATACCCTGCATCTAGTGAGGTATTGATAAAATTTGTTGTCGGATTAATATCTACTGTAGTAGAGCAATAAGTTTTGTAACCCCATTTGCCAATAGTAATATCATAAAAATCAGGATAAAATCCACTAATGCTAAAATCTCCATTTACATCAGTTAAGCCAGAGATTTGGTATAACGAATTACTAAAATTAACTTGAACACCTTGAATTGAATTTCCAGATCCAGTTTCTTTAATATTACCACTAACTGTAAGTGAAAATAATTCTTTTAATTGTACATTTAAAGTAGTTAGTACACCGTTTTGAAGCGATACTCCATAAATAATTTTCGTTATATAACCAGCCTTTGAAAATTGTACATCATACAATCCTGCTGTTGCTAATCCAGTTTTATATTCACCGTTAAGTTTATTATTTTTTGATACATTTTGATTTAGAATCTCAACAGTAACTGAATTTAGCGGTGCTCCTGTTACAGTGTCTGTAACTATACCTTCTAAATAGCAACCTCTTACGTAATTAGGTGTAAGTACATAAAGTCCATTAGTAATGTCAGAACAAACAATGTTTCCAGAAGGAAGGTAAGGGTATACGCCCCAACATCCATCCTCTCCTGAGCAACATCCTTGCGCATAGGTGTCATACGTTCCAACAATAATCATATTGTCTGGTCTTGCTACATCAACTATTGCAATTCCATCATTATACCAACTAACAATTTCATAATCGTTAAGAGTATGCGTATTATGAATCCACGAACCAGAGTTTGGCGTAACTTGAATACGATCTAATTCTTTAATGTTATTTACATTAGTTACATCATATGAAGTTAAAAATGAATTGCTAACTTCATCTGTTGTAAACAACACACTTCCAGCGTCATTTAACCAGCAATTGTGAGTGAAATTGCTAGGCGTATTTTTAGTGGCAAGTTGAATTGGGTTTGCTTTATTATGTACATCAATAGCCGAAAACCATCCATTATAAATATGACAAGCCCATAAGGTGTCATTACGTACATATCCATCATGTACGTATCCACCAGGAGTAAATCCTTCATAAGAAGGAATTGCTGGATTGTTAAGATTTGCAATAACAGTAGCACCACCAAAAAGATTGCTTCCATGCAGGTAAACATACCCATTATCAACATGCAATGCATGAATAGAACCTAATTGCCCAGATATTGCTCCATCACCCGTCCATTGTGTATGTGATACAGAGGCTGGTAAATTGGATAGGTCAATAACTTGCAATCCACCACCACCTTCAGTAGTAACGTATGCAAACTTTTGCCAAGTTTTTACTTCACGCCATATTGAATTCGGGCCTTGTACATCAAAAGCAATAAATGGATTTACTGGATCTGTTACATCAACAATAGATAGTCCTTTGTCGTAGCCTACGAGTGCGTATTCATTACCTAATGAATCTACGTAACCACCAATATTAGCTAGTGCTGAAGATCCATAAGATAAATTAGAACGAAAGGTTGTATTAAGTTGGGCATAAATGGAGCCCACAGCCAATAGGAATAAGGCTGTAAATAAATGTTTTTTCATGTAATAATTTTGGGAAGGTTTATGTGTACCCCAAATATAGTGTACTCTTTAAGAGTAAAAAATAAATTATACAATTAATCCTAATGCAAATTGAAAAAATAATAGAATATTCATTGTAATGGTGGTTTTGGGATTTTTTTAGCTAAAAAATTGGGAAAAAATTAGAAGTCTTGAATATTCTAAATTCTAATAACGATAATAAAAAAAAGCGAGGCTCCAATTCCATTCACAAGGAGAGATAACATCATAAAGATTTCGAGTTAGCCATACAAACCAAAACATTGCATGTAAAATGATACTCTTGATTATTGGGTTTGAAATTTGTTTATTTTAACGTTATTGCCAATGGCAACAAAGCTGAAACTTAGCTGCAAAATTCAAATATCTATTAATATTCAGAACGTTACAATAAAAATCAAATAAAGATTAGGTTAATATATTTAACTAGACTATTTTTGTAATCTAATAATTTGAAAAACTAAAAAATGGAAAACCAAAATTTAACTTCAGAAGAAAAAATTTCTATCATTGAAAATTCTTTGAAACACAGTTCTAAACAAAATACAGGTGCAAGCAATTACTATATAATTTGGGGGGCTATCTTGCCGGCATATTTTATAGTTCAATTTTTAAATGTTCATTATAGAACCGATTTCACTGCATTGCTTACTGATATTAGCATGTCATTTTATGCATTAGGAGGCTTACTTTCATTCTTGCAATCAAGAAAAGATGATAAAAACGAAACTGTAGTTCCTTTAAATGAAAAGGTTTACAAATACGCTTGGATAGGAGCTAGTATAAGTATAGGAGTAATGTGTATTAGTCAAGGTTATTTGAGTAATTTTATTGAGTTATTTTGCATAATCATTTTACTCATTTTTGGTTTAATCAATTTTATTATCGGAGGTGTTACTAATTTCAAACCTCTAATAATTGGTGGGGTTTTATCTATGCTTTTAATTATTTTAATTCCTTTAAGCACTATTGATTATAAGTTTCTAATCACTGCAATTGGTATCTTATTTAATTGTCTATTACCAGGTTTAATGATGAAATACACCCGAGCCAATGTTTAATAATTTAGATTCAATTTTGCATTCACAAACTCGACTTGCCATTATATCAATATTAATGGGTGTAGAAGAAGCAGAGTTTACTGCATTAAAAGA
>Ga0114969_10004258_pt1 | contig 11347 bp, 4 predicted proteins | sample M_130807_MF_Meta_FD_87316 | JGI IMG/M metagenome (GOLD analysis project Ga0114969, IMG submission 87316) | Freshwater microbial communities from Lake Montjoie, Canada to study carbon cycling - M_130807_MF_MetaG | ecosystem: Environmental > Aquatic > Freshwater > Lake | place: Lake Montjoie...
AAACTTACCTTCCTCATTGATAACATATTCATGGTACTTGGCTTTCTCCTTTCTTCTCAGGTTAGTGTAGGCATATGGGCAGTGTCCAATATAATAACCCTGCTCAATTAATTCATAAGTACCGCGCATGGTTTTAGTTCTTCGTAAATCGTTATCATACTTACCGAAAGCAAAAAATATTTGTTGCTGTAACTCGCCAGCGGGTGAAGTCACATCAATATCCTGGAGTACGCTAATAACCTTTACTCCAATTTTACTTAAATCAATGATAAGCTCTTGTGCATGGTCACTTCTTGAAAAACGCTCGAAAGAGTATACCAATATAGCAACTACATCCTTATTTTTCCTTACATAATTAAGCATCAATTTAAACTCCTTCCGCTCATCCGTTTTGGCAGACTCCGCCTCGCCACCAAAAAAGGCTTTGATTTCAAATGACCTTTTGGTTGCAAATGCGACAGCATCTTTTCTTTGTGTTTCTAAAGAGGTGTTGTCAAATTGAGAGGGGTCAGAAACCCGTGTATAGTTGACCATTTTATTCCCCTCCCTCCATTTAGGCGGCTTGGCTTTTTTTGCATATTTTGCTGTCATTTGCTGAAGCTGTAATTCCAAATTGTTCATCTTGAAGTAATTTTTTGATAATTTGATTAGCGATAATCTCTGCTATTATTTTAATACTTGTACTTAAAGCTGCATCAGCAACTTCTAATTCACCCTGAATTATTTTGTTTACATAATGATTGCTCATTTAGGTTAATGAAAATCATACCATAACTAGCACTTAGTTTAGGGTACGCTTTGTATAATATGGCCGAGAACTTCAGCACTATTTTGTCTTTATTAATTCAGTTACTTCGAAAAGTTGAACATTCCCATCCCTTGTTTTTATTTGCATATCCAAGAATGTCCCCTTTTTCTGTAAATAATGAACTTTGTTGTAAAATTCCGTAAAATCAAGTCGCTTCGTGACTTCCATTATTGGTGTCTTTTTATCATTTAATCTAAATGTGATCTTTTGTATTTTATCATCTTTAAACAATTTCTTAATTATATTTATTGAAGATTCCTGTATTTCCAAAACATCTTCATTTAAGGAGAATAATTCATTATCATTAATGACCTCGTAAATAATATTGTATAGGTTAATAGAAATAAACGACCCATTAAATAAATCATATAATTTGACATCTGAATCTATTTGTCCCATCAATGCTGCCACCTCAAATGCATCAACCTTTCCACCAGCACTCACGTGCAAACACGTGTTTTTTCGTGTTAGTAGTATTGTAAGCATAGATATTGAAAAATTATTCCAATCATAGCTTTTTAGCTCTTGTACAAAATCCAAATTTTTCGGAACTTCTTCCATAATTTTCTTAGGTAGAACTTCTTTTACGACTCCTTCTTTTGAAAATAGTGTTTCAAGAAAGCTATCATCCCCAAAGAAGAATTTATGTACTTCTTGCATAGTTTTAGGAACAACCCCTAACGATTTTAATTCCTGTAATAGATTCAACCAACAAACATCAAAAAAGCTTAAATAACCATTATCAACAACTTCATTAAATAGTTTTCTACTTTCCCAATAATGTACAAGCCTCCTGTCTAAACACGTGCTTTTGAGTGGCATATTTCTAGTAACCAAGGAATTCATTAAAGGGGCATATTCCATAAAATTACCTTTAGCATGAGCCCTCTGAACCTCTTTTAAATTAAAGTGTTTTATTGCATTATTAAATATCATGTCATAAAATTAGACTTTTTTTTGAAATTAGAAAAATTATATTATCTTTGGTGTATGATAAAGCTAAATATTGATATCCCTAATAACATGCTTAACAGGTACGTGGACAATAATATACCACATACTTATAAAGATGGCAGGTGTTGCAGATACTGCAAAAACCCTCTCCCAGACCATACCAATAAATCACGTGAATTCTGCGAAAAACGCGTGTTTTTAGATGGTAGAACTATGGACTGCAAAAGCCTTTATTGGACACCCGAAAGAAGGCAAGAGTCGAAAATTGAGAAGCAACAACAGCAAATTTGTAGCAGTTTTAAAGAATTAGTAGATCATGGAAAAACTGAAATGTCTTGGGAAGAATTTTGCTTAATGGGCTTTTCATTAAAAATGGCAAAGCAAACATATCCCTCTACTGAGAAAAAAATTGTGGCAATTTTTGAAGGTGGTTACCTATTAATTGACCCCAATACATATAATATTAAAATAGTAAAACAATGAACCCAGAAATCATTAAAATAGCAATAGAAAATAAAGCTATATTAGACGCCTTGAAGGCTCAAATCGAAACTCAACAAATAACGACAACAGCTAATCCTAACAAAGCATTGAATAGTGGAGGACTTTGGAAAATATTAATTGTTACAGGTGTTGTAATTGTAGGTTACAACGTTTATTCTTATAACAATAATAAAAAGCGTTCAACTAATTAGGCAAAAGTCCTAAAAGATACAAATTGATAAATTGATTGCAATGATATTAGTAACTCTTAATTCTAATCTCCAACAAAGAGTTAATATCAGAAGCAAATTCATCTAAACTATTTCTTAAAAAAAATTTAATTTCTTTTTTACTTCCTAAAATTGCCTAATGGCACGAACTCTTATAGTAGTTAGACCCTTTTGTCCGCTTGAGGACATGTCTCCAGAGGCGGTAAATCCCATACACCAAGCGTATGATTCCTGATCATTCACTTGCTGCGAAGTCCAATAATAGCCACCACTTACAAAACCTCCAATTGTTGATCTTTGTTGATAAAGCAATAACATTTCAGTTTTTGAAGGTAAATACCAATCAGTATAAAAAATATTTACTCCCCCTACGTTTTGACTTGCATAATAATTAACACAACTCATTGCTGCACTTTGATTATTGACACCAACTGTATAAATTATTAATTTTGTATTTGCATTTCCAGCACCTATCCCATCCACCTGCGCACCACCTATTCTAGTAGTATTAGAAGCCCAAGGCGCCCCAGTTGTTTGATCTGAAGTAGCTGCAATGAGTCCATGTAAACCGTTATCATACACATAAAACACAATTCCTCCTCCATAAGATTCCCCTACATAATGTGTTGGTAATGACGATGATTGCCATGAAGGAGCTCCTGCACTCACTGTTAATACTTGACCATTAGAGCCAACTGTCAATTTATTTAAAGTATTTGCACTACTTGCATAAAGTAAATCACCTGTTGTATAAGTAGTTAAATTAGTACCACCATTTGCAATTGGTAAAGTACCAGAAACATGAGTAGTTAACCCAATTTTACCCCAACTTGGTGCAACACCTACGTTGCCACTAATTAAAGCACTTCCCACTGCTACGTCTGGTAATTTTGAAAGTGCAGTTGAAGTAGAAGCATAAAGTAAGTCACCTGTTGTATAACTACTTTGACCAGTACCACCTGAAGCTGCAGGTAAAGCTGTAGTTAAACTTAAAGTGCCAAGTACTGCACCTGTAGCACTTAAAGTTCCACTGGTAACAACACTAGAAACCGAAGTGTTACCTAGTTGTATAGTGTTATCGGCACTAACTACAGCACCATAACCTATTGCAGTTGAATTAGATTTTCCTGCAGCTACATTAGAAGTGCTTCCAATAGCAGTATTTTGAGAACCAGTTGTACTTATTAAACTATTATATCCCACTGCAGTATTACTATTTCCAGTAGATAATTGAGAAAGTGCAGCTTCTCCAATTGCAGTATTAAAATATCCAGAAGTATTAGCTCTTAGGGCATCATATCCAAATGCATTATTATTATATCCATCATTAGTATTAGTAAGCGCTCCAGTGCCAACTGCATTGTTATGATATCCATTTCTTAAAGATGCCAAAGGACCTATACCAATTGCTATATTATTATTTGAGTTTGCAGAAGACGTATTAACATTAAAATTTTTATCATTGGAATTTGAACCAATCGCCAGATTAGTAGTTACCGAATTATAACCTCTTCCTATATAAACACCATTTGCACTTATATCATTTGAGAATGTCTTATCACCTGCAAAAGTTTGAGAGCCTATATTTATTACCCCTCTTTTTCCTGTAGTGGCGTCTGGAATATTAAGCGAATGGGTAGCGACGGAAGGATTACCTGATGCAGTAGAAGTCCAACCAATGTCAACAAGGGTATTATTTGTTGGTGTAGAAAATAAATGCGAAGTGGCAGTTTGACCATTTAAAGTAGACAATCCATTACTTCCCCAATATGGGATTCCCGAATTGTTTGCTATCAATACTTGGCCATCGGTACCAATTGTTAATTTGCTTAAAGTATTCGCAGCGCTTGCATAAAGAATATCGCCTTTAGCATAAGTACTTTGACCAGTACCCCCATTAGTAGCAGTTAAAGTTCCTGCTAAAGTTACAGTACCACTTGATGCAGTAGCTGGAGTCAATCCAGTTGAACCTCCACTAAAATTTGTTACCGCTGTTGTCCATGTTAAAGTTCCACTACCCGTAGTACTCAATACTTGTCCGTTTGTTCCATGGGCTTTTGGATAAGTGACAGCCCCAGTAGTTAAAGCACCACTCGTATTTACGCTTATTACGTCTGTATTACCTAATTGAATGGTGTTACTTGAATTAACTATTGCTCCATTACCAATTGCTGCAGCATTAACTAATCCATCTGCGTTAACATCAGCCCCATTTCCTATTGCAGTTAAATAATTTCCATTTTGATTATTATATAAACTATTAGCACCAATTGAAACATTATTAGTTCCATTCACATTACTATATCCTGATTGTAATCCAATATTTGTATTAGAGGTGCCAAAATTATTAGTATAAGCACTTTTATATCCAATAGCAACATTACCACCACCTATATAATCTGAATGATATCCAACCATACTATATAAAGCCTGGGTACCAATGGCAATATTTTGTTTTAAATATTGAAGTGCATTGCCCATTGCTTGGTATCCAATACTTATATTATCATTTATAGCTCCTGTATTTTTCAAAGAAGCATCTCCAATGGCAATATTTCGGTTTCCAACATCGGTCTGTGGAGAGGTGCCTCTATATCCATTATTTGATAAAGCATCTTTTCCAATTCCAATTGAATAACTGCCACCTAGAACTGCATTAGCTCCTATCGCAATATTATTATTACCAAGAACACCTGTCATTGTATTATTTCCAATCCCAATTAAATTTTGACTTGAACTATTGCCACTTATCGCGTTAGTTCCAAAAGATAAATTGGAACTGATATTGCCATTTCCTAATCCAATATTTAGTCCATGAATATTTACATCATTAATAAATGTTTTAGCTCCGTAAAATGTTTGAGTACTGGTACCAACAAGTCCTCGTGTAGTAGCTGACGTTCCAGCATCTGGAATATTAAAAGTATGTGTTGAACCAGAACTAGAAATATTAAAATCATTGCCAGATGTACCTGTTGTGAAAGAATGTGTTCCAGAAGTAATTCCATTCAAAGAATATAAACCATTACTTCCCCATGTTGCATTTCCATATGCATCAGAAGTTAATACAGCACTTGTTGTTATTGTACCACCAGTTACTTTTAAATTTACTGTTGTTAAAGAAGTTGAACTTAAGGTTCCTGATGAAATTGAGTTCAATCCTGTAACATTGGTATAGGTTCCACCTAAAATCATTTCGGTAGATCCTAATGTAACTTTGCTATTAGCAAGTTGTCCATTTGTAATACCTGCTGTGCTTGATAAATTACTTGTTGTTATTCCAGTGGCTGATATCGTTCCTCCTGATATGGAAATACCCGAACCAGCTCCTGCTGTTAATGCAACTTGTTTTGCATTAAATGTGTTGTAATCTGTATTGCTTAATAATCCTGCAGTTGTTCCTGACAAAGATGCAGATGGGATATTAGAAGTACTCGCACTTGTAATTCTTCCTTTGCTATCTACTGTAATAATTGGCACACTTGTAGATGTTACAGTAGATGATCCATAAGTATTTGCTGTTACTCCAGTATTTGTTAAAGTTCCTACACCACTTATGTTTGACGTTCCATCAAAACTAGGACTCGTGTAAGTAATATCACCTGTTATGCCTATAGTTCTTCCTGAAGTTAATCCACTTGCTGTTCCACTTAAGGTTCCTGTAAAGTTCGTTGATGTTACTGAGCTTAATCCTGTAACATTGGTATAGGTTCCACCTAAGCTCATTGATGTTGAACCTAATGTAACTGCACTATAAGCAAGTTGTCCATTTGTAATACCAGCTGTACTTGATAAATTACTAGTTGTTATTCCAGTTGCTGATATGGTTCCTCCAGTTATATTTATACCTGAACCAGCTGTTAAAGCTCCTTGCTTTGCGTTAAATGTGTTATAGTCAGTACTTGTTAATAATCCCGTTACTGAACTTGTTGCACTTGGGATATTAGAAGTACTCGCACTTGTAATTCTTCCTTTGCTATCTACTGTAATAATTGGTACACTTGTAGTTGTTCCATAAGTTCCACTTGATACTCCACTATTTACAAGTGTTGCTGCAGCAGTTACATCTTGTGTTCCATTAAATGTTGGACTTGTATAAATTACATCACCAGAAGTTGATATGGTTCTTCCTGTAGTTAATCCACTTGCTGTTCCACTTAAGGTTCCTGTAAAGTTCGTTGATGTTACTGAGCTTAATCCTGTTACACTTGTATAAGTTCCACCTAAGCTCATTGCTGTAGATCCAAGAGTGATTGAACTATTAGCAAGTTGCGTATTAAGTATCCCTGCAGTAGCAGATAAGTTGCCCGATGTAATGCCAGTAGCTGATATCGTTCCACCTGATATATTTATACCTGAGCCAGCTGTTAAAGCTCCTTGTTTTGCATTGAATATATCATAATCTGTTTTACTTAATAATCCTGCAGTTGTTCCTGATACAGATGCAGATGGAATATTTAAAGTATGAACCGATCCAGTTGAGGTGAAAGTTGGTGATAAACTTGTTGAATTTATTGTTGTTGCTAATGTTTGATTAGAAGCAAGGATACCATTTAATTTGTACAAACCACTTACTTCCCATTGTGCATTACCATACCCATCATTTGTTAAAACTGCATTTACCCTGGAATAAACACCGCTGCTTATATTTAATGTATTTGAAGTAACAGATGTTGCTGTTAATGTACCTGTATTTAATGAAGTAGATGTGATTGCTCCTGTAGCAAAACCACCACTCCCATCTCGCTTAACAATTGTATTATTTGTATTAGATGCAGTAGCTGAATTGATTGCAGTTGCAATTGTATTTGATGCTACGCCTCCAACTGAATTTACGGTAGTAGCTCCCGTACTAATTATTCCAACATCGCCTGACATGTATACATCTGAAGCTGTATTTGAATAGTTTCCTACAATAATTTTATTTGTACCTAGCGGTGCACCAATTGCTGAAGAACCAATTACTACTTCTTCAAGGCTTGTTACCCTTCCTTTACTGTCTACTGTTATTCTTGGAATAAAACTACTGTTTCCATAGGTGTTTGCTGTTACTCCAGTATTTGTTAAAGTTCCTACACCAGTTACATTTGCTGATCCATCAAAACTAGTCGAATAAGCAATATCCCCTGTAATGCCTATGGTTCTTGGTGTTGTTAATCCACTCGCAGTTCCACTTAAGGTTCCTGTAATGGTTGATGCTGAAAAATTACCACTGCCATCTCTTTTAACAATGGTGTTTGCTGTATTAGATGATGTTGCTGAATTAACTATTGTCGCAATTGAAGTTATACTTGCTGTATTAGAAGTTATTCTTGTATCTAAACCAGCTTCGGCATTTGTTGCTCTTGTAATCTCAGCAGTAATACTGGCAGTATTTGCAGCTATTGAGTTTGTGTTGCTTGTTATGCTTGCTGTATTTGCAGCAATGGAATTCGTGTTACTTGTTATGCTTGCAGTATTTGCTGCAATAGAATTTGTGTTGCTTGTTATGCTTGCAGTATTTGCTGCAATAGAATTCGTGTTACTTGTGATACTTGCAGTATTTGCTGCAATAGAATTTGTGTTACTTGTGATGCTTGCTGTATTAGCAGCTATTGAAATCGTGTTACTTGTGATACTTGCTGTATTAGCAGCTATTGAATTCGTGTTACTTGTTATGCTTGCAGTATTTGCTGCAATAGAATTTGTGTTGCTTGTTATGCTTGCAGTATTTGCTGCAATAGAATTTGTGTTGCTTGTTATGCTTGCAGTATTTGCTGCAATGGAATTGGTATTACTTGTGATACTTGCAGTATTTGCTGCAATGGAATTGGTATTACTTGTGATACTTGCAGTATTTGCTGCAATGGAATTGGTATTACTTGTTATACTAGCTGTATTTGCTGCAATGGAATTGGTATTACTTGTTATACTAGCTGTATTTGCTGCAATAGAATTCGTATTACTTGTTATACTAGCTGTATTTGCTGCAATAGAGTTTGTGTTGCTTGTTATGCTTGCTGTATTAGACGTAATTCTTGTATCTAAACCAGCTTCGGCATTTTTCGCCCTTGTAATTTCTGCAGTAATACTGGCAGTATTTGCAGCTATTGAGTTTGTATTACTTGTGATGCTTGCTGTATTAGCAGCAATTGAATTCGTGTTACTTGTTATGCTTGCTGTGTTAGCAGCGATTGAATTTGTGTTACTTGTTATGCTTGCTGTGTTAGCAGCGATTGAATTGGTATTACTAGTGATGCTTGCTGTATTTGCTGAAATGGAATTCGTATTACTAGTGATGCTTGCTGTATTTGCTGCAATAGAATTGGTATTACTAGTGATGCTTGCTGTATTTGCTGCAATAGAATTGGTATTACTAGTGATGCTTGCTGTATTAGAAGTAATAGAATTGGTATTACTAGTGATGCTTGCTGTATTAGAAGTAATAGAATTGGTATTACTAGTGATGCTTGCTGTATTAGAAGTAATTCTTGTATCTAAACCAGCTTCAGCATTTGTTGCCCTTGTAATTTCTGCTGTAATACTAGCCGTATTTGCAGCTATTGAGTTAGTGTTGCTTGTTATACTAGCCGTATTTGCTGTTATTCTTGTATCTAAGCCACTTTCAGCATTCGTTGCCCTTGTAATCTCCGCTGTAATGCTTGCTGTGTTTGAAGCAATAGATGAATTAAAATTTGCATAGTCTGTATTACTTAACAATCCGGCAGTTGTTCCAGCTACAGACGCAAGTGGCATCGTTAAAGAAATTGTTGGAGTTGATGTAGCATTGGTAACTGAAGATGTAAAAGTACTTCCACTCGCAGTAACCGTTATTGGATTTACATTCGTTACTGTTCCTCCTGTACCACTCGCAGTTAAAGTTCCACCACTTAATGTTAATCCTGAACCTATTGCAACCGCACCTGGCGCTGCATCTGCAGCATTGATACTTCCCAACAATTTACCTGCTGTTACGTTCTGCATTTTTGCATACGTCACCGCCGAGTTCGCAATCGTTGATGTAAACGTGCCAGTACCTGTTCCAGTTACATCACCCGTTAATGTTATAGTTTGATCTCCTGTATTTACTCCAGTTGTATTTGATAAAACGCCTGCTTTTTGTTCGTCAGTAACATAATTTCTATTCGTACTCTCTGCAATATCTGCAGTGGTCGCATCCGCACCTGCTGTTACCAATCCTTTTGCATCATAAGTGATTTTTGTTTTTGTAGCACCTGTGATACTTGCATTAGGTGCCACTTTTGCATTAAATGTTGCGTAGTCTGTATTACTTAATAATCCAGCACTTGTTCCAGATGCCGATGCAGATGGAATATTTAATGTAATAGCTGGTGTTGTACCTGCATTTGTAACTGTTGATGTATACGTACTTCCTGTTGTTGTTAATGTGATTGGATTTACGTTTGTTACTGTTCCTCCTGTACCACTAGCAGTTAAAGTTCCACCACTTAATGTTAATCCTGAACCTATTGCAACCGCACCTGGCGCTGCATCTGCAGCATTGATACTTCCCAACAATTTACCTGCTGTCACGTTCTGCATTTTTGCATACGTCACCGCCGAGTTCGCAATCGTTGATGTAAACGTGCCAGTACCTATTCCAGTTACATCACCCGTTAATGTTATAGTTTGATCACCTGTGTTGACTCCAGATGTATTTGATAATACACCTGATTGCACATCCGTTACATATTTCTTATTTGTACTCTCTGCAATGTCCGCTGTGGTTGCGTCTGCGCCTGCTGTTACCAATCCTTTTGCATCATAAGTTATTTTTGTTTTAGTTGCTCCTGTGATTGCTGAGTTAGGTGCCACTTTTGCATTAAATACATCATAGTCCGTTTTACTTAATAATCCAGCTGCTGTTCCTGCTAATGAAGCAAGTGGTATGGTTAAAGCAATTGCTGGAGTAGTTGTTGCATTTGTTACAGTTGATGTAAAAGTATTACCACTCGCATTAACTGTAATTGGATTTACGTTTGTTACTGTTCCAATACCTCCAGTTCCCCCTGTAACCACATCTATCTTAATTGATCCATTTCCATTAGTAATTGTAACACCATTTCCTGCAGTTAAAGTTGATTTAGTTAAAGTATTACCAACGGTATTTCCTATTAATAATTGACCATCAATAAAAGTTGACTGACCTGTTCCTCCATTTGTAACTCCAATGACACCTGTAATCTGACCAGAGCCAAGTGACATATTAGAAATTGCAGTACCAACAAATTCTGTAGTTGCTATTTGTGCTGTTTTAGTATCTGGTATAGCTGTTGGAGCTGTTGGGGTTCCAGTGAATGAGGGTGATGCAATGGTGGCACGCAATAAGATATCTGCAGTGTTTGCAGTGATACTATTTGTATTGGATGTAATTCTTGTATCTAACCCATTCTCTGCATTCGTAGCTCTTGTAATCTCTGAGGTAATACTTGAAGTATTAGATGTTATTCTTGTACTTAAATTATTTTCCGCATTTGTTGCTCTTGTTATCTCAGAGGTAATACTTGAAGTATTGGAACTTATTCTTGTACTTAAGTCATTTTCCGCATTTGTTGCTCTGTTTATCTCTGATGTTATGCTTGAAGTATTGGAACTTATTCTTGTACTTAAGTCATTCTCTGCATTCGTAGCTCTTGTAATCTCTGAGGTAATACTTGAAGTATTAGATGTTATTCTTGTACTTAAATTATTTTCCGCATTTGTTGCTCTTGTTATCTCAGATGTAATGCTTGAAGTATTGGATGTTACTCGAGTATCCAATGCAGTTATTGCATTTGTGTTTGCAGTAATACTATTTGTATTAGATGTTATTCTTGTATCTAACCCATTCTCTGCATTCGTTGCTCTGGTGATCTCAGATGTAATACTTGAA
>Ga0114969_10004260_pt1 | contig 11344 bp, 10 predicted proteins | sample M_130807_MF_Meta_FD_87316 | JGI IMG/M metagenome (GOLD analysis project Ga0114969, IMG submission 87316) | Freshwater microbial communities from Lake Montjoie, Canada to study carbon cycling - M_130807_MF_MetaG | ecosystem: Environmental > Aquatic > Freshwater > Lake | place: Lake Montjoie...
AAGAAATAGAAGTCGAAGTTAGAAATGCAGACTTTACAAGCCCATTCAAACAATATTATTTCAATGACGAAAAGCGCACTCATAAAACTGCAGAGTACCTGACATTTCTTTCAGGACTAAGAATCTTTATCAGAGCCCTTAGAGATTTTAGACTCGCTGATGTCATTAAAATAAAGGATTTGATCGAATTTGTAGATGTTCACGAAAAAAATAATATGTCTCTAAATGATTCAAGTCCATTCAGTAATGCATTGGAGGCAGTAAGACTTCTCACTTCTCACAAAGCAAAAGGTTTAGAGTTCGATACGGTTTTTGTCATGTCGTGTCAAAACGAAGTCTGGGCAGGTAGAGGAAGAGGTCATATACTTCCTATGCCATCAAACCTGCCAATCTATCCTGCGGGCGATAATGAGGATGATAAACTCCGACTTTTCTATGTAGCATTAACAAGAGCAAAGAGAAATCTATATTTAACCTCATACCTTCAAACAGATACTGTAAAGGATTCGAACATTCTAAGCTACCTTGTTGATAATGAGAATTTAAAGCCAACTCATCCAAAACCAAACGAATATGCCGATGCAAATTCTCCAAGTCATCACGAAGTTTTAACTGCATCGTGGACAAATTATCTAACAGCACCTTTTTTGAATGAGGAAAAGGCTCTTTTGAAGTCATTATTAGAGGACTACAAACTGTCAGTCACACACCTTCGAAATTTTACTAATATTGAAAGAGGTGGACCTCAATTGTTCATTGAACAAAACTTACTCCGCTTCCCACAAGCGAAAACCACATCGAGTGCTTTTGGAACTGCCATTCACCATGCATTAGAACAGTATGTTTTGAAGCTAAAAACAGGGGATAAACCAAGTGAGGATTTTGCACTTGAATGCTTCACTAAAGCCCTCAAAAGAGAGAGGTTGGCTCGCAAGGACTTCAACGAGCTTTCAGAGAAGGGGGAAGTTTGTTTAATTGAATTTTTGAAAAACAGGGAATTCTCACCAAAAGACATGACCGAAGTAGATTTCAAAGATCAAAACGTCATTATCGATGGAGCACACCTTACAGGAAAAATTGATCGCATTGTTATCGATGGAAATAAGGCTATTGTTCACGATTACAAAACAGGAAAGCCAGTTCAATCGTGGGATGATAAGGATGGCAAGTCAAAAATTTATGATTATAAAAAGCAATTGGTTTTTTACAAAATCTTGATTGAGAATTCTAGAAATTATCGACACCTTAAAATGACACAGGGGGTGATTGACTTTGTTGAACCAAAAAATGGAAAGTTAATTTCGCTGACTTTGAATATGAATGATCCGGAGATTGTGGAATTGGAGGAGAGAGTAAAGAAACTGGCTGTGAGTGTGTATAAAAAGATTATGGATTTGGACTTCCCAGATATTGAAGAATTTAGTAAGGATGTGAAGGGGGTGGTGGCGTTTGAGGATTTTTTGTTGGGGTAGGCCAACAAAAAACCCGCCAATGACCGGTCTCTTGTCGATTCCAGTTTGGGCGGGTGATTGTAGATGAGTGCTTCTATTGAAGCCACTACCGGTTCTGCCAGAACCGTATGGTGCTAATTTAGCACTACACCCAAGGGCACATCGATCGCGCCACAGAGGTTCGGTTTTGGCAGACATAATTTATTTGTGCTGGCCTTCCTTAATTTTACCTCAACTTTATATCTTCGACAACTCAGAAATAATCTGACTGATTGCAGAAAGTGGAAGTGCACCATATCCGTTTCCATTTGCATCTACCAATGGAACAAACTGTCCCTTAACCGAAACCACACTGTAAGGAGTACCCTGTCCACCAGCTTTAGACCCAGCTACAATACCTTCTGAAATTTTCGCAGCATATTTTCCACCATCCAAACATGTTTTAAACTTACTAGCGTCAAGATTAATTGCACTTGCAAATTCATACAATTTTGCAGGCTCAAGTTTGTTGTTTGAAGGTGTGTTATCAAATACTTGATCTGCATATTTCCAGAAAGAATCGTTTCCTCCAATTTCAGCAGCACATTCGAAAGCCTCAGATTCCTTTGGTGCTTTTGGGTGAAGTGATTCAAGAGGGAATAATCTGTAAACAATCGCTAAGTCACCTGCAGATTTGTGCTGTTCGTATAATGCTTTTGTTGTGTTGTGGAAAACTTTACAGAAAGGACATTCCGGGTCTGTGTAGATTATAAGTTTTACCTTTGCATTTATTGAACCCATGATGTGGTCTGCGCTTGTAACAGCGGAAACATCAATTTTTGGCCTTAATGCGTCTTGTGCGATGTCGGCAACGCTTTTTCCTTTTTCAGAAGCGCCACTCTTATTCTGACTCATGTAAATTGTTCCCGAAATCAAGACTCCGGCAATTACAATTGCGAGAGGTAATATGTATTGTTGAAATTTTTTCATACTGACCATTTTATCACAGTTTTTAAAAAGGCAAACTGAAAGTCATTTTTACATCGCTCTTCTTTTCCCAATCCGTTGTGTTTAGAGGAATATCCTTGATTTCAAGTCCGTCTTTGAATCTAAGTTTTTTATACTTTAAAGCATATTCGTAAATATCCTTTGTGATTTTAACGTCATCAATACAGTATTTAATGATTTTATCGATCTCTCCCTTTTTCCACCATTCGATTGCCTCGAGCCCATGTCCGCTTTTAGCGGTGCCGAGTGTGGCTTGAGCGACGAGTCCAAGACCAACGCGATGTCCTAATGAATTTCTGATCTCCTTTAGGATATCCAAACTTTTAATCTTGGTTAAATCTCCGTTGTAGTATTTGTTTAAAAGAGGAATATCGAAGTGATCTCCATTGAACGTTACGAGCATTTCCGCCTTTTCAATAACAGGCCACAATTTGGGCAAATCTTCCTGAAGATAGCTTGTATATTCCCCAGTTTCACTGTCAAAAATGCATACAACTGAAATATCGAGCATTTCTGGCTCGGCTTTACCTACTTCTTGAAAAGTATTTCGTGTTTCGATGTCTAGGAATATTTTTCGCATCTTATTGGAACATATTCACTAGGTAATTGTTGATATCACGTTGATCAAGGTCATAAAAATATTTTCCTTCATTATGAAGTTTCGCTGCAAGGTCTACTCCGACGAATCTCCAATGCCACGGTTCAGAAATATAGTATTTGTTATTTGGTGGGTATGACAAAATAAATCCGTATCGATATGCGTTATTTTTTAGCCACGTAAATTCTGGACTTGATTCAAATTTGTTTAGGTTGTCTCCGTTTGCTGATGTTGAAAAATCAATTGTTGTACCAAGTTGGTGTTCAGAATAGCCTTGGTCTGCTGAAAAAGAGTTAGCCGCCGTCGATCCATAAGTCATTTTGTATGTAGTTTTTAACTGCTCTTGTTGCTTAAAAGATCTGTATGCAGATAGTACTCTTAAATTCATCTGGTCATATTTTGCCACCTCGATCATCCTCTGTAGGAATGGTAAAACATCAGAATGGATTTGTAATGGACGGCTAGGATTGGATAAGTACTCGGTATTTATATACGAAAGTTTTGCAGGGATATAGTTTTCGTTTAAAAAGTAGACTTTTGAATACTTTACAAGAAGTTGCGGGTCGGTTTTGCTGAGGCGGTCAAGTGTAGATACAGTATTATTTACTTTACCAATTTGTTCGTCTAGTTGGGCGCTCTTGCTTTGTTGGTTTATGTATAAATTCTCAACTTGCGAAAGCCTCGACATCAGTTCATTGTTTCTATTTTCTGCATCTGTGATTCTGAAGCTCATGCTTCGAGTAGTAGAAGCCATTTCCTGAACAAGGGCGTGTCCCTTGTATTCACTGTATCCAATGGTTAGGGCAAAAAGAACAAAAGTTCCCATTACTCCTAAAACTGCTTTCCTTGAAATGATGTGGTGGGCTTCGTTCATTACTTTATAAAATTAATAATTTTAGCAGTTTCCGCAAGGGTAGTGGTAATTTCGAGGCTGTCAGAGAGGCGTTTAATGTTGAAAGTATTTCCTTCGGCCTCTACTGGACCGATGACAATAATGTATGGAATAGATTGTTTGTTGGCAGATTTTATTTGATCACCAATTTTCTTTTCAGAGTAGTTTATTGCTACGTTTATATTGGCTTTACGAAGTTCCTCAGCAATTTTGTTGGCCGACCCATTGAATTCATTATCCATGACGCAGATCATTATTTCAGAAGAAGAAATATATTTTGGAAGTAAATTGTGAACTTCTAGAAAGTCCTTCATTGTAACGTCCCCAACACCAAACCCAACTGTGGGAACTTTTTCTTCACCAAAAATTTTAAGTAATTCATCATAGCGTCCTCCTCCAAAGAGAGAGCGGTTATTTTTTGGGTTAGTGTCAAAAACTTCAAAGACAATTCCTGTATAGTAGTCGAAACCTCGAATAATTGTTTCGTCGTATTCAACGTTTGAAATGCCACGTTTTTTAAGAGTTTCAATTACTGTATCAAGTTCTTGCTTTGCTTCTCGGATGGTTGGAATAGCCATAGCTTCTTCGTATTCGTCGCTCTTTTTACCAAGATTCAGGAATTTAAATGCTTTTCCAACAATTTTTTCCGCCTCGGCGTCGAAGTCCTCAGGAGACATCTTAGCTTTTTTATCCATAAGCTTTTGCATTCTCATGGATTGTTCATCGCTAAATTCATACCAACTTGAGAAGAGAGAGTTGAGTAATTTTCTGCTTGAGATTTTTATCGTAAAGTCAGCGGCCGACGCGCCGAACTCTTTTAAAAGAGCGTCGGCCATACTGATAATTTCAATATCAGCTTCTACTGAGGCAATCCCAAAAACATCGACGTTTAACTGCCAGTGCTCGCGAAGGCGACCTCTTTGGGGTCTTTCGTATCTAAATAAATTCGGAATCGAATACCAGCGAGCAGGGAAGCCGAGATCCCTCTTCTTGGCAGCAATCATTCGCGCTACAGTTGGGGTCATTTCTGGACGTAGGGTGACTTCGCGGTCTCCTCGATCAACAAAGGAATAAGTTTGCTCATTGACCATTTCTTCTCCTGACTTTGCATGGTAAAGCTCGGTTGGTTCAAGAATTGATGCATCGTATCGATTGTAGCCGAATTTTTCAGCGACTTTTGACCACTTATCAAAAATATATTTCTGTACTGCCTGATCCTCTGGATAAAAATCCCGGACCCCTTTGTAGCTGTCAGTCGATAGTTTAGTGCTTTTAGGCGCTGTCATAGAGAACATTGTAGCGTAATTGGATAGTTACCACAATCTTTATATTTTCTTCATTTTATCTTCATCTCTTACATTTAGAATCTAGAATATGCCAAACTTGTTGTTATCTATAAGTGGAGATGCTGTTTCATGTATGGACAAGTTACTTTTATATTCTGTGGTGAATAATGTAAGCGACATTCATATGGATATCCAAGACGAAAGAGGATATATAAAACTACGAATAAACGGAAGGTTATTTTATTATGCAGTTTGTGATCACTTTTTATACTTAGGATTACTGGGAATTATAAAGTCCCGTGCCCATATGCGAATCGATGTCCATGATCGAGGACAAGACGGTTCTTTTGTCTTTTTTAACAAAAACAAGATCTTTATTCGAGTCTCCATAAATCCAACTGTACACGGTGAAGCGGTTGTTATGCGAATTTTAAACCCAAATGTAAATAATTTAAAAACTTTAGATAATTTAGGAATGGATAACGAACTTATCACGCGAATTCGAGAGTATACTGATTTGGAAAATTCTCTAATATTAGTTTCGGGAGCAACAGGATCAGGAAAAACCACTACGATGTATTCAATAATGGCAGAAATCAATCCTGAAGCAGTAGTAATTATTTCATTAGAGGAACCAGTAGAAAAACATATTCCAAATGTCAGGCAGGTCTCGATAAAAAATGGTTTTGGGTATGCCGATGCCTTACGGGTGGCCTTGCGCCAAGACCCGGATGTGATTGTTATTGGCGAAATTCGCGATAGGGAAACTGCGCAGATTGCCATAGAGGCCGCATTAACAGGGCATTTAGTCATTGCTGGAGTGCACGGAAGAGACCCTGTTGATGTTGTGTACCGATTAAGAAATTTAGGAGTAGATGATTTTTTGATTTCTCAAACACTTTCCTTATCAATTAATCAAAAAATGATTTACGAAAATAACAACATGAGGGTCGATTTTTCCTACGTAGACTTTTACAAAGTCGGATATTCAAAATTAAAAAGGCATATTAAAAAAGGCAATGTCAAAACGCACTGAAATAACTTATGTTCTTGAAAATCTGCACTTTTTGTTAGACTCCGGAATTCCTCTGGTTGGGTGTTTAGATATACTTTCTAAAAAAAGTAATAGCCCAAAGATTATCCAAATCAAAGAAGGAATTCTACAGGGTAAAACATTTCGCGAGGCGCTTCTTGTTGCTTATGAAAATAAAATTCCACATATGATGAATATGTTCATAAAAATAGGTGAATCGTGTGGAAATTTGGATGCAATGCTTGCAAAAGCAATCGAAACAGATGGACAGATTAGAAAAATAAATAGTTCTTTTATAGGTGCGCTTTCTTACCCATTGTTTATTTGTGTTGTGGCACTTTTGATGATGCTTTTAACGATGATCGGTATTGTTCCAAAATTAATGCCGATGTTTCGAGATTTGCATGTTGAGTTGCCAATATACACTAGGTTTTTCATGGCAAGTTCAAATTTGATAGTTCATTATGGATTTTATGCGCTATTGGCTTTGTTTATTTTAGGTATTTTATTTATTTATTTTTTTAAAAAATTACAAAAATTTAGAGTACAAATTGAGAATCTAATTTTGAACATGTGGGGGATTAGGTCACTATATGTGCGGTACCACACCTCTATTATTGCTCTCTGTATTTCGGAGTATCTTAAGTCCGGCTATGCCTTTCACGATGCTTTAAAAATGGTTGGAGAATCCGTGAATTCATATGCATATAAGGAAGCGTGCCTTTCTGTGTCTTATGATTTGCAGAATGGAAAAAGTTTATCAGAAGCAGTAAATCTCAGAGAAAAGATGTTTCCCGGATGGTCACATGTCTTAGGTTTGGCAAGTCAGACAGGGCGTTTACCTCAACAGTTTGAAAGATTTTATTTGGAAAATGTTACTTATCTCGAAAAGACCAACACATTGGTTAAAAGATGGTCAGAACCAGTTTTGATGCTATTTATAGGAGGCATTATAGCGGTTTTTGCTGTATCAATTATTAGTCCTATTTATAGCGTAGTTCAAAATGTCAGAATATAAAAAAGGTTTTACGTTGATCGAGGTGTTACTGGTTATGGTCTTGATCATAGCTTTGTTTTCAATGAGTCTTACAATTCTTGGCTCTTTTTCAACCACAAGTCAGAAATATATAGAAAGGGATTTTGATGAAGTTAGATCTATAATGAGTCAAGCAAAATACTTAAAATTTTTAGGTGAAAAAAATATTAGTACAAAATGTAGCAAGGGGAAAGTAAGTTTGCTATTAGATAATCAAATTATTGATGAAAAACAACTGAAGATACTTACTTGTGACAATGACTTAAAGCTATCAAATGCCTCGTCGACTTTTGAAGTAAAAATAAATCAATACGGATATGCTACATTCCAAAGGATTTAGCTTTATCGAAGTTGTTTTAATATTAGCATTAAGTTCGATCGTCATTTTGATGTTTGTTCAAAATATTACTTTTTCTAGCAAGTTTTTAAATACAAACCCTCAAGTTTTGTTTTCCGAAAATGACGCATATTTAATTAATCGTGGAATACGAGCTACTTCTAATTTAATTTTCTCAGATTTGAAAAATAGTGTAGGCAAACGAGACTGTTCAATTAATAATTTGCAAGATTTTAAAAATCTAACAATTCCTCCATATGAAAATATAAATCATGGAGAAGTTGTTTCCGTAAGTTTACTTGGGAATATTCTTTTGGCAGGTATGAATTCTGCAACTTCATCTGATCCAGACGTTGTTATAGTTGATACTACTAATTGGAAAATAATTTCATCTTTAAATTCAGGACCTGGTCTTGCGGGAATGGTTTTACAAGGTCACTATTTATATCTTGCAAACACGAGTGTGAATGCACAGATTCAGGTTGTAGACATAGTAAATACCTTGGTACCGGCTTTGGTTGGAAGTTTTAAAATTCCAGGTAGCACTTCTTCTAATTCCAAAAAAAATCCAATTGCAACCTCTATTTCATCTAATATAAATGGTCGAATATTTCTAGGAACTCAAAAATCAGATTTGGGTGAAATATTTATCGTTGATTTCAATGGTACAAATTTTTCTTATATTAATTCTTATGACACAGGATCGATTGTAAATGACGTGTTTGCAGACGGGTCAGGGCTTTGGGCGACAAGTCCTTCAGACAATGAGCTTTTTCATTATAATTCCAGCGGCATTAAAGACTATGTTTTTAACGCAAATGGACAGTCAGGAAATGGGAAGAGGATAGATATCCTAGGACAGGATCTTAAGGTGTTAGGTCGAACTTTTGGGCATGAAGAATTGGTTCAAGTAGATGGACCTGCACAAAAAATTGGAGGATCTATTAATGACGTACTAATCAACGTAGATTCAAATGGAAGATTTTCAGTTTTGGTCCTAGCAAATATTAATGGAGTTTCCGTCTTACAAGTTTGGGGAACGATTAACACAAAATTAGATAAACTTTTAAAATCAATTGTGTTGCCAGTATTGGCGACCAGAATGACTTGCGGAGAAAATACGATTTTTATTGGCACCTCAAGTTCGACTGCTCCGTTTGTAATTCTAAAAACATGAAAGGCTTTACATTAATTGAAGTTTTAATCTCGCTAAGTATATTTGCGTATGTTTTTTTGTCCATAACTGTTTTGTTTTTTCAATTTTCGAAAAGTGTCCATGGTACAAATAAATGTTCCTCTTTTTCATTAATTTTAATTCAAAAAATTCTTACTGAATCGGATAATGTTGAATTTGATTCAACGAGTAGCGAAATTTACTTTGACAATAAAACTCTACTATCTAATCTAAATAAATTGTATTTATTTAAAAACCTTGAAAAGGATAACTTTCAAAAAAATAAGCTAGATTATCAGCTGGATTCTTGTGCCGTGTCATTTAGAAAAAATTCTACTTCTACTGACCCATTACTTAATCCTTTAAAATGCATAGACTTTCAGTACAAAAACGGCATTGTTCAAACAATATGTGCTTTAAAATGAATGTGCTAAAATATTAACGAAATGATTCCAAGCACTCCAAACAGATACACAAAGCCATATGGAAATAGTTCTTCTAACAACTCATCGAGTTGGGTTACGAATAATGCCACGTCACTTTCTCGTGAGAAAGGTCTTGCTAATGACGCGAACACTGCAGAGCAGATGCGCATGGTTCATATGAAGCAAGAACGTGATCGTGCAATTAAAGAAGTAAGTAAAAGGAATCTTCAAGAAAGACAAAGACGCTTACAAATTGAAAATGAGGAGATAAGGCGTTTAGAAGTTGAGATTCACCGGTTAACTCAAGAGTCTGTAATTCTACATAAGGAACTAGAAGATTCTAAGAATAAAATAAGCGAAACTGATGCTTTTGAAAAGAAAACAGAACAAGAATTAAAGTCTACTAACGAAGAATTAGGACTAGCTAAGGGTAAGTTGTTTGAAGCAGAAAGAAAATCAAATGAAGATTTGAATAGATTGAATCGTGCAAAAGTAGAGAGTCAAAAAGTTAATGATTTGATTAATTCCTTAAATACTCAGATTAATGTTTCCAAGAGGGGGATAGAAATGAGACACCGCCAATCTGTAAATGAAGGAGTGGAGGAGAAGCACAACGATGATTTGATAAAATCTTTAGAATCGCAGCTTGCTGTGACCAAAAAAGAATTAGAAGCTAAAGCAAAGGAATTATCTGCCGATGGAATGCAGGAAAAGCATGATAGTGATCTAGTAAGGGCGCTTGAAGCCCAAATAAATGTTGCTGAAAGAGGTATTCAAATAAAGTCACAACGGTCCGGAGGTCACCATGATAGTGTTGCTCAAGTCCGTGAGAAAGAAAGGGCGATTGACTTGAAAAATGACGAATCTGTTCGATTAAAAATTGAGATAGGAAGATTAGATTCAGAATTAATATCTTTACACGCTGAGGTGTCCAGGCTTCAGAAAAAGATAGGTGACCAAGAGATGCTTTTGAGCAAAACAAAAACTGACTTTAAAAAAAAGCAAGAAGAAATTTCAAATGAAGACCATTATCTGTCAGAGCTTAGAAGAACTTTAAGTGTTGATGATGTAGCCATAAAACGTGCACAGGAAGAAGTTAAAAAAGAAATTGCTCATGTTCAGACACTGAAGAGACAGTTGGATGAAGTAAAAAAGAAGGATGCGGCCGAGGGTAGTGTTTCTACAAGGGTTAAAGGGGAAATTAAAGCATTGGAAGATAAGATTAAGTTTATAGAAATGCAAATGGACGAAGCAAGAAGAAAAAGTGGTGATGTCGGCACAAAAATTCAGCACGATAAATCCGAATCTCAAAAAAATCAAGATCAAATACGAGTACTAGAAAGTCAATTAATTAAAGCACAACAGGAGTTGGCAATTAAAAATAGAGACTTAGTACAAATCACTAATGAAATTGCTAGGTACAATGAAGAAGCTCATGCTGAGCAGTCAGTTGTGTCACAAAAGAAAAAAGTTACTGAAATGAGAGAATTTGAAATTAAAAAGCGAGAGAGTGAAAAATCGTTTAAAGTGCGTGATTTAGAAAATAAAAAGAGGGCAGTATCAGAAGTTGATACTAAAAAACATAATTTGGAAATACAGCTATTGCAACTCAAGAAGGACGTTGAATTTGTACAAAAAGAAGTTAAACAACTGTCAGTTTTGGTTAAATAGTTATCAGACTCTCTCCCAGCATAAAATCAGGCTTTTTGATTTCCATCAAACCAAGCAATGTAGGTGCGATATCCGCCAAAGTCCCTTCATCCCTTAAGTGAATGTTTAATTTGGTAACAATGGCAGGTACCGGATTTATTGTGTGTGATGTGTGTTTGATTCCAGTTTTTTGATCAACGTTTACTTCAGCATTTCCGTGGTCTGCTGTGATGAATGCAACTCCACCCCTTGAAAGGAGGGCCTCGACTACTCGTCCTAACTGCAAGTCTACTTCTTCTACTGCTTCGATAATCGCAGGAACGTTTGCGGTGTGTCCTACCATATCAGGATTTGCCCAGTTGATAAATATAAAGTCAGTACCATTATTGATGTGCTCGATTGCTTTATCGGCAATTGCGTCCGCTCGCATTTTGGGTGCTTGATCATGAGTCTGCACGTCTTTTCTACTTGCAAG
>Ga0114969_10004262_pt1 | contig 11342 bp, 13 predicted proteins | sample M_130807_MF_Meta_FD_87316 | JGI IMG/M metagenome (GOLD analysis project Ga0114969, IMG submission 87316) | Freshwater microbial communities from Lake Montjoie, Canada to study carbon cycling - M_130807_MF_MetaG | ecosystem: Environmental > Aquatic > Freshwater > Lake | place: Lake Montjoie...
ATAACATGGAGCTCCGCTGGTCCGACGCGCCGAACATGATCCCGCTCGGCAAGACCTCGCGCTCCACGCGCTTCATCGTCACCGCCACCGGTGCGCTCTGCACGATGAATCCGCTCCAGCTCATCAAATTCGCGCCTGGTAGCTAAGGCACAACCACCACCCATCAACTCACTACTCAGATGGCCACCTACCTCCAACTTAACGCCGCCGATCAAGCTCGGTTTGGCTTCACCCACAAAACCGTCATCACGTTTGCCGATCTCGTTGCCCTCGGGGCAGTCTCGTCCGGCGTGGTCTCGCTGGCTACCTACACGGCCGGCCTCGGCTGCACCAAGGCGGCCTTCCGCCTTGTGACTGCCTTTGTCGGTGGCGCCACCACGGCGCTCTCGCTCAAAGTCGGCCACAATGGTGTGACGACGGACGACGATGATTCCATCATCGCCGCCTACGAGCTCCATTCCACGGGCACCGAAATCTTCTTCGGCGATGGCAACGGGGCTGCGTTTGCGACACTGCGCACCGGCTACTACCCGCTGGATGCAGGCACCTACGAGGCGCTCTTTACCGCCACTGGCGGTAATCTGAACGCGCTCACCGCGGGCGAGGTCAATATCTACCTCAAGCTCGAAGACCTCACCAAGGTCTGATTACCCGGCGGCCGGTGGGCTCACCCCCCGCCGGCCGCCGTTTTCTCTTTTCCGCGATGACCGCCACGGCCAATTTCATCCGCGTCAAACCGGGCTTCCGCATCGAACACCCCGATTATGGGGACATGACGGAGGATGTCGCGCGCGAGCTTGCCACGATGACCGCGCATGATGATGCCATCACCGCTGCCACGGCCGATGCTCGCCAAGCGCAGATCCTCGCCGGCACGCCCGGCCCCGCCCGCATCACGCCCGGCTTTGCGCTCAAGGCGCAGATTGATGCCCGCGTGCACGATTACTGGCGACGCCGCGAGGGCGCGGGCTTCTGGAAACACGAGCTGAAAGCCATGCTCCGCCGCCATCCCGAGCTCGGCGTCAAAACGCAGTTCGATCAATCGCGCGTCTCGTTTGCCACGCCCACCACCGCGCCCCGCCGCGGCGGCCGCTGGGCCAAGGCCGCCTAATTTTGTTTTTTGATCATGCGCCGCTGCACCTACCGCTCTGTGCTTGATCGGGCTCGGGCCCTCTGTGGCGACCCGCTCGACGTTGACCCGAGCACGCAGCTCGCTGCCGCCCTCCAGCGGTTTATCTACGCGCGGCTCAAGCGCGCCTGGGAGCCCTCTGGTGGCTGGTGGTGGCCGGAGACCATGCGCGTGGAGGAGCGTTTTTACCACGCCGACTACGTTAGCAACATCCCCTACACCCTCGGCTCTTTTGTCTATTTCCCGGCCACGCAAGCTTACTACCAAGCCCTCGTCTCCACGACGGGCAACGTCCCCGCCGCGCTCTCCGGCACTACCTACGTGCTGGATACGGCACGCTGGATCGCGGCGCAGACAGCCTACTCCGGGAGCGATTGGGCCAATGGCACCGTCTACGCCCTCGCCACCATCGTGCGCAACCCCGCCAATGGGCGCTACTATGTGTGTTTCTCGGCCCATACGGCCAGCAGCAGCCTCGATACCACCAAGTTTGCCCTGCTCACGCTCCTGCCGGTCGTCATTTCCCTCGATCAGACGGGCAAGACCGCGATTGGCGTCGTCAAAAGTGCCACCAGCACCGATCCGCGCCTCTCGGAGCGCCCCGTGCGCCTCGTCTTTGCGTTGAGTAACGATGGCGTGCAAATCGTGGGTGATCTGCTGCCCGTCTCGGTCTGGATCGCCTTCCAAGTGCGCCCGCCTGTGCTCGCCGGGGCCACCTGGAGCGCCACCGCCACCTATGCCGCGGGCGCCAACGTTTACTACGCCAGCACCGCCGAGGAAGGCGATTTCTGGACGGCCAATGCCAGCACCACCGCCGGCCAAGACCCCGAAGACACTCCCGGCAAGTGGGACCGCGAAAGCTTTCCCACCTTTCTGCGCGAGTATTGCGCCCAAGGCGCGTGTGCCGACTGGCTCCGCAGCCAAGGCCAGCGCGATGCCTCCATGCTTGAAGATGGGCAAGCTGAAGACCTCCTCTGCCGTGAAATCCGCCTCGTCGCCAACGCCCAAAACCAAGGGCTCAAGTGGCGCGCAGCCTAACCTGACCAGCACCCTATGAATACGTCCCGCTTCGTTTCCAACCAGCCAAACTCGCTCAAGCCCACCCAGGGCGCCGCCCACCTCACGGCCACCACCATTAGCAGCACGGCGGTGGCCTCCAGCGCCATCGGCACGCTGCACGCCGATACGGAGTATGTGACCTTCCAAGTAGCCACGGATAACGTGCGCATGACAATCAATGGCACAACCCCCACCAGCGCCGTGGGCCTCCTGATCTACGTGGGCCAACTGGTGACGTTGAGCCGAAGCGAGTGGGTTAATGCCAAGTTCATCCGCGTGACCACCGATGCGTCCATCCAAGGCATCCAAGAGCGCGCCGCCTAAACTACCATGCACATTCTCAATCAAGCGCCCCAGAGCCTTAACTCCGCGGCTGATGGAACAGTCGCAGCGCCAAGCATCTCGTTCTTGGCTGACCAAGATACCGGCATCTACCGCATCGGCGCGAACAACATTGGCGTCGCGGCGGGAGGAATTTTGCGGGCTGGAATAGGCTCTGACGGCATCACTTCGTATGGCTTAAACAATCAAATTCAGACCACGGATTACGTTACAAGCACTACTGGTTCCACTATGCAGATGGCTCTTTTAGCTGCAACTGGAAATACCAGCGGGAAGCTAGAGGTTTACAACACAGGAGGAGCTGCTGGCGGCGTCCTAAACATCAACACTAGTGGAGGCGGGGCGGTCAACTTTGGCAGCGGAGCCGCCACCTTTGCGGGCGCGGTGGTTGCCCCATCCCTCACCGCTCCCGCCTCGACCGCCCTTGCGCTCGCGGCTGGCAGCGGCAACCAAAACATCACGCTGACGCCGAGCGGGACGGGGTTGGTCAAGGTCGCCGCACTTCCGGCCAACGCAGGAAACGCCACCGCAGGTTCGTTCACGGGTGTCGCGTTCGCGGCGATTATCGACGCGCAATTTGGTCTGGTTTATGGCGCTAGCCAGAGCAGCGGTGACGGCTGGATTCAGCAGCAGTCAGTTGTAAACGGCTCATACTACAACCTAACACTGCAAGCCGCGGGCGGAAATGTGTTGATTGGAACGAACACAAACTCCGGCGCACGCCTGCAAGTCGGGACGAACACGACGACAACGGCGGGCGGGATGGTGTTTGGGACGGATACGTTTTTGTATCGAATAGGGGCGGCAAGTTTGGCGTTAAGCGGTACCGGAGCAAATCCGGGTTTCTACATACAATCCAGCGGCGGAGCTAATCAATTCCGAGCTCTCTACAACGCGGGTGCGGATGTTCGATTGGAAAGCATGACGAATCTTCCAATGTATTTAATGATTAATAGCTCAATTGCCCTCACCCTTGACTCGTCGCTGAAAGCGACTTTTGGGGGCGCGATCAAACTTGCAAACGCCTATGTAGGGACACCCGTAGTCAGCACCGGATATGTCACTATTCAAGATAACACAGGCACAACCTACAAAATTGCAGTTTCGCTCTAATTTTACTCCCATGCAAACTCCCATCGTCCCCGTCACCTACGGCCCTCTCGGCACAGCCAACACCCTCTACCTGCGCGGTGTCGGCCCAGTCAATGACAGCGGCCAGCCCAATTACTTCTACGACATCCAGCGCGTGACCGAGTTGACGCCTGCTGTCCCCGCCGTCCCAGCCATCGACGACGAGCCTGCCATCCCAGCCATTGCGGCTACGTTCGAGACCGTCTCAATCACCGTCGGCAACGCAGCGATGACCGCTGCTCAATGGTCTGCTTGGCCCTCCGGCAACACACCCGCCGAGGACGAGACGTACCAACTCGGTTGCCTCGCAGAGATCCTCGGTCTGACGCCCGTTGTCGCCAACGCCAAACCTAAGAAGAAAGCCGTTTCCGTATGACCAAAGAAGAACATAAAGTTACGATTGTACAACAGCTCCAACAGCAGAGCTTGAACGTCCTCATCGACTCGCTGGCCGCTGCGCTGGCTGAGATCGAACAGTTGAAAATAAAGGCCGAGCCCGCGAAGGAATGCTCACGCGCCGGCGCAGGCGCCGGCGCCGGGCTGTAACGACGCCGGCATCGGCGCCGCAATACGCAATGAGTCTTACCGATATCATTTTTAACGCAGCCTCCGGCGGCGTTGTCGGTTCGATTTTGCACGTATCCACGGCCTTTTTCGAAACGTGGCGGAAACGCAAAGACGCGGAAGTGGAAATTATGCTGCTTAATGCCAAACTGGCAGCGGCCGAAAAAGAAGCAGCCTGGAGTGCATTCACGGCCTCGCAAAAAGATGCCAACGCCACGCTCGTTATCCCTGCGGGGGTGTGGCCGTGGGCAGGCTCTATCTACGTTTTGGTCGATGCCTTCCGCCAATTCACGCGGCCCGGGCTAACCTGGGCCGGATTCCTATTTTTAACCAGTGTCTACTGGAGCGCCACCCCAGAAGTTCGCGCAAGCCTCTCCCCGGAGATCCAATTTGGCGCCTGGACCCTCGTGTTCTGGTGGGTTGGGGCCCGCTATTGCAAAACAAAATGAGCGACACCTCAAACAGTACCCGCCCATCGTTCGACGTCAGTACCGAGAGCCGCATCAAGCTGCCGCTCGCCCTGCTTGCGTCGCTGCTGGTCGCCAGTGCCGCTGCGACTGCCGGCTGGATTACAATTCGCACCGATGTCCAGCAACACGGCATCGAAATTAGCGCCCTCCAAGCCGAGGCTCGCAGCGCCCGCGAACTGCTGGTCCGCATAGATGAAAACGTCAAAGCGCTTAAAGAAACGCGACGCTGATCTTTCCACCTCGCCCTTCGCTCCCTCTCGCCTGCGCATGCTTCCCCGCCACCAGCCGCTCGGCCCCCGCGATACGCCCGATCTCTCGGCAGCTACCGGCGATCTTGCGTTTGCCGGCGTAGACATGCGCGCTCCGCCCCTCGTGCCGCCCGGGTTTGTCTCCACGGCGCTTAACCTGCGCCTGTTGGAAGGTGTGTATGAGAGCCGCCGCGGCTGGGCCGCCCCGGCGTGGACTCGCTACGCGAGCCGCGATTTTCCGTATCGGTCGAGCTACCTGCGCGACGACGATGCGGACTATATCGCCGCCTACCGGACTACCTACGGCGCCGGCGTCTTTGCCGATCCCAACGACGAGGGCAATACGTGGATCGTGCGTGTGTGTGCTGCGCATTTGGTTTTCACCCGCGAGACCGAAATCGGCCGCATTTTGCCGTTTGCGCCCGGCATTACCGTCTCGGGGCCCTGCCAAATCTTCCAGAATTTCAACCAGCTCATCATCGTTCGGGGAGCCGGTGCCACCTCGCTTGTCTGGGCCGGCACGTGGACGACAATCATCAAAGAGCTCGTGCCCAGCTCCATCGCCTCCGGCTACGCCGCCGTGCCAACCGCTAGCTACGGTTTGGCTTGGCGCGAGCGCACCGTGCTTCTCTCCGGGCGCGATAATCTGGTGTTGAGCGGCATCTTCGACTCCACGCAGTATCAAACCACCTACGGCATCGCCTACGTCAATCGCGGTCGGGGCGATACGTTGCGCGCGGCCGTACCGCTCGGTTCCTCGTCACTCCTGATCCTCAAAAGCCAGAGCCTGCACGTCTACACCGCCGTCGCCGCCGCGCTCACCGATGCGCGCATTGATACGCAGCCAGTCGAGATGCAATTTGATTCTCCGCTCACGGCCATTGCCGCCGATAACAAGGTCTGGTGGCTTGACCGCCGCGGCGTGCGCACCGCCGAAATCGCCTCCCTCGAGGTCGATAATAAAGTGCTCCTGCGCATCGACTCGACGGTCAGCGATCGCATTGCGCCCCTTATCCGCCGTATCGCCTGGAAATATGCCGCCTCGTTCAGCGCGGCCGTCACCACCGAGCGGATCTATTTTGCCGTGGCGCTCGATCAGCAAATTCTGCCCCAAACTTTGCTTGTCTGGAACCGGCAAGTCGGCGCCTGGGAAAGTTTTGACCAATGGAATCTGACCACCCTGGCCAATTTTGCGATCTTGGCCTTTGCCCCCGCCGTGCCCTGGCTAAACGAGCCTCGGCTCTTTGCCATCGACGGCAACGGCCGCCAAGCCTGTACCGACTATCACCTCGGCGAAGATCTGGTGGGCTATTCCGGCACCACGCCCACGCGCGCAACCATCACCAGTACGTTGACCACTCGTGGCTACACCGGCGGCAGCGCCGAAGCCAAGAAGTTTACGCGAGCCCAAGTGGTCCTTGATACATGGAACCCGACCACGACGTTATCCGCCGTATTTGATGGCCCCGGCGAAAGCCAAAGCCTCGCCGCCGTCTCCCGCGACCGCACCAAGTATTTTACGAGCAAGGCCGATTTTGTACCGTCAAATATCAACGGCGATTTCCACACCGCGCGCCGGCAGGATTATAGTGTAATTGCCTCTGAGAGCCCAGCCAGCGGCTATGCCAGTTGGGCAATCGGCGGCACCTACGCGACCAACGATTACGTATACCTTCCAAAGAACGGCCGCAATTATCAGGCGCGCCAAGGCTCCACCGGCACTCAGTCTACTGAACCAGGCTTTGCGCTTGATTGTTACCGGGCAACAGACGCAGTTTCTAACAATACTCCGACATGGGCAATCGGCTTTTTTTACTTGGATGGCATGTCGGTGATTTGGAATGGAATTTTGTATTATTGCCTAAAAAACAATTACGCGACTTACGGCACAGATCCCAGCAACACTTCCGAGTATTGGACCGATTTAGGCTTAGATACAGGTAACGCAAATTTATATCTGGGTGCGGCCGCGGACGGAACTCTCTCTAATTACCATTCCGCCGATCAAAACCGCAACGGCAAGATCTCCTACGCTGATTTATTAAACGTACAGACGCTTTACGATTATCACGTTGGTCCCACTCGCACCGGTCAATATCATACCGATTTGACCGCTTACGCCGGCTTCGCCCCCGGCCCGGGCACCATCAGCATCTATCACTCGGCTGATGTTAATCAATCTGGCGCGATCAGCCTGCTTGAACTCTTGCGCGTCATCGAGCTATACAACACCTCGGGCGGTGCGTATCACGTCCAAGTCGGCACCGAAGATGGCTTCGCCAGCGGTGCGCTCAATACCGTTCTTGGCCCCGATTCCGTCCGCCTGGAGGATTTTCAGACCGCCGTCGAGCGGCGCGACATCGGGCGCGAGGCATCCTGGTGCCAGCTCACCGTGAGCAATACAACCGGCGCCATAAAAGTGCGCGCCATCGACCTGGAAGCCCAACTCGGCCCGCGCAACAACCTCCGCCACGCCTAGCCCCAGGAATCTCCCCGTCTCCAGTCTCCCCCTTTCTCCCTCTCCCTACAATGGCCTTCCTCGTCGTCACACCCGGTTACACGTTTACGGCCAATGAGCCGCTCACCTACGCCAAGCTCAACTCGCTCGGCCAGCCCGTCGTATCGCTCACGACGGATCTCTTTAATGTCCTCGCGTCGTTTAAGAATGGTTTTGTCAACGGCAACATGCAGGTCTGGCAGCGCGGCACCAATATGGTCTGCGTCGTCAACTCGAAGACATGGGTGGCAGATCGTTGGTTTGTCCGCCCGGTAGGCGTCGGTACTATAAGCTACGCGCGGAGTACGTCGGTGCCTGCCGGAGCCATCGCCAGCTACTCGGCCCTGCTTACCGGCGCGGCCGCCGTAACAACTGTCGATTTCGGCCAGCGCATCGAATCCATTGATGCAATAACAAATTGGCAGGGCACACGCACCTTTTCAGCCTATATTTACAACGATACCGGCTCCTCATTTATCCCCACGCTTCGGCTCAATACTCCGAGCTTGGCCGATAACTACGCCAGCAATGCCAACCGCCTCAACGCCACGCTGCAAGAGTGCCCTTCCGGTGCGTGGACTCAGGTGAGCACGACTTTTACAGGCTCCAGCTACACCGACTCGACCAAAGGTATTGAACTGGTGTTGCGCATCCCAGATGGTTCGATGAGCAGCGGCGGAAAATCGGTCAAAATCACGCAGCTTCAGTGTGAGCCCGGCAGTGTCATCACTTCGCAGGAACCGCGACTCATTACCTTTGAGCTCATTCTGTGCCAGCGCTATGCGCTGAAGCTCGTCAACCAGGTCGTCGGGTTTGCCGCGACTGTCGATAATTTGGAAAACAAAGGTATCTTCACCTACCCGACGACGATGCGAGCAAAGCCGGTTTTTAACGCCAATAACGATCCCCATGCCGACGGTATTATTGATTATTTCACAGCCGTAGGCGGCGGAGCAAGTGGCACGCCCCTCATCTCTACTTACGCCGCCGAAGTTATTTTTGCCTGCGCAAATTACGACGCCAACTGGACTGTCGGGAATCAGATCAACCTCACCTGTGTGCTTACAGCGGAAGACCGCAGCTAAATTTTATGCCCTCCTTCCCGACCGATCGCAACGCAAACACGGAGCTCGCTGGCACCGGTGCCGCTCTTGGCACTATTGCCGGGGCCGGCTACGATGCCTATCGCCAATACTCGCCAGGCTACACGGGCGCCAACCTGTCAAATATGAACTCCGCCCTGCGGGGCAACTTTGACCAAGTGGCCTACGACAAGGCCAACCCTGGCTCACTCGCCAAATTCCAAGACTACCAGAACCAGGGGGAAATGAAGGGTTGGACCTATGCCGATTTTGCCGCGGCCGATGCCGGCCTCTCCTCGGGCGATCCCTCGCTGAACCAGTACTACACAGGCAGCCTCGGGGCCAATCTGCGCACCGCATACGACCAAGCCAACCCGCAGCAAAACGCCGCCAACGCCCAACTCGCCGCCGACCGCGATCGCCTTAACGGCCAGAATATCCCCGGCGTGCGGACCAACTCAGCCACCTTCCAGGGCGCGCCCAGTCAAGCCGGTGTCCAGACCAACGCGGCTCAGTACACGGGTGCGCAAGCCTACAATGCGCAGTTTGCCCCCGGCCAAGCCCGCGCCACCGATGCGCGCTTCACCGGAGCCCAGGGCGGCCCGCTCGGCGGCGCGCTGCAAATGGATGCCGCCCGTAATCTCGGTCAAGTGTCTGGCCTCCAAGGCCAGCTCCAAAACCAAGCCGGCGCGCTGCTTGCCACCGGCGGCCGCCTCACCCAAGGCGAGACGATGGACGCTCAACAAGCCGCGCGTGCCGCCTACAGCGACCGAGGCATGGGCCGCAGCAATGCTGGCATCGGCGCCGAAATCCTCGGCACCGATCAAGCCCAACGCGCCCGCATGATGCAAAACGCGCAGTTTGCCCAGGGCGTCGATGCCTCCGGCCAACAACAACTCAACCAAAATCGAGGTTACGCGCAAGGCGTCCAGGCGCAAAACCAAGGTCTCAGTCAATTCAACGCCGGCCAGCAAAATCAAATGGGCCAGTTTAATGCCGGCCAGCGCACGGGCATTTCTCAATTTAACACCGGCCAAGCCAATCAAATCGGGGCCGATTTGAGCCGCTTTAATGCCGGCCAAAACCAGCAAAATTCACAGTTCAACGCGAGCGGCATGAACGCCATGAACCAAGATGCCGCCAGCCGCGCCGATGCCAATGCGCGCTTCAATTACCAAGGACAGGCGCAAAACGACCAATACAATACAAGCGGCATGAACGCCATGAATCAGGACGCGGCGACGCGCGCCGATACCAATGCGCGCTTCAATTACCAAGGCCAAGTCCAGCAGAACAACGACGCCTTCAATCGGTCGCAAAATGTGGCTAACCAATATGCCGGGCAGGCCATCAACCCCGGCACCTACGCCGCGCAATTGACCCAGGGTACACCCGACTACACCGGCCAAACGCTCAACTACATGGGCGATCTGAATAACACCAACTACAACGCCGCCGCCAGCCGCTACAACAGCGCGCAAAATAACCGCGCGGCCAACACCGGCTCCATTTTGAGCACCGTGGGCAAAATTGGCGGCGCGATCATCGGCGGGCCAAACAGCAGCATAATTGGAGGGGGTATCGGCAGTCTGTTTGATGGCAAGCCCAGCTATTCCGGTGGTCCTATCTAACGAGCCAACCGCCACCGCATTTTCCTACCATGCCCTACGCCCCCACCGTCAACGACAACTCCGGCCAAATCCTCGCTCAAGGCATTGACCAGGGCGTGAACTCGCTCGCGGATAGTATCCAGCGCAGCATCGCCGAGCGCAAAAAGAAGGAAGAAGATCGCAAGGCCAAGGAAGCCGTCAACGCCGCCGGCAAGGGCCTCTTCGGCGAAGACTTTGACGTGCGAGACGCCAAACCCGAGCAATACGGGCAACTCATCAACCTCGCCCAGCAGAAGCGCGACGAGCCGATGCGGCAGGCCGAGCAAAAGTTTAAACAAGCCCAAATTGACAATTTTGCGCTGCAAGCGCAATTGCAACGCAGCGAGGAAGCTCATCGGCAAATGACCTATGCGCAAGAGGCGAGAAACCAAGAGGCAATCAAGGGGGCATTTAACCCGACCACGCCCACGGCCGAAGCAATTCAAGGCGGGGCCAATTTCCAGAACCTCCCAGGCCCGAACGCGATGGATGCCGAAAGCGCCATGCGCTACATGGCTAAGCACGGCGCCGATATGGCGACTCTCCGCGGCTACGGCCAGACCGCTCAAGATATTGCTCAAGCTAAAAAGTTCGGCACGCCGCGCGATACCGCCGTGAGCTACCTAAATCCGCCACCGGATGCAAAAGTCATGGTCGATGCCAACGGCAACATCCATAACTTAGCGCCAAAGACCGATCCCAAAGCGCGGCGTGAGTTTACCGTTGGCGGCAGATCTATGGTGCAAGAGGCGGGCCACGTATTTGACGCCCAAACCGGCGATCTCGTCGGGCCGGCCAAGCCGCTCGATCCTGATACCCAAACCCGAATGGCCACGCGCCTCTCCAACGCTCAGGCCGCAGCAGAAATTCCAATAGGATATCTTGAAAGCAAGGACGAATACGCAAAGCGCGTAAGCCTGGAACGTTTGAAAGCCAATCAAGCCGCTCAAGTCTTGGGCTACCAGCTCCCTTACCCCGATGCAATGCCGGCCAAGGCCGGCAGGGGTGCGCCTCGCCCAGCAACTTCGGCCGCGCCCACCTCCTACGGAAGCGCCGAGGCGGTGCGCACCGCCTATCGCCAGGGCGATCTCACGCGTGAGGCCGCGGCTGCCATTCTGCAAAAACAATTCGGCCTTCAGTAAACATGGCCACCGCGCTTTTACGCCGCGAT
>Ga0114969_10004263_pt1 | contig 11341 bp, 11 predicted proteins | sample M_130807_MF_Meta_FD_87316 | JGI IMG/M metagenome (GOLD analysis project Ga0114969, IMG submission 87316) | Freshwater microbial communities from Lake Montjoie, Canada to study carbon cycling - M_130807_MF_MetaG | ecosystem: Environmental > Aquatic > Freshwater > Lake | place: Lake Montjoie...
GGCCTCGCGGGCTTCCTGTTCCTGGATGCCCTTGCCTCGCCGGAGCAGTTCGAACCGGCGCACGAAGGACTCGAGGTCGGGACTTTCGGCGGGGTTGATGATGCGGATGCCCTCGAGGGAGACATTGAGGGCCGCCGCGGCCTCCTTCACCGCGGTGCGCTCGCCGAGGAGGATGGGCACGCCGAGCCGGAGGGAGTGGCATTGGCGCGCGGCCTGGAGAACCCGAGGTTCCGTGCCCTCGGGAAACACGATCCGCTTGGGATGCCGCTGGAGCTTCTCGATGACCCCGCCGATGAATCGCATGGTGCCTTGTACTAGCAGGCGGGGCGGGAGTCGGCAATGCGGGGTCCGAGGGAATGAAGGCCGGCCGGGGTCGACGCGATGATGCCGGGGGCCCGATTCCGGGGTTGCACGTGCCGCCGTTGCATCGTTGAGTTGGCGGGTCGTCTCCACACGACGACACCAGCTTCATGAATCATACCGCATTCCACCCGGGGCGGTCGGTCGCCCGGGCGTTCACGCTCATCGAGTTGCTCGTCGTCATCGCCATCATCGCCATCCTTGCCGGCATGCTGTTGCCTGCCTTGGCCAAGGCCAAAACCAAGGCCCAGGGCATCATGTGCATGAACAACCACAAGCAGTTGCTTTTGGGTTGGAGCATGTACGCCGGGGACAACGGGGACCGCATCCCGTATGCCTACGCCCCCGAGGTGAATGGAAACACGTCGGACGGCGCGTGGGTGCAGGGCATCCTCGACATCGCGAATCCGTCGAACCGGGACAACTGGGACACCAATTGGCTCGCCCAAAGCCCGCTCTGGAAATACACGGGCCAGTCCGCGGCAATCTGGCGGTGCCCCGGCGACAAGAGTTTCGGGATCAACCTGCAGAAGCAGCGGGTGCCGCGCATCCGCAGCATGTCGATGAGCATCTGGACCGGCGGCAACGTGGGGACCGACGGCGGTTGGGGCTCGAAATGGAGGGTCTTCAACAAGATGAGCGACTTCACCGATCCGGGCCCGTCGATGACCTACGTGCTGCTCGACGAACGCGAGGACAGCATCAACGACGGGTTCTTCGTGGTGGTGATGGACGGCTATCCCGATCCGAACACGACGACGCTCATCGATTTTCCGGCGAGTTACCACAATCGCGCCGGTGGCTTCTCGTTTGCGGACGGCCACTCCGAGATCCGCAAATGGGTGGATCCGCGGACGACGCCGCCGATCACCAAGTCGTTCCCGACGGGTGGCGCGTCCGCCAAGAATGCGGACGTGCAGTGGATGCGGGAGCACTCCACGCGCCTGAGGTAGGGGCGACGCGGGCGGCCCCCGCGGGATTGCCGCGTGGGAGCCGCGCGGCGGTTGCCGCGATGGGGCCACGAAAAAAGGCCACCCATTCAGGTGGCCTGTTTCCGGAATTGATGGCCTAGGTCAGGCCTTCTTTGCCGCCTTTGTGGCCGCAAGGAGCTTGCGACGGCGGAGGTAGGCGGTGCGGCGGCTGCGTTTCTCGATTTTGTTGTGCTGCTTTCCCATAGCGACTCTATTTACCCGATGATTGTGTCGACGAACCGCACGATGGGGATTTGGAGGGGGCGCATCAATTCCTTTTTCGGTGCCATTCTTCTGGGCGGTGCGCTGGCCGTGTGCGCGGCGGAGTCAGCCGATGCCCCCAAAACCGCCAAACCGGGGAAGGAAGACAAGGCCGAGAAGGATCCCGCCAAGCACGCCAGCACCATCAGGCTTCACATGGAAACCGAGTCTCCCGGGATGGGCGCGGGAAAAATCAAGGTGCTCAGGAACGATCCGGTGAGCATCAACGTCGAGAAGAATGCTTTCCTCGACGAGGGGTTCCTCGAGAAGGCGGTGGTGCTCGACACCGTCGGCGGGCACATGATCCTGCTGAAGTTCAACCAGCAGGGAGCGCTGCGGTTGCAGATGTGGACGGTTGCCAAGACCGGTCGGCGCATCGCGGTGTGGGCCCGTTGGACCGAGGGCCGTTGGCTCGGTGCCCCGGTTGCCGCGCGCGCCCTCGAGGACGGTGTCCTGGCATTCACGCCGGACGCCACGCGCGAGGAAGCCGAGCGGATCGTTCGCGGCCTGAACAACGTGGCCATCAAGCTCGGCAACCAGAAGAAGCCCGAGAAACCCAAGCAGCAATCGATCGGGAAATCCGGCAAGAAGGGGGCACCCTCCGGGAAGTCCGACGAGGAAGAAATGTTCCAGAAATGAGGTTCCCCGGCCTTCTCGCGGGCGTGCTCGCGCTCGCCTCCCCGCTCGTTGCATTCGAGGTTCCCACCGCCAACCAAAGTTTGTTCGAGCCGAACGGGGGCGAGAGCTTCTACGTGGGCACGGCCGGCAAACCCTGGACGTCCGGCCAGTTCGGGTGCGTCCGTTCGGACGGGCACCAACTCCACGAGGGGCTCGACGTCCGCTGCCTCCATCGCGATCGGCGCGGGGAACCGACCGATGCCGTCCAGGCGAGCGCCGCCGGCGTGGTTGCCTACGTGAACACCCGGCCGTCCCTGTCGAACTATGGGAAATACGTCGTGGTCCGGCACGCGGTGGACGGCATCGAGGTCCACACGCTGTACGCCCACCTCAGTGCCGTTGCTCCCGGGATCGCCGTCGGTACGGCCGTGAAAACCGGCCAGACGCTCGCGACCATGGGCCGGACCTCGAACACGCGGCAGTCCATCACCCGCGATCGCGCACACGTGCATTTCGAGATCGATTTCCGGGTGAGCGAACACTACGCCGACTGGCATCGTAAAAACCGCGGCGACACCCGCAATGACCACGGGGAGTTCAACGGGCACAACCTTCTCGGCATCGATCCCGCCGCGGTGCTCGTCGAACAACGCCGCTTGGGCAATGGCTTCTCGCTGGCCAGACACCTCGCCGCCCAACCGGAGACGCTCCGGGTTTTCGTGCGCGATCCCGGATTGCCCTGGGCGCGTCGTCTCGCGGGGCTCGTCCAGCGCAATCCCGCCGCGGAACGCGGCGGTGTCGCCGGCTATGAAATCCATCTGGCGTTCAACGGCGCTCCCCTCCGCATCATCCCGCGTTCGTCGTCGGAAGTCCCGGGCGACGCGCGCTTGCTCCTTCTGGGAGTGAACGAGGCGGAATGGCGCTCGCACCCCTGCTGCCGGTTGGTCGTCCGCCATGGCACCCGGTGGACGCCGCTGCCGGCGCTCGAGGAATGGGCGACGCTGGTGACCCAACGCTGATGGGGCGTCGTCCGGCAAACCCGACCGCCCCGACGGCGATTACTTCGGTGGCGGATTGGCCGCGGCGATGCGCTTGATCTCGTCCTGCAGTCGATCCACCTCGGCTTTGTCGTGGATCCCGCGGGCGAGCGAGAGTTGCTTTTGCCGGAAAGTCGCGAGGTCGCGATAGTCGGGACGTTCGTCCTCCACCTTGCGCAACGTCGCCAGTGCAGACGCCCGGTCGTCGCGCGTTTCTTCCCACGACGCGAGATTCAGGCGGATGCGCGTGCGTTGCTGGAGGCTCTTGGAAATGTCCGCGGCGCGGCGTCCCCAGCCGATCGCTTCCCGCAGCTTGCCGTCGTCGGCGAACAACAGCGCGACCTTTTCGGCGAGCACCGGGCTGTTGGTCGTCAAAGGTTGTTCCACCAGATACTGTCGCAACGTGGCGGGGTCGCGTCCGCCATGGAGGTGGGTGTTGACGCGGCGAAGGATCGTCCACTCCAGGTTGGGATCGTGTTTGGCAATCTGGATCGGTTCCCATTGCAGCCAATGGCGGGCAAAAGGTCGGTACAAGGGGTCGCCCACCACGACGTTCATCCACGAAAGGAAGCGCTGGCAGCCGATGCCCGCCTCCCCGAGCGTGAACTGGCGGGCCCCCAGCAATTCCATGAGGTAATGCGGGTTCGGCGTGAGATCGAGATAGGGTTCCGCGACGCATCCCATGGTGGCCGTGACACCCTTCGCGACGAACGGTCCCACCCAGTTGGCGGTGGTCGAACGCAGGTCGCCCGCGCTGAAGGAATGGATGTGGTAGGCGATGGCCCCGGGGAGGAATTCGACCTCGGGCCGCGTGAACGGTCCGTCCGCATTCCATGCATACCACCCGAAATAGAGTCCGATCTGGGACATGGGGAACGTCGGCGGCAGCGTATCGGGTTTGTTGTCCACGAACGTCGAGAATCCAAACCGCTTGCACGACGTCGCCGCGTTGGTGATCCATTCGTCGCCCGTCTTGTACCCGCCCGACGTGATGTTGCGGAGGTCGATGTACGCGTTGCCGGACAATCCGTGGGCCTCGGCGTGGAGCGCCTTGTCGACCAACCCTTTGGCGAGCGCGGGCGTCGGTCCGTCCAGACGCGTGACCATCAGCACGCCGTTCGTCGGGTGGTACCACGCGGAGTTGGTGGCCCCAAAATGTCGGTTCGGGACCGCCGCCGGGAGTGGGTAGGAACCCGCGATGGGCAGCAGCGCCAACTCGCTGTCGACCGACGCCTCGGTCCGACTCAACGGTCCGCCATGGTTGGTGTTCGAGGAGGGAATCCACCGGGGATCCTCGTCGATCCTGTAGGGAAATCCCCATGCGAGCAGCAGGTAACGCACCTTCGCGTCCGTGCAATGATGGGCCATGTGGGCGGGCAGGCCGTTGCTCGCCGCGATTTGCAGCGAATCGAACTGCATCAGGCCGCGTTCGCGGAGCGCCGCGATCAGTGGTTCCTGGATCCGTCGCTCGTAGTCGGCGCGCGGGATCCCGCTCGCCGGGGCCTCCACGTCCAGCCCGATCACCTGCCGCTCCGGCACGTCCCGCTGCAGGGCGTAGTACTCCGCGACCGAACGGGAGTCGGCCGATCCCTTGGCGTAGACCACCACGACCTCGTTGCCGTTCGGCAACAATCGGGCCGAGAGGAGCCAGGCGATGCACAGGCACGCCCAGCGGGAAAATGCCGGACGCGGCTTCATGGCAAGGACAGTCGGGCCCGGACATGGCCCATAAGAATCTCGAAGGTTTCGTCGGGGGTTTGCCCGGTGTTGTTCACCCGGATGGAATCCAGCGCCGGGTACAGCGCGCCTTGCTTGCGCGTCGTGTCCATCGAGTCGCGCAATGCCGCGTTGCTGCCCGCGTTGCCGCGGTCCGCGAGCCGGGCCTGGCGGACCTCCTCGTCGGCCTCCAGGAAAAATTTCACCGGCGCCAGCGGGAAGACTTCGGTCCCGATGTCCCGGCCTTCCATGACCAGCGGGCCGAACCGCACGCATTCGCGCTGCCGGGCAACCATCCAGTCGCGCACCTTGCCGATCTGCGCGACCACGGGGACCGCCGCCTCGACCTCGTTGGTTCGGATTTCCTTCGCGGGGAAGTATCCGTTGACGTGGATCCATGCCTGGCCGTCGACGAGGCGGAGTTCCGCCTTCCACCGTCGCATCAGGCGGACGATCGCGTCCTCGTCGGAAGGGGACATGGGTTTCCCGCAGTGCAACTGGTTCTGCAGCGCCCACCAAGCGAGGGTCCGGTACATCGCCCCCGAGTCCACGTAGGTATAGCCGAGCGCCGACGCGAGGCGGCGCGACAGGGTGCCCTTGCCGGAGGCACTCGGGCCGTCGACGGCGATGACGTGGGGGAGCCTGAGGGGCGCCCCGGCGGCTTCGATGGCCTCGCTCATGGTGCGAGGAGTCGGTCGCCCGCCAACACGCGGCCGGTGCGGGCGTCCCGGATGCATGCCCCCAGTCCCGCCGGCCCGGGGGCCGACAGCTTCTGGAAGAAGTTCGGGAAGGTCTTTTTCACGCACGACGGGTTTCTGATTTTCAGACCCGACACTTGCAAGCCAAGAGTCGCGAAACACATCGCCATGCGGTGGTCGTCGTAGGTCTCGATTTCGGCCCCATGCAAGGCTCCCGGCCACACGCGCAGGGTGTCGCCCCTCTCCTCGATGCGGGCGCCGCATTTGCCCAACTCCGTTCGCAGTGCCGCGACCCGCTCGCATTCCTGCACGCGCAAGCGCCCAAGGTCCGTGAATTCCACCGGTTCCTGCCCGAAGGGGGCCAGCACGATGCCCGTCATGATGCTGTCCCCGAGGTCCCGCTCGCGCGACACCACGGGCGGCAAGGGGAGGAATCCCGGGAAACGACCGTCCACCTGCCAGCCCGAGTCCGGCCAGTGGTTCACGCGAACCCGCGGCCGTTCGGGGCCGTGTCCGCGGCCGAGCAACCAGTCGGCTCCCCAGAAATAGCTGCCGCTCGAGGCATCCGGCTCGACATGGAATTGGCCGCCGTCCCGGGGGAACGCTTCCACCAATCGCTGGGTCATGGCCACGTAGGGTGCCTCCTCGGCATCGCCCGTCCCGGCGAAGCGCACCTGCCAACCCCCGGTGCCCGCGGACAGGAGCAGCGCGGAGGCGAACTGCGAACTGCCCGCCATGCTCACGCCGCACCCGGCCGCGCGGGGACCCGTTCCATGGATCGTGGCGGGCAGGCGGTCGTTCGGGGAATCGACGCGATAACCGAGTTCGCGGAGCGAAGCGAAGAGCTCCGCCTGCGGTCGTTCGTGCATCCGTGGCACCCCTTCCAGTCGGTACACCCCGTGGCCAAGGCAGACGAACGTCGCCAGAAACCGCGCCGCCGTCCCCGCGTTGCCCACGAAAAGCACCAGGGGCTCCGACTCCGTCCCGGCCCGCGGAATCCGTCCGCCGAGGCCCGTCACCGTGATCGTTCGGTTCGCCGATTCGGCGGCGTCCGGTTCCACCTTAACCGCGAACCCCAACCGGACAAGACAGTCCACCATGACCCGGGTGTCGTCGCTCCACAGCGCGCCGGTCAGCGTGGTTTGGCCGCCCAGGGCGGCGAGAACCAGCGCGCGGTTGGTGATGCTCTTGGATCCGGGGACGGTGATCGCCGCGGCCGCCGGGGCGGCCAAGGGCTCGATCTCGATGAGGTCGGGCAGGGACATGGAATGATCGGCGTCTTTCGGGGTCAATCGGACGATGCCTGGTTTTTCGGGATCCAGGCGTCGCGCCTGGACTTGGCCTCGGCGAAGAACGCCTCCAGCGCCGCCGGATCGCCGGCATCCAGAAGTTCGCGGAACTCGGCAAGGTCGTGGACGAAGACGTCCAGCACCCGGGACAGTGCGGCGCGGTTGGCCGTGGCGATGTCCCGCCACATTTCCGGGGAGCCGGACGCGACCCGCGTGGTGTCGCGGAACCCGGTCGCGCACAACAGTGCCTGCTCGCGCGCGTGCGCGGGACTCAACACGTAGCGCGCGAGGGTGGCCGCCACCACGTGCGGGAGATGGCTCGAGCGGGCCACGAGGTCGTCGTGGAAGGCCGGGGACAGCTCGAGGACTTCGGCCCCCACCGAGGACCAAAGGCCCCGCAGGGTGTCCAACGCGGCGGGCGGGGTCCGCGGCGTCGGGGTGATCACGCAGCGAGCCCCCACGAACAGGTCCGCCCGCGCGGCGAGCACGCCGGTTTTCTCGGAGCCGGCCATCGGGTGGCTGCCGACGAAGGTCGCCTCGCTGCGGGCCAGGAGCGGTTCGATCATTGCCACCACCGTGCCCTTGACGCTGCCGACGTCGGTCAACACGGCCCCGGCCTTCAGGAAGGGAAGACATTCGCGGGCGAGGCCCGCCATCTGGCAGACCGGCGTGCAGAGAACCACGACGTCGGCGTCCCCGACCGCCTGGCCGAGGTTGCGGGTGGCGAGGTCCACCGCACCGCGCTGGCGGCACTCGGCGAGCGTGGCGTCGCGGCGCGCGTAGCCCGCGACGACGCGCGCGATGCGGCGCTCCCGCAGGGCAAGCCCCAGCGAGCCGCCGAGAAGTCCGACGCCGACCAACGCGACTTTTCCAAGGGTCACGGGGGGCGAGCCTACGCAGCCGGCCGTCGCGGGGGAAAGCGGGTTCATTGGGAGACGATCCGGCCGTTCAATACGACTTCCGGAGATGGCTTGGCAGGACGTTCAGCTCCGCCCGGTATTTGGCGACCGTCCGGCGGGCGATTTCGATGCCCTGGGCGTTGAGTCGCGACACCAGGTCCTCGTCGGACAGCGGGCGCGCCTTGTCCTCGGCCGCGATCAAATCCGACAGCATGGTTTTCACGCTGGTGTTGGACATGCTCTCGCCGGAAGAAGTCATCAGGCCCGAAGTGAAGAAGTACTTCATCTCGAAAACACCCTGGGGCGTCTGCACGTACTTGCCCGAGACGGCGCGGCTGACGGTGGTCTCGTGCACCCCCACGACCTCGGCGACCTGCACCATCGTCATCGGCTTGAGTTGCGCGACGCCGTGTTCCATGAAGTCGCGCTGCCGCTTCACGATTTCCTGGGCGATCCGGGTGATCGTGTCCTGGCGCTGGTGAATGCTCTTGATGAGGAATTTCCCGGCGCGGATTTTCTCGCGGATGTACTCGCGGACCTCCGGCGTGGTTTCGGCCTGTCCCAGAAGGTCCTTGTACGTGTTGCTGATCCGGAGATGCGGAAGGTGGTCGTTGTTGGTCGTCACCACGAACTCGTCCCCGCTCCGCGTCACCAACACCTCGGGCACCACGTAACGGTTGTCGTCGGGCGAGAGCTCCCGTCCCGGACGCGGGTTCAGGCGCGCGATCCTCTCCGCCGCCTTCTGCGCCTCGGCGGCGGTGATCCCCAGATGCCTCGCGATGTCCGGAAAGCGCCGCTTTCCCAACGCGTCGAAGTCGTCCCGCAGGATCTTGTACTCGAGGCAGTCGGTCTTCCCGATGCGTTCCAGTTGGAGCAGGAGGCATTCCCGGAGGTTGCGTGCCCCGACCCCTGCCGGTTGGAACGTCTGGACCACCCGCAGCACGCTTTCGATCCGGTCGGCCGCGATCCCGGTCGCGAACGCGAGCTCGTTCGTCCCGGACTGCAGGTAGCCGTGGTCGTCGATGTTCCCCACGATCATCTCGGCGATCGGACGGTCGGCATCGGACAGGTCGGCGTTGCGGACCTGGTCGAGCAAGTCTTCCTGGAGCGACGTGGGGGACACCAGGGAATCGAACATGTGCTGCCGTCGTTCCTCGTCCTCCGGCGTGTTGCGGCTCGGCAGGTTGCTCCCGGCGTAGTGGTCGCGCCATTCCTGGTCCAGTTGCAGGATCCTCTGGAGTTCCTGGTCGAACTGGTCGACGGGTTCCTCGCTGGGCTTTTCCGTGGCGGGATCGAACTGGACGTCGGCCGGGGGTTCGGCGGGATCGGCCTGCGCGGCGGCTTCCTCGGTGCGCTGCTCGCGTTCTTCGGCCGTGACCTCCGTGATGCTCGTGTCCTCGAGCATCGGGTTCTGCTCCAACTCCTGTTCCACCAGGGCCCGCAGTTCCATCACGGGTGCCTTCAACAGCGCCAGCGATTGCTGGAGCTGTGGCGACAGCACCATTTGCTGCGACATCCGCTGCGAGAGATGGAGTCCTTGGGACATGCGGCGGACCGGAGAGTAACCGGACCCTCTCCGGGAACAAGCGTCCGTCGGCATTCGGAATGCTGTGCCCCTCAAATCGGGCATGTGCCCCGCGTGGAATCCAAGGTGCCTCAAAGGCGTTTCGTGTCGTGTGCACCCCAGCCCGTGGCACGGAACCATGCCCGGACTCGCCTCGCGGCGGCTGTCTCTGGCAGGTTTCGCCCATGAGCGCGCACAGCGTCGAGCCGGCTCCGGAAGACCAGGTCGCCCGCAGGATGGCCGCCCTTGGGATCGCCGAGGGAGACCTCGAGGAGACGTTCGTCCGGTCGGGCGGGCACGGGGGCCAGAATGTCAACAAGGTCGCGACCTGCGTCATGCTGTTGCACCGGCCATCGGGCATCCAGGTCAAGTGCCAGACCACCCGGCACCAAGCGCGCAACCGATTGCTCGCCCGCGTCCAGTTGATGGACCGGATCGAGGCCGAGCGGGGCGCGCGCACCGCCGCCGAGCGCGACCGCGTCGAGAAAGCCCGTCGGCAAAAGCGACCCCGGAGCCGGGCCGCGAAGCAACGCATCCTTGCCAACAAGGCCCACCAGTCCGCCAAGAAGGCCTCGCGGCGGGGTCGCGGCGACTGATCGGGACCCAGCCATGGCAAACGAAACCCGAGGTCGCCACGGCGCCGAAACCCCGCGCCCGACGAATGGCGTCGGTGGCGCGCGGCCACCGGATGCCGTGGTCGCGGAAGACATCGTGCTCGGGAAGTTTGCCGACCGGCGCCACACGACCCCGGTATTCTACCTGTTCCTGGCTTGGATGGTGTTCTGCTCCTGTCGGGATCTCGGGTGGCGCTGGATCGTGCCGGGCGCGGTCGGATGGATGGCGGCGCACTCGTTTGTCCGGAAACGCAGGGTCCTTGCGTTCCGTTCGGGCTGCCTCCTCGAACACACGCTGTGGTTTGGTTTCTGGCACCGTGGCACGCGGACCATTCCGTTCCCGGAGTTTGCCGCCATCGTCTGTCGGGCCGATTCGGGTACCGAAGGCGAGGCTCCCCGCACGGAGGTCGGGATGTGGCACGCGGATGGGACTTGGTTCTGGCTCCGAACGTTCGGCATCCACGATGGAAGGCCGGATCGCGAGGCGGAGGAATTCGCCTGGAGGATTTCGTGCGGCACGGGCATTGGGATCGAAAACCGGCCGGGGGAGTGACGTCCTCTTTCCGGGGTGGATGGCCACGGACAGAACGGTTCGTGCTGACGGGCGGCACGGTCAACGCGGCGGGACTCCGGGAGGCGAATCGGTGGGCGACAACCCGGGGACTTCGCCGGACGGCGACCTGGGTCTGCTCGCACGCGCAACGCAAGCGGTGGATCCCATCCCGAGCAGGACCAGCGGCTTGAGTCCATTCGTCGTCTGTCACCGGATTGCATGGGGCCGGCGGGACATGGGGTGCTCCTTCGTCGATGCCAAGACCCGCGGTGCCCGATCGATCCACGTCTCTCCGGAAGGTTTTGTCTTCCGGGCGTCATCCGGCCTTTGCACGACGAAAAGCGGCAAGGGATCGACGATGGGGGAATCTGTTGGAAGCCGGGTTTCGGTGTCACCCGTTGGGAGGGAGCTGGTGCATCCGCCAGGAGTTGAACCTGGAACCTGCTGATCCGTAGTCAGCCGCTCTATCCAATTGAGCTACGGATGCACTGAAGCGGCGCGGACGGTAAGAATCGTGACTCCACGAGGCAAGGTGTTTTTTGGGGAGACTTCAGATTGCGTCCGGAATTCGGTCGGATTTCCGTCGCCAAAAGACCCGATACAGAGCCTGTCCCTCTGTTCGGGCGCGACCGCGCATTCGTGGAAGTCCGGGGACGAAGCCGGGGTCCGAATACAAAGCCTGTCCCGCTGTCGGGGGGCGGTCGGCCCAAGGCCCGATACAAAGCCTGTCCCACAGTCGGCACCCCTTCGGGAAGCCCCGA
>Ga0114969_10004264_pt1 | contig 11341 bp, 10 predicted proteins | sample M_130807_MF_Meta_FD_87316 | JGI IMG/M metagenome (GOLD analysis project Ga0114969, IMG submission 87316) | Freshwater microbial communities from Lake Montjoie, Canada to study carbon cycling - M_130807_MF_MetaG | ecosystem: Environmental > Aquatic > Freshwater > Lake | place: Lake Montjoie...
AAGCCGCGCGTTTCGGGACATGTCAGCTATCGCGCCGTAATGCAGCCGTCCAATGTGCCGGAAAATCTGCGCCGCAACGACATGGTGCTGTGGGCCGGACCGAAATGCCACATGGTGCATTACCCGCTGCGCGGCGGAGAACTGTACAACCTCGTCGCTACCTTTCACAGCAGCCGCTACGAGGAAGGCTGGAATTCGTTCGGCGAACCGGCGGAACTGCATGAGCGGTTCGGTGGAACGTGCGAGATCGTGCGGCTGATGCTCAGCAGAATCGAGTCCTGGCGCATGTGGGTGTTGTGCGACCGCGAGCCGATCAAGGACTGGAGCAGGGGGCGCGTGACGCTGCTCGGCGATGCCGCCCATCCGATGCTGCAATATCTGGCGCAAGGCGCTGGGATGGCGATGGAAGACGCGGTGGTGCTGGCGAAATGTTTCGATGATTCCGATAGCGTCGAAGAGGCGTTCGCAGCCTATCCGCAAAGGCGATATCTGCGAACGGGGCGGGTGCAATTGTCCGCGCGTCTCTATGGCGAGTTCTATCACGCCGATGGCGTGCGCCGGGAATTACGCAACGCCTTCGTCAAAAACGCGAGCTACGAAGGCCTCGCGTGGCTATACGACAAACAGCCCGATATTTAGCGAGCGGCTTTAAACCAATTGTCATCCCGGCCGAGCGCAGCGAGAGCCGGGACCTACTGTGCCGTTGCCTGGGTGGGTCCCGGATCGGCGCTGACGCACCGTCCGGGATGACACCGAGTGTTAATGCCCGCCGCCGCCGATGCCTTCCAGCGCGAAGTAATCGGATGGCAGTGTTTCATCCTTCTGCGCGCGTTTGCTCATGTTGAACACGAGCGTCAACCCAACGCTGAGCGCGAAGTTCAACAGCACCGACAGAATGGCGATGTAGACGCGAATGGTGGTGCCGCCAATCACCAGCGGATAGATCGCTTGGAAATTCAAGCTGGCGGCCATCCAGGTGCCGCACAGCATGCCCGCCGCCCAGCCGATCAGCAGCGCCTTGGAATTCAGCCAGCGCGTATAGAGGCCGAAGATCATCGCCGGGAAGGTGTGGATGATCCAGATGCCGCCCAGAAGCTGCATCTGAATGGCGTATTCATGCGGCAGCAGCATGATGAACAGCAGCGCGCCAACCTTTGCCATCAACGACATGGTCTTCGCGGTCCTCGCCTCGTTTGCGGGCGAGCAATCCGGATTGATGAATTCGCGATAGATGTTGCGGGTGAAAAGATTGGCCGCGGCAATCGACATAATCGCCGCCGGTACGAGAGCGCCAATGCCGATGGAGGCAAAGGCAAATCCTACGAACCAAGATGGGAAAACCTGAAGGAACAGCGCCGGAACCGCAAAGTTCGGGCCGTATTGCTTGAACGCCGCCGCATAGGCCGGCATCTCTCTGACGCCGACCGCGAGCGCCATAAAGCCCAGCAGCGCGATGAGACCGAGCAGGAAGGAATAGGCCGGGAGCAATGCGGCATTGCGGCGAATGACGTGGCGGCTCGATGACGACAACACGCCCGTTACCGAATGCGGATAGAGGAACAGCGCCATGGCCGAACCCAGGAACAGCGTGGCGTAACCCGTGTACGTGCCCAAATTATCGGCCAGCAGCAGCTTCTCGGGCGGCACAGCAGCAAAAACCTTGTCCCAGCCGCCCACCTCATAGGGAATCACGATCACCGCCGCGAAGACGGTGATGTAGATCATGATGTCCTTGACGATCGCGATCGCGGCAGGGGCACGCAGGCCACTGAAGAAATCGAACGCCGCCAGAATGGCGAAGGAGATGATAAGCGGCAGGTAGACCAGCGCACCGGCCAATTGCACGCCCATGGCGCCGATGACGACTTCCAGCCCGATCAGCTGCAGCGCGATGTACGGCATCGTCGCGAGAATGCCGGTCAAAGCGATGGCCAGCGCCAGCCAGCGGTCGCCGTATCGTCCGCGGATGAAATCGGCCGCCGTGATGTAACCGCGCGCCCGCGCCACCGACCAGAGCCGGGGGAACACGATGAACACAAACGGATAGACCACAATGGTGTAGGGAACCGCGAAGAACGCGAGCGCGCCCGCTCCGAAGGCCAGCGCAGGTACGGCGATGAAGGTGTAGGCGGTATAAAGATCGCCGCCGAGCAGAAACCAGGTGATCAGAGTGCCGAACTTGCCGCCCGCGAGGCCCCATTCATGGAGCTGATCGAGGTCGCCTCGTTTCCAGTTCGCCGCGGCAAACCCGATAAACGTCACCAACGCGAAGAAGAATATGAAAACGACCAGCGCCGTAATATTCAGTGGCATTGTTTCCCCCCCGCCTTATTTCGGTTCTGTGGCGTAATAGACGAAGGCGGTAATGACCATGCTCACGAAAATCCACGCGAGCTGAAACCAGTAGAAGAACGCGAAGCCGAACAGCACCGGGTCCATTTTGTTGTAGAAGGGCACATACAGGACCAGCAACGGTACGAGCAGCCACAAAAGAATGCCGCCGCGCCCGTCGTTCGCGCCGCCTCCATCCCGATTGTCCGCCATTTTGGCCCCTCCCGCTTATCGTTAGGGCCTCTGATTAAGGCAAGTTAAGCACTGTGCCAAGCGGTTGCGCCGCCATGCGAAAACTTTGGCCTCTATGGCGGGCGCGGGCGGATTCAGGTAGCGTCCTGCTCAAAATATCGCGCCCGGGAGGCCGTCCTTGTTCGCCAAGCTTAACCATGTCGCCATTGTCAGCGAGAACTACGCTCAGCTCTGCAAGTTCTACGAGGCGATGTTCGGCATGACGACCTCGTCCAAGACGCGGCCAACCCGCGCGGTGACGGTGAAGGACGGCTATGTCGGGCTGAACATCAACCCGCGCCGCGCCGGCCGTTCGGCGGGGTTCGACCATTTCGGCATCCAGGTTGAGGATGTGGAGACCGCTTTCGACCGGATGCGCCGCTGGTACCCAACCGTGAAATGGCAGCAGCGGCCGACCAACCGGCCGTTCGCGGGGATCACGACGCACGACCCCGACGGCAATGTCTTCGACATTTCCCAGAAGGATATGACGAACCGCAAAGAGGTCTATGTGGAGAACGACGGGCAGGTGAACCCGCGCTACATCGACCACTTCGCCCTGCGCACCATGCACGCTGCCGAGATGGCGGACTTCTACACCCGCGTGTTTGAGCTGACCCCGGTGAACCGCAAAGAGGGCGATCCGAATTTCTACCTGAGCGACGGGCATGTGACGCTGGTCATCATGCCCTGGGACATCACCAACTACGCCGGTACGGGCATCATCACCTGCGGCATGGACCATATCGGCTTCAAGGTCGAAAGCGTCGAAGCGTGCAAGGAAGACATCGCGCGCATCGCCGCCGACAATCCCCGCTTGGCGCCGGCGCCGGTGGGAACAGGCGCGGAGGGTGCGGCCCTGGCAGAGATGTGCCGGCGGTCATGCCCAATCGGAGAGCATCTCCTCGCCGATTGCGACGGCATCCTGATCGACATCCACGAGCACTAAGGAGAGCGTGATGCAGCAGTTGGCGCTGATATCCCCTCTCCCCCTCGGGGGAGAGGGTTAGGGTGAGGGGGCGGTCTAACCGCGTGACCGAAGTGCTGCGGAAGGCGCTAACCGCGTCGGGCGTTTCCGCGGCGATGCTAGCGCCTGCGGTTGCGCGCGCCGATGCCGTGAGCGATTTCTACAAGGGCCGGCAGGTCACCATGGTCCTGTCCGCCGATGCCGGCGGCGGCTATGGCAGCTACGCCAATGCGTTTGCGCCCTATCTCTCGGCCCATATCCCCGGCAAGCCGAAGATCGTCATTCAGTACATGCCGGGCGCAGGCGGATTGCGGGCGACGAATTTTCTCTATTCCGCCGCGCCCAAGGACGGCAGCACAATCGCGCTGATCCATTCCAGCGTGCCTTTTGCGCCAGTGTACGGCCTCGCCGCCGCGAAATTCGATCCGCGCAAGTTCAATTGGATCGGCTCGATCAACGCCACATCGGGCATTTGCGTCGCCTGGAGCAGCTCGAACATCAAGACCTGGAACGACCTCTTCACCAAGCAATATATGGTGGGAAGCTCCGGCGCGGGGTCGCAAATGGAAACCATCCCGTTGATGCTGAACAAATTGTTCGGCACCAAGATCAAGGTGATTTCCGGCTATCGCGGCGGCAACGAAGTCTATCTCGCCATGGAACGCGGCGAAGTCAGCGGCCGTTGCGGCGGGCTGATTTCCTCCATCAAATCGACGCGGCCGGATTGGTTTCCGCAGAAAAAAGTATATGTGCCGGTGCAGATTGCACTGGAGCGCGATCCGGAATTCCCAGATTCACCCGCGCTGCTCGAATTCGCCAAGGACGCGCGTACCAAACAGATTCTTCAGCTCGTGCTGTCGCCGATGGCCATGGACCGCCCCATTCTTATGCCGCCCGGCGTACCCGCCGATCGCGTTGCCGCGCTGAAAGCGGCATTCCATGCTGCGATGGTCGATCCGGCGTTTCTTGCCGATGCCAAGAAGCAGCGTCTTGAAGTGAAAGAAGTCAGCGGCGAAAAAGTCGCTCAGCTTTTAACGGCTGCTTACGCCATGCCGCCGGATATCGTGAAAGCTGCCAATGAAGCAATGGGTGGCTCCGGCGGCGCGGGTGGCGGCGGGTAATTGGAAGTAAGGGAGAGATCGATGAAACCAAGTCTTTTTGCATTAGGGATTGCTACTGCACTGATGGCGTCCGTGGCTGCGTACGCACAGCCGTCCTCGGTCAAGCCGATGACGTTCCCGGTGACGCAGGGAAAGACGTACAAATTCGAAAAAGTCGCCGAGGGCGTCTATTACGCGACCGGCGGTTTTGGCAGCAACAATGTCGTCATCGTCAACGACAACGACGTGATGCTGGTCGATACCGGCACGACGCCCGGCAATACGCGCCGCTTCGTCGAAGATGTGAAGATGCTCACCAATAAGCCGATCAAATATGTGGTGAACACGCATTTCCATTTCGACCACACCGACGGCAATCAGGTCTTCGGTCCCGATGTGCAGATCATCGGGCAGGAATATCTGGCCAAGGCGATCAACCCCGGCATTCTCAACCGCGAGCCCTATCAAACCTCGACCGGCGCCGTCCTGCAGACGCAGATGGACGATCTGAAAAAGCAGATTGCCGATGAAAAAGATGCGGCAAAGAAGGCTGCGCTGAACAAGCAGCTTGCCGGCGCGCAGCAGATGCAGGCCGAGCTGAAGGAACTGAAGCCGACACCGCCGAACAAGACGTATAAGGACAAACTTGTCATTCAAAGCGGCAGCCGCGAGATCGATCTTCTGTGGCTTGGCCACGGACACACCGAAGGCGATACGGTTGTCTATTTGCCCAAGGAAAAGATCGTCGCCACCGGCGACCTCATGGAAAGCCGCCTTGCCTATATGGGCGATGCGATTTTCGATGAATGGATCGACACGTTGGACAGACTGAAAAAGCTCGATTTCAACGTCGTTCTGCCCGGCCATGGTATTCCGTTCGGCGACAAGAAGCTGATCGACGCCTATCAGGATTACCTGCAGGACGTGATCGTGAAGGGGAACGAGCTGAAACGCTCCGGTACGTCGGTCGAGGATGCCGCCAAGACCATCGATTTGACGTCGCACGCCAAAGACTTTCCGCAGATCACCGGCAAAGGCGCCGACCTGCGCGGCATGCGCCGTCTCTACGCCTGGCTAACCGAACGTGGCGGCGGCTAGGATATTTTCCTCCCCCGTTGTTACGGGGGAGGTGGCCCGTAGGGCCGGAGGGGGCGAAGGCCGCTGTGGCAGCACCACGTAAAGTCATTATCACCTGCGCGGTGACGGGGGCGATTCACACGCCCTCCATGTCGCCGCATCTGCCGGTCACGCCCGTTCAGCTCGTCGCCGACGCGCTCGGTGCTGCCGAAGCGGGCGCCGCGATCCTGCATCTACATGCGCGCGACCCGCAAACCGGCAAACCGGATCAAACGCCCGAAGCGTTCGCGCGCTTTCTGCCGCGGATCAAGCAGCAGACGCATGCGGTGATCAATCTGACCACTGGCGGCAGCCCCTTCATGACGCCGCAGGAGCGGGTGCGTCCTGCGCAAATTTTCAAGCCGGAAGTTGCATCCCTCAACATGGGTTCGATGAATTTCGGCTTGTTTCCTATGCTCGACCGCTACAAGGACTTTCAGTTCCCGTGGGAGCGCGAGCATCTGGAAAATTCGCGCGATCTGGTGTTCCGCAATTCCTTCAAAGATATCGAATACATCCTGACCACCTGCGCCGATAACCGCACGCGCTTCGAGTTCGAGTGCTACGACATCGGTCACCTTTACAATCTGAAGCATTTTCTCGACTGCGGCTTGGTGAAGCCGCCGCTGTTCGTGCAGTCCGTGTTTGGGATTCTCGGCGGCATCGGCACGCATCCCGAGGATGTCGCGCATATGAAGCGCACGGCGGACCGGCTGTTTGGCGATGCCTATCAATGGTCGGTTCTTGGCGCTGGGGCAGCGCAGATGCGAGTCGCCGCAATGGCCGCCGCCATGGGCGGCAATGTGCGCGTCGGTCTGGAGGATTCTTTATGGGCCGGACCCAAGCGGCTGGCCGTTTCCAGCGGCGAACAGGTCCGCATCGTGCGCGGCATCGTGGAAGGGCTGGGCCTTCAGATCGCAACACCCGATGAAGCCCGCGAGATACTGCACCTTAAAGGCGGCGCCAACGTCGTATTCTGATTTTACGGTATAATCACCTCCCCCTTGCAGGGAGGTGATTGCATAGCTAAGCCACATCGCACGGCGTGCGACTGTCGTGGCGTTACGCCGGCGCCACACCGGGTTTCCCATTTTCCACGACGAAGCTGCGGAACAGCGAGATGCCCGCGTCCTTGTCACGCGCGTCAGACACCGCCTGAAAGCGTACGTTCATCCGCTCCCGTTCCAGCGTAACGGAGACATAGCCGTGCTTGCGGCTGTCGAAAAAGCGGACATGCGGATTGTCCGGCATGTACTTCATAAACGCGTCGTAGCTCGGCCCATGCGCGGTGATGGAAGTACCTATGAACTCTGTGGCAACCGTCGGTGAATTGGGATCATCGAAATCGTGCTTCAAATCGTTGGCCCAGAAGGAATGAATATCGCCGGTAAGGACTACCGGATTGGACACGCGGCTCTCTTCCAGATGCTGCAGCAGGCGCGTTCGTGCGGCGGGATAGCCATTCCAGTCATCGGTCCAATAGCCAATTTCGCCAGCCGCATTCTTTTGCCGAAATACGCTCATCATCACGTCCTGCGCGATCAGATTCCATCGCGCGGGGGATTTGGCGAGACCGTCATACAGCCATTGTTCTTGCGCGTTGCCGAGCAGCGAACGCGCGGGATCGAGCCGCTCTGGACACGAAGCGTTGGTTTCCAGATGCGCGCCGCCTTTGTCCGGGCGGCGATAGCACGCCTCACGCGAGCGGTATTGCCGGCCGTCGAGCAGGGAAACCTCCAGCAGATCGCCGAAGCGCATGCGGTCATAGACATGCATCATGGCGCCGTTCGGCTGCGCCGACGCGCGCAGCGGCATGTGCTCGTAGAACGCCCGGTAAGCGGCGGCGCGGCGGACGAGGAATGCCGCAGGATCGGCGAAGTCCTGCGAGGATTGGTTGGCGTAGTCGTTCTGCACCTCGTGATCGTCCCAGGTGATCATCGCGGTCGTCTCCGCGTGCAGATATTGAAGGTCGGGATCGACGCGGTATTGGGCGTAGCGATTGCGATAGCCCGGCAGCGTCTTGGCGTCGGTTTTCTCGCTGTGCGCGCGCACGAGATCGGTCGAACGCAGGTCGGCATATTCGTAAATGTAATCGCCGAGGAAGATCACCAGATCGGGCTGCTCGTCGGCGAGATGCCGGTAGGCGGAGAAATAGCCGTGCTCGTAATTGGCGCACGAGGCATAGCAGAAGCGCATCTGCTCCAGCGCGGTTTGTGCGGCAGGCGCTGTCATCGCGCGGCCAATGTTGCTTCTCGCAGCACCGCTGATGAAGCGATACCAATACGGGCGGCCGGGCTCCAGGCCGCCGATTTCAGCGTGCACGGAATAGGCATAGGCCGGATCGGCCATCGCGGCGCCTCGCCGGAAGACCGTCTTCATCTGCGGATCGCGCGCGATTTCATAAGACACGGGCGTAGCCGGACCGGTCATCCCTGCGGGCGCAGCGGGATCGTAATTTTCGGGCTCCGGAGCAAGCCGCGTCCACAGGACAAATCCGTCCGGCGAAGGTGACCCGGATGCTACGCCGAGCGAGAATGGATTAATTTTCCATTGCACGCCCGCTGCGGCACGCAGCACTGCCGGAGCAAGCACCAGCCCACCACTTGCCGCCACGAACGCGCGGCGGGTGAGAATGGGCGAGGATTGCTTCGAACTCACACGAGCCACTCTCTTAGGAACAGCGGCACACAAGCACGGATTTGTAACCCACCTGTGTCATGGCCGGCAAAAGCTGGCCATCCAGGCGAAGCACGCACAATGCTTCACGCCTCGCTCGATATGATCTCACCTGCGTTATGTCTATCGCGGGCGACGTTCAATTCCTCCGGTATCCCGGCACTATCAACTGGATGGCCGCTTTTGCCGGCCATGACACGAGTGACGGATGGAGAACGTTACTTCTTCACAAACCGCTTCAGGTTCATGGCGCCGGTGTAGCCTGCGTAGACATTGCCGGCTTCATCGAAGGCGGTGGCTTCTTCGGAGTCGAAGTCCTTCGTCTCCGGAATGAACGCCGTCACCTTGCCGTCTTTGGCGCTGCCTATGCGGATGCCCTGTTTGAAGCCGGGATTCTCTTTCTCGTTGGACTGCGAGTCCGCGACGTAAAGCACGTCGTTCTTGTCGATCGCGATGCCGCTGGGGCGGCCGAACTGTCGCCACTCCGCCAGGAATTTTCCGTCCTGATCGAAAATCTGGATGCGGTTGTTGGCGCGGTCCGCGACGAACAGGCGGCCTTGCGAATCCATCGCCAGCCCGTGCGGCTCGTCGAATTCGCTTTGGCCTTTGCCTTCCTTGCCCCACGCCTTGATGAACTTGCCCGACTTGTCGAATTTGGCGATACGCGCATTGGTCTTTGCGCCATGACCGTCGGCAATGAAGATGTCCCCGTTCGGCGCGATCAGAATATCGGACGGGGCGTTGAAGTGCGTGGCGTCCTCGCCCGTGACGCCAGGCGTGCCGAGGGTCATCAATACCTTGCCTTCCGGCGAAACCTTCATCACCACGTGCCCTTTGCCGGGCTTGCCGTCTTTGGGGGCAATGCCAACGCCATCGGCGAGCCAAACATTGCCGTCGGTGTCGACGGTGATGCCGTGCGGACGCACGAACATCTTGGCGCCGAGCGTCGTTACTACGCGGCCCGACGCATCATATTTCGTCAGCGGATCGATGTTGGAGTTCTCGCAGGTCTGTCCGCCGCAGCGGTCGAACACCCACAGGCTCTTGCCGTCGCGGTCGATGGCGAGGCCGGGCGTGGAGCCGAAATTGCGGCCGGCGCCGTGCTTCGCCCAGCCTGCATCTTCGCGATACGGATTGGGGGCGGAATTGGGATCGGATTGCGCGGCTGCGACTCCGGCAATTGCAATGCCGCTCAAAAGAACGATGCCGAATTTTAATGAGTGCCGCATGGTAATCCTCCCGTTTCTCGCCCGCAGGCTCTTACGCAAACACTATCATGCGCCGCAGTAAGGCGCGAGACGGACGGCCAGATCGAGCAGAACTTCGTCTGCCCCTTCCCAGCCGATGAAAGACAAACCCGCCGGGCAGCCATCGACCACGGTGGCCGGAATATTCACCTGCGGCAGGCCGCTCAGGCCGGCAATGCAGGTCAGCGACAAGGCGCGGGCGCGGAATGCTTCTTGCTCGTCGGCGGTTGCATCGAGGCGGGGCGCGATGCAGGGCGCCGTCGGAATGCACAGCACGGTGCCGCGCGGAATGATTTCCCGGACCTGGACGCGTGCGACCTGCATAATATTGCGCGCCGCGGTCTCCATTGTCTCGGTCACTGTCGAGGCATATTGGACGCGCTCACGAATGCCCGGCCCGAGCGCCGGCTGTTGCGCGGTCATCCACGCGCCGTAAATCGACCAGATCTCGCGCCCCTGGATGTTGCGGAAGGCCGCCCGCCAATCATCGTAACCGTCGGGCGCGATGAGAATGTCGTCGGTGGACGGCAGCACCGGCACGGCCCGTTTCACGAAACGGCGCAACGCGTGGCCAACCGCGTCGTCGCACAGGTGAAAGGCATCTCGCCCGAACAGCACCTGCATGATCGTGTCTGAATGACTCGTGCCTTGCAGCAGAACTGCGCCGGCTTTGCGGAACGTGCCTGGGCTTGCGGCGAACCAGCCGCCCACGTCAAAGCTGGGGGCCATGTCCATCGCGCCGGTCAGGTCGAAACGCCCGTGCGTCGGGCGGATGCTGTAAATGCCGCAGAAGCTGCCCGGCACGCGCATGGAGCCGCCGGTATCGCTGCCCAACGCAAGATCGCACGCGCCCGCGGCCACCGCTGCCGCCGAACCCGCCGACGAGCCGCCGGGAATGCGTCCTTGCGCGCGCACATTCACGGGGGCTCCGTAATGCGCGTTCACACCGGACAGGCTGAAGAAGAATTCATCGCAGACGGTCTTGCCGATGATGTCCGCGCCTGCCGCCAGCAGCTTCGCGACGGCGCCTGCATGGGCCTTAGCGGGTTCATGCGTCGCGAGCCAGTCGGGGCTGCCACCGCCCGTTCGCTCACCTTGGATGTCGTACATGTCCTTGACGGCCGCGGTCAGGCCCGCGAGCGGACCGGTGCTTGCACCACGCAGCGGTGCTTTCAGATCGTGCGGAACGAAGGCGCTGGATTTGCGGGTTTCAGCCATTACGATAGATCGATCGAATTACGCTTCAGGTCTTCGAGGCTGCAATGGGCAAGCGCGCCTTCTTGCGTGGCACGCAGCACAACGCGCGGCGCGTGACCGGCCAACAACGCTTCCTGCCAGCGCGGCGCGCACAAGCACCAGCGGTCACCAGCTTTCAGTCCGGGAAATCCGTAATCCGGGAGCGGCGTCGAAAGATCATTGCCGCGCGATTTGGAAAACTCCAGAAACTCATCCGTCATGACAACGCAGACCGTGTGGCTCCCAAAGTCCTCCGCGCTGGTGTTGCAGCATCCGTCGCGCAAGAAGCCTGTCATCGGTGAAATGGAACAGGATTCGAGTGTGCCCCCGAACACGTTGCGCTGCGGTTCTTGCCCGCGCCCTCTGCCGCCAAATTCGTAAGCCATGGGGACTCCGTGAAGAAGGTGAGTGGTGAGTGGTGAGTGGTGAGTGGTGAG
>Ga0114969_10004265_pt1 | contig 11340 bp, 5 predicted proteins | sample M_130807_MF_Meta_FD_87316 | JGI IMG/M metagenome (GOLD analysis project Ga0114969, IMG submission 87316) | Freshwater microbial communities from Lake Montjoie, Canada to study carbon cycling - M_130807_MF_MetaG | ecosystem: Environmental > Aquatic > Freshwater > Lake | place: Lake Montjoie...
GGCGACTGCACCACCAGGGTCATGGGCTTGAGGAGCATCGGTTTCACTGTGCGCGGGTCTATCCACTTGTGGATCTCGGCATGCCCGTCGGCGAAACTGAGCGCTCCTGAGGAGCCGTGGTTGCTGGCCGGGTAATCAATAATGTAGATGGAACCGGCGGCCGCCCCATCGTTCATTGAGACGGCAAAATCCCCGTAGTTCACGCTGTCCGGGTGCTCATCGATAAACACATAAGCCTGCGACGCCCCCATGCGGTTGAGGTCGCTCCCCTTGCGGAACACCACGTACTTAGCCTTGGTGATGTAGCTGAGCCAGTCATCGCGGGAATTCATCGCCTGACTCATCGATAGACTGCGTACCCGAGGCATTCGCCGGCCACCGATGGTCACCGTGCTGCGATCGCCCGGGCAGCGGTAGATGCCCGGCGACTGCGTGTAGGGAGCCAGCTTGGCGTAATTGGGGTTGATGAGGTTGGCGAGGTTCGTGTTGTGGGTGTTGCCCGCAGAATAATCCATGATGCCGCGAACCCAACCGGATCCATCGGGCGTGAGATCATTCCAGACGAGGTTGTCGGAATGGTCGTCGGTGTACATTTGCCACGCCAAGGTGAGTTGCTTCTGGTTGCTCAGGCATTGGATGGATTGGGCCCGTGTCTTCGATTTGGCCAGGGCCGGCAAGAGCATCCCGGCGAGAATGGCAATGATGGCGATCACCACCAGGAGTTCGATCAATGTGAAGGCGGCCGCCCGCTCCAGGGATCCGGATCCGAGAATACGGGGGGGCCTAGAGAGGGTTCTTGGGATCATGATTGCTACGCTATCAAGGTTCTTGATCGATTCAACACCAACCCGTTACCCGGCACTCAGTTGCGTAGAAGTTGTAACGCCCGGAAGGGCTTCGAACGCAGTCCGCCGGGTTTGCAAGCCTGTGCTTTCCGGGGTTTGCTCACGGCAGTCCATGAACCCATCCGCTTTCCTAAAGCCTGCCCATCGACCGGTCTTGGAGGCGGCGTTGAATCTCGTGCCGATGCGGCGGGTCCTCCTGTCGTGTCTTGGGACCTTGGCATCGGTGCTGTCGGTTTTGGCCTCGGAGGCCTCCTTCGATGAGATGGTGCGCTCCACTCCGTGGCGGAGTCCGGCGGAGGCGTTGCGAGCGTTTGTGGTGCCGGAAGGCTTTGAGGTTCAGTTGGTGGCGTCCGAGCCGGAGATCGGTAAGCCCGTCAGCATGAGTTTCGATGTGACCGGGCGGTTGTGGATTGCCGAGACGCGGGCCTATCCCATTGAGAGCGCCACTAACAAGGCACCGAGTGACGTGATTCGCATTCTGTCGGAGTTTGGGAAAGACGGCCGGGCCCGCGGTAACACCGTGTTCGCCGATGGCTTGAGCATGCCCGATGCCGTGGCGCCGTTCCGCGATGGGGCCGTGGTGTTCAGCATTCCGAATGTGCTCAGCCTTCAAGACACGGATGGCGACGGGCGGGCCGACCGCCGAGAGGTTCTCTATGGTCCCTTTGGCGTCACCGACACTCACAACTTGGCCAACAACTTCCGCCGGGGCTTCGACGGATGGTTTTATGGCGGGCAGGGTGTGGGCAACCAGACGCGCGTGAAGGGCACCGACGGACACCTGCTGGAACTGCGCGGATCGACCTTCCGCTTCCGGGGCGATGGATCCCGGATTGAGAAAGTCGGCGATGGGCAAGCCAATGTCTTTGGCCTCTGCTTTGATCCATTGGGCAACCTCTTCACCTCCGACTGCCACTCGATGCCCATTTATCAGGTCATCCATGGCGGGTTTTATCCCGTGTTCGGCAAACCTCACGACGGTCTGGGCTACGCGCCGCAAATGCTGTGGCACAACCATGGATCCACGGCCATTGCCGGCCTCAGCTACTGCGATGAACCGCTGTGGCCTGCGGAGTTTCAGGGCAATTTTCTCTTGGGCAATGTGGTGACCAGCCGGGTGAACCGCGACCGCATCGAGGATCGTGGTTCCACCCGCATCGCCCATGAGATGCCCGATTTGGTAAGCACCTCCGACTCCTGGTTTCGCCCGGTGGACGTGCAGTTTGGGCCCGACGGGGCGCTGTACATCGCCGATTTCTACAACCGGATCATCGCCCATGTGGAGGTGCCTCTGTCGCATCCGGGACGGGATCGCAGCAGCGGGCGGATTTGGCGGGTGGTGCGCAAGGCAACCGACGGCCGCCCCATTCTGAGGCAACACTCTGATTTTCGGAATCTCGCCCCGGCGGAACAAGTGCAACGACTCGCCGATCCGAGCTTTGCCCACCGATTGGCCGTGCTGAATCACTTTTGCGACCGTAAAGACTTGGAGGCCTCCATCGAGGGACTATTGCGCACCGCGCTCATGTCTCCGGCTGCTCCGGTGTCGCTTCGAGTTGGGGCCCTGTGGATTTTGGAGCGGCGAAACCTTCTGCTACCGACCGAGTTGGCGGCGGCCGCCAAGGATTCCGAAGCCTTGCTGCGGCTCCATGCTGTTCGAGTCCTTGTGGAGCGTCGTCGTTGGCCGGATCCGGACCTCGGCCTCGTGAGGGCGGCCCTCCGAGACCCGTCGGCGCCCGTGGTGCGTGCGGCGGCCGATGCGCTGGCTCGCCACCCCAGCTTCGACAACCTCGCCCCGCTGTTAGCCTTGAGAGGTGTCGCCCCTGAAGCGGACACCCATCTCGTGTATCAACTTCGCAAGGCTCTGAGGGACCAGTTGCTTGACGAGACGGTGTTCCGGCGATTCCGCCAGTCATCCATGGGTGATGCCGTCGCCCAGGTCGCGGTGGCCGATGTCTGCCTGGCCATTCCCTCCTCAGAATCGGCGGGATTCCTTCTCGAATACTTGAAGCACCGGCGCCCCTCAGATCCGGGCTTCATGGAGCAGTTGCAGCACAGCGCTCGGCACGGAGCGACGGCCGACTTGGAGGCCTTGGTGGGCGTATTCCGGACAGCGGCCTCACTCGATCGAGCAGGGCAGCGTAACTTGTTTTTGGCAATGGAGCAGGGGATGGCCCAACGAGGATTGGCTTTGGGACCGGAGATGCAGCGATGGGGAGCCGACTTGGTGGGCGGCTTTTTGGGCGATGCGCGATCGACTCCCGATCAGAGCCTTTTTGCGATCGAGTGGGCAGGGAAGTTGGGAATACGCGATGCGGCCCCGGCACTCCGACGTCGTGCCGGCACCTCTGAGGCGAGCCAAACCTCGGCTGCCGTGCGCGTGGTCAGTGTTCGAGCCTTGTTCGAACTCGCCGACCCCGAAACCGAGTTGCTGGCGGAGTCAGTCCTGCGCGAGGCGTCGGTCTCGCGGGATCAGCGGGCAGTGGTCGCTCAAGCGGTGCTGAGGTTCCGGCCTAAAACGGGGATTCCCATTTTATTGAGGGTGTTGCGCGAAGCCCCGTTTGCTTCCGCCATTCCCATCGCCGCCGCTCTGGCAGGTTCGCTCGAGGGTTCCGAGAGTTTGCTCCAGGCCGTGGGCGATGGGCGCGCTCCGGCGGCGCTGTTGGCTGAACGGTCTGTTCAAGAGCGACTCTTGGCCATTCGGCCGAATGAAAAGGATCGGTTTCTGCCGAAAACCACTGCAGACCCGGATTCCAAACGCCGCTTAGAACTGGTGGCTGATCGGCAGGCAGCGTTTCGAAAAGCCAGTCCCGACGTGAAGGCTGGAGCCCGGGTTTTCGAGACTCATTGCAGGCCATGCCATTCGATGGGAGGGCAGGGCGGTCTGGTGGGCCCGCAGCTCGATGGCGTCGGGCATCGGGGCCTAGAGCGCCTGTGCGAGGATGTGCTCGACCCCAACCGCAACGTGGACCGGATTTTTCGCTACAGCATCGTGACCTTGCAAAATGGGGATCTGGTGAGTGGCCTCTTCCGTCGAGAGGAGGGGGAACAGCGGATTTACGTCAACGCCAGCGGCCAAGAGCAACGAATCCCCCGCAAGGAGATTCGTGAAGTCCGGGAATCAGAGACTTCTCTGATGCCCGACAATTTTGCCGAGGCGGTTCCCCCGGCCGAGTTTAACCACCTCCTCGGATTTCTGTTGAGTCAACAAACCCAACGCCCTTGATTCGCCGAAAACCTTCGGGCAGCGTGCACCCTTAATCCAATTCATTTGCAGTCGGGTCCAGGGTGTCGTCTGTCGTCGAGCTTCAGTTGTGCGACAAGCGAGGACCTAATCACCCGAGGCAAAAACGAGTTGGAGTCATTCCGCCGCAAGCGAGCCCTCCGCCATGGTGCCACTGAACCCGTCTGTCGACGCATCCCATCGAAAGGTGGCCTCTCCTCTCAGGGCGGGGCTTTGGTGTGCTGCGCTCCTCTGGTTACCGAGCGTTTTCGGTCAATCTGCAGCGATTGCGCCCGCACGAGAGACACGTTCTGGCGGCGCCCCGGCTGCCCTCAGGGCTTCAGCTCCTGCCAACGGGTCCGAAGCCCGCCCCTCTGACAGTGGTGAGCCTCGAGGCGAAGAAATCGAGGTTCAGCCCGGCGATACGGCGAGCGAGATCGCCGTGGTGCGTTTGCCGGCGGAGGTGTCGCTCGACCAAATGCTCGTGGCTCTGTTGCGACGGAACCCGGAAGTGTTCGGGGGCGGCAATGTCAATCGCCTGCCGGCTGGTGCCGTCCTGAAAATTCCTGATGCACGCATGGCCGCAGCAATTCCGTTGGCTGAGGCCCGACGGATCATCGCCGAGCAAGCTCGGGAGTACGAAGCCTTCCGGGCGGCCCAGGCTGATAAGTTTCGAACGCCATTGAATGGCCGAAGCAATCGGGTGGAAGTCTTGGCTCAACCCGTTCCGACGGAAGCCCTACGGCCACGGAAAACGGAGGATGAGCTAACTTGGAAAGCACCCGGTGAGCTGACCCATGGTGGGATTTCCGAGAAACTCGTGGCGTCTACGGTGCCGCCCTCAATTGCGGCCCTCGTTGAGCCTGCTACTCCGACACTTGAACCATCGCCGCCTCTGTCAACGGAATCGCCGCAGTCGGCCCCCGTCGTTGCCGCCGACCGCACCCCGACGAGTGAATTCTTTGGAGGTTGGCTATGGGTGCTGGGCATTGCCGCTTTGGCGGTGGCGGTGGCATGGAGGTGGTTCCGAGCAGTAAAAAAAGCTCAGCCGACGGAGCCTCAGGAACGGGCAGACATTGCCAAAAAGGCTGTTTCAAAATCAGAACCGAAACCTGATCCAGTACGGCAACCTGATCCGGTACGGCAACCCGATCCGACTCCGATCCCTGTGGTGGAAACACCGACCTTGCCTCGGACCCAGTCGATGCCAGTGAAATTGGCTCCAGAAGAGTCGAAGGCCCCGACCATTTCGCCGCCGCCAGCCCGCTCCCTGAAACCCGTTGGGGTCCCCAGTGTATCCCGAGCGGCGGTAGTTCCGCAGCGAGTCCCGATTCCAAAGCCCGTTGATGCAATGGCCTCCAGCCTTCCGGAAACCGGTCGACGGCAGCGACTTCAAGAAGAAGCCGAATTGGCACGCTTGATGGCGGCGTTGCGGAAGGAGCAAACCTACCAGAGTGACCGCGAACAGGCCCTTGAGAGCAGGCTCCGCCGTCTAGCAGGCCTAATCGAAGAGAATGAGCGCCGAAATCGGAAAGAGGGATTCTTCTCACGATCCTACCGATGGCTCTTGATGGCGCTGGCTGAGCCGGGACTCAAGGACAACGACCCTCAGCGAGACCTTAAACTGCGGTTACTCATCGAGATTCGTGATTTCAACCGGTCCGTCCAAGGCCGAGACAGCACTGTTACTCAGCAACCGTAATCGCCCAGAGTCCGTCCGCGGCCCCGACGGTGCCCTTCGGTTTGAGCCGTCCCTGTTCTTCAGACCCCAAGGCTGCTGCCAAATCCACGGCACCCTGGATTTGGTGCAATTCGCGCACCGTTGCAGGGCCCAAGGGCCAGTCTGAATGTTTTTTGGTAAACCCTAAAAAATATCTTAAGGCGGCGCGCTGGCTGACGCATTCCTCTCTGAGCCTTTGTGCTCATCGGAGAAACTACCAGCAACACGCGTCTCATGGCTGAAACCATTTTTGTCGGCATCGATTTAGGAACCAGTCGGACATCCATTACCGCGTCCAATGGCTTTCGGAAGACCGTTTGGTCGTATGTGGGTTACCCGAAGGACCATGTCGCCCTGAAGCGATTGGGAGGTCGAGAGATCATCTACGGACAGGAAGCGCTGGAAAACCGGATGTCCGTTCATTTGTATCGGCCGCTGGCAGGTGCCTCCGTCAAGCAGCAGGGCGTTGTGGACCCGGAGCCCGTGAAGAAGGCGATTCGTGACTTGTTGGAATACGTGGTCCGCGAAATCAATGCTCCGGCCGACGCGGTCATCTATGCGGTGATCGGTGCACCGGCCCAGGCCAGTGTGGCGGGCAAAGCGACTATTCTGGAAGCCGCTGCTAACTGCATCGACTCGGTGATCGTGTGCTCGGAGCCTTTTGCTGTGGCTTACGGCCTAGATTTCTTGGATGACACGCTGGTGATCGACATCGGCGCGGGCACTACCGACCTTTGCCGTGTTCACGGGTCGATGCCCTCTGCTGAGGATCAGCGTACCCATTACGTGGCCGGTGATTCCATCGATCAGTCCCTCTCCAAACTCATTCAGGACAAGTTTCCTGAAGTTCAGTTCTCCATTAATATGGTGCGCGCCATTAAGGAACGGCACGCCTCGGTGAGTCCGAAGATGGATGAGGTCGAAGAGATCCTTCCTGTTGGCGGCAAGCCGACGAACTTCAACCTGACCGAACAGGTGTATTCGGCCTGCTACACCATTGTACCGCCGACGGTCCAGGCACTACAGGACCTCATCGCCACCTACGATCCCGAGTTCCAGGCCAAGATGCGCAATAACATCCTGTTGGGCGGCGGCGGCAGCCAGATTCGCGGACTCGGAAGAGCCATTGAAAAGGGGTTGAGCGAGTACGGCGGCGGCAAAGTCACCTTGGTTGAGGAGCCTCAATTCGCTGGTTCCAATGGCGCCTTGAAGATCGCTTTGGACATGCCGACGGAGTTCTGGGCTGAGTTCCGGACCAACCGAGAGCTGGCCTCGCAGGGAATGAGCGGTTTGGTTTCCTGATTCTGGCGACGAGGGAAATCCCTCGTTGAGATCGGTTTCGGGACATTTGGGCACCACGGAGACATCCCTGGCGAAATCCTATGGGTGGCACCCAACATCATCGGCTGGAATCAGGCCGTCCCACCGTATGGCTGAGGGCGGAGTTGATCCGACGGATGATGGTCGGCGGCTATCGGCCGGAGACGGATGGTTCAAACGCCTCCGACCTCCTCCGTTGGCTTTGGAAATACGGCGGCCTGCGGTTGCGCCTCAAAATTCTCCGCTCTCTAGCTCGGGTATTGGAGCGCCGACGCCTCAAACGCCCGGTGCTGCGTGCCCCAGAGACACCGCCTCCGGACTCATCGCTCACAGCCTGGCTCAAAGCGCATGGGCATGTCCTCGCCGACATGCCAAAACCGCCGCGCCGCCGTCCGGACTCTGGAGAAATTGCAGGGCGCTGGCTCCGACGGTCGATCCATGGGCGCCTTCACCGGAAACCGCCCCTGCCGGCACCCGTAGTGGATCCGGTCGTGGAAGCCTGGAAAACCCGCCATGAATCTGGGGCACCGCGCATGGTGCGACCTTCGGGACCGTTGCTGACGCCCCGGACTCGTCGTCGGAAGAATCCGCGGCGCGCTTTCCGGGATGAACTGGAGTCGGAACTGTCCGAACTGCCCCAGCGGCCCGAAGTACCGCAGCGATTGCTCCGTGGAGAGTCCTTCCCGGAAACTGCACCGACAGGGTGGATGCCCCCGGGCGGACCAGCTCGATGGCGGCGGGCCTCAGCGCGTCAGTCCGGGCCCGTGCGAATCCTTCTGTTTGGCCTGCGGGCGCTGCGTCGCACCCTGCGCATGGCGCTGCGACTGCGCAAAGTTCCCGCGTCGGTGGAGGCACCCCAGACTCCGCGCACCCTGGAAGATGCAGACCTGGAGAGCAGCCTTCAGAAGGTCCTTGAGCGATTGTTTGACGGACGATTCCAGGACGTCCGCCACAGCCGCGACCTGCTTCGGGGCGTCCGCCAGCTCTTGGAGGCCGACACAGATCGACCGTTGGAGAAGGATCTGGCCCTCAAAGACGATCAGATCCAGATGCTGGAGCAGAAGATTCGGCGTCTGGCAGCTCTGCTGAAGGAGAACGAACGTCAGCGCGAGCTCATGCGCACGACGGGCGGGGTTAAGTTGCAATTCGTCTCCGGAGTGGGAGCGGTGGACCCCGGAGTTAAATCCGGGGATCCGAAGCGAAAGGTCAAACTCGACCTCATGCGCGAGATCCGGGCCATAAACCGCGAGATTCGGGGCGAGGTGAAGGCGTTGGCTCGATCCTCAGCACCGCCAACGCCAGCTCGCAACGAAGTTCGAGTCTTAGAACCTCAACCCTCTCCATCCGAATCGCGACTCAGTCCGATCGCCGTAGAGCCTTCCTTGGCCGAATCGGTCGAGGAACCCCCAGCGGTGCCAAGCAGCGCAGCGCCACCGTTGAACCACCCTTCCAACCTGTCGTAGCCGCTGGGTTTAGCGCTAGGGGCTAACCATAAACTGGTTGAAGCGAAGGAATAAAAGTGCTAGCAAGCCTCAATCGGGTTCTGAGGCTGCCTCCAGTGAATGCCCTGTCACGCCGCTGACGACCAGATTGTGGCCCGATTTTGGGGTTACAATCGGAAAGTCCGGACCCGCTCTTCTATGCATCCTGTGACCAACTCGGCCACCAGCGGTTTGCTCAAACCGCTGATTGCGTGTTTGTGTCTGACAGGATTAAACAACGGGCTGATGGGATCCAATACCGGGGATCTCACCCCAAGTGCATCTGTTCCCAGAAGGGTCACGGTTCAGGAGGGGGAAACCGCCTACCGCATCGCGCGTCGCTACAAACCAGATTCAGTCACCATGGATCAAATGCTTCTGGCTCTCCTAAGAGAGAATCCAGGGGTTTTCCAGGCCGGGAATCTTCATCGAATCCGAGCCGGGTCGGTCTTGGTGATCCCGTCCCATCCCGCCGTTCAGAAAACATCACCTAGCGAAGCTTCCCAGGTTGTCCAAGGTCAAACTCGCCGCATCGTCTCCGACGCCCCGCGGACGCCCCCCAAAGCTGTTATCGCTGTCTCAGTACAACCCACCGTGCCTTTGCCGGTGTCAGTGCCCGCGGCAATCAGTTCACAGAATCTTGCGAAGACAGTGAGTCCTGGAGCAGCACTAACTCTGCCCCCGGTTCTCTCAAAGCCTGCGCAGAATATAACAGGGACCGCCTCCAAAGAGGGGCAGGGGCGTTCTCCTATTAAAGTTTGGATAGGGCTTTTGCTCATGGGGGCAGTGACGCTGTTGTCTCTGAACCGCAGCCGGATCCAGGACCGATTTCGAGCTTGGCGTCGTCGTTCAGCAATCGCCACCCCGCCTCCCGTATCCTCCGATCGCCGGACCCAAACTGTCTTAGAAATAATGGTCGGTATACGGGATTTCAATCGCCGGATGCGTTTTGAAATAGACGCTTGGATCAATTCTCAAAAACCCATTTCTACAGCAGTCCGTCCGTCTGTCACACATTGGAAACCCTCGATCTCAGCTATTCAAACATCGGGATTCCAAAAGATTGCTCAGAGCGATTTTGTTGTTTTTCAAAAGCATAATTCAATATCGCGTTTTGCAGAAACCGATATTGAAGCCCGTTTCTTAGGTCACGGCTTTCATCTAGACTTTGAATTTATCAAATACAAGTCCACGACGTCTGTATTAGATGAACCGCCGTTAGAATCTCAGGCGGTAGGGGGCTCCGAAAGTCCCTCTCATATCCATTGTTCTTCGTCTCCACAATCGACCTTTCAGCGCACTAAATCCATGAAATCATCCGGGTTTTCATTTTCACCTTCCGAGTATTTGGCCAATCAGCAAATTCAGATGATGAGCTTGGAGGAGGAGGGGGTTTACATTCGTTTGCTATCCTATTGCTGGCAGAATGGTTCGGTGCCCAAGGATCCGGAGCAGGCAGCGCGTTTGGTTGGCAAGGGTGCTTCAACCACCGTCGTAGCATCCGTGTTGAGATTGTTTCAGGCGACGCAAAACCCTCAGGAACTCAACCATTTGGACCTTCAGCAGCAAAAGGAGCGTCTGACGCAGTGGAAAGAAAAGTCTGCTGCGGGCGGGCGAAAGTCGGCGGCCAGCCGTAAGGGTGGGTTAACCACCCTTGAAACGGTGGTTAATAAAAAGCCTGAAATAACGCAGCTGAATACTCAAACGGTTCCAGTGACGCCCCCGTTACCCCGGAAACTGGCGCCGCCGCTGCCTCGCACACTGGCCTCAGAACCTCCAGAAATCGATTCTAAGGCCTCCCAAGAAGCGTTTGAGCGCCAAGCTATCGCCGTGGGGCTATTGGCGACGGACGGGGCCTTTCTGCATCGGCAATGGCGGTCCAAAGATTCGGAGCTTCGAGCGGGTTTGACCTCAGGTTGGCGTCAACTGATGTCGATTTGGAAGGAGCAAGGGCGATTCCCAAGCCAATTGAGCAATCCGGGGGGCGGTCGTGTGTCTGAGAAAGCTCGTCCTGCGCCCGCAGTAGTGATTCCGCCTCAATCTTCCCGTGATTTCCCAAAAATCACAGCGTCTGAGACACCGTATTCGTTCCGATTTGATGGATTTCAAACTTCGAATGGCTCGTAGCGGAACGAATCGTTCGGGCTCAGGCCTAGAGACTTAGCCCTGAAGATTTAGCCCTGAGAAAATAGCCCTAAAGACTTAGTTCTGGAGACCTATTTTTGGAAACTTAGCTCTGAAGTGATTGTTTTTTACTGATACAATAACTCAATAAACGCGCCCCCTCCTGACCGGAGTTTGATGCAATTTCTCGGCGACCGTGGGGGTGCCGTCGATGAACAGGTTGAAGCGATGTCCATTTTTCGTGGTTGAGCCTTCACTGAACGCGTTCAAGGCCTGAATTCCCGTAAAATCTGAGGTTCGTCGGTGAAGAACCTGGATTCAAAAGACTTCACAGCCTCTGAAATTGTAACCGGTTGAAATGCTCTTTGGAAACGCGAAAGCGGATCAGAAGTTCGACTTCAGGAAGGTAGCTGAGTGTTTTAAATTTCTAAACTGATAATCTGGTGTGTGAATGAGTCTCTGGTTCATGTTTTTAGATTTAATTTCACGGCTATTTTGTTATTAAGGTTAGGTTCAGAAGAGTGGTTTAAATGATTCAATGTTGATTTAAACGCTGCGTTATGTTTTAAATTAATTTTAACACAAAAAGATTTAATATTTAACACGTTGAGATTTTAAACGTTTAAC
>Ga0114969_10004271_pt1 | contig 11330 bp, 21 predicted proteins | sample M_130807_MF_Meta_FD_87316 | JGI IMG/M metagenome (GOLD analysis project Ga0114969, IMG submission 87316) | Freshwater microbial communities from Lake Montjoie, Canada to study carbon cycling - M_130807_MF_MetaG | ecosystem: Environmental > Aquatic > Freshwater > Lake | place: Lake Montjoie...
CATCTCTAAAGGCACTCTCACTTGAATCCAGCGAGAGCGTCACCACCGGCAAGGTGGCTATCGTGACGGGCACCTGCGGCACATCGGCAGTGTCCATTGCCGTTGCCCCATCTACATACGTTGATTCCGCTGGCTCAGCCGTGACGTTTGCCACGGTCACCCGCGTGGTGCTGCAAGGCACTGCTGCCCTCAAGTTCACATCTTCCAGCGTTACGGCCTATTCGGGCACCACGCAGTGCGCAGCGTTTGCATTGAGCGGCCACACCACAGCGGCGGTGAACGTCGCAGCTGTCAGTGGCACGGCCACCTACACGATTCTCTTGGTGGGAACATGATTGACGCTGGCAAGCTGACAGAGATCGTGGTGGTGCAATCCGCAGTGGAGAGACGCAATCACCTTGGTGAAACCACGCTGTCTTGGAACACCTACGCCACACGCTGGGCCAGCGTCGAAGGCGTGAGCGTGCGTGAATCGCTTGACGGCCAGCAGCAGACCAGCGTCACCCATAAAGTGCAGATGCGCTACTTGGACGGGCTTACCGCGCAAATGCGTCTTTCGTGGCGTGGCCGCACGCTAGAGATCATCAGCGTGCTAGAGCATGACCGACGCAGCGAGCATCAGTTGATATGCCAGGAGGCCGTCTAATGGCAAGCTGGGTTATGGCACAAATAACGGGGTTGGAAGACATCACAGCACAGTTTGAGAAACTGGCAGACCCAAAGGTGGCTTCGCTGCACATGGGTGCCGCGTTACGCAAGGCCGCAAAGCCAGCACTGGACGCACTCAAGGCGATTACGCCAAAAGGCCCGACAGGCAATCTTCGCAAAAGCAGCCAGATCACAGTGCGCAACTACTGGAATCAAGGCAAGGCGGCGGCGTTTGTGGAACACAAGAGCAGCCAGCGACTTGGCAAAAAGGGCATGCACTCCAGCATCCTTGAGTTTGGCACCAAGCCACGATTTACAAAAGAACGAATTGCGTCTTCATACAACAAGCGAGGCTCTTTTAAGATTATTCAAAAGAAGGTGGCAAAGTCTGGCAAAAACAAAGGCAAGGTGCGTTTTACTACCAGCCCGAAGTATCCAAAGGCCTTTTTCAAATCTGCACCCCTAGATAAAAAAGTTGCCCTTGGCACTGGGCCGTCCCTGCACCTTGTTTCACGGGCGTACTCTAGAGCGTTGCCACAAATAAAGTCCGTGATGGAAAAGGAACTAACCATCGCACTGGGCAAGGCCATCGCTCAAGCTGGATTCACGGAAGGCACATAGGAGACTGTCGTGCTAAAAAGCCCCGAGCAAGTCATCATGCGGCAGCTGGCTGTCTCGCCCGCCACGGCCATAGAGTTGGGCCACCGCGTCTACCCGGTGCTGGCCCCGGCCTCTGCGTCATTGCCATTCGCCACGGTCACCCGCAGCGGAATTGTCCGCATGCAGACCCTCTCCAGCCCCATGGGCGTACCTACGCTGACCGTCAGCATTGCCGTGTTTGCCAGCACCTACGAGCAAGCCAGGCGGGTTGCTGATGCCGTGCGTGGCGTTCTGGATGGGTGGCATGGAGACGCTTATTCTGTAAGTGTCTTGCAAGTGTCGCTAGAAACCGAAAGCGACGATTTCGTCACGCTCGAAGGCGGCGATCTACCACCCGTTTATCAGATTACTTTGACGCTCGACATACTTTGGCAGGAGATTTGAAATGGCCACAACCCCACATGCAGGCGCAGGCACGACATTTGTTTTTGCAGGCACTACGTTCACCGTTACGAACATCACCTACAGCGTCAGCGACGTAACAGGGGCAACCGAAGAACTGGACGTTTCGCACCTTGGCCAGACGACCGGCGCAACTGTGCTGACAATGAAAAAGCCGCTGGTGGGATCGACCGCTGGCGACACGGGCAAAGAAGTCACGATGGACTACCACGGCTCAGTGCCTGTTGTGGGCGGCAGCAGCGGCACGCTGACGATTACAGGTGGCATCGCCTACACAGGCGTGGCAACTTGCTCATCCTCAAGCGTCACTGCCACGGTCAACGAAGTCATGAAGGGCACCGCGACATTTAAAGTGGCGTGAGGTCATTACATGGCCACACCATCCACAGGCATCGTGGTGACCTTTAACAACGTTGCTGCGCTCGAAGTCACAGAGTTGCAGTGGACGTTTGGCGGCTCCATGCCGCAAGGCCGCAACACGACGTGGGTGCCTAACTTTGGCACCGCCACTATCGGCACCATCGGCAGCAACGTCAGCAGCGCACTGCGCGGCGTAAGAGGGCCACTGGTGGTGACGGGTGGAGGTTGCACGCTTAGTACAATGGCTGTGTGTACTGGCGTTTCCATTGCAGCAGAACTCAACGGCATCACGAAATACACAGTGAGCTTTGAGTTTGTAGAGTCACAGGAGTACCCATTCTAATGGATCTGATTGCATCACAAATCATTGAGGCCAGCGACTTGGCCGCACTCAAGGTGACGGTTAATGAGTGGGGCGGCGATGTCTACATACGGTTGATGAATGTAGGTGAGCGCGACGCGCACGAGCTGGAGTGGTTGAACCACAAAGAAAAAGGCGTAGAGAACTTCCGCAGCAAGTTCCTTGCGCGATGTTTGTGCGATGCCAAGGGCGTGCGACTGTTCAGCGATGCCGAAGTGCCGCTGCTGTCAAAGAAAAGTTGCGTGGTGATGCACCGACTGTGGACGCAGGCCATGGCTCACAACGCTTTGAGCGAAGAGGATGTGCAGGAAATCGCGGGGGAATGAATGCCCGTCCGACGCTCCAATTCAAAATGCGTTTGGCGGGCCACCTGAAAAAGACGTTGGCTGAAATAGACCGGATGGATAGCAGGGAGTTTTCGCAATGGATTGCGTGGTCACGATACTTCCAGCCGCTGGACGATCCGTGGAGTCAGACCGGATTGTTGGCCACGGCGGCACTGGCTCCGCACTGCGGACGTTCTCGCGTGCCATCACCAGCAGACTTTGTCCCGATAGAGCGTGGGCCGATGCACCGCACTCAAATCAATGACGTGCTCAAGCAGATGCAGCAGGATTTAAATGGCCAAAAGTAAAGCAGTCGCAATAGCGATCACAGCCAACTCTACGAGTATTCGTAGCGAGGTTGCGCGCGTCAACAAGACGCTAAAAACGATGGGAGCTGCGGCGCAGAAAGCTGCCAAGGATCTAGCCGTCCTTAAGACCATTGAGATTGCAAAGATAGGCTTTGCTGGCATTAGTGCTGGAGCTGGGATCATTACCGGCCTTGGAAGCAGTGCGCTGGAGATGGCCTCGCGTGTTTCCAGTTCAGTCGATTCGCTCAACGATTTGGCCAACCGCACAGGCATGGCACTTAAGCCACTGCAAGGGCTGGGGCTTGCTGCGAAACTGGCTGGCGTGGATGCCGAGGGCTTTGCAGTGGCGGTAACAAAGATGTCGGTCAACATCGGCAAGGCCGAGGCTGGCGATGCGTTTGCAAAATCTCTTGCTGAAATTGGCGTCAACCTTGCAGATTTGCAGGGCATGAATCCAGAGGCGCAATTCTCTGCCATATCAAAAGCCATTGGCGAGATACCAACAACTGCTGGCCGAGCAGCTGCAAGCGTTGCTGTGTTTGGGAAGGCGGGGGCCGCACTCGCTCCGCTGTTTAAAGACGGTGCCGCAAGCCTCGCGGATCTAACAGCCAGGGCCGAGCGACTGGGCATCATCTTAAAGGGCGATCAGGTTGCAAACATCGCAGCGATGAACGACGGCTTTGATCTTGTCAGTGCGACAGTAGATGGCATCATCGGCCAAATACTGGGCGACCTTTCGCCAGTGGTGACCAAGATGCTCGACGACATGCTAAAGTTTGTCGAGGCCTTTCAAGGGGCCGGCGGGGCCACAGGTGGCACGGCAATTGCGCAAGCGATCACCGATGGCATCTTGATTGGGGTCAAGTATTTTCTAGAAGGCGTCAAAGCCCTAGAGAAAGTGTTCTTGGACTTTCTTGTTAATCTTGGCAGGTTTGGTTTAACAACGCTGTCGCCACAGCAAACGGAACTGGTCAACGCTAGAGCCGAAGCTCAAACGCCCGGCGTAAAACAAGCCAAGGCTAGAGGCGTAGATGATCTTGGCAAAGCAGCCGCGTCAGACAAACGTGTGGCTGCCGCCGAAGCCGCAATGGGCACAACTGGCGTGCAAGTTGCCATCAACTTTATCGAAGAGTTCACTAAGGGAATTGAGGCAGCACGGTTAGTGCCTCCATCTGGTGCTGGCCCCGGTGCACCGTTCCCGCTTAACTTTGCGGACAGCCCCCAAGGCAAGGCTGCTGCGAAGGCCGCTGCTGAGAGTGCCAAGACTGCTGCCAAGGCATCGGAGGACGCAGCCAGCAGGGTGGCGGGGCTGCAACCCACTGGCGAGAAAGCACGCATTACGTTCCTCAAGGACATCGCAGCTGTCAACGTGACGATTGCCGATGCAGAGGCGAGCGCAGCCTCGGCACGCAAGGCTGGAGACGCTGATGCCATCAAGGCCGCAGAGGAGCGGCTTGCACTGGTCTACAAGCAAGCTGGCGTTGCGGTAGAAATCGCCAACCAGAACCGCAAAGACAAAGAGATAGCGGCGACCAAGACACGCGACGACCTGACCAAGCAGGCAGACGAAATTAAAGCCGGGTTAAATTTTGATTTAAGCAAGCCCCTTTACAGAGCTATGAACGCCAACGACGTGCGCACTTCTGCCGGTGCAGCTCAGGTGGCAGCGTTTGCCCGAAATGGTGAACAAAGCGACCCTGCTTTGGACGAAGCACGGGCTGCGACCAAGAAGCTGGAAGAGATTAAACAGAAACTAGACGCATTGGGCCGCGAACCTGTGGACATGCTATGACCGCTTTTCTACAACGCGAAATCTTGCCGCGAACCGTGACGCACAAGTTTGGTGAATCCCCAACTGCTGAGCGTCGCTTCGTCGTCAGCACTGATGGCGAGACTGCGCAGCAAGAAGTTCTCAGCAGCGTTGGCATCTTTCACCTATCGCCACATCCTGAGTGGCCTTTCTTGGTAATGCTATCCGTGACAGCAACGGAAACAGATCCTTACCATTCAGAGATTACCTATTCCTATGGGATGACAACGCAGGAAAACGAAGACCCTAATCCTCTCGCACGGCCCGACATTTGGAATTTCTCTGCGGGTGGCTCAAGCGTGCCGGCAATCGAATACTTCGACGGTGCTGGCAACGCAACTCTAAAGCCATTAGAAAACGCCGCTGGCGATAACTTTGATGGAGTGACCAAAACAGAGGCAGAGCTGACGGCCACCATTTCTGGCAACCGAGCAAACTTTGATATTGGGCTGGCGACACTGGTCACAAACTCGATCAACGATGCAGCCTATCTTGGAGGTGCACAGTACACATGGCTGTGCACCGGCATCAGCGGCGTGCAGGCCACTGAAATGGTGAACGATGCCGAGCTTCGCTACTGGCAGGTGGGAGTCACGCTGATCTACCGGCAGAGCACGCATTTGCTCAAGTTGGCAGACTGTGGCTTTAATTTTCTTGAGGGTGGAATAACGAAACGCTGCTTTGTCGTTGACTCTGACGGCACCAAAGTGGCGTGTGCCAACCCAGTACCACTTGAAGCAAACGGTGCCATGCGGGTGGGACTAGTCAGCAGAATAATCGAGCGACGATTGCACCCAGAAATTAATTTTCAACAGTACTTCGGCGTACCGCCTTTTTAGGAGCTTCCAATGGCAGACATCAACTACGCGATTAGCGGTCAGATCACCAAGGGCGCACTGACGCAGGCCTTCGGCGGCAGCGGCATCACTGCCACCATCGCCACGGCGGGCTTGCTTAGCGTGACGCTCAACCTTGGCACCAGCGTCACGCAAATCAGCACGACCAGCCTTGGTGCACTGGGCCTGTGCTTTGCGCGATCGCTTACCACTGTGGCCACGCATGTGGTGTCTATTGGCCGCTACGACGGCACCACGCTGCATAGCTCCGTGCAGCTGCGTGGCGGCGAGGCCGCTGTGCTACGCCTGGCACCCGGCAACTACGCTGCCAACGCAGCAGTGGCCAGCAGTCGTTGTGTGATCACCATCACCGAGGGCTGAGCCGTGCCCCAGAAGCCCGATGGCAAACCGGCGAAGAGCGTGGCGGTGACGTTCACCCGTCCCGCAGCGGAACGCATTGCGCACGTTGTGCGTACTGTCGAGCGCAGCGGCCGTGACACCAAGGGGCCAACGTGGAATCCGCGCATGGAAGGCGGCGGCGGTGTGGTGTTCCACATTGGTACGTTCACCGGGGCGTGGGCAATCAATAGCCCAAAGACCGTGACGTTCAAATACCAAACGGCAACGCCAAATACCGCAAGCGTGACCAACCTGTTCTTTCCTTACCCAGAGAACGGGACAAAGGATTGCGCAATAGCAAAGGACGGCACCGCGTGGTTTTTAGTAGATGTGCCGCTTGTGGTTGCCACGCTTCAAACGGCCACGATCACTTACATGACTGGCGGCAGCGCGACTCTTGACACTGCGACTTGCGGCATTGTGTTTACACCGGCTACCGCAACTGCCGTCGTTCTGAGCGTTACGACAAACAATACCTACCTTACCTTTAAGAGTTAGTGCCGCTATGGTTTGCCCGTGCTGCGCCCCGAAACCGTACTGCTGCTTGTGGACGCTCGCGCACATACCGAAGTATATCTGTATTCCAAAGGAGGATCAGAACGCCCCGTGTAGCGCGATCAATGAGTGTTACCAAGAGGAGGGGATGCCGCAGATGTGCTATGACACAGCCGACTGCGAGGACTGCGACCAGTACAGCCGCGAGGTATTCGGCGCGTGTACGGAAAGTACCATCGACCCAGCCACGGGCGAATCAGTGAAGACGTGCCAGTACGTCAGCGCATTTGATTGCGACGCATTGGATAGCGCGAATTACAGCGGTAGCGAAATTAAGTTTCAGACGGGGGTGCAGTGCGATGGAGGAGGCAACCCGCTACCATGATTCGTTGCTCTCGGCAGGATCTAGAGGCACGCTGCCACCAACGCGGCTACACACTTGAAGAAGTGCGTGCGTGCATTGTCAGCGAGAACCTCGACCAGATTACGGTAGACGTTGACCATTCTGCTTATCCGCGCGAGCCAAAGCCGGGTTTTGTCAGACCTAGAACAATGCTTCGTGCGCCGGCACCGACGCACGGGCCGGGCGTAGAGTTAAAAAAACTTCTTTCACTTGTTGGCATTGTTGCCGCGCCAAACTGTTCCTGCAACGCACGCGCTCGCATGATGGATGAGTATGAGGCACGCCAGCCGGGGTGGTGTTTGGGGCACATCGAAGAGATTGTTGGTTGGCTGCGCGAGGAAGCAACAAAGCGCGGCGTGCCATTCATTGCAACACTCGCGGGACTGATGGTACGCAGAGCAATCCACAACGCACGCAAGGAGGCGAGCACACATGCCACGAAAGAAAACGCCAAAGGCGGCACAGTTTGATATTGATCGTGTTGACGACGACGAAGAGCTACCGACAGGCGGCGGGATTCCTGATGACGACGGCATGATTTTTCTCAAAACCCCGAACAGCAAGGAAGCTCAACGTGGCGCAAAGAAAAAAACCGCTCAAGTCTTACCGAACAAGCACCGATCCGTGGAGCGTTGAGACGCTGGCCGGCGGCGTCACGCGCATCACTTTTAAACTCCATCTCTGGGTGTTCGTCAGCAGCGACTGGCACTGGGACTCGACGCACTGCGACCGTGAGCGGCTTGCGCATGACCTTGGACTGGCGAAGAAGCACCACGCGGCGGTGCTGTCTCTTGGCGACGGCTTTGACGCCATGGGCGGCAAGTTTGATCCGAGGAGCACAAAGCATTCCATACGCCCCGAGCTACAGACTGACGATTATTTCGATTCCTGCGTGACGCAATGCGCTAAGTGGTTGACCCCGTTTAAAGAAAGCCTCGCCCTGATTACTCCCGGCAACCATGAGAGTGCGGTGCGCAAGAGACAAGAGACGTGCCTGACCACGCGACTGGTGGAGCGGCTAAAGATGGCTGGCTCGCCAGTGCGGCAAGGCGGCTACTCAGGATGGGTGTTGTTCCGATCAGTCAACACCACACGCACCACTACGCATTCAATGTACTACCACCATGGATTTGGTGGTGGCTCACCCGTCACCGCAGGCGTTGGCAACTACCATCATTATATGGCTCAGGTTGACGCTGACGTTATTGTGGCAGGGCACATTCACCAGCGGACGTTTGTAGAGGCATCGAGGCAGAGAATCAGCGGGCACGGCATTGTGCGAATCAAGCCTCTGCACCTAGTGCGAAGTGCTTCGTACAAGCAAGAGTGCCTGACCGATGGCTGGGCCGTGGAAAAGGGAATGGGGCCGAGGCCGTTGGGCGGTTGGTGGATGCTCTTAGAGCAAGACAGTCATGCACATGAGTGCCAAATACGAGCGAGCTTCCACGATGCCCCCTTCGATCTTAAATCACGATGACCGCCGTGCACCTGGCTCACTCGAGTGGCTGGAGGTGCTCGAAGAGTTGCGGGCCTTGCATCTAAAGAAGACCAACGACTACGGCAGCAAAACATCGGCCTTTGCCAACGTCGAGGCCTCTGCCCTGTGCGGCGTCGAGCCGTGGCGACGGGCACTGTGTGACGCATCGGACTGCATCGTGCGCATGCAGCAGTTTGCCGTGGGGTCAAAGGATGTGGACACCGACAACGCTTTAATTGACCTCGCCAACTGGGCAATCATCTGCCTTGTGCAGCTGCGGCGGGAGCAGGGCAAGGCATGATCGACCACCCGCCACTTACCGACGACCAGCTAGACGGCATGCGGCACCGTGCGCAGCAGTTTGCCGTGGCGTGGACGGGCACCAGTGGCAGTCTCGCGGCTGATGTCATGCGGCTACTGGCTGAGCGGCAACGGCTGATTGTCACGCTGGCCATGGTGCGTGAGCGGCACAGCGTTGAACGCTACCAGCAGCAGCGGGGCAGGGATTAGCCCAAATCCAGTTTGGGCAAGAACCCCAACGCATCCTCGCCGGCACCGCCAATCGTCTCATCTATGTAGTGCTCAGCAGTGATTTTGGGGTTGCTGTGGTCAAGGAACCGGGTGGCGTCACCTCCATTTGCCTTGCAGTAGGACGCCCCTGCCTTACGCAACCCGTGGAAGCCTCGCGGCACCACCTGTGCGGCGCGTGCCAGGCATTTTAAGGAGGGAAAGATTGAGATGGGGTGCCGATCCCAGTGCCACACAAGGTCATCGGGCTGGCCACGGTGCAGACGCAGCTGGTCAGCCAGATCCTGAGTGATGCTGCGGGCGATGTCTCGCGTGTGGCCCTTGCGCGTGCTGGCGACAAAGACAATCCTGCGGGCGTCGAGATCCACATCGCGCCACCGCAGTTGGAGCATCGCCCCCAGTCGCTCAGCGGTGCACCAGCCGGTGTAGATGATTGTTGACCACCACCAAGACGCTGGCTTGCCGCCTGTGGTGCCTCGACGCTTGCGGGCAGCAAGGATGAGCCGTGCAACGTCAGTGGCTGTGTAGGCTCTGGGGAGACGCTTAGCGGCCTTTGTGCGGGGCAAGCTGGGAAACTCTGCCACCAACCGCTTCTTGGCCGCAAAGCTCCAGATGGCGACTAACTGAACTTTGTCCTTCAGTACCGAACCGGGTGAGGCCAACCGGCCACGGTGCGGAGTGACTGCACGCCACCTGAGAAACTTGCACACCACAAGGTCATCGAGATCCGTCAGCACCGGCGCATGCCCGAGAAACTCCCCAAACCTATCCAGCGTCATTTCGTAGAGACGAATGGTCTTGTCACTGAGATCATGGAGCGGTGCGTAGCGGTCGATAAGTAATTCTGAGATGAGCATTGTTCCTCCAAGGTAGGTTGGAAAATGCGTCCATGCGTAAAAAATCTCCTCTAGTGTAAATGCGTACACTAGTCCCGTGCCCTCCGCTAATGTTTCCGGCACTCACCCCTATTGTAGGGGTGAGCCGGGCGGATTGGTAATCGGCTTGCCGCCGGTATAGTGGGAGGCATGGACATGTCCTTAAAAACGACCAGAACGCTTTGCTCAACCCGAGAGGCAGCAAAGATTTACGGCTGCACTATGGGCCGAATCAGACAAATGGCCCGCGCTGGACACATTTGGTCACAGCACCTAACCGAGCGTGCACTTGTCCTTGACCTTGAAGAGATCAAGACCAAGGCCAAAAAGCCAGCCGCCACAGGCCGACCACGCAAGCACGCCCCGGCTGCTTGATTTGCACTGAAGAAGATTGCCACCAGTGCCGATAGCACTTCTACCCATAAGGGTAGGAGTCAAAATGAAGAACATCAACTGGTCTTGCCTCATTCAGTCTCTTGTTTTGGTGCGCCTTGGGCAGGAGCTAGGCACCGATTCACCAGCGGCACGCCTTGTTTACGTTGCCATCCAATTATTTTTAGGAGCCGTGCAGAATTGCCCTTGACAGAGTTTTACCCATGAAGATAGCCTTCCTGCGTTCTACCCATGAAGGCGAAACAAGGAGGACTGAGCATGGATGCAGAGTACCGAGGTGCGGTTGCGGGGATGAACGACACCTACGGCAAGTCATTGCCCGCAGTGGGTGACTGGGTCAACGGAGTGACCGCAGGCAAGGCATGGGCGGGCTACGTCCTGAGTGCCGAGCCGGGCCGCATTGCCATCGAGTGCGGCGGTGCATGGATCGTGGTGCCGGAGAGCCATCTGGCTCAGCTGTAGTGGCACGTTGCCACTGCATTCTTTTTTCTAGGGAGAGATGAAATGAGTGAGAACAGAGGATTGAGCCTTGGGACGATGGCCGACGCACTGGCGTTTTCGACCATGGTGAGCAAGACCGAGTTTGCCCCGAAGGACTTCCGAGGGAAGCCAGAGGCGTGCTTGCTGGCGATACAGCATGGCAGTGAGATCGGCCTATCACCGATGCAGAGCCTTCAGAGCATCGCCGTGGTCAACGGCAGGCCGACCATCTACGGCGACGCGGCCCTCGCGGTGTGCCTGGCGGCGTTGGTCTGCGAATGGGTAACGGAATCCGTGGACGGCGAGGGTGACCGCATGGTTGCGATGTGCAGTGCCCAGCGGCGGGGCTACCCAGCACCGATAACCAGCACCTTCTCTGTGGCCGATGCCAAAGCGGCAGGGTTGTGGGGCAAACAGGGGCCGTGGAGCCAGTATCCCAAGCGGATGCTGGCGATGCGGGCCAGAGGCTTCGCCCTACGCAACGCCTTTGCGGACGTTTTGCGTGGGCTGGTGACTGCCGAGGAAGCGCAGGACTACCAAGTTACTGGCATCGAGGTTGTGCCAGCACG
>Ga0114969_10004272_pt1 | contig 11328 bp, 10 predicted proteins | sample M_130807_MF_Meta_FD_87316 | JGI IMG/M metagenome (GOLD analysis project Ga0114969, IMG submission 87316) | Freshwater microbial communities from Lake Montjoie, Canada to study carbon cycling - M_130807_MF_MetaG | ecosystem: Environmental > Aquatic > Freshwater > Lake | place: Lake Montjoie...
AGCGCGTGATAGGCGGTGCGAGCCCGCCGCGCGGCGAAATAGGCGCTGAGCTTTGCCGGCCCCCGAACGATCAAGCGGATGAACGTGTAAAGCCCCGTAAACACGAGCAGCAGCAACACGGCCGCAACGACCGCGCGCATGCGGACTTCGTATCCCGCGATCTCCAGCAGAACCATTCCGTCATGATTGACGAGCCAAATGGCGGCAGCTGCGGCAAGCCCGGCAACAATCAGGATTGAGATGAGACGTCTCACGGCGCAGCCTTTACCGCAGCCAGCGCCTGGATAATGCGGGCGTTCACATCCATCGCGGCGCTATCGACGGTGAGGCGCGCATCCGCGTCCCGAAGCCACGATCCGAGCGGCGCGGCCGCAGGACCGCTGACACTTCGCGCTTCCTTGATGGCGCCGGAAAGGTCGCCGCGATCCAGATCTGCCTGCGCCCGCGCCAGCCGGTCCTCGTTGCTATCACCGCGCGCGTCGCCGACGCGCCGCACCGAAATCAGTTCGCGCAGGCGCGCCCACAGACGCCCGGCAAAATTCCCATTCGCGTCCACGGCCGCATCGGCGGTGAGGGACGCCCGGGCGGCCTCCGGAAAGGCCGCAAGCAGCGCCGCATGCGTCGGCACCACGACATCAGCAAACGGCTGCAACGCGGCAACGGCAGGATCGTCGGGCGCTACGGCGCGTAAGGCTTCCCATTCCGATTTGAAGCTGGGCGAATCTTGTGCAGCATGAACCAGTCCGGCGCGCGCGAGGGTCGCGGCGGCCACTTTCAGCATTTCGCCGGGGCTGCCGCTTTCGACCCGCGCAATCCGCGTCTGTAGGGCCGCGATCGCATCGCGGTCCGGCGCTTGGGACAGCATCCGCTCTGCCTCGGCGAGCCGCATTTCGACAGCAGCCAGTTGCGCCGCAAGGTCGGTGGCCGGTGCGGCTTTCTCCAGCGTCCCAAGCCGCGCATCGAGCCCCTGCACATCGGTTTTCAGCGCTGCCAGTTCGCGCGCCAAGCCCGCAATTTGCGGTTCCAGAACGAGCCGCTGCGTAACCTGCTGGAAGGCAAGAAAGCCCGCGCCCGCCAGCAGCACAAGAACCGCCACGGCGAAGAAAACCGGCAACAAGCGTCGCCGGCGCGGTAGAACCACGCCTGTGAAATGAGATGGGTTTTCCGTCTCGCTCAATCGGGTCTCCGCGATGGGCGCAAAGCGCAATACTACCGGACGGGCTCAGGTCCCGGAAATAAGATCCAGTATTGCGCCCTGATTGGGCGTGCCCGCAACCGCAACACGCGAAAACATCAGGGGCGTCAGCGCCTCGGCGGTCGCCGCGCTGATGCAGAAAGCCACCAGCCCTACGCATTCCTCGCCCAGCTTCGCCTGTTGCACCAGTGTCGCGAAGGTCTTTGCGCTGCGAGGGGAAAAGAGCAGAACCCCGTCCAAGGCGCTGTTCTTAAGCGCCTCCAGTGCGGCTTCAGGCAACTGCGTGACGGGCAGCGCCTCGTACAGCACGACCGTTTCGACAGCGAACCCGCGCGCGGTGAGCGCCTGCTTGACGCGCCCAGCCGTCTCCGCGCCGGCCGCATGAAGCAGCGTTCCGTTCTTCGGATCGGCTTGCCCGGCCACTGTCTCGACAAGCTGCGCGGAATCTCCAGAAGCGTTGATGACCGGGACAAAACCCGCCATGCGCGCCGCTTCCGCCGTCTGCGGGCCAACGGCATAAACCGTCAAATCCCGGCGCTCCGTCCGCTGCGCCAGCGCACGAATTCCGTTGGCGCTGGTGGCAAGAACTGCTTGTACGCCCTGGCAGGTAAGCTGCCCGCCCGGAATGAAATGCACCTCCATGACGGGTGCGATGATGGCTTCGTGGCCCCGGGCGCGCAAAAGGCCCGCGAACGCTTCCGCGTCATCGCGAGGCCGGGTCACCAGAAGGCGCATGGTCGTGGTCTCGGCTCAGAACCGGGGAAGCTTGCTTCCCGCGTTCCGCATAATTTCGTGGGCAGCGTCCTGCCCGGCGGTATAGGCACGCGCACGCGCATGCTCTCCGGCGGATTCATCGATTTTGATATCGCGCGAAGCCTGCCAGGAGTTCCGGCCGTCTACCGTCAGCACTTCGCCGCTGAAGCGCAGATGGCCTTGTTCGACCTCGGCCAAACCGGCAATCGGCGTGCGGCACGATCCATCGAGCGCCGCCAGGAAGCCGCGTTCGCAGGCGACCGCAAGATGGGTCGGCGAATCGTCGATAGCGGCCACCAGCTGCGCCGTGATTCGGTCCTCGTTGCGCGTTTCGATGCCGACCGCGCCTTGGCACAGCGCGGGCAGCCAATTGTCGAATTCCAGCAATTCGCCATCGGGCAGGTTGAGCTTCAGCCGCGACAGACCGGCGCGCGCGAGCAAGGTCGCATCGGCCTCGCCGCGCGCCAGCTTCAACAGGCGCGTTTCGACATTGCCGCGTAAGCCGACGATTTTCAGATCGGGGCGCAGCCGCAGGGCCTGGGCCTGGCGCCGCACCGAGCTGGTGCCGAGCTTGGCGTTTTCCGGCAGCTTATCGAACGGCTGGCCATCACGGGCGATAAAGACGTCATGCGGGTCTTCGCGCGGAAGCACGGCCGTGATCGAAAGGCCGGGCGGCTGCAGCGAAGGCACATCTTTCATCGAGTGCACCGCGATGTCGGCCTCATCGTTCAGAAGCGCTTCCTCGATCTCCTTGACGAATAGGCCCTTACCGCCCGCCTCGACGAGCGGACGATCTTGAATGCGGTCGCCTGTGGTCTTGAGGATCAGGATGGGACAAATCTCGTCCATCTCGTCAGGGTCCCAGCCATGGGCTTCCGCGAGGGTCACGCGCACCATATGCGCTTGTGCCAACGCCAAAGGCGACCCGCGCGTCGCCAACCGCAACACCGCACTCATATCGATCCTCCCCTGCGGAGCGATAGCGGAGCGGGGGAGGGGGACCGTCGAAGACGGTGGAGGGGGCGACGAATGTTGGACATGAGCTGCCCCTTAGCATAGATCGGCCCCATGCCGGCAAAAGCTTTAACGGTCTTAGGCATCGAAACCAGCTGCGATGAAACCGCCGCTGCGATCGTGCGGGGATTCCCGCCCGGACCGGGCGAGATTTTGTCCAACGTCATGTTCAGCCAGATCGCCGCGCACCAGCCTTATGGCGGGGTTGTGCCAGAAATCGCCGCCCGCGCGCATGTGGAGCTGCTGGATGGCATCATCTCGCAAGCGCTTACTGAGGCGGGACTGACGCTGGGTGATGTGGACGCAGTGGCCGCCACAGCCGGGCCCGGCTTGATTGGCGGAGTCATGGTGGGACTGGTTTCCGGCAAAGCCTTGGCGCTGGCATCGGGCAAGCCGCTGATCGGCGTGAACCATCTGGAAGCGCACGCTCTCTCCGCCCGGCTGGCTCAGGGCGTCGCCTTCCCGTTCCTGTTGTTGCTGATATCCGGCGGGCATTGCCAGCTGATGGCGGCTGAAGGCGTTGGGCGCTATCGCCTGTACGGGGCCACGATCGATGACGCGGTCGGCGAGGCCTTCGACAAGACAGCTAAGCTTCTGGGCCTACCCTATCCCGGAGGGCCCCAGATTGAAGCCGCGGCCCGCTCAGGTAATCCCAAACGCTATCCGCTTCCCCGGCCGATGATCGGGCGGGAGGGTGCGGACTTCTCTTTTTCGGGGCTTAAGACCGCGATCCGTTTGATTGCGAAAGAGGAAACGCTGACCGGACAAGCGGTTGCGGACCTCGCGGCGAGCTTTCAGGCTGCGGTGGTCGATGTCATGGTCGATCGCGTAGCCTCGGCCATGCGGGAATTCCGAACGGAGTTCGGAGGAGTAAATCAGGAGCTTACCTTGGTAGCGGCGGGCGGGGTTGCCGCCAACCGTGCCATTCGTCAAGGCTTAGAAGGGCTTGCAGGCCGCGAGGGTTATCGCTTGTCTGTTCCGCCGCCGGCACTCTGTACCGACAATGGCGCGATGGTCGCGTGGGCGGGTCTGGAAAGGCTCGCCGTCGGATTTACGACGCCTCTTGACGCCGCCCCGCGTGCCCGGTGGCCCTTGCAGGGCCTGGAGGATTCAGTTCACTTACTCAGTGGGTTAGGTACGCCGCCACTGGAGCCAGCGACAGAAAGCCGGACATCGCAATCACCACTGAAGTGATGACCCGGCTGCTGAAAGAGGAAACTTCCTTGCTTTCGGCAGGGTGCGCAGCCCTAAGGCTCAGATTATACATGATATTCTCCGTTGCAGTGCGGCACGTATTGTGCACTGCAACATATATAGGGACGCAGGGTTAAAGAACCAATAATGGCATCGCTAAAAATCGCGACCTGGAACATCAACTCCGTCCGGCTACGGGCGAATCTCGTGCGGCGGTTTCTGAGGGCTCACGAGCCCGACGTGCTCTGCCTGCAGGAGACAAAGGTCCCCAATGAGCTTTTCCCGGCCGGTGCCTTCGAAAGCATGGGCTACGTCCATCAGGCGATCAACGGCCAGAAGGGCTACCACGGCGTGGCGATTCTCTCGCGTGTGCCGTTTCGCAAAACCCATGCGCTGTCCTTTTGCGGCAAGAACGATACCCGCCATGTCGCCGCGCAATTCGAGTCAGGGCTCGAACTGCACAATTTCTATGTTCCAGCGGGCGGCGACATTCCCGATCCCAAGGTGAATCCGAAATTCGCGCACAAGCTCGATTTCCTGCGCGAAATGGAATCACGCTTTTCGGCGGAAGCCCATCGCAGGAGCGATCCTCTGGTGCTCGTGGGCGACCTCAACGTCGCGCCGTTGGAACATGACGTCTGGAGTCACAAGCAGCTTTTGAACGTCGTCAGTCATACGCCGGTGGAAACAGAATTGCTGAAGGCGGCCATCGACTCTTTCGACTGGCAGGACGTGACGCGGCTGTTCGTGCCTCACAATGAAAAGATCTATTCCTGGTGGAGCTATCGCGCCCAGGATTGGGAAGCCTCCGATCGCGGCCGGCGCCTGGACCACATCTGGGTCACCCGCCCGCTACGCGACGCCGTCTCGAACCACGAAATCCTGAAAAAGGCCCGCGACTGGATGCGCCCCTCCGACCACGTGCCGGTCCTGGCGACGATTAGCCTTTAGAGCTTTGCCGGTGTCTTACATTGGGCGCGCGTGCTGACCGCGTTAGAGGCATAATGACTGCGCGCAGCATCGCCCGGACATACCGCGAATGGTTTCAGCAAAATGTTTCGCCTCCGTGGCCGTCGCGTTTGTCTCGATGTCTATTGTTGAGCAGCCGGCACACGGCGCCGGCATCCCCAATTTTTCGGGCCTGTGGGGACGCGACACGCTCCTACTGGAGCCGCCGGAGTCGGGACCGGGTCCCGTTGCGCGGATAACGCGCAACCCCGATGGGACGAGGACTCCCACGGGCGTGTGGATCGGCGATCATACCAATCCCATTCTGAAACCCGCGATTGCGGAGATCGTCAGGAATCGCGCCGTGGGATCTTTGAGCGGCACGGTCGTACCGGATATGCACAATTCCTGCTGGCCCGAACCTCCGCCTTATGTCCTGGGTGTGCATTTCGGTGTGCAGATACTGCAGCAGAGAGACGAAGTCGTCTTGGTCTACCTGCTCCACAATACGGTGCGCCATGTGCGCCTGAACGCGTCCCATCCCAAGAACGTCACGCCGAGCTGGCAAGGCCACTCCGTGGGCCGGTTCGAAGGCGACACGCTTGTGGTCGATACGGTCGGGATCACGGTGGCGCCAATATCGACCGTCGATACGCTTGGCACGCCGCACAGTGAGGCGCTGCATGTCGTTGAGCGCTATCGCATGATCGACGGCGCAGCCGCCGCCGAAGCGCAGCGAAAGAAAGGGACTATCGCCAACCTTAACGCCTACGGCCGTGGCGACATCGATCCGGACACGGCGAAAAAAGGGCTACAGGTCGACGTCACGGTCGAGGATGCGGGCGTGTTCACCACACCCTGGTCCGCGCGCGTCACCTACCGCCCCCTGATCGGTCAATGGCCCGAAGTGGTCTGCGCTGAGAATCCATTTTATCTGGGGACAAGCGAAGCAATTCCCGCTGCCGGCACGCCGGATTTCTGACGGCTGTGCGGCAATGGTCACCAAGAAGAAGCCCCCTGACGGAAACTCCCGCGACGGGCCTTATTTTTGGCTCTTGAACATCAGGAACATAAGGGCCAAGCCGACCACGGGTATCGCCACCAAAGCAGCCTGCTGGGCTAATTCGGCTTGCCCTTCATCTGTCAAAAGCAGCAAGATTCCGTCAGCGACTACAATAATCGCAAGGCCGATAAACCAGGGAAGATACCTATTGCGCTGCATAAAAATCTCCATTCTCTAATAAAATGAATTCCGGCGCAGCCCACAGATTGCGTGCTGTGGCGAAGCCTCGAACCAAGAAAGAAAAATGTCTTGGTGTGAGTGAGAAAATATTGCTCACCACTTATGCCGCCTGAAGGTAGGGAAGATACCTATTGCGCTGCATGAAAATCTCCATGCTCTAATAAAATGACTTCCGGCGCAGCCCGCAGATTGCGTGCTGTGGCGAAGACTCGAACCAAGGAAGAAAAATGTCTCGGTGTGAGTGAGCAATATCGCTCACCTATGCCGCCTGAAGGTGATGCTTACTCCGTAGGAAAATATGCCCTTGCGTAACGCTGCGGCGCTGCGAGAGTTCCTCCTAAGACGAACTATATTTTTTAGGGCGTTAGCGCGTTGTGCGCGCCGCTCAATCTTTGTTAGCGCCCATCAGAAGCATTTCGCGATGTAGCGAACCTGCGTCCATTCGCGCTAAGTAGATTGAGATGTCCAACGATCCCTCATCGCCTTCATCCGCCGGCCCGATTCGCGGCCTTAGCGAGACTGATGCTCAGGCCCGGCTGAAAAGCGAAGGGTACAACGAACTCCCCAGACCCGATCGGCGCACACCGTTTCGGATCGTTCTTGAGGTGCTGCGCGAGCCGATGCTGGCCTTGTTGCTCGGCGGCGGTGTTGTCTATCTGGCGCTTGGAGACCTGAAAGAAGCGCTGATCCTGCTTGCTTTCGCGACCCTTTCGGTCCTGATCACCGTGGTGCAGGAAACGCGGACCGAGCATGTCCTGGAAGCTCTGCGCGAACTTACGAGCCCGCGCGCGCTCGTCATTCGCGATGGGGAGCGCAAACGGATCGCAGGCCGGGAGGTAGTCCGCGGCGATTTCATCGTGCTTGCGGAAGGAGACCGGGTGCCTGCCGACGCGATGCTGGTCGAAAGCCGCGATCTGCAAAGCGATGAATCGCTGCTCACAGGCGAGTCTGTACCGGTGCGCAAGATCGCCAATGACCCTGGCGCCCCTTCGCACGCCCGCCGGCCGGGCGGCGATGATCTACCCCACGTTTTTTCAGGCTCGCTCGTCGTGCGCGGGACAGGGATAGGTGAGGTATTCGCAACCGGCGCTCGGAGCGAAATCGGCAAGATCGGTCAGTCGCTGAGCACGCTGGAGACAGAGCCGCCACGGTTGCAGGCTCAAACCCGCCGCCTTGTCCGCTGGTTCGCGATAGTTGGGGGAGCGGTGAGCATTCTCACCGTCCTGCTCTATGGAATTTTCCGCGGTGGATGGCTCGATGCCGTGCTTGCCGGCATTGCGCTGGGCATGTCGATGCTGCCCGAAGAATTTCCGGTCGTGCTCACCGTATTCATGGCCATGGGAGCTTGGCGCATCTCTCAGGCGCGCGTTCTTACGCGGCGTGCGGCTGCGGTCGAGACGCTCGGATCGGCGACGGTGTTGTGCACGGACAAAACCGGCACTCTGACCGAGAATCGAATGTCCATCGCCGAGCTGCGGCTCAAGAATGGTCAAACCATTCAAACCGGCGAAATCTCAGGGAAGAAGATGCCGGAGAGCTTCCGCGACATGGCCACGTTCGGCGTTCTCGCCAGCGCGCAAGAACCTTTCGACCCCATGGAGAAGGCGTTCCACGCACTGGGCCGCCAGCAACTGACCGGCAGCGAACAGCTGTATGGCGCGGGATGGAAACTGGTCCACGCCTACGGTCTTCGTCCCGATCTGCTGGCGATGTCGCATATCTGGCAAACAGATGAGTCCGGTCAGAAATTCATCGTCGCGGCGAAGGGCGCCCCGGAAGCCATCGCTGACCTTTGCCGCCTTAGCGCCGCCGATCGCGCCGCAATGACCGAGGCGTTGAACGCCATGGCAGCGGAAGGTTTGCGCATTTTGGGTGTTGCCCGCGCTTCCTTTGCGGGCGGGAAATGGCCCGAGTCGCAACGCGATTTCGCGTTCGAGTTTTTGGGTCTTGCCGGTCTCGCCGATCCGTTGCGTGCAGGCGTCGTCGATGCTGTGCATGAATGCCGTTCGGCCGGGATCAAAGTGGTGATGATTACCGGGGACTATCCGGCAACCGCCCGCGCCATCGCGCGTCAGGCGGGATTTGACACCGAAGATTGCGTATCCGGGGACGAACTCGAGCGGCTGAGCGAAGCGGAGCTGGCGTTGCGGGTGCAAGCCACGACGGTATTTGCGCGCATCATGCCGGAGCAAAAGCTCCGTATCGTCAACGCGTTCAAGGCGAATGGCGAGATCGTCGCGATGACGGGAGACGGCGTCAACGACGCACCCTCACTGAAGGCCGCACATATCGGCATCGCCATGGGCGGACGCGGAACCGACGTGGCGCGTGAGGCGTCCTCCATCGTGCTTCTCGACGATGATTTCGGTTCCATCGTCAAAGCCATCCGGCTCGGCCGGCGGATTTACGACAATCTGCGCAAGGCGATGGGGTTCATCTTTGCCGTCCATGTACCGATCGCGGGACTGGCGTTGCTGCCGCTGGTGCTTGGCTTGCCGATTATCTTAGGACCCATGCACATCGCGTTTTTGGAGATGGTGATCGATCCCGTGTGCTCGCTCGTCTTCGAGGCCGAGACAGAAGAGGACGACGTCATGCGCCGGAAGCCGCGTAAACCGGAAGAGCCTCTGTTCTCCGGGCCGCTCATCGGTTGGAGCATCCTTCAGGGAGCCCTCGCGTTTGCGCTTGTTGCCACTATCTTCATCGTGGCGTTCGAGCGCGGCATGCCGGAAGCCGAAGTGCGCGCGCTGGCCTTCTTTTCGTTGGTCCTGACGATTGCCGGCCTGATCTTCGTCAACCGCTCCTTCGGCACGTCGCTGATCACGGCGCTTCGCCGGCCCAATCGGGCGCTTGCCTTCGTCCTCCTTGCCGTCGTGGCCATGCTGAGCCTGACGCTGCTGTGGCCGTTCGCCAGAGACCTCTTCCGCTTCGGCCCTTTGCACCTGGGCGATCTCACCTTGACGTTTGGCGCAGGCGCTCTTGTGCTTGTCCTTCTCGAAATCCTGAAACCACTGTGGCGCGGACGGTTCGGGGCGTAGACGGTGCGGGCCGCGGCTGGCGTCTGAACCTGCCGGCGAACCAATGAGCCGCCGTTTCAGAAGTCCGGCTTGTTTGCGACCGGAGCGTTCTTTTCCACGCCCGCCGATTGCGTTACGCTTTCGGCGCAGGTCATTTCCGGCCAGCCGTTTGCGGGCCGGTAGGTGAGCAGCCCCTTCCAGGGCGCGGCAAACATTTTCGGATCCTCTACCGTGACTTCGACCTGCAGACCCTTCTTGCTCATATCGGTGTCGAATTCCGAGCCGTAGATGCCGAAGCGCGGGATGGCGTCCGCTGTTGTAAAAGTACGCCGGTGTTTGCGCATCGCCACCGCCGCTTCTTCTCCACCGATCAGGCGATAGCGCTCCACGACATGCAACGCATCGCTGTGCGGGGTGCCGTAGCGGTCGATAACGGGCCACGCGCTCGGCTTGATGGCGATCGTATCGATGACCAGCGTGTCGCCTTCGTAACGACCAACGGAATCCCCTGACAGAGTTGGCTTCACGCGCGTGGGATGCTGCGCGTTCATGCGAACGTGGCGCACATTCTGACCATTCACATAAATCAGTGTCACCTCGTCCTTGCGCTGCAGCAACAGAACCTCGACCTGAATGGTCAGCGTGAAAGGCGGCGGTTCGGGCCAGCATTGGTTGTGCGGGTCGGAAAGGGCCTTTCCGGTGCGCGAAAGCTCCCCGTGCTCGCGCAAAATTCTTGCGCCTTCGGGTGTCAGGATCGGGTTGGTGTAATCGCCGACACGAGCGGTGTCGTCATCGATGGTGCCGTCGGGTTTCTTCAGCGTGTTGGCGATAAATCGCGGCCCCGAATCCGGCTGTTCCAGATTAAAATTGGTCCGGCTCCAATGGCCGGAAAGATCGGGAACAGACCCGGCTTTCTCCGCGCCCGCCGCCGCGCCAACAACCATAGCCGCCGAGACAGCCCCGCAAGCCGCCAACCGCACACGCTTAGCCGAAACAATCCGCATCGAAGGTTCCCATACAGCGGCCCCGGCCAGTCTAGGCGATTGGCAGGCGGGACAGAAGATGCAGACGGTCTACACGGTCCAGAACGGCTCTGTCCTGGTGAAGCGCTTCCAGCGCTTCTTCGCCTGTTCCCAGGTCGGCTCGATCCGGCTCTGGTGCCAGCCGTCGACGAACGCGGCGGCTTCCAGAAGTTCGGGGCTGCTGCGCTCGCCCGCGTGCTCGACGATGCGCCGCGAAATCGTTTCCACGGTCGCCGAGTCGTTGAGCGCGCCGAACAGGTCCTGCAATTTGCTCAGGCGCGCCAGAAAGGTGGCGACCGGTTTGGCGGGATAGAGCGGGGCGAACAATTCCGCCGAATAACGCAGCTTCTTCAGTGAAATCCGCAGACGATGGCGCTCCTGCACATTCAGCGACGATAAATTCTTTGCCCGCTTGCTGGCTTGTTTGAATCGCTTCTCTAACGTCGCCGAAGCCAGGGTCTGGGCGGCACACTCGAACGCTTTCAATTGCGCCTGCGACGGGGCTTCACGCCACACGCGCGTCTCCACCGCTGCACCCAGATCAAGCAGGAAACCCGTGAAGTCGTCCGATTGCGCCAGCCCAGCCGTGCGTTCCCAGGATTCCCGGCGCAGTTCCTCAAGCAGCAAGCGCAATTGCGGCAAGCCGGCGCGCTTGCCCGCATTCTCCACCGGCGTCAACAATTCGATGGCAAATACATCGAGGTCGCGCGTGACGCCGAAAAGATCGGACAGCGTCTTGGCCCGCTCCCGCAAACCTTCCAGCGTGCGCACCCGGAAAGCATCCCCGCAGGACGAGAGCGCCGCCCGAAGCCGGCGCAGTCCGACGCGGATCTGATGCACTCCTTCCGGCAATTTCGCCTGCGACACCGCCGTTGCGTTGCGCGCGAGGTGCCGCAAGCAGTGCAGAACCGTTGCCTGAAACGCTTCCTCTGCCGTGGAGTC
>Ga0114969_10004273_pt1 | contig 11328 bp, 18 predicted proteins | sample M_130807_MF_Meta_FD_87316 | JGI IMG/M metagenome (GOLD analysis project Ga0114969, IMG submission 87316) | Freshwater microbial communities from Lake Montjoie, Canada to study carbon cycling - M_130807_MF_MetaG | ecosystem: Environmental > Aquatic > Freshwater > Lake | place: Lake Montjoie...
ATGTAATTATATCCTTGGACAAGCATTGCAGAGGCTGCTGCATCCTCACCAGGACCTGTAATTCCTCCACCCAAGGCACCGAAGGTAGCCCGTGCTAATCCAGCACGATTCATGGCTCCAGCACTACGAAGCGATGCGGTATAGAAACCAGATGCACGAGCAATAGTTGTTCCAAGATCTGGAATTGCATCGTAGGCTCCGCCAGCAACACCTAAACCAAACTGAACTCCACCAACTGCAGCAGCACCTTTTTTAGTGTATAGCCATGGCATCATCCCGCCTTGGCTACCACCTGCACCATTACTGAATTGAGCGTTAGCAGTTCCTAAACCTAATCCAGAACCCATGCCAACACTTGGAGTTAAGATTGAAGTTACAAATTTTAAAGTGGTACCAGCAAGTCCACTTAATCTTTTTAATGCCGATTCTATAGAACCTAATTTTTTTACAGTATTATCTAGACCTGCATTAAGACCAGATACTTGGGAGATAGGGTCTTTAGCCACTTGTCATCCTTTCGTATCTAACTCGGGCAACCTCTAACCAGTTACTCCTCTCTCGTCGAGACATGTCCTTTATCTCTGAGAGAGACCAACTGTCGTACAACTCACTTATGGCAGACCATTCAGAGAATAATCTGACATAACCAATTACATTAGAACTGAAATAAGGATCCTAAATTAATAGGAACCGTTACCTCACTTCCTGTGTCAGGATCAACAACTACCACATCCTCAAACTGAGGACCTGGTGCTCTCTTGTTAATCTCGTCAATAATCTTTCTACGATCAATTACGCTAAGTGCAAGCACTTGGCTCTTGTTATATACAGGGTTCTCACCAATACGGATAACGGTGTTCTCTAGAACAATTGTGCTTAGTTCTGCAGATGTCTTATCCATATTGTTAATCATTTCTCGCTGTACAACTCCATTAGGAAGTTTGACTGTGTAGTCAATAGACTTTCCTTTAACAGTAAATACCCGATCATTTATTGAGTCAGTAAGAAGTTTTATTTTGATATCTGTATTGACATCAACTTCTACAAGTTTATCTTCACCATCAACAAATATTGGAATTTTTATTTTGCTACCAAAGGTTGCTTTTAAAATTCCAAGAAGAATGGCATCTCTATCACCAACTAATAGATCATCAAGGATCTTGTCTGTGGCTGGTTCATTACCTATTTTTACAGTTCCTAGTTGTAGAACTGTAAGAATTGCTTTACCTAAATTATTAGTCTTTGAAATTGTCTCTTCATCTTTACCGTTAAGTTCACGAACTTCTGCGGTTCTGATGACCTCCCCAGCGGCGTTTATATAGCCGCCAGGAAGTTCAACAGTAGTATCTGAAGGAGATACAATTTCAGGCGTTCTTTCTTTTGGCGTTTCATTTATCGCCTTGTTCAACAGTTGGTTTGCTAATGCGGGATTAACCGCTGCACTAATTGTGTTCGTCATTGTTATCCTTTGTTAGATTATGCTGTGAACGCTGCTGCGTCTGTAGACAAGTTTGCTGCCCAGTTAACATTGAAGCCCTCATGGACTAGAGTCATCTGTTCAACAAGTAGAGCATTATCACCTGCGTTTAGATCTGAGTATGCCACAGCAGTTGGCCAGCAGTTGTAGACTTCAAAACGCATTGCTACGTGGTCTGTTGCTGCTGGAGAGTTTTGAGGAGTCTCACCTGCTGATGGAACTGGATGAGATAAGACTTTAATCTCTAGATCGCAACGGAAGTTTTCATTCTTAGCACGGGTTGAACCCCCACCTTGAACTGTTGCAAATAGGTTACGCATCCATTCCCAGTTTTGATTTGTTCCAAGAATTACGCCACGTTGTAACGTAATAGGAGCAAAGGTTGTCTGTCCTGGAATCTGGTGAACGGTAGTGTTGTACCCACCCTCACGGTAAGGAATGGAGTCGGTTGTAACCGCCATTCCAGAGATTGATGTAAAACCAAAAGTAACTGCGTTAGCAAGATTGCTAGTTGCAGTACTAGTTGGTGCACCACCAACACTTGTCAATGGTTTAAACGTAACTAAAAATCTAAAGTTACGTAACGGATCGGTAATTAAATTTGACCGATTATTAATGATTGTAGGCATTTATTTATTATCTCCTTCGGGTTAGTTCAGCGTCTTTTGGCTGAGATCGATGACGATGAACTCTGCTGGATATTGAAGAGCAACACCAACTTGAATGTGAACTTCGCCATTTGCAATATCTGCATCTGAGTTGTTCTCTGCATCGCACTTTACAAAGTAGGCTTGTGAGGCAGTTGCTCCACGCAGACCACCCTGATTGCGGTACTCATTTAAGAATGATCCAAGATTTGTGTTTATACGTGCCCACAGTCTTTCATCATTGTTTTCAAATAATGCAAACTCTGTTAAGTTCTTTAGGTTCTTGCGGATGTAAATTAAAGAACGACGCATGTTCACATACTTGTTTGCAGTTCCATCTTGCTTTAATGTACGAGCACCCATTACAGAAAGTCCAGCACCAGGGATTTGGCGAATTGGATTTACTGGGGATGTGCTTGCATTCATTGTGTCTAACTCTGCAGAGGTAAATGACTTTTCTACAGAAACGATTCCTAGTACTGGAGTTGAGATACCAGCAGGAGCCTTGAATACGCCACGGCTTGCATCTGTTGATAGGTAAAGACCAACAACTGCGCCAGTAGGTTCAATCTTACGAAGTGCTCCAGAACTACGTCCTAGTGGATCAGAAATGAACACGTTAGGATAGTAGACAGCAGCATTGCTTGTATCTGCAAGAGAACCAGCAAAAGAAACAGCATTTGCAACCGTTAAATCTGGATCGGTTCCAATTACAACAAAGCCGTTACTGTCTTCTGCCCAAGATGTTGCAGCATCAAAGACTGAAACTGTTCCAGATGCTAATGCATTTGCAACAGGTAGGAATAGTACTAGTGGACGGTCTAGTGAGGTAAAGCGCTCAAATACTGACGAACCACCAGCCTTGTAGTTGGTGTAGTCAGTAGCAGCGGTTGCTGTGCCATTTGAACCACTTGTTAGTGGGTAGGTTGCTAGAGTAATAGATGCACCAGCATAACCACCAGCAACAGATACTGAGATGTTTGGTGAAATAATGTTAATTACTGTTGGAGCATAATCACTTGAAGCAGCGTCATTAAATACAATATTTGAATATTGTTCAAGAAGAATGTCATCAGAAATGTCATTTGCTACACCTGACTCTTTGTAAAGAGTAAGTGTATAAGTGCTTGCAACGTCACCAGCAGTCAATACAACACGAAGGTTGTTACCATCTGTTCCAGCGTTCTTTGAAGTAACAGTAGCAGCAGTTGCACCGCCACCATCTGTTAAGTTTCTAGAAGCAGCAACAGCATTAGCCGCAAGCAGACGTTGAACATAAAGTTCACGTCCACCATTACTAAAGAATGAGCCAACTTGGAAGGTGGCTGGATAGGTTGCGTTGTAACCTCCGAAGTACTTGGTAAATTCATACCAAGAGTTAACAAGGGTTACTGTTTCTGGGCCTTGTGCAAAAGGTGCAACAATTGCGCCAGCAGCATTTGCAGTAACTCCACTTGGGAGTACTGGTGGTAGTAGGCGTTCACTTATGTAAACACCTGGACGGCTATAAGCCATTTTTTCTCCTAACTAGTTTGGGGGAGGGACCTTATGGTGCCGATTGAGTGTACGTATCGATGGCAGTGAACTGAGAGCGACCAAGGGTCTGACTTCCAGTTGTGCCTGTGACGTTTAGTTGCAACACTTTGTACATCTTATTGAATGTTTCAGCCGCAATCTCAGATGAGACACGGACTGTTATTGCATTTACAAATAGTCTTTTTCCTTGTTCTGTAATATCTCTCTTAGAAATATCAAGAACATCCAAACGACGAGTTGTTCCAAACACAGTATTTGGTCCTGTATCTAAAACAGCAAATCGTAATGGAATCTTTGAGTAAAGAAGTTGTGCCAAAATTTGACGGTCATGTCTTGGTTGGCGAGAGAAAGAAGTTATTTGATAATCAATGTTTACTGGAATTGGATAGTTTATATCCCAGTTATGCTCATCAGTATCCCAAGCAGTATTTGTACCAATGACTGATGGGTTAGTTAAATAGGCTGGCTTTACTCTACCTCTCATGGCACGAGAAAAGTCTTCAGAGATATCAATCATATCAATAGTTATATAAGGATAAGACTGCGCTCTGATTTCCTGATCGGGTTGTCCAAACCATACTCCTACTTTTCTAGTAGTTCCTGGAGTAGCAGTGCCACCTGAAGCAACTCTTGCAATGTTTGCATTTGTTTTTGCATATTTAAATGTAGTAGGAGTTGGAATTAACGTAATGTTGTAGGTGCCATTAAAGGGCGTTGAAGCACCAGCAATTGTAACTGTGTCTCCAACTTCAAAGCCGTGCTCTGTAGATGTAGTTATTGTAACTACATTGGTAGTAAGCGCTTTGTGTGTAATAGTTTTTGCCGTTGCAGATGCAGCCTGTTGATCAGTAACGGTCATCTCTTTTAAAAGAGTTCTTAGTGCTTCATCTTCATCTAATAAGAATGTCATAGGTGACCATCCAGATGTCTCATAGCACGATTAATTAAAAACTTTTCAGCCTCAGTCTGTCTGTTATTAAATCTACGTATAGCAGCAGTTGGCTGTGTATCTGGGGTTCCGTATTCAAGATCTAGGATCTGAACTTTATGGGCTGGGTTTCCATGAACTGTAAAGGATCCATTATCATGGCGAACATGCAGGTGCTTAACAATCTTTTCTGGCCAACCAGAAGCACGGGCCTCTGAACGCAAGTGAGCGCCCATGAAGCGTGTAGTTTCTACACTGGCTTTAGTTAGGGATTCTTTGGCTCTCTTTAGGTAAGTCACTTCTTCTTCTTCGCTTTCGCCTTCGCTTTTGCGCCAACGTAGACAGCACCAGCAAGATAGGCTGCGGTTGTACCTGCAAGAATCGATGCGATAGCGGGACGTTTTTCTTTAGGGCGGAATCCAAACACACCCCGAATAAACTCTTCACGTTCGCTTTGATTATTCATCTCAGCGACCTGTTCGTACCAAGGCTTATAAGCCATAATAAATAACCCCTTTATCGCAACCAGTGGGAACTGTAGTCAGGCACCGCAGCGGTGTTCTGATATAGCAATGATAAATGAAAAAGCCACCCGTAGGTGGCTTAGTCATTACTTCTTTTTCTTTTCTCGCTTGTCTTCAGCCTTCTCGCCTTTCTTACCTTCCTTGGCTTCGTGCTTCTTAGACATAGCCTTAATCTTCTTTATATTAGCAACATCCATCTTGCGGTCATCCTCTTGGGACTTAGGTTTGCGATGCTTCTTATCCATCTTTTCAAACTTGGCCTTCTCTTCTTTATCCAATCCCTTTGTGGTCTTGGCATCCTGCTTCTTGTCAGAGGCCTTGGTGTACTTCATTAAACGATTTTCTTTTTCTTCTTCTTTAGCGCCTTAAAATCTGCGCCAGTAATTTTTTCAACAGGCTTTGCAGCACCAGCGATTTTCTTCTGCTTAGGGCTTAGTGACTTCTTCATTAGTTAACCTTTCTGGCAAGTGGAACACTTGCACTTACAGCCCTTGACCTTCTTGGCCTTGGTGCACTTACAGCCACATGATTTGCACATATCTATTTACCTTTCTTCTTGGCTTTTTTAGCCACTGCGGCATTATCCACGAGGTTGGGATAAGGACGTCCTGCTGCCTTGGCTCTCGCCTTAGCCGCAGACTTCTGAGATGAGGATAACTTCTTATCCTTGCCTGATGGGTCTTTAGTGTCCCAAAACTTTTTAGCAGCCACAGTCCCACGCCCTTAATGACTTGTTGATACGGCTATCTGGATCACGAGCAGTTTTGGCTGAAGTGTTCTTTGCCTTCATACCCTTCATTCTTTTACAAAATGCTTTATGTCTTTTGTTCTTAGGGTCTTTACTTGGCGCCTTTAAATCTGATCCTGGGTTAGCCTTTTCGTAAGACTTGCGGCCCTTTTCATTAAGGCCACCTTTTTGATTCTTACCTTCTTTGCGTTGCCATGCTGCTGTCTTTGCCATTAGCGTCCCTGACTTCTATGAGGATTGTTCTTGTGCCAACTCTTTACAGCCTTGACACCTTGCTTAACAGTCTTTGATCCGCCCATTTTTGTAAGGTTAATTTTATCCCATTTACCTTGATTGCTATTGGTGTGCTCAACAACAATATCGCCCTTTTTATTTTTAGAAACTTTATGAACTACCTTGGCTTTCTTCTTAGGAACACCAATAGCCAGAGTTACTGGCTTCTCTGCTTTCTTTTTATCTGCCATCAGGTCACCGATTTCTTATGTTTATAACGGATTGGGGCTTTAGGTTTTCTTACCGTTCCACCCTTTTTCCTCTTTAATTTTGCGCCACCAGACTCATACTTACTCTCAGTAATATTAGTTTGAATGTTCTTTTGGGGTTGCTTACCAGCCCGTGCTCCAATTGATGAACGGCGTTTTTTCATTACTTCTTCTTTGACTTCTTTGACATACCCGCTTCACTCATTGCAATTGCAACCGCCTGCTTCTTTGATTTAACAACTGGGCCTTTACCAGGACCTTTTTTACCACTATGAAGTTTACCTTCTTTGTACTCTTTCATAACCTTTTCAACTTTGCCTTTTGATTTTTTAGTTGCCATCATCATCCTCTTCTACTTGGTCATCTAATTCTACCGCATCAAACTCAAAGAGAGAGGGGTCTAATATTTCCTCAAAATTTCCCAAGGCTAGTTTGCGTATGCTTGGAACTGAGGATCATTTACTAACTCCTCTGAGTTGACTAGGTTGCAGTCTATAGTTACTACTGAATAACGTTCGGCGTATCTTCCACGAGGTAAGACTCTGGTAGGAACAAATACTGCATCTTGGAATACGACACGATCCTTAATGTGTTGGTTTGGATCGGTGACCATTGCTGGAAGTAATCTATTTATATCTGCTACAGAAACAACGAGGCGCAGAGTATCTACTACGTAGAATCCTCGTTCATTCATTATGTTTGTACCACGCATTAATTGCGCTAAAATTACGGGCAGATCAAATGGGTCATTCCATCTGCGGCCCTTAGTAGGATCTTGATTTGATACATCATAGATTGGATCTACGTAATTACCATAATCTGCAGCAAGGGCTGCATCATCCCAACTCCACCAATCAACAATAGTTCCAACAGGATCACGGAGTTCGTCAACCATGCCCTCATCCATAGAGAGGGTTTCAAACCCAATCTTGAATCGTCCTTGAACTTTTGAACCACGCATACTGTGGATTATCCCTTAAATTAAGAGTGCAATCTGCCCCAACTTATTTTGTTCCAAATACGTTCATGCCAGTAGTAGATGCCTACCTTTACAACGGTCTCCCAAAAAGCAATGAGAACAGAAAGCGTTCCTTTTCTAGTAATGGCATAGACAACAAGAAATGAGGAAAGCGTTCCAAAGATACGATAACTTAAAGACTTAGTAAAGGAACGAGACTTAGTTACCTTCATGAAGGCCACTCCATATTATTGATACTGATGAGTGACACTAACTTAGATACCCATTTCTTTACGCTTTTGCGTAGCGCTGATAGCCTGCGTCGCAGCATCTAATTCCACCTGTTCTATCTTGTAGCCAACATCTCTACCATAGACGATGTTAGTGATGTTGGGAAATCTTACGACCATGGCATCCTTCATTGCTGAGTCTTTATCAATGTAGAACTTAACCTGCTCAAAGGAGAGGGGGTCTTTCTCACTAGTGCCGTGTGTGTTTCTAACACCCAACACTACTTGGGCTGTGCGTTTACCAGCCTCGTTGTAAAGAGCGTGGTGTCCTTCGTGCCAAGGTTGGTAACGACCAAGCATCAAGGTAGTTGGTTTTTTCCAATCATGTAATCCTGTAGTAGCAAGAACAATTTGCACTTCTTCTTCAACGGTACAGTCATTACCAATTCTTGCGCTGTAATCTGTTGGGTCTTCCCACATTTTATTTGTATCAGCAAATCTAGACTCATCAATGCGATCTACCCACACTAAATAATCGGGTTTACCAAATGCTTTACGAGTCTCATATGTTGGGCAAATAAAATCAACAAGTACTGTGCGCCCCTGTGAATTTAGTAATCGTGCAAGGGCTCCCATACGACGAGATTGTTCAATTCGATCCTCTGGAGTAAATCCCAGATCTTTGTTTAAGTCAGCCCGCACCTCATCAGCGTTTAGGTGTATAGCATCCGTGTGATCCATCAGCGCCTTGGCTAATGTGGTCTTTCCAGTTCCTGGTAATCCTATAATTTGAATAATCATTTATTTCTCCAAAATTCCATTCCTGAGTATTTGTTTATGATGTATGGGGATAATACTTCTTCTGGTTTAACTGATTGTTTGCTTAACGTTTTTCTAACTTTGTGAAGGTCTTCAGAGAAGCCAAGAAGAACGTCATTGTCTATCTCTTTCTTTTCAATGCTATTAAAGTTATGAGTAAATGATTCTAGTTCCAAAAAGGAGTATATGCCGTTCATCACTTCTTGTGGTTTTTCTACAAGATCATCATACTCAACAATGTGAAACATGCCCTCATTTTTAGGATTACAAATTGTAGAAATAGACGTTAAGGAAGAATCTAAACTTCCTTGAGGTCTCATTAGATACTCACACATATTATCTGTTTCAGATAAGTACCCCTTGTACCACCACTTTGAAGAATACATTTCATTTCTAATGGTATCTCCTTCAATCATTATAAATGAAGTAATAATTTCTAAAATTGGTCTAACTGTAAATATAATTTTAAAATTTGGATTTATGTATGTCTTTAATAAATCAAAATTATCTGGAGTTGCCCAATTTTTATCTCTGTCAATAATCACTGGTTTATTTATGTGAGCATACATAGATGGTAATAGGTTTGAAAATAAATTTAAAGAACCTGTTTTATCACTCATTCTTTTTGAATTTTCTGAGGTATTAAATGCGTTTGAAAGGACCCATAAATATTCGATTATTGGACTTAACGGACTGCTGTATATTTCTGGGTTTTGGTTTAATATACTTGAGAGGACCGTGTTACCAGTCCTATGAAATCCTGCTAAAAAGTGATAAGTCTTTTGCATTTTGCCCCCTGTGTTTCCCTTACCCTACATGAGACGTACTAGACTCGCAAATCCCAAGATAGAGTAGACTCATTCCAGACGTAGTCTCCATCAGTCGGGCGTGGAGTGGGGGCTTCCCAGTCACAAGTCTCTTCATTTAAACTCCAAGAAGAAAAAGGTTTTGGAAGTATAAAGGCATCTAATTCTTCGCTGTAACTGTACCCAATTCCAGCGTATCTCTTTCTAATGTTGTCATTATAAGAGGTCCGCTTACATACTTGACCACGAAAATTTCCATACCAAATTTCAGGAGTTAATCCTTCAATTAATTCAGTCTCATTAATACCAGGAATTACCTCAGTAACAATATTGTTTTCATCTAAGAATGCGTAGTATGCCATTATGCCCAACTCACATTTCCTGTGCCGTCAGTAATAGTTGTAACTTTAAACCCGCCTGATGCAGCAGGTGTTGAACCAGTAAGACCAGCACCAATAGTAATTGTTCTAGTGTCTGGGTATTTAAGTATAACGACACCTTTTCCACCAGCGCCAGCAAAAAAAGTTCCACCATTAGTACCGCCGCCACCACCACCTCTATTTGCAGTACCAGCACCACCAGTTGTAGCGTATACACCTGAACCGCCTCCGCCTGTACCAGCAGTACCGCCTGTAGGTGTTCCTCTTCCACTCTTCTGTCTGCCCCCGCCACCACCGCCACCTGCATAGGTGATAGATGAGCCAGTTATAGATGATGCAGTTCCTGTGCCACCTGTGCCACCTGTATTACCTAATGAAGAACTACCCCCGTTGGGAGAAGTTGGGGTTGCACCTGATGCACCGCCACCACCGCCACCACCGCCAGGTCCAGTACCAGTACCACCTGTTGCACCTTGTGATGGAGATGTTGATGGAGTATTTCCAGCACCACCACTGTACCCGTTATCTCCGTATACACCGCTACCGCCACCACCTGAACCTCCAGCGTCACCAGCACGATAACTTCCACCACCACCACCGCCAGTTGCAGTTATAGTGTCAAAAACACTACCTGTGCCAACAGTTCCGTTAATATGGGTACTATTATTCCATCTACCACCTGGACCGCCACCACCAACGGTTACTGTGTAGTTAGTTGATGGGGCTATAGTTGTAAGAGTTGCAGTTCGCATACCACCACCACCACCGCCACCGCCGCCAGAACCGCTAAATGCTGTTCCGCCTCCGCCGCCACCGCCAGCAACTACGAGATACTCAACGGAAATAGTATTAAGAGGAGTTACTGCATTAGATGCAGCAGATGCTGGTCCAGTTGCAGTTGAGTTAACGCCTGCAATTGTAAATGTATAAGGAGTATTACTCGCAAAAGTACCAGTAGCAGTTAGTGGAGAAGATGTGCCAGCCTGTGTAGTTATAGCAATAGATGGATTTGAAACAATAGAGTAAGAGGTAGGTGCACCGCCAGTAGCCGCTGCAGTAAATGGAACTGAAACAACAGTTCCGCTAGTTACAGTTACGGTACCAATAGTCGGCGCATCAGGAACATCAGAGATCTCCGTGACGGCATTTAAGCCATCAGGAGTTCCTTCAATACGCTCATCTTGTGCTCTACGAATACTCATTAAGGTACTCCCCTAAAATCGGCCCTATATGTGGATAGTATCTCGTATTATTACTGAGAAGGTGGGTTAAACTTTTTGTGATAGGCTTTTTACATGGCGCATAATCCCAAAGAAAAGATCTACATCGCCTGGTGCGATAATGGTATGACAGATGGCTACTTCGTTGAGGGGTTAGTTAACACCCTAATTAAATCTCAAGGCAATGGCGGAATTCAATTTGCAGGATTTGCACGAGCCCAAGGCATTCAGATTGCAAAGCAGAGACAGGGCATTATGGAGGCCTGGAAAGAATCCACAGTCGACTGGATGTTGTGGGTCGACTCTGATGTAGTTATTACTCCGCAGATTGTGAATGACTTATGGGCTGTTGCAGATAAAGATACGGCTCCAGTAGTTAGTGGTGTGTACTTTACATTCTGGCGTCCAGAAGGAACCTCAGTACCAACTCCAGTACCAACAATATTTAATGTTAGTCCAGAGGGCACAAGCACTCCAGTACATCCATTACCTGAGAATCAATTAATTGAAGTTGGTTATATAGGGATGGGATTAGTTTTAATTCATCGCTCTATATTTAAGAAATTAGATCCA
>Ga0114969_10004277_pt1 | contig 11320 bp, 10 predicted proteins | sample M_130807_MF_Meta_FD_87316 | JGI IMG/M metagenome (GOLD analysis project Ga0114969, IMG submission 87316) | Freshwater microbial communities from Lake Montjoie, Canada to study carbon cycling - M_130807_MF_MetaG | ecosystem: Environmental > Aquatic > Freshwater > Lake | place: Lake Montjoie...
AGGATGAACACCAGCGTGACGGCGCCCTCGATCTTGGCCTTGCGCAATTCGGGCGGATAGGCGGGCGCGATCTGGGAAACCATTTCCGGACGTTTCTCGAGGTCGGCGACGTCGAAGGCGTCCTGTTGCACGGCCGTCGCGGCGGTGAGGGCGCGGACTTCCCCGAAGCCCACCAGCGCGCCGCCCGAACCGGCGGCCACGTCGAGGTCGGCGCTCAGGGGGATTTGTTGCGGGGCGTCGGCCAAGAGGGGTTCCGGCGGTGCCTCGGGCACCTTGTCGGCCTCGCGGGGCGGCGGCGGGGTCGTGTCCTCGACCGGCGGCGGCAATTCGGCGGTGCCCGCCTTGCGGAGCTCGAGCGAGCGGCTCGGCTTGTTGACCATGTGGGAAAAAGGCAGCACGCAAAAGAGGACGGCCGTCAGGCTGGCCCCGATTCCCACGGCCGCCGCCAGGCCGGCGACGTTGCTCTGCGGTTGATAGACCTTGCGCATTGGGGTCGTGCGAGGATCAGCCCTTTTCGGTCGCCAGGCTCACGTCCTTGGCTCCGCCGAGTTTGGCCTCGTCGATGACCCGGATCACCATGCCAGAGCGCGCGTTCTCGTCCGCCTGGATCACCACCGGCAGGGGTTCCTTGGCGCAGAGGCGTTTGACGGTGGGACGAACCCCGCCCAATCCGATTTCTTTCCCCCCATAGGCCACTTTCCCGTCCGGGGTGACGGCGAAGATGATGCTGTTCTTCTCCAGTTGCTTCGCGCTCGCGGCCTGCGGTTTGTCGACCTTCACGCCGGGTTCCTCGATGAAACTGGTCGTCGAGACGAAGAAGATGAGCAGGAACATGATCACGTCGATGAGCGGGATCAGGTTCAGTTCGAGCGGTTCCTCCGGCTCGGCAAGGGTACGTCGGAATCTCATGTCAGCACGGGAACGGAGGTTTGGGTCGGCTCGGCCGTCTTCGCGGACGCCTTGGGCGCCTTGCGGACGAAGTGCCGGGTCATGCCGTGGAATTCGCCGCGGAAATGGCGCAGCGTGATCCCCTCCAGGCGGGTGAGAAACACCACGTACTCGTTGCGCCAGCGCTTGGCCACGTAGGCCATCAGCAGTCCGGGGATGGCCACCATCATGCCGCTCTGGGTCGCCACCAGCGCCTCGCTGATGCCCTTGGCGATGACCTCGGCGGTCGAACTGCCGCCGACGCTGATCGCCTTGAAGGTCAGCAGCATTCCCAGAACGGTCCCCAGCAGCCCGAACAAAGGCGCCGACACCACCATGACGTTCACGAAGGCGAGACGACGCTCCACGTCCAGGATCTGGGCGGCCTCGACCTCGCGGAACCGACCCTCGATGTCCGCGAGCGAGTGGACCTCGTCCTGCGTGTAGCGGATCAGTTCCCGGAGGCGTCTCGGCGCCGTGGTCGGATCCCCGATCCAGCGGTGGATGTCCGGGTCGCTCGCCTTCTTGATTCCCCGGTAGTGGAGGGAGATCAGCAGGTTGATGACGGTCGCGTAGGCAATGAGTGCGACCAAGGCCAGGGCCGCCATGACCCAACCGCCGTTGGTCCACGTGTGCAGCATCTCTCGGAGGGCGTCTTGCATGGGAAAATTCCTTGGGGGATCGCGATCAACGCGGCGCGAACGGCGAGCGGTCCTGTTGCGGGATCCCGTTGATGAACCCCACGGCGGTTTGTTCCATGCCGCCGATGATGCCCTTGGCCTTGCGGCTGAGGAACGCGTGCAGCAGGAGGGAAGGGATGGCCACGGCCATGCCGGTCGCGGTGCAAATCAGGGCTTCGGAAATACCCGCCGCCAACTGCTTCGGATCGCCGCTGCCGGAACTGGAGATCACCTTGAAGGTGGCGATCATACCCATGACCGTGCCGAGCAGTCCCATCAGGGGGCCCGTGGTGGCGGAGAGCGCCAGGAACGCGAGCCCGCGGTCCAGTTTCGCCCGGGCCGCCAGCATCTTCTCGTAGAGGATCTCCTCGATGTATTCCTTCTTCTCGTCGGAATGCTCGACGGCGGTCGCCAGCAAATGCCCCACCAGACCCGGGATGGTCCGCGCATGTTCCATCGCCTTCGCCGTGTCGGCGTTTTCCAGATGGCCGAGCACGCTTTGCAGGTCCGCCTCGGTCGCCATCCGGATGCGCACCAACTGCAGCCATTTCACCAGGGCGACCAGGATCGCGGCGACACCCAGGCCGAGCAGCGGGACCATGATCAGGCCACCCTTGGCCAACTGCTGGGCAAGGCTTTCCTGGAGGGCGGACATCTTGAACGCGTTGCCCAGGGTCGGATCGAGGATCAGCGACCCCGTACCCGACGCGACCAACGCCCGTCCCGCGGCGACCGATGCCGGATCCAATGCCACGACCGTCGGGTCGGCTTTGTTCAACTCCTGCTGGAGCAGGCCGGCGGTGTCACCCGAGGTGCTCGCGAACAGGGCCACCGGACCGATGAGCGCCACCTTGCCGGGCTGCGCCCGACCCTGTTTGTCGAGCGCCTTGCCTTCGAGCGTCTCGCCGCCCAGGGCCGCCTCGTTCCGTCCCAGCGCCGTGGCCAGCAGGACCGAGCGCTGCACGAAGCGATCGGCCGGCGACAGGTCCGGGGCGGCCCCGGCCTTGTCCACCGCGTCGAACATCGCCTTGTAACGGGGTTCCTCGACGAAGTTCAGGCGCGAGCGGAAAGCCCGCCCGTATTCGCCCAGCAGGGAGTCGACGTACTTGACCTCGTCGGCACGTTGCTTGGCCTCGGTCTTCAGCGCGTTCAACTCGACCAACTGGTTTTCCTGGAAGCGCTGCGCCTTGGCCGCCTCGGCCTTCCGGTCCGCCAGTTGTTGTTCCAATTCCCGCAATCGGCGCGCGAGCGGCAACCGCTCGTCCTCGATCGCCTTCCGGACGGCGGAGAGTTCCTCGAGCGCCTTTTTCAGGTCGCCCGCGGCACCCGTCGCGAGCGTCTCGATTTCCCCGGCCCGGCCCGGCGCCGAGGCGAGGATCCCCATCAGAACGGACATGCAAAAACCGCGAAACAGTCTCATGTGAAAGTATCGGTTGAATGAAATCCCAGCCCGGCGTCACCGGATCGTCGCCGGCAGTGCCACGAAGCGCGCCGGTTGCTCGTTCCGGTAGATGCGGATCACTTCCCGGACGGTCGGCGCCAACTCGGCGCGCAGCGTCCACTCCCATCCGCCCGCTCCCGGCGCCCCGGTTCCCGCGAGGTCCCCGGCGTCGTTGACGAAATAGGCGGCGCCCAACCCGACGTAGACCGTCTGCACGGCGACTTCCTCCTGTTGGGCGTTCCGGCGCTTCTCGCTGAAGATCGAGACCGCGTTGTTGAACTTGTCGAGTTCGCCCAGGATGCCGACGGCGACCTGGATGCGCTCGGTGGCGGGCATGCGCGTGCCGGCCGAACCGGCGGGCATGCGGTTCAAGAGCGGCTTGAGGATCTCCTGCAGCGGAACCGGGAGGCGCGGCACCAACTTGGCGATCCCCGACTCGAGTTCCGCGGCGAAGATCCCGGCTTTGTCCAGGGCCTCTTTCGACGCCTTGAGGGCGGACTCCGTCTGGACGCGTTCCTTGTCCGCCTGGGTGTTGCCGGTGCCGATCTTGGCGATCTGTTCCTCGACCGATTTCAATTCGCGTTCGAAGAGCAGGATGTTTTGCCCGAGCATTTCACGGTCCGATTGCCAGTCGGCCTTGGTCTTGGAAGTGGTCTGGTGGGTTTCGACCCACTTCTCCAGGCTCGACCGTGCGTCGTTCAACGGGGAATCCGCCGAGGCCGACATGGCCCCGACAATTCCCGCCAACAGCACCCAACGCTGGGACAGCAAATGCATGCCTCACGATGGAAACCCGCGATGGCGGGCCCGCGGCGGAATCGTTACGATCCGGTGAATCGAGCGCCCGCCCCGTCGCCGGCGCCACGTCGTCGGCCGGCCTGCGCGGGCCCTCGTTCGTCGCGACGGGAACACGCCGCGGCCCCCTGTGGCCGTCCGTCCGGAGGAGGTCGCCGACCCGCGTCACAAGGGCTTTTGCCGTCCCCTTCCCTCGGGGAGGACCGGAACCCCAAAGCCGCTGCCCGCAGGTGCGAAGGCCGCCGGAACGGGCGACCGGGCCCCGGGGCGGCGCCTTTCAGGCCGGCGGGTGGAATTCGTCCGCGTGGTAAGAACTCCGGACCAACGGACCGCTGGCGACGTGCACGAACCCCATTTCCCGACCCAACCGCGCGTACTCCTCGAATCGGGCGGGAACCACGAATTCCACCACGGGCAGGTGTTTCGGGGTCGGCTGCAGGTATTGGCCGAGCGTCAGGATGTCGACGTTCGACCGCCGGAGATCGGCCATCGAATCCCGGATCTCGGCGTCGGATTCGCCCAACCCGAGCATCATGCCGGACTTGGTGCTCATGCGCCCGTTGCCGCGTTGCTTGGCCTTCGCGAGGACGGCGAGCGAGCGATCGTAGGTGGCGCGATGCCGCACGGACGGAGTCAGCCGCCGCACCGTCTCGAGATTGTGGTTGAACACGTCGGGCCCGGCATCCAGCACGAGGTCCAACGCGAAATCGCGGTCGAGGAAATCGGGCACGAGCACTTCCACGACGATACCGGGGTTTTCCGCGCGGATCGCGCCGATGGTGCGGCGAAAATGATCGGCACCGCCGTCAGCCAGATCGTCGCGGGCCACCGCGGTGACGACCACGTGGCGCAGGCCGAGCCGGCGGGTGGCCTCGGCGACGCGCCGGGGTTCGTCTTCCTCCAGGGCCAAGGGTTTGGCGGTGTCGACCGCGCAAAACCCGCAGGCGCGGGTGCAACGGTCGCCGGCGATCATGAAAGTGGCGGTGGCACGGCTCCAGCATTCCCACTGGTTGGGACAACGCGCGCTCTCGCAGACGGTGTGGAGGCGCAGGTCCCCGAGCAACTGCCGCGTCCGGGTGAACGTGGAACTGCTGGGCAACGGGACCTTCAGCCATTCCGGCAGGCGCGGACGCGACACCAATCGCACCGGCGCGGCCTCGGCCTCGGTCTTTTCGGGAACAACGGCGGCACAGGAACTCATCGGGCCCGCCCAACATGGGCAACGACCACGGCTTGGCAACCGGGTTTTGCGAACTTGAAACTTGAACATGGCCCCGCCCCCGTCACCTTCGCGGCCGCTTATGAGCAAGTTGGATGAGGTTTACTCGAAACTGACCATCAAGACCGGCGCCAAAATCGCCCTCGTGGTGCTGGATGGACTCGGAGACATCGCCACCGCGGCCCAGGGCAACCTGACCCCGCTGGAAGCCGCCCGCACCCCGAACCTCGACGCCCTCGTGCAGTCCGGCTGCGCCCAGGGCCGCATGATCCCCGTCGCCCCGGGCATCACACCGGGCTCGGGCCCCGGCCACCTCGCCCTCTTCGGCTACGATCCCATCGAGTTCGAGGTCGGCCGCGGCGTCATCGAGACCCTCGGCCTCGGCATCGAACTCAAGGCCGGCGACGTCGCCGCCCGCGCCAACTTCTGCACCCTCGACGCCAAGGGCATCGTCACCGATCGCCGCGCCGGCCGCATCGCCACCGAGGTCTGCGAACGCCTCTGCCGCATCCTTTCGTCCAAGATCAAGAAGATCGGTACCACCGAGGTCATCGTCCTCCCCGGCAAGGAACACCGCTTCGTCATCGTGTTCCGCGGCACCGGCCTCGAGGGACCCCTGACCGACACCGATCCCAACCGCGAGGGGCTTCCGATCGCGTCCGCCAAACCGGTGGACGGCAAGAACGCGGGACAGAAGAAGGTCGCGAAGCTCGTGGCCGATTTCTACAAGGCGGCATTGCCGCTCCTGAAGAACGAGAAGACCGCGAACGGCTTCCTGATGCGCGGCATCGCCCACCAACCGGACATCCCGACCTTCGAGGAACGTTACCAACTCAAGCCCGCGTGCCTGGCCGTTTACCCGATGTACAAGGGCCTCGCGCAATTGGTGGGCATGAAGAAGATCGAGGGACCGCAGACGGTCCAGGAACAACTCGAGCGCTACGTGAAGGAATACGACGCCTACGATTTCTTCTTCATCCACTACAAGTACACCGACAAGGCGGGCGAGGACGGCAACTTCGCCGCGAAGGTGAAGGCGATCGAGGATTTCGACGCCGCGTTGCCCCTGCTGCTCGCCCGGAAGCCGGACGTGCTGGTGATCACGGGCGACCACTCGACGCCCTGCGCCCTCAAGGGCCATTCGTGGCATCCGCAACCGGTGTTGTTGCACTCGGCCTGCAGCGGCAGCGACAAGCTCGACCGCTTCACCGAGACCGGCGCCAACATCGGCTCGCTGGGAATCTTCGAGGCGAAGTACCTGATGCGCCTGATGCAGGCCAACGCGAAGATGTTCGACAAGTTCGGCGCCTGATCCGCAACGCCGGCTCGGCACGGGTCGCGTCGCCGCGGTGTCCCCGCGCGACGCGACCCCGAAGGCCGGCGGTACCGCGGCCCCCGGGGGCCGCGGTACCGCCGCCGAACCGGGTTTTCGTGGGACGGCAAGGCGGCCACGGGCGGTGCGTCCTTCCGGTTCCGGCGATGGTTCCGGCGATTGACGCGTAGGGAATAGCCGTACACGATGCGCCCCACGGTTCCCGATATGGCGTCCCACTCGATTTTCCGGCTGCGCTGCCTTCTGGCATTGGCGGCGCTTGCCGCGTCCAAGGCGGACGCGCTGACGTTCAACTTCAGCACCGCCAGCTTCGCAGACTCCACCACCGCCAACGCCTACAAGGCCGCCGCCCAACAGGCCGGGGCGATGTGGAGTTCGTTGTTCACGGACAACATCACGATCAACGTCGAGATCAAGTACGACACCGGCACCACCGGGGGCAGCATCGCCAACACGGCCGCCTCGTTTCTGTCCCCGATCGCCTCGTACGCGACCGTGCGGGCGGCGTTGGTCTCGGATGCCACGACTCCCGACGACTTGTCGGCCACCGGTCATCTGCAAGCCGGCTCGACCATGGTTTTCGGGATCAACCGGGGAACCTCCGGAGGTCCGGGGTGGCGCTTGGATACCGGCGTCAACAGCCCGACGGCCAACAACCAGACCGTCCTCGTCCCCCGAGCCGAGGCGAAGGCCATCGGCCTGCTGGCTGCCAACGACGCCGCGCCCGATTTCTCGATCAAGCTCAACTCCAGCATGGTCGACACCTTCAAGTACGACCTCGACCGCAGCAACGGCATCGGGACCACCCAATACGATCTGGTGGGGGTGATTGCCCACGAGATGGGCCACGGCATGGGCATGCAAAGCCTGGCGGAAATCCTTTCGGTCAGCGGCGCTTTCACGTCGGAGGCCAACATGGTCCCCTACCTTGCGGATCTCTTCCGGTTCTCGAACCGAAGCGTCACGGCGTCCGCCGGCGCTTTCGACACGGCCGCGGACACGACCGCGAAGTACTTCTCCGTCGACGGCGGAACCACGCCGTTGGCCAATTTCGCCTTGGGCGGCGGCACGGACCCCGCTTTCGGCAACGGCCAACAGGCGAACCACTGGCTCGACATCGCCCTCCAGCCCAAGATCGGCATCATGGACGGCATCATCGGGACCGGCCAATTGCTCGAGATCACCCCGGTCGACACCCGGTTCTTCGACGTGATCGGGTTCGATGCCGTTCCCGAGACGGGAACCTGGGCGGCGGGGATCGCGTTGGTGGCCGGCGCGCTTTGGTCGCGACGCCGTTCGCACCGCTGACCGCCCGACTCGTCCCACGGGACGAACCTCGCGCTTGTCCCACGGCCGACAGCCGGTACATTCCGCCGCCACCCAATGTCGTCGGAACGCAAACCGCTCAAGATGGTCACCTGCCCCTCGTGCGGCGGGCGCACCTTCATCCCGGGCGATCTCCCTCCCCTCCATTCGAGCGCGTGCTCGAAATGCGGCGGCACGGTGATGATGCCGATGATGCTGCGGCAATTCGAGCTGCGCTCCGAAATTGCCTCGGGCGGCATGGGCACGGTGTACCGGGCCTGGGACACGACCCTTGGCCGGGAGGTGGCGGTGAAACTGATGCGCCGGGAGATCGCCGACGATCCGGCCTCGGTGGAGTCCTTCGCGAAAGAGGCCCGCGCCTGCGCGCAGTTGAACCACACGAACATCGTCCACATCTACACCTTCGACGACCACGAGGGGTACCGGTACCTGACGATGGAACTGGCCGATTCCGGAAGTCTGGACACCCGCATCGAATCGCGGCAACGCCTGCCGGAGCTCGAGGTCCTCGACATCGGGGTGAAGGTGGCGTCGGGGCTGGCCACGGCGCTTCGGCACGGATTGCTGCACCTCGACATCAAGCCGGGCAACATCCTGTTCAACGCCGACGACGAGCCCAAGCTGGTCGATTTCGGCCTCGCGCGGAAAGCGGACGCGGACGCGGACGCCTATGCGCCGATCTTCGGCACGCCCTACTACATCGCGCCGGAGCGGGTGCGGCAGGAGCGCGACACGTTTCTCTGCGACATGTATTCGCTGGCGGGAACGCTCTACCACGCGCTGACGGGACACGTGCCGTTCGAGGCGCCGACCGTGGAGGACGTGGTGGCCGCCCAGCTCCACACGCCGTTGCGCCCACCGCACGAAGTCCTGCCGGAAATCAGCGGGCCGACCAGCGAGGCGCTGTGCAGGGCGATGGCGAAGGATCCGCGCGAGCGATTCCAGAGCTACGACGAATTGGTGATGGCGCTGACCGCGGCCCGGAGCCAACTGCTGATCCGGCAGTTCGCGCCGCAGCTCGAACCCCGGTCCGCGGAGCCGGGGCCGCAGCAGCCCGGCCGCAGTTGGTGGCGGCGGTGACCCCGAAAAGGCCGCCGGGATTGCATTGCCGCCGACCACCCGGGTTCGCGAAAGTCCGCCCATGCGGAATCCGATCATCGTTGCCCTCGACGTCCCCGACGTCGACGACGCCGTCCGGCTTGCCCGGGACGTGGCGCCCCACGTGGGTGCCTTCAAGGTGGGAAAAGAGCTGTTCGTGGGCGCGGGCCCCGATTTCGTGCGGCGACTCCGGGGAACCGGTGCCGCGGTGTTCCTCGACCTCAAGTTCCACGACATCCCGAACACCGTGGCCAAGGCGGTGGCGGCCGCCACACGGCTCGACGTCCAGATGCTCACCGTCCACGCCGGCGGTGGCAGCGCGATGCTGCGGGCCGCGGAAGCCGCGGCGGTGGAGACCGCCGCCTCGATGGGCCGCCCCGCGCCCCTCGTCCTGGGCGTCACCGTGCTGACCAGTCTCGACGACGCGGCCCTTGCCGAAGTGGGCGTCCGCAACGGGACCGCGGACCAGGTGGAACTTCTCGCCCGGTTGGCGGCGGGCGCCGGACTTCGCGGCCTGGTGTGTTCGCCGCTCGAACTCGGACGACTGCGCGCGATCCTGCCGGCGTCCGTGCAACTGGTCACTCCCGGCATCCGCACCGGCGCGGAAAAGGCGGACGACCAGAAACGCACCCTGTCGCCGCGGGAAGCCATGGCGGCGGGCGCCACCTGGTTGGTCGTGGGCCGCCCGATCTATGCGGCGGAAGATCCCGCCGGGGCGGCGCGGCGGATCCTGGAATCGATCGCCTGACCGCCCGCGCCGCGGTCCTCAGACGGCCGAGGTCCCGCGTTCCTCGGTACGGATGCGGATGGCTTCCTCGACGTTGGAGACGAAGATTTTTCCATCGCCGATCTTGCCGGTCTTGGCGGCCTTGATGATGGCGGCGACGGCGGCGTCGGCCTGGGGATCGGCCACGACGATCTCGAGTTTGAGTTTGGGGAGGAAATCCACCGTGTACTCGGCGCCGCGGTAGATCTCGGTGTGCCCCTTCTGGCGTCCGAAGCCTTTGACCTCGGTGACGTTCATGCCCTGGATCCCGGCCTCGTGGAGCGCTTCTTTGACCTCTTCCAATTTGAACGGCTTGATGATGGCTTCGATTTTTTTCATGTGACGGCACTCCCACTCTCCGCGAGGGCGGCAGGCGTGTCAAAAGCCGTGATCCGGTTCAATGGGAATAGCCTTCCTCCCCGTGCTCGGCGAGATCGAGGCCCTGATGCTCCACTTCCTCGGTGACGCGGAATCCCCAGAGGCGTTCGATCGCCCAGTAGAGGATCCACGTCGCCACGACCGACCAGACCAAGACCAAACCGCCGGCCTTCGCCTGTTCGATCCAAAGCGAATGTCCCACGAACGGCCGGATGCGGTCGGCGGCGAGATTCGGATTCACGTCGGCCGTGGCCAGAAACCCGGCCATCAAGGTGCCCAAGGTGCCGCCCACGGCATGCACGCCGAACGTGTCGAGCGAATCGTCGTATCCGAGGACCGACTTGAGCTTGCTGCAGGCGACGAAGGTCGCCACGCCGGCGGCGAGGCCGATGACCACCGCGCCGGTGGGGTTCACGAAGCCGCTGGCGGGCGTGATGGTGGCCAACCCGGCGACGGCGCCGGAGCACATGCCGAGGACGCTGGGCTTGCCACGGACGAACTGTTCGAGCACCGCCCACACGCAGAGGCCGACGCCCGCGCTGAGGGTGGTGGCCACGAACGCATTGGAGGCGACCCCATCGGCGGCGAGCGAACTGCCGGCATTGAATCCGTACCAACCCAGCCAGAGCATCCCGGTGCCGGTCATGCACAGCACCATGGAATGGGGAGTGATGGGCTCGCGACCGAAGCCCTTGCGCTTGCCAAGCAGGATGCACAACACCAGCGCGCTCCACCCGGAGGTCATGTGGACCACGATGCCGCCCGCGAAATCGATCGCCTTGATCCGCGCGCCGTCGTTGGCGAGACCGTTCATCCAGCCATCCGCGCCCCAGAGCATGTGGGCCACGGGGAAGTAGACGACGAACATCCAGGCGACGCAGAACGCCATCAGCGGCAGGAACCGCATGCGCTCGGCGATCGCGCCAACGATCAACGCGGGGGTGATGATCGCGAACATCAGCTGGTACATGGCGTGGATGTTGTGGGAAACCCACGGCGCATACTCGGCATTGGGCGCGGCCCCGACCCCTTCGAACAGTTTCCATCCCAAGCCGCCGAGGAACGGCGAACCGTGCGCGAAGCTCAGCGAATAGCCGCAAAGCCACCAGAGCACCGTCACCACCCCGGTCAGCCCCAGGCACTGGGCCAGGACGGAGAGCACGTTCTTCCGCCGCACCAAACCGCCGTAGAACAACGCCAGTCCCGGCAAGGTCATGAACAGGACCAATCCCGACGACACCATCATCCAGCCGTTGTGCCCCGGCCCCGGGACGGATTTCAGCGCCGCCCCGGCCGGTGCCACGTTCTTGATGTAGGCCTCGAGGTCCGCAACCCGGGCCGCCAACGCGGCGTCGTC
>Ga0114969_10004280_pt1 | contig 11318 bp, 9 predicted proteins | sample M_130807_MF_Meta_FD_87316 | JGI IMG/M metagenome (GOLD analysis project Ga0114969, IMG submission 87316) | Freshwater microbial communities from Lake Montjoie, Canada to study carbon cycling - M_130807_MF_MetaG | ecosystem: Environmental > Aquatic > Freshwater > Lake | place: Lake Montjoie...
GGCGGCAAAAGAGGCGTTGAACAATTCCTGGCAAAAGGCGGTGTTGGGCAGCGGCACATTCAACGTGCGCGCGCCGGCAAGGGCAATCGCCAAATCCTTGGCGTGCAGATCGATGCGGAAGCCCGGCGCAAACGTCCGCTTCAGCATGCGCTCGCCATGCACTTCCAAAATGCGCGAAGCCGCAAAACCGCCCAGCAGCGCCTGGCGTACCTTCGCCGGGTCCGCGCCGGCTTTCGACGCAAACAACAAGGCCTCTGCGACCGCTTCGATGTTGAGGGCCACGATGATCTGGTTGGCCACTTTGGCGGTCTGGCCATCGCCATTGCCGCCGATCAGCGTGATCGTCTTGCCCATGAGCTGGAGCAGCGGTTTGACCTGTTCGAAAATCTCATCCCGCGCGCCGACCATGATGGTGAGCGTTGCGGCCTTCGCGCCAACTTCGCCGCCCGAAACAGGCGCGTCCACGTAATAGCAGCCGAGGTCTTCGATCCTTTTCGCGAATTCCTTTGTCGTGATCGGCGAAATCGAACTCATATCGACGACAATCTTGCCGCCCTTCAGCGCACTCGCCGCGCCATTCTCGCCGAACAGCACCTTTTCCACGTCCGGCGTATCGTTCACCATCACAAAGATGACGTCGGCGTTTTCGGCGACTTCGTGCGCCGTCTTGCAGGCGATGCCGCCCTTGTCGATCATCTCCTGCGGCACGCCGCTGCGCGTGTTCAGATACAGCGTATGGCCCGCGGCCATCAGATGACCTGCCATCGGCCGGCCCATAATTCCCAGCCCGATAAATCCGAGTTTCATGTCGTCGTTCCCTATTTAGCGCGGCATGCCCGGCAAATCGCGCTTGGTGAGGCCCGCGGGCAAATCATAGGTCCCGGCGGGGATGTTGGTGCGCTCTATTGTGCTGACCGCATGCTGAATAGTCGGGCGGCCCTGCGTGTAAATGGTCGTGTCGAGCGGCAGGCCCGGAAAGCCGATGGCTTTGTTCATGCCGCTCCAGTCCATGTAATCCATTTTCGGCACCAAAGGGGAAGAGAGTATCGGCTGGATGAAGGCCGAAAACCGCTCCAACACCTGAAAATCGGCGGCCGCCAATCCCGTCGCGCTGACGGGGGCGATGCACACATCTTCTTCCTTCTGGCCGTTCACGGTCTTGGTGTAATTGTCGCAATTCCAGCGCGCGACCGTTTTGCCGCCGCCTACCTTAGCGAAGGCAATCTGCGGCGTGCCGGAGCTTGGCGCACCCGCCAGCGCACTGAGCCCGCCAAGCCCATGCCCGGCCAGCATCTGCTCCATCATGGCGCGCTGCTGCGGCGGCATTTGCGCCAGCCGCTCCTGCAGCGCCGACTGCGCCGCGGCAAGCTGGTTTTGCGCCCCGGCAAGCTGTTGCAGGGTTTCCGGGGTCATCTCCATATAGCTGCGCTGCTGGGGCATGATTACCCACATGCGGTTGGTGTCGCCGCGGTAGATCACGGTCGCTTCCGGCGTCACCACTTTCAGCCGGTCGCTGTCGGCGTAAATGGTCATCGGATTGGTCTGGTGTACGTCCAGTTTGGTGTAGGTCGAGGTGACGACCACCCCGGCCATCGCACTGCTTGAGCCTAGCAAAAACGCACCCATAGCCCCCAGAATTCGGCCATAACGCATGGGATTTCCTTTTAAAAACACGGTTCAAACGAGCATGCATTGAATGGCTGACGCCCTGCAAGTCAGCGTGAGGTGGCTGGCCACGGCCTTGTGCGGACCTTTGCCTTATGTGCTAAAAGGGCGCCGGCCGCGCGATGCGGCCCCGGAACTCTAGGGAAAATGGACCATGCGCAAAGCTTTTGTGATTGGAAGTTTCCTCGCGCTCCTCGCCGTTCCGGCGATGGCGCAGGGCAACAACGCCATCAACGTATTCGGCACCGTCGATAAGATGGACGCCACCACCATCTCGGTGAAGAACGACGACGGCGGCGCCGTCGAAATGTTCAAGATCGCCCCCAATGTGCTCTACATCCAGCAGGCTCCCGCCAAGCTGTCGGACATCAAGAGCAACGACTTCGTCGCCTCCGCGGCCGTCCGCAAGGATGACGGCAAGCTGCACTCGACCGAGCTGCGTATCTTCTCGGAAAAAATGCGCGGTATCGGCGAAGGCCAGCGTCCAATGAACGACGCCCGCAGCCAGACTATGACCAACGCCACCGTCACCGGCACGGCCATCGTGAACGGCAGCAATGTCATGAAGGTGAAATTCCCCGGCGGTGAATCCGACCTGGTCCTCGATCCCGATCCGAACATTCCGGTCTTCCGCTTCAGCGACGCCGACAAGGGCGCCGTGAAGGTCGGCGGCAAGGTCCGCGTGCAGGGCGTACGGGCGGCCGACGGCGCCACCGTCAACCGCATCACGGCCATGCCGTAAGCGGTTCAGACCTAAGCAATGCAGAAGGCGGCGCCCTCACCGGCGCCGCCTTTGTTTTGGGGCCAAGGTACCGGGCCACGGCTTCCGCCATACCCTCGCCATTGATATTCTGCTTGGGACATCCGGGGCTGATCCTGGGTTCAGGGGAGGATTGAACATGAAACGGTCATTGATTGCTGCCGGCGTGCTCGCGGCAGGTATGGGCGCGTTCGGACTTTCGCAAACCGTTTTCGCGCAAGCCAATGCGGGCGGCTGGGTCACGCTGACCGACGGCAAGGACATGAAGAATTTCGACGCCATCGGCGATGCCAATTGGAAGGTCGCCGAAGGGACCGTGCAGGCCAACGCCGGAAAAGGCGGATTCCTCGTCACCAAGGAACAATACGGCGATTTCCAGATTCACTCCGAAGTCTGGGTCGATGACGATGCGAACAGCGGCATCTTCATTCGCTGCAGCGACCCAAAGATGGTCGGCGCCATGACCTGCTATGAAGTGAACATCTTCGACAAGCGCCCTGGCCCCGAATACGGAACCGGCGCCATCGTCAATGTCGCGAAGGTCAATCCCATGCCGCATGCCGGCGGCAAGTGGAACGTGCTCGATATCGAAGCGCGCGGCCCGTACATGACGATCACCTTCAACGGCGAGCGCACCGTAACCGCCGTGCGCGATGAAAAGCACCTGCGCGGCTACTTCGCCCTGCAATACGGCGCCGGCATCGTGAAGTGGCGCAAAGTCGAAGTCCGCCCGCTGTAAAAATTTCCTCCCCTTGAAAGGGGGAGGTCGACGCGAAGCGTCGGGTGGGGGCGCCGGTCAACCCCCACCCTTCCCTCCCTGTTTCCGGGAGGGAAATCGCATATTCGGATTGAGCAACAAATTGCCTCCCCTTGTGGGCAGGGGAACGCACGGCGGAGTCTCGCCGGGCGAGGCGCGGCAAGTCATGTACAGATCTCGTCCTGCTCACCGCAGCCATAGGGATTACGCCAGGCGGAGGCTCGCTCGACGCGGGCGCCAGGGGGGCCATGGAGGGACTGCTCTCGCACCAAGCTCCCCTTCGCGCCAAATAGATTCCCTCTCCCCATTTCGGGGAGAGGGTTAGGGTGAGGGCGCGGTCTCCAGCGCGGCTAAAACCACGTCCAGCACACCCTCAGGGCTTTCCAGCAGTTCCGAATTCCAGAATCGGAGTACGCGAAAACCTTCCGCCTTCAAGAAGGCATCTCGGTTCTGATCGTAGTTCTGCTGTTCGACATGCCGATCGCCGTCAAGCTCCACAATGAGTTTGCGTTCCAGACATACGAAGTCGGCGATGTAATTTCCGATCAGAACTTGCCGCTTGAATTTGTAACCGGCCAGTTGCCGACCGCGAACGAGCCGCCAAAACAGCTTCTCGCATTGAATTGGGGTGTGGCGCATCGCCCGCGCCAGTGAGCGATGCGGTTGCTTCTGTATCCGTGCATGAAAGACCCGAGCGGTGGGCATACTCCCCCTCACCCCGACCCTCTCCCCCGCTGGGGGAGAGGGATTTTGCTCGACCGGGTTACGCCCAGCCGTCGCCGCCGGCGCAATAGGTGGCGCCGGCTTCCTGGGCGCGGTTGACGGCCCATGTGCCCGAGGGAACCAGGCTGACGCCCGTCACCAGATTGGCGGCGAATTCCTTATAGGCTTCGTCCGCCGAGACGCCGGCATTCGTCGACAGCCGGCCGCTTTGCCCGCGCGTCGCCACATTGCAGACGCCCATCACCACGCCCCGCATGGCCAGCTTTTCCAGCGATTGGCCCTTGGCATCGAGCCAGGGGTTTTTGACGGCCGTCATTTTGGTTTCGGGATCGATGATCTTGAAGGTCTCGCCGATCTTGTACTTCGCCCAGATCGAATGGTTGAAGGCATAGGGCGTGCCCTGATGGCGGAAGATCATGACCGCCGTGGCCGACATGTTCGGCGTCAGGAAGTTGTTCACGAAGCCGAGGGGGAAGCCGTCATTGATGCCGAACACATCGAACATCGCCTTGTGCTTGCCCGGCAGCATGCCCGGCCATTCCTCGCCGGCGACGGTCTGCGCCTTGGCGGCCGAAACGGCGGCCACGCTAAACAGGCCGAGCGCCGACAATCCCGCAAAGCGGCCGAAGAAACCGCGGCGGTGCGCGACCTCTGGTGTGTTCTCTACCGGTGTAATCTGTTGATCGGTGTCCTGATCGGAATCGCGCATCTGTTCCCTCCTGTCGCGTGCCCCTCTTCCACCGCCTCTCGAGGCGCCAGAAGAACCACACCAACCCTACTGCATTTACCCACCCCGCGCCACTCGCACCGTTGATCCTCCCCTGCGAAGCAGCGCTTCACGGGGGAGGGGGACCGCGAAGCGGTGGAGGGGGCGACCCCATGCTCCGGCCCATCCAATGACCAATTGCAGACTCACTCAACCATGACTGATATTCGCTGGCATCGGTAATCAGCGGCACATCGCCGTGGGGGCATGAGTGAACGCGGTAGAGATTGAAGAAGCCGTCAGCGCGCTCGCCGAGCAGCCTTTCGATCCGGCTGAATTTCCCTATGCCTTCCTGCAGGCGTTCGGAAACAAAGAAACCACGATAAAGCGCCTGCGCGCCGGTGTTTCGAACAAGTCGGACCTCGGCGGTGTTTTGCAAGCGAACCATATCCATATCGCTGTCTGCCCGCCCGGCGAGTGCACCAAAACGCTTGCCGCGCTGAAGGCGAGCCCGGCCACCGCCAAAGGCAAGGTGCAATTCGTTCTTGCCACCGATGGCGAGGTCTTCGAAGCGGAGGACCTGGAGAGCGGCGAAACGGTCGCCTGCGCCTATAAGGACTTCCCGGACAAATTCGGTTTTTTCCTGCAGCTCGCGGGCATCACCACTGTCCCGCAGCTGCGTGAAAGCTCGTTCGACATTCGCGCGACGGGACGCCTGAACAAACTGTATGTCGAACTGCTGAAAGACAATCCCGATTGGGGCACGGCTGAACGCCGCCACGACATGAACCATCTCATGGCGCGGCTGATCTTCTGCTTCTTCGCCGAAGACACCGACATCTTTAACGGCACCGGCCTGTTTACCCGCAAGATCGAGACGATGAGCGAACGCGATTCCTCGAACACGCATGAGGTGATCGCCGAAATCTTCCGTGCCATGAACACGCCCACCAAGCACAATGGACAGCCGGACAACCGCTACCGGGAGGCCGCGAAGATCAAAAGCTGGGCGGATGTTTTTCCCTATGTGAATGGCGGATTGTTCTCCGGCAGCCTCGACGTGCCGCGCTTCAGCCGGATCGCGCGTTCCTACCTCCTGCATATTGGCAATCTGGATTGGCGCCGGATCAACCCGGATATTTTCGGATCGATGATTCAGGCGGTCGCGGAAGATGAAGAACGCGGCGCGCTGGGCATGCACTACACCAGCGTTCCGAATATCCTCAAGGTGCTGAATCCGCTGTTCCTCGACGATCTTCGCGCGCAGTTGGTGGATGCTGGGACAAATGCGCGTAAGCTCCTCAATCTGCGAAACCGGATGGCCAAGATTCGGGTGTTCGACCCAGCCTGCGGCTCCGGCAATTTCCTCGTCATCGCCTATAAGCAGATGCGCGAAATTGAGGCGGAGATAAATCTGCGGCGCGGCGAAGCAGCGCGCGGGTCAGACATTCCCCTCACCAATTTTCGCGGCATCGAATTACGGGATTTCCCGGCGGAGATTGCTCGGCTTGCCCTGATTATCGCGGAATACCAATCCGATGTTCTTTATCGAGGGCAGAAGGAGGCATTAGCGGAATTTCTGCCGCTCGATGGGCAAAACTGGATTACTTGCGGGAACGCCTTACGACTCGATTGGCTGAGCATCTGCCCACCTACCGGAACTGTGGTTAGGTATGAAGCCGAAGATTTGTTCTATACGCCGCGTGACCAAGCACAAATCGAGTTTGAGAACGACGGAGGCGAGACTTACATTTGCAGTAACCCTCCTTATTTGGGATCGACATGGCAGTCAGCGGAGCAGAAGGAAGACGTTAGGCCGATCTTCGAAGGCCGTACGTCAAGCTGGAAGTCGCTGGACTACGTGGCCGGTTGGTTCATGAAAGCGGCAGACTATGGCACACACACTCGGTGTGTCTCTGCCTTGGTATCAACCAATTCAATCTGTCAGGGGCAGCAGGTGCCCATGCTCTGGCCCCTGATTTTCTCTACCGGACACGAAATCGCTTTTGCACATACAAGTTTCAAATGGGAAAATTTGGCAAGCCATAATGCTGGCGTTACTGTTGTAATCGTTGGCATTTCAAATCACCCACCCAAGACACGGTATCTATTCTCGACCGCGGACGGCGGCAGCGCCGTTGTCAAAGAAGTAGGAAACATAAATGCGTATCTAGTGCCGGGGCCGAATCTGTTCGTCGGATCAACAGACAATGTCCTTGGCAAAATGTCCAAGATGGATAATGGCAACAAGGCCGTCGATGGAGGCCACCTTTTGTTGGATTCTGTGGATTTGGACCGGCTTTCTCTAGAAGGAACTCAACGGTCAAAGCTTGTTCGAAGGTTCATCGGTTCATCCGAGTTAATTAATGGAATCGAACGCTATTGCTTGTGGATCAACGAAGAGTTGGAAGCCTATGCGATGAGTATCCCAACAATAAGGCAACGGATCGCCGCCGTTGAGGACGCGCGCAAACGGAGTCCAAAGAAACTGACGAGGGACTCCGCTCGACGGCCTTATGCATTTCGACAAGTCAGACAACGCGGTAATGAAGTCGTGATAGTTGTCCCGAGCGTCAGCTCCGAAAGCCGAGATTATTTGCCTACTTCTTTGATGCCGCCTGGAACAATTATCTCTCACAAATGCTTCGCCTTTTACGACGCTCCGCGTTGGAATATGGCGATGGTCGCCTCGCGGCTACATTGGGTTTGGATCGGCACTGTTTGCGTACGACTCGAAATGCGCTTTTCTTATTCAAACACCCTCGGCTGGAACACGTTCCCCGCCCCCTCATTGACCGACAAGAACAAGGCGGATCTGATACGCTGCGCCGACGATATTCTCCTTGCGCGCGAGGCGCATTTTCCGGCTACCATCGCGGACCTTTACGATCCCGACAAAATGCCTGCCAATCTGCGCGAAGCCCACGAGCGGAACGACGACGTCCTTGAGCGCATCTATATAGGCCGCCGCTTCCGCAACGATACGGAGCGGCTCGAACATTTGTTTGACCGCTACACCAAGATGATGGCAGCCCAAGGCGGGGCCAAAGGGCGAAAGGCAAAGGTCGATTGATGACAAAGCCAACCTATACGCCCGGCGGCGATGCGAAAGCCATTGCCGAAATTGCGCTAACGAAGTTTGGGTCTTACGAGGCCATGTTTGAGTATCATCGCTGGCCGGAGCGCGGCTCCGACATGATGCGCAAGGTTCAAAGGCGCGTGGCGGAGACATATGGAACCGTGCGGGCGTTCGAGGAGCACTTCGCCGGGAAAAGCCGCAATGTCTGACGGGGCGCAATCCATTCCCTCCGTTTCGGTGTCCTATGCCCGGAACGGTAGCTCGACCAAGATCAACATGCTCGGCATGCGACCGATGCAGGAGCGCGCCTATGAACGACGCGGCGAGCAATATTTGCTGATCAAGTCGCCGCCCGCCTCCGGCAAGAGCCGTGCGCTGATGTTCGTCGCTCTGGACAAACTGCATAACCAAAAGCTGAAGCAGGTCATTATTGTCGTGCCGGAAAAATCCATCGGGGCAAGCTTCAACGACGAACCGCTGACAAAATTCGGGTTCTGGGCGGATTGGCATGTGCAGCCCAAATGGAACCTGTGCAACGCGCCCGGCACGGACAATGGGGGCAAGGTCAAATCGGTCAGGGCATTCCTGGAAAGCGGAGACAAGGTGCTGGTCTGCACCCATGCGACGTTCCGGTTCGCGGTCGATCAATTCGGCGTCGAAGCTTTCGACGACAGGCTGATTGCCATCGACGAATTTCATCATGTGTCGGCCAATCCCGACAACAAGCTAGGCCTTTATCTCGGGCAGTTCATCGCCCGCGATAAGGTGCATATCGTCGCCATGACCGGCTCATATTTCCGGGGCGATGCCGAAGCAGTTCTTGCGCCGCAGGACGAAGCGAAATTCGATACCGTCACCTACACCTATTATGAGCAGCTCAACGGCTACGAATATCTGAAGCAGCTCGACATCGGCTATTACTTCTATTCCGGTCCTTACGCCGACGACATCTTGAAGGTGCTCGACCCCGCCGAGAAGACGATTGTCCACATCCCCAACGTCAATTCGCGCGAGAGCACGAAGGATAAAATCCGCGAGGTGGAGCACATCATCGAGGAATTGGGGGATTGGCAGGGGACAGACCCCGCCACCGGCTTTCAGCTGGTCAAAAGACCCGATGGCCGCGTGCTCAGAATCGCCGATCTTGTCGATGACGACCCGGCGAAGCGGGACCGCGTTTCCGCTGCTCTGAAAGACCAGGCGCAGAAGGACAACCGGGATCATGTCGACATCATCATTGCGCTCGGCATGGCCAAGGAAGGCTTTGACTGGATTTGGTGTGAGCACGCGCTGACGGTCGGCTACCGCTCCAGCCTGACCGAAATCGTGCAGATCATCGGCCGGGCGACACGCGATGCGCCGGGCAAAACCCGCGCGCGTTTCACCAATTTGATCGCCGAACCCGATGCGTCCGCGGAAGCGGTGACCGAGGCGGTAAACGACACCCTGAAAGCCATCGCCGCCAGCCTTCTGATGGAGCAGGTGCTGGCCCCGCGCTTTGAATTCAAGCCGAAAAATCCGGACAATGGGGCGGTTGAGGGCTTCGACTACGGCCCCGGCGGTTACGACCCCGCCAAATGCAATGTCGGCTTCAACGAACAGTCCGGAAAGTTCCAGATCGAAATCAAAGGCCTTGTCGAACCCAAGAGCAAGGAAGCCGCGCGCATCTGCCAGGAGGATTTGAACGAAGTTATTGCCGCCTTCGTGCAGGACAAGACGACCATCGAACGCGGCATATTTGACGACGAAACGGTTCCGGAAGAGCTGACCCGCGTTCGGATGGGCAAAATCATCAAGGACAAATATCCCGAACTCGCTGAAGAGGATCAGGAGGCCGTGCGCCAGCACGCCATAGCGGCCCTCAATCTGACGCAGGAAGCCAAAAAGCTCGCCTTGGGCGGCGGCGATGGCGAGGCAGGTGGGAATACCGCTCTGATCGACGGGGTGCGGAGATTTGCCCTGAGCGTGACGGACCTCGACATCGATTTGATCGACCGCATCAATCCCTTCGGCGAGGCCTATGCGATACTCGCCAAGGCGATGAATGAAGACCGGCTGAAAGAGGTAAAAGCGGCTATCGCCGCCAAGCGCACCAATCTAAGCCCGGATGACGCCAAGGCGTTGGCGGTTCGGGCCGCGGAATTCAAACGGCAGCGCGGACGGCTTCCGTCCCTGGATGCACAAGACGCATGGGAAAAGCGCTTGGCCGAGGGCGCGGCGGCTTTCATGCGATTTAAGCGCGAAGGGCGCTATGAGTGACATCGATTTAGACGATTTGGCTGCCGAACTCGCGGACTTCGCCCCGCCCGAGAAAAAGGGCGGACGTTCGCCGCGCGAGGAGCGGATTATCGCGGGCTTCGAGGAAATCCAGCGGTTTGTGGGAACCCACGGCCGCCCGCCGCAGCATGGCGAGGATCGCGACATTTTCGAGCGGCTTTATGCCGTACGGCTCGACCGCCTTCGCGACCTTGAGGAGTGCCGCTCGCTGGTCGCGCCCATGGACCATCAAGGGCTTCTGAAAGAGGGCGAACATCGGCAGCCCGGATTTTCCGAGGCGATGGACGATGACCAATTGTTAGCCGAGCTTGCGGGATTGGACGACGGTTCCGGCATTACAGCGCTGCGTCATGTTCGCACCAGCGCGGATAAGCGCGCGGCCGAAGAAATTGCCAATCGCAAAAAGTGCGAGGATTTTGAGGCTTTCAAACCGCTATTTGCGCGGGTGAGGGACGATTTGAAGGCCGGCGTTCGTCAGACGCGGCCGTTTCAAACGATGGCCGAAATTAAGAAGGGCGAGTTCTTCATCGTGGGCGGGCAGATCGCCTATGTCGCGGAGGTCGGCAACGAATTCGTGACGGATTACGAACGCCGCGACAGCCGGTTGCGCGTGATCTACGACAACGGCACGGAGAGCGATGTGCTGCTGCGTTCTCTGCAGCGGGCGCTTCACCGTGACGAAGCGGGCCGCCGTATTACGGAGCCGAGCGCAGGTCCCTTATTTTCGGGGGAAAGCAGCGACGAGGATTTGGCAAGCGGCACCATTTACGTTCTCCGCAGCAAGTCCGGCGATCCCTATGTCGCCGCACATCGGGAGATTCTGCATAAGATCGGGGTGACGGGCGGCGACGTGAAGCAGCGCGTGGCAAATGCGAAGCTCGATCCGACCTTTCTGATGGCGGATGTGGAGGTCGTTGCTTCCTATCAGCTTTTCAATATTAACCGCACGCGCCTTGAAAACCTCATCCACCGCATCTTCGATCCGGCGCGTGTCGATGCGGAGATTAAGGATCGCTTCGGAACGCCGATCATCCCTCGCGAGTGGTTCCTCGTCCCGCGTTTCGTTATCGACGAGGCGGTAGAGCGCATTAAGGATGGGACTATTACCGGATACGCATACGATCCGAACAAGGCCTCACTGATAAAAATGGAATGAAAGCGGATGGGCGCCACAGGCGCCGCGCCGCTGGGTGGGCGGCGCTTTTATTTCTAAACCGTGCGTGCAGCCGCCCCCTCCACCGCCTGCGGCGGTCCCCCTTGTAACTTGAAATCGTCGTCATCGGATAAGCTGTCCGATGCGGTGGCGGGCGGAAGACCGATTCCCCCCAGGGTTCGAGCCCGTGGGGAGCAA
>Ga0114969_10004283_pt1 | contig 11306 bp, 12 predicted proteins | sample M_130807_MF_Meta_FD_87316 | JGI IMG/M metagenome (GOLD analysis project Ga0114969, IMG submission 87316) | Freshwater microbial communities from Lake Montjoie, Canada to study carbon cycling - M_130807_MF_MetaG | ecosystem: Environmental > Aquatic > Freshwater > Lake | place: Lake Montjoie...
CTCGATATCACTGCCGATGCTGACAATATTACGCAGCATGTCTTTCAGGTTACCGGCAATGGTGATCTCACTGACCGGATACTGGATCTCACCATTTTCTACCCAAAAACCGGAGGCTCCGCGCGAGTAGTCACCGGTAATACCGCTGACACCCTGCCCCATCAGTTCAGTTACCACTAAACCGGTACCCAACTGCTTGAGCATCGCGGCAAAATCATTACCCTGCCCGGCAATGCGCCAGTTGTGGATACCGCCCGCATGCCCGGTGCTGTGCATACCCAGCTTGCGCGCCGCGTAGCTGGTCAGCAACCAGGTTTGCAATACGCCATCTTTGACGATATCACGGCGTTCGGTACGTACCCCTTCACTGTCGAACGGCGTAGAAGCCAAGCCTTTCAGCAGATGCGGATGCTCTTCAATGGTCATCCATTCCGGCAGGATCTGTTTACCCAGGGAATCCAACAGGAAGGTGGATTTGCGATAAACGCTGCTGCCGCTGATAGCGCCCACCAGATGGCCAAACAAGCCGGTTGCCACTTCAGAAGCGAATAAAATCGGTGCCTTCATGGTGGCAAGCTTACGTGGCGAAAGGCGCGCCAGCGTGCGGCGAGCGCACTCCTGGCCAACCCACTCGGGGCTTGCCATATCCCCCATGGCACGGCCGATGGTATAAGCGTAGTCACGCTCCATATCACCGTTGTGCTCGGCAATAACGCTGCTGGAGAGGGAATGACGGCTGGAACAATAGCTTTGCAGCATACCGTGGCTGTTACCGAACACCTTAATACCGTAATGGCTGTTGAAACTGCCGCCTTCGGTATTGGTAATGCGTTTATCTGCCGACAACGCTGCCTGCTCGGCGCGCGCCGCCAGCTCAATCCCGCGTTCGGCCTCCAGTTCGGCCGGGTGGAACAGATCGAGATCCGGTGCCTCAAACGCAAGCAGATCTTTTTCTGCCGGGCCGGCATGAGGATCTGGCGAGGTATAGCGAGCAATATCCAGCGCCGCCTGCACGGTGCGAGAAATGGCATCCGGGCTCAGATCGGTGGAAGAGGCGCTGCCTTTACACTGTTGGTAATAAACGGTGATACCCAACGCCCCGTCGCTGTTAAACTCGACGTTTTCCACCTCACCGAAGCGGGTGCTGACGCTGATACCGGTGGTTTTGGTCACGGCAACTTCTGCCGCATCGGAACCGGCACGCGCCAGTTCCAAAGCCTGTGAGACGGCTTGTTCCAGCGCTTTGCGCTGTTCTGCAACTTGAGTGACTACTTTCATCAATCTGCCATAATTAATCAGGAAATCGCTGAGAAAAGTGCCGTATCGGCGCAATGCCCGTCAGTTAAGCAGAAAAGTGCATCATCGGCGCCCCCTCTCCCTGTGGGAGAGAGCCGGGCTGAGGGGCTGTAGTTCTGTGATCTTCCCCTCACCCTAACCTCTCCCAAAGGAGAGGGAATTGGTTAGTCTTAACTGACCTGCATCACGTATCGGCGTGGTTTTGCGCGGCATATACTCTAAATAATTCGAGTTGCATGTAGGCGGCCAGTCCGATAGTCGCCAGGAGCATAGGCCACTATGTGACTGGTGCGAACGGACGCAGCCAACACCCAGGCAACTTGAAGTATGACGAGTATAATGCGCCAAAATAATGCCAGACTGTATCCGCTTGCAGCAACGCGAAACACAGCCTGATGTGCTTTTGAGTCTAACAGGAACTGCGTGGAATTTCGCATACACCCTTAATACTTCGAACCACATAGGCGTTGGCTACGCTCAATGACTCGAATTATTTTGGGTACACAGCCAGCAACCTGTTAGGATTAGCCTCTTTTTGACGGAGCCTACCATGAACAAACAGCCTGAAGACTGGCTCGACGATGTCCCTGAGAACGAAAATGAGGACGATGACGAGATTATCTGGGTCAGTAAAAGTGAAATTAAGCGTGATGCTGAAGCGCTGAAAGACTTGGGGACCGAGTTGGTCGAACTGGGTAAAAATGCGCTAGAACGCATTCCGCTGGATGAAGATTTGCGTGCCGCCATCGAACTGGCGCAGAAGATCAAAAAAGAAGGCCGCCGCCGCCAGATCCAACTGATCGGCAAAATGCTGCGTGCCCGTGATGTTGAGCCGATCCAGACCGCGCTCGATAAGCTGAAGAACCGCCATAACCAACAGGTGTCGCTGTTCCACAAGCTGGAAGCACTGCGCGATCGCCTGGTGGCTGAAGGTGATGATGCGATCCCGTCCGTGCTGGAACTCTATCCAGAGGCCGATCGCCAGCAGCTGCGTGCGCTGGTGCGTAACGCGCAAAAAGAGCAGGCTGCTAACAAGCCGCCGAAATCGTTCCGCCAAATCTTCCAGTACTTACGCGATCTGGCCGAGGCGCAACAGTGATCGTCAGCAGCATCACGATGGGATGAACCTTGTTCATCCCCGGTGATGCACCGCTGCACCACTGGCTTCACGAATATTGAACCGCAGGTCCCCCTCCAACTCTTCTTCCGCCTCTTCAAACAGCAGAATAATGGCACCAAAACGGCGTTTGCGGCGGGCGTTGAGATTGGCAAATTCAATCTCGACCGGCAGGCTGATATCGCCGGTAACCACATCCCACAGCGCGTCCAGATTGGCGCCAAATCCTTCACCCAGCGCGAACCGGTCGGCAAATTGCTGATAGAACGCCGGTAGATCGGGTATCTGGTTAAAATCGAACTCTATTTTCACCATCAACTCACTCCATCCGAATGAAGTTTTTATAATGGTCACGCGTGACGAAAATCAGACCGTCGCTGGAATACAGCAGGCGATCGGCCCCGCGTCGGCCGCATTGGTAATTGACATCCGCCTCGCGCCATACCCGGTTGTTAGCCACCGGTAAACGCCCTTCACGGTTAGAGAAACGATCGCCGCCAATCGCCTTACCCGGCAAGGCCAGACACAGGTTACCGTCAGCCGCATCCCAGCCCTGTTCACGCGCATGTTTTTTGGTGAGGTAGTAATCCGGCAACCGCTGATGCTGTTGCAGATAGCGGGCAACGCGTTTGGGTTCCGTCAGCTTATCGATACTCTCAGCGGCAACGGTGGCCGCAGGCACAGGGGCGATCACCCGGTCAGTATCATTGCCGCGCAGCGCGCTAAAACCGGCGACCACAATCGCGATCAGCATCGCCACAAGGGTACGTTTATTCATATTTTCCCTGAATGAGGCGAATGCCACATGATGGCTAAATTTATAGCAAAGAATAGTGAATCAAAGATGACTTATATGTAACGTTTTTACCTTCAGAGGTTCATCCGATGCTATTGCTATCAATCATGCCACTTTCCAGCGCCGCTGACACGCGGAACACGCCCCGATTTTCAGCCTAAAAGTGCTCAATCGATCAAGGCGTGGCGATAGAGATGCAGCATATCCGCCAAGCGTTTAACCGGCCCGGTCACGCTGAGTGGCGCGCTGTTATCCACCAGCTTCTGCTGGTATTCGTTCATCTCTTTCAGCAGCCGATCGTAGTAATAAGCGCGTTTCCCATCGCTCTTGGCGGATACCACGTGATCGGCGGTATTGCGGATCTGCTTATGGAACACCGACAGCTCTTCCTTGGCCGGGATCTCGGTCATCTGCATGCGCTGGTGAGCGATAATCAGGTTAAGCCCCAGGCGATATTTAGCGATATCGTTCGGGAACATCATCAGCAACTGATTCAAGCGCTGGCAGGTGGTTTTCACGGCGACGCGCCGCCTGAGTGGTCAATGCTGAAACGGCGCTGCTGACCAGTTGGTTCATCAGCGTGCGGCCTGTGCGCTCGCGCGAGGTATCACGGATCAGGAACAACACGATCATCGCGACAAAACAGCCGATGATCTGACCGATGGCGCTGTCGATAAACGTCGTCACCGAGAAATGCATCGGGTTGCTCAACACAATGATATTGATGGTACTCGCCAAGGTGCCCAGCGAACCCAGGCGGCGCTTCTGCACTTCAATACCGATGAAAAACGCCAGCGTGCCAAGGCTCAGGCACAGCAGGAACATGCTTTGCTGGGTCTGTGGCAGGATAAACATATAGAACAGCGCCCCCATTGGGAAGGCGATCAGCACCCCCAACAGGAAATCGAACGCCATCATTTTTGGGTTTGGCGTGCGCATCGCCAAGGCGGTCACCACGGCGATCATCACCATGCAGCCGCTGCCGGAGGTCCAACCGGTCCACAGCCAGAACAAACAGCCAATCGAGGTGGCCGCCCAGGAGCGCAGCCCATTGATCAACGCATGATGACCTTCTGCCGAAGGGGTTTTCACCACCACTTCACTGGCCAGTATCTCGTTTTCAACGGCGTTGATGCCGCTGTTGGTATGCACCCCTTTCGCCACCAGCAGGTAGCGCGTCGCCGTACCCACCCAGGTACTGACCGTAACCAGGGTTTCATTGGTGAGGTTGGTGGCCAATACCTGACGTACCCGTTTCAAGTGCTGATGCACTTCCTGCGGCGTTTCAGCGGGCATCAGCAACAGCTCGCGAATGTTCTCCTTCACCGCATTGGGGTAATTCAGCAGGATCAGGTAGGTTTCACAGGCCTGAGTAATTAGCGTCAACGAAAGGGTATGCAGTACGCGTACCCGCTGGTTTACCCGCTGCCAACGCGAAGACTCCAACATCAGGTTGCTGCGCATCCCGTTCAAAGCGGTGGTGCTTTTCACCAGATCGCCCCAGGCACGGTCGATATCTTCTTTTTCTGCATTGCTGATACACATCTGCATCAGCCGGTATTGCCCTACCAGCAGTTGATCGACTGCGCGATCGATATCCTGTTTGATCGAACGCGGCGAAAACAGCAGATCGGCCAACACCGCGCTGAGAATACCGAGCACAATCTCGCTACAGCGCTCAAGCGCGAACTGCGGCGCTTGCATCAGCGCAGAGGTACTGCTGGCCGAGGTAACGATAATAATCAGCGCCGTATAGCCCGCCAGCCCCCAGGCATAGGAGTTCTCAACTCTGACCAGCGATGAAATCCAGGTACAGACTCCAAGCCAGACGCAGCACAGCATCAGCATCACCACGGGCGCGCGCAGGTCACGATAATCACCAGGCCGACAAAACAGCCCACAAAGGTGCCGATAATGCGCAGCCAGCCGCGATAACGGATGGCACCAGAAAACGGCTCGCCACCTGCGGCAAACGCAGGCCCGGCCACGACGATCGCTGCCGTCAGCACCGACCAGCGCGGGGTTTCCAAGTTAAGGTGAAAACCGACAAACAACGCAAAAACAATCGCAAAGCTGAGTTTGCAGGCAAATCTCAGGCGAATAAAGGTTGGGCTCGTCATCAGCCAAACTCACGTAACCGGTGCATCAGCCGGATAAACGGCGAACCGTTGTCGTTGCGATCGTTCTTGCCGGTAATCACCACGGTGGCGGTAGTTCCCGCCGGGTGGGGGTGCAGTTGATCTTTCTCATCCAGCAGTATTTTCACCGGCACGCGCTGCGCCAAGCGCACCCATTCCAGGTTGCTGTCGATCGACGCCAGCCCTTTGCTGTTCACGGTGCTGCTGCTGTTATTCACCGCTGCCGCCAGGCTGTCGACGGTGCCATGCATAATACGGTTGCTGCCCAGCGGGGTGATCTCCACGCGATCGCCCTGCTTCAGGCCACTCAGTTTGGTTTCTTCCAGATAGGCCAGAATGTAGAAGGTGTTTTTCTTCACCAGCGCCACGGCGGTCGAACCACGGGTGATAAATTCCCCGGCGTGCACGTTCAGGTTGGTTACCCAACCGTCGGCGGGCGCACGAACCGTAGTGCGATCGAGATCCAACTGTGCCAGATCGCGGGTAGCCATCGCCTTGGCCAACTGGTGCTGCACGGTTTGCAATGAGTTGCTCGACTGATCGATCTCTTCCTGCGACATCGCCTGAATACCCAAGCGCACGCGGCGGCCAGCCTCACGTTTCTTCTCTTCGGCCAGCGCCCGGTAATAGGCAACATCGGCATTGGCTTGCGCCAACGCCTGCTGGTAGCGTGGCTGATCGATCACAAACAGGATCTGGCCCTTTTTCACCAGTTGGTTGTCCATAACCGGTATCTCGGTCAGCAGGCCGCTGACGTCTGGGGCAATCGCCACCACGTCGGCGCTGAATTTGGCATCACGCGTCCACGGCGATTCGGTGTAAAACGACCAGGACTTGAACACCGCAATGGCGGCCAGCACGACAAAAATCAACGTGATCGCGATTCGGGTTATTTGTATTGAAAAAGTTTTCACAGCCACCTCAAACAAAAAGACATGAAACCAGATAAAACAAGCAGCAATACAGCGCAGTATTGAACAGCGCGGGATGCCAGACAAAATCGTAAATCCCGGTCGGCAGCAGCAGGCGGCGCATGACAAAAAACAGCACCAACGACGCCAACAGCTCAAAAAACACCGGCGGGAACGACATCCCAAAAATGACCATAACCGGAAGCAAACTCATCACTTTTTCCTTAATTGTTTACTGCACCGGGGATCGCGCCCTGCTGATTTCACATTCTCTTTACATTTTGGCTAACGGACGCCAAACGTCGCACCTAGACAGTTGCCAGGCCACGAACCTGAAAAAAGGGTTAAACTACGAATTTAGACTCATGAAAGGGAATGCATGACAGACGACAATAAACCGCGACATTGCTGACCACGCTCAAGCGCTCAGAAGGATACACCCGACCCGGTTATATTAGCCTGCTTACTATAAGCTCATCTACAATATGTGATCTAAATCACTTTTAAGCCAGAGTGAACAATGGAAAGACTCAAACGGATGTCAGTGTTCGCCAAAGTTGTCGAGTGTGGGTCGTTTACTGCGGCGGCGCGCCAGCTCGATATGAGCGTTTCGTCCATCAGCCAGACAGTGTCCAAACTGGAAAATGATCTGCAAGTGAAGCTGCTTAACCGCAGCACGCGCAGTATCGGCCTGACCGAAGCGGGCAAAATCTACTATCAAGGTTGCCGCCGGATGCTGCTGGAAGCCACCGAAGTGCATGAACAACTGTATGCGCTGAACAATACCCCAATCGGCACCCTGCGCATTGGCAGTTCCTCCACCATGGCGCAAAACGTGCTGGCCACCATGACCGCCGAAATGTTGCAAGAGTATCCAGGCTTAACGGTGAATCTGGTCACCGGTATCCCAGCCCCTGATCTGATTACCGACGGATTGGATCTGGTGATCCGCACCGGTGCGTTGCAGGATTCCAGCCTGTTTTCCACGCGCTTGGGTTCGATGCCGATGGTAGTTTGCGCCGCCAAAAGCTACCTCAACCAACACGGCACGCCGCAAAAACCGAGCGATATGGTGAATTTCTCCTGGCTGGAATACAGCGTGCGGCCAGACAGCGAATTCGAGCTGATGGCCCCGGAAGGCATCAGTACGCGCATTTCCCCACAGGGGCGCTTCGTGACCAATGACTCGCAAACCATGGTCCGCTGGCTGAATGCCGGGGCTGGCATCGCTTATGTCCCGCTGATGTGGGTGATCGAAGAGATCAAACGCGGTGAGATCGAAATTCTGTTCAAACGCTACCACTCAGATCCCCGCCCGGTATACGCCCTGTACACCAAGAAGGACAAGCTGCCGCTAAAAGTGCAAGTGTGTATTAACTACCTGACGGAATACTTTAAACGCGTGGCGGCGGCCTATCAGGGTTATCGCTGATTGATATTTTACCTGCTGCTTACTCGCTCAATGGCAAAGCAGTTATACGGCACTTACCCCTTTTAGCTAACGTAAAAAACCAGCATGATTTTTAATTAAAGGATATTCCTCCGAACAGCCGCCGGGCAGGATTTTGCCGCACTTGCCTCTGCCCCGGCGGATGTGATTAATTATTTCAGGCAAGGTTATTTACACTGTCTCTGGCAGACTGCAATTAACGCCTCTCATAAGAAAAACTCAGCACAACTTTACAGGAATCACCATGGAAAGAATTCCCCGCACGCACGTGGTTTATGCCATGTCGCGTGATAACGCTCCCGTGGCAAGAATTGCCAGCGGCAGCGACGTTTGCTTTGAAACCTGCGACTGTTTCGAAGATCAGATTGCTTCTGAGCAAGCCGCTTTTACCGAGCTGGACTGGAACCGCATCAACCCGGCCACCGGGCCGGTCTACGTGCAGGACGCGCTACCGGGCGACGTACTGCGGGTAGAGATCAAACGCATCACCCCACGCAGCCACCAAGCGGTGATGGTAACCGCACCGGGTCTGGGCGTGATCGGCGATGAACTGCAACAACCACAGATCCGCACCGTGCCGCTGGAAGAGGGTTTTGCCCTACTGCCGGGCGGCGTGCGTTGGCCACTCAAGCCGATGATTGGCGTGATTGGCGTGGCTCCTGCGGGTGAAGCGGTGCCATGCGGCACGCCGGATGCGCACGGCGGCAATATGGACTGCAAGATCATCACCGAAGGCAGCACGCTGTGGCTGCCGGTCAACGTGGAAGGCGCGCTGTTTGCACTCGGCGATCTGCATGCCGCCATGGGCGACGGTGAAGTCTCGGTATGCGGTTTGGAGATCCCCGGTGAAGTGGTGGTGAATCTAACCGTGGTGAAAAACCGCCCGCTGCCTACGCCGATGATCAGCACCGCAGACGCGCTGTACACTCTGGCCTCCGCCAAAACGCTGGATGAGGCCGCCCAACTGGCGACCCGCAATATGGCGCACTTTATTGCCGATCACAGCACAGTGACGCTGGCCGACGCCATCAACCTGATGAGCATCACCGGCGATTTGCAAATCTGCCAGGTGGTTGATCCGCTGAAAACCTGCCGCTTCGCTCTGCCACGCAGCGTTGCCGCTCAGTTAAATATTCAGTTGGATTAAGGAGCCAAAGCAATGTCTGTTGAACAATTTGGCTATAAGCAGGAGCTGCATCGCACTCTCACCCTGAAAGATCTGGTGATTTACGGCATGATCTTTATGGTGCCAATCGCGCCGTTTGGCGTCTTTGGCTACGTGTGGGAAGGCTCGCAGGGCATGGTTGCCTTGGCTTACCTGATCGGTATGGTAGCGATGTTCTTCACCGCGATGAGCTACTGGTCGATGTCGCGCGCGTTCCCGGTTTCCGGCTCGGTGTATGCCTACGCACAGCGCGGTATTCATGAAACCGTCGGCTTCTTCGCTGGCTGGCTGATCCTACTGGATTACATTCTGGTGCCTTCGCTGCTGTATATCGTCAGCGCCGCGGCCCTTGGCCCGATTCTGCCAAGTGTGCCTGCCTGGGTATGGATCGTGACGTTTATCGCCATTAACAGTGTGATCAACCTGATCGGCATTCAGTTTACCGCCAAAGCCAACCGCTACATTCTGGTAGCAGAGATCGTGATCCTTGCGATCTTCGTGGTGATGGGGCTGATTGCCCTGTACGCAGGTGAAGGTTCAGGCGGTTTGACGCTCAATCCGCTCTACAACGCCGAGAAATTCAGTCTGCCGTTAGTAATGGGAGCGGTGTCGATCGCCGTGCTGTCATTCCTGGGCTTTGACGGTATTTCGACGCTCTCTGAAGAGAGTAAAGGCGGAGCTGATGCGGTGGGCAAAGCCTCGCTGTTTGCCCTGCTGCTGGTCGGGTCGCTGTTTATTCTGCAAACCTGGATCGCCGCCGATCTGGCCGCAGGCAACAACTTCACCAACCTGGATACCGCGTTTTACGACACCGCCAACTTGGCCGGTGGCGCCTGGCTGAAGCAGGTGACCATCTGGGCCACTGCGCTCTCTTGGGGTATCGCTAACGCCTTGGTGGCACAGGCGGCGATTTCACGCATTCTGTTTGCCATGGGGCGCGATCGTCAGTTGCCGAAAATCCTGGCGAAGGTGCATCCTCGTTTCAAAACCCCTTACGTCAGCACCCTGCTGGTGGCGGTGATTTCCCTCGGTTCCGGGCTGTATTTCAACGGCAGCATCGACAACCTGAGCCGCTTGGTGAACTTCGGTGCGCTGATGGGCTTTTTGATCCTGCACCTATCGGTGATTAACCACTACATCATCCGCCAGAAATCCACCGCCTGGGTAAAGCACCTGCTTTTCCCGCTGGTTGGCCTGGCGATTATCGGCTTTGTGCTGTACGAAATGGATATGGAAGCCAAAATCCTCGGCCTGAGCTGGCTGGCGGTAGGCATTGTCTATTACTTCGTGCTGCGCGTGGTACTGAAGCGTAAACCGGTACTGGAATTGGAAGGGTAATACCATCAATATGCCCCGGTTAATACCGGGGCATATTGAACACGCAGAGGATCTTTTTTACGCTCGTCAGAGTAATAAATAAAGCAACAATAAAATAATAACATTTAGTGCCTATCCCAATAGGAGTTTATTCCACACAATAAGCCCACAGGCAAAATGTAACATCCCTTGGTAGTTATCGGGCTCTTTCTCCCACCGGGTCAATAAACGACGATATCGATTCAGCCAGCTATGTGTCCGTTCGACCACCCAGCGCCGAGCTTTCTTGCCCGGCTCTTTTTTCAACGACTCTGACTCCGCTTTTATGCCTTGAATATGGGGAATATAACGCCCCGCTTTTAACTCAAGTTCCAGCCATTCCGCTTTGTAGCCGTTATCCAGACATAAGTGGAATCGAGCGCCGGGTTTCCCTGTTTTCCTCGATCTGTCGGGTTGCGGCCCGTTTTTTTATGCCCGCCAGGGGGGCCTTGGTCATACACCCATCGAGGGAAAGCCATGACCAATCGATACCAGACAATTTCTCACTTTTGAGCAACCCATTTTGCCAAAAACGCTCAAAAACACCGGCAGCGGTCCATTCCTGAAAGCGGCGATGAGCGGAGCTAGAGGAGCATATTCCTGTGGCCTTAAGCGCATTCCATTGGCATCCAGTACGCAGGATAAAGATGGCAGCCCGGTTATCCACTCGACGACGATGACGACATAGAGGGTGATGAGTCTTATGTACGGGGAGCAACGGTTCCATTTGGGCCCATAACTCGTAAGAAATTAACCAGCCTGTTTCAGCGTTTTTCCACATCGTTATAGACAATCACTATTGGAAGCGGACCAGGGCAGGAGGTGCGCCGCGCTGACGCCGAGGGAACACACCGAAGAGAACGGCGCGCCTGCTGTCTAGGCACTCACCAACGTAGGCAGAGAGCTTACGGACTCTCTGGAGGCTCCGGGAACAACATGCTGATATCTCGAGCTCCGAGTCTGTAAAATTTTTTGTGTAAATGGCCAGATCGTCATTGTGTTACCCGGTCTCCATACATGAGCATGAACTGACTCATGGCAGGCTTCCAGTTTTGGATCGGCATCGTCCACTTTGCC
>Ga0114969_10004284_pt1 | contig 11305 bp, 18 predicted proteins | sample M_130807_MF_Meta_FD_87316 | JGI IMG/M metagenome (GOLD analysis project Ga0114969, IMG submission 87316) | Freshwater microbial communities from Lake Montjoie, Canada to study carbon cycling - M_130807_MF_MetaG | ecosystem: Environmental > Aquatic > Freshwater > Lake | place: Lake Montjoie...
CTCTACCATTGTTGATCTCTACAGCGTAGAATCTATCTTAAAAGCCCTAGAAGCTGATCCCAAACGTGCTGCAAAAATTGCTGACTTCAAGGCACACATGGAACGCGAAGGTATAAAATTTGACGAAGGCATCTACGAGAACACAGCACTATACACAGAATACAACGAAGTCAGCATGATGGCTCGTTTACGTGATCGCATTGTGAATCAGGGCATGCAGGTCATTGTGGAAGGAGTGCGCATTGAACACCCTGAAGACATGATCTTTGATCAACGACCCAGTGCCGGCCTCAAGCAAGCACTTGACGGTATTGTGACTGCTGCTCGCAATCCCAGCGAAACCACAGTGAAATGGGATGGAAAACCTGCCATCATATTTGGCCGTAAACCTTCGGGTGAGTTTGTGTTGACAGACAAGTCAGGATTTGGTGCCAAGGGCTATGACGGCTTGGCCACCAGCACAGATCAAATAGCCCGGATTATGGCACAGCGTGGTGGAGAACGTGGTGAACTGATTGCCTTATATCAACGCTTGTTTCCCTTGCTGCGTCGCGCAGTACCTGAAGATTTCCGTGGCTATATTCAAGGCGATCTGTTGTATAGCCAAACCCCAGAGTTAAAAGGCAACAACTATGTGTTCACACCCAACACTGTGACATACACAGTTCCAGCCAACACAGACCTGGGTCAGAAGATTGGTCAAAGCACAGCAGCAGTGGCCATTCATACTTCTTTGGCAGCGCCAGGAGCAGCTGCCACTCCCATACGTGCTGCTGCCTTGGCAGACAGTCCAGGTCTGCTGATACTGGATCCCAGTCTAAAAAATCCCAAACAGATCAAGCTCGACGCTGCCACTGTCAAGGATGCTACTCAATTGCTCACAAAATACGGTGCAGCCATGGATCAATTGTTTGATCCTGCTGAACTTAGAGCACGCAAGATCAGTGATTTTCCGGCCTTGGTCAAGACCTACATCAACAGTCGTGTGCGTACTGGCAGCTATGATAATTTGATGAGTGGTTTTGGTGACTGGGTTAGACAAAAGTCCCCTGCCAAGGCACCACGCATATTTGAATGGGCTACTGAAAACAAACAGGCAGTGGCAGCCCTGTTCCAAGCGTTCTTGGAAATTTCTAGTCTTAAAAATCAAGTGGTACGTCAACTGGATGCTCAGGCACAAGATGTGCAGGCCAGCATCAACAACGAGCCTGGACATGAAGGTTATGTGGGACAAAACATGAAGTTTGTGGATCGTTTTAGATTCAGCAAGGCAAACTTTGCACAAAACAATCCTGAATTGACATAGGTACCAACCGATTTCTGCCTTTTGGTATAAATAAGTGCAGGGACGAAACATTCCCACTTAACCAAGGAGAATTAAAATGGCAGTATTCAATCCAGCAAACGGTGATGCACAACCGGTATTTGCCTTAGACTTAGCAAACGGCCCACAACAAGGCCAAATCTCTTCAGCTGCACTAGTGCAGATGGCAGGTCCAAAACTGGACTTCTTCGGCGTTGTGGTTCAGAACGGTTCACAACAGAATATTGACTTGCAAAATCAGTTGGGTAATGTAACATCAGGTGTTTTCACACCAGGTGTTATTGTTCAACTAAACCAAAGCATTCAAACTACAGCTACTATTGCTATGTACCAAGTTGAAGCTGCTTCAGCTGGTCAGATCAGCTACGCTGTTTATCCAAGTGGCGCTTACACAGCAGCCGATCTGCAAGCTCAACTGCGTGCATTAGGTAACATCCAGATCACAGCCAGCGATGGTACAGTAACTGGTGTCAACGTTACAGGTACAGACGTTACAAACGTAGGTTTCAAACTAGCTTTAAGTTAATTCCAAGTCAGTTTAGTATAGACCCAGAGCCCCGGATTTATTTCGGGGCTTTGTTTTGACCATTAAATACCTATACTATGCAACCACTCAACCCAATTCCATTATGGCCTGTCTTGATGTACGATTTTCAATGGGCTGACCACGATCAACATCGAGACGAAATTGCCCAGGTCTGTTACGAGCTTGAAGCCAAGAAACATGTCAGCAATGTTGCTCCTAATGCCAAACGTGGCCTGTACGAGAGCGGCTTTGACTTTGTGTCTACAGATTCGCCTGCGGTACTTGCATTCAGTCACTGGGCCAAACAGTGTATGTTTCGTGCTGCTGCCAATGCCAACAAGGCCTATTGGCCCCCAGGTATGAATGTCACAGTAGAGATACACGAATCCTGGTGCCACATCACCCGCGACGGTGGCTATCATGACATGCATGCTCATCCTGGCAGTTCTTGGTCTGCTATCTATTATGTAGACACCGGAGACATGGGTGCTGCTGAAGATAAAAATGGTGTCAACAGATTTTACAACCCCAATAATTGTGGATATGCAGATGCAGGAATGGCCTGGGTCAATCGCAACACCAGTATTGACTTCAGAGCAGAACCTGGTATGATGGTGGTTTTCCCCAGTTGGTTGCAACATTCTGCTGTGGTTTACCGTGGCAAGAAAGATCGCATTGTGATTGCACTAAATTGCAGAATCACCAGATCTGACCTGTCACAGGTAACATTGTCTATATGAGTCAACGCATACGATGTCAGACTCGATTTGATATTACCGAAACAGGTGTAAAGAATCGTAGTCACAAGTCCAACATGCAGTTCAAAGATGTCTCGGGTCGTGTAATTGGCACAGAGTCGGAATGGAACCGGGCCAGAAATCAACAGTGCAACTGGGAAACTGTGAATCAAATCATTTCCTTGCGAACCTTGCCAGAAAATATCACCCGGCCTGTACACAATGCGGACACTGGCATTTGGTCGTTTGAATTTGTAGTGGTTGATCCTGCCACTGTGGCCTGTGATGGTAATCCAGTGGGTTATCTGCAAAAAGACTGCGAAGATGTGCCCATGATCCAGGGCCTGGATGAAACAGGAGAAATTGCACCGGTCTTGGTGTCTTTGAGTGCAGATGCCAACATCTGGTTTGAGCTGTTAGCATAAATAAAACATCCTGGGACACACAGCATGGTTGACACAACTGATATTGAAAAAAAGAGTTTGGAAGCACATGTGGAATTGTGTGCCGAACGCTATCGTTATCTGGAAGAAAAGTTAGAATCACTTGAGGCCAGATCAATTGAAAATAACAAGATGATTTCTGACATACGGGGCATGATACAGACAGTGATTGCCAATCGCAATGATCAGATCATCAAGTGGGGCCTGGGCATTATTGTTACACTGGGCGGAATAGTGGGCTGGCTCGTAACGCATTACGTACTTAAATGAAACAAAACACTGCCATACCACAGCTGGAAAAGCTGATGCAACAAGAATTTGACCAAATCAAAGATAATCTAATATTCAGTGCCGACGGTCTTTACCATGTGTTTGACAGCTACACAATAACTCCAAAAAACAAAGAAAGTTTTGAAGTGGCCAGACCACAGCGTGATGTCAAGACCTTTGGCAGTTTGCGTGTGGCACTGAGTTGGTGCATTGCCGACAAGTATAGACAGCTGGCACTGGCACACAGTCTACAGAATTTAGATCAAGAAAAACAACGTATCTACGCAGATATTGAGGTGCGTCAAGCTGTTTCAAAACGCATGCAGGATCCAGATCAAGCAGAATTTACCCAACTCAAGATCACCATGAAGAAAAACCACCTGTCCAGGGTGGAACAACAATTGACCAAATGTGTCAATTTGGCTAAATACTGGCAAATACAAGGATTCAATCGCGATGAAACTGCACGAATTAGACCAACACAATCAACAAGATAAAGCCCAACAGGTGCTGCAGGCCAGGCTGGGACATACCGTATCTTTTGCCAATCTGACCATGCGCGAATCTCGTCACATGCTGTTGCGTGTGCGTGGCCTGCTCAGCGAGCACAGATCCACTACAGCAGCACATTCAAGCGAACGTGATCCTGCTTATCTCAAACTGTTGATGTTGGAATCGGGTCTCAAAGGGCGTCTGAAAGAAGTGGCTCCTGTTGTACCCGGACAACCAGCTGCTGGTGCTGTTCCTGTGGATACAAAAGATCCCAAGGTACAAGCTGCAATGAAGAAAAGCCAGGCCGGCCAAACCTTGAATCCAGACGAACAAGCACTAGTTGGTGCTGTTGCTGCCAGTGCTATGCAAAAAGAATCACGTCAAGCTCGCCGCAGGTTGCGCGAAAGCGAAATCCAGCAGGCACAGGTTGTGTTGGCTGCCCAAGACATAGTTGATCAAGTACAAAAAATGTTGGAACAGATCAGTGCCATGCAGTTCAAAGACCTACCGGCCTTGACAGATTCAATCAAGAACGACATGGGTGTTGACCAAGCCACTGCTTATCAATCTGCTACTGCTGCTGCACTTACACAATTGCTACAATCAGTTCAGCAAGGTAAGACAGCATTGGAAGGCGCACAAGGAACACTGACAGGTCAAGAACCTGTTGTACCAGGTCAAGAACCTGCTGCAGACATGGGTGCAGATCTCAATGCAGAACCTGCTGCAGACATGGGAGCTGATTTAAATGCTGAACCTGCTGACATGGGTGCTGATGAAGAAGAGCCAACACCTCTTGGTGCACCAGAAGCATTAGGCCGTGACCGTCGTGTTGCTGAAGCCAAGAAAGGCAAGAAGCCAGACTTCCTGGATCTTGACAAGGATGGCAACAAGAAAGAAACAATGAAGTCAGCTGCGGCTGACAAGAAAGCAGGTCCCAAGAAAGGCGTAAATCCTTTTGCCAAAAAGAAATAATGAAACTGATTGAATTTGAAGTAAATTCAGCAAACACACAGAAACTGGCTGCACTTAGCCAGTTTTTGTTGGCACGTGCCCAAGACACAGAAGCTGAAAAAAAAATATCAATCGCAGCATTTCTAGATTTGGCCAAAAATATAGGAGTCAGTTTGAATGACGCACAATTACGTAATCTTGTGCAACAGGCTCCTTTGAAAGAATTGATTGCTGATGTCACTGACACAGAAGTCATATTCAAAGGTGCGGTTGAAGGTGCACCCAACATGACAGTGGATCAGGCTCGCGAAACTGTCAATACCATGGCCCAGCGAGCATTAAACAAAAAAGGACTCTGACATGTTAGAAACAATTTTCTGGTTACTGGTAGGTGCATTTGTTGGTTGGAATTTCCCACAACCCGATTATGCAAAATCAATTCAATCTAAAATACTAGGACTGTTTAAGAAATCGTGAATGTTGTTTATATTCACGGAGCTTCGGCCTCTGGGGATAGTTTCAACTACATTCGTCACCATTTAAATCATCCTGTTGAAACTGTTATAGAGTACAACAGCACTAATGGATTTAAACATAATCTAAACAGAATGCGAGAAACTATTTCGCAATCTCGCGGCTCAATCTTTTTTGTAGCTCATAGTCTGGGTGGAATTTATGCACTGCATTTGGCACAAGACTTTTTCAATCGAACAGCAGGTGCAGTCACACTCAGTACTCCATACGGTGGATGCCGCGAAGCAGTATTGGCTCAATTCTTTTTACCATTTAATCAACTCATGCGCGACATCAGTCCTGGCAGTGAACCCATGGCCAGTGTACCCAAGATGCGTGTGCCACGAAATTGGACCAATGTGGTAACCACTTGTGGCAGCAATCCATTTATAACAGCCCCAAACGACGGAGTAGTAACTGTGGAAAGTATGAAACATTTACCAGACCAGATGGAATTGCTAATATCCAAGTCCACACACTACGAAGTAGTTTTATCGCCAGAAACAGTAAATATTATTACCGACAGAATTTGACAACGCAATTGATTGATGTTATACTATAGATGTATTAGCAGTGCATTATATGGAGTCAGACACATGTTAATATGCAGTTGCAACAAAAATGGTTTAATTTATCTCTCAAGAGAATATTATGAAGAAACTTATTTTAACAATCGCTCTATTCGCACTTACCACAACCACAGCCCTGGCTGGTGGTTACGGCCATGGACCGCGCGGCGGGTATAACGGGTACCACGGTTATCGCGGTGGCAATGGATGGAACTACGGTGCTGCTGCATTAGGCGGTGCCATCATAGGCGGAGCATTGGTATATGGCGCAACACGTCCTTATTACGCACCTGCTCCGGTATATGTAGATCCCCCAATATATTACACACCACCACCAGTGTACTATAATCCTCCAGTTAATACAGCGCCATACAGTCCGGCTCCTGTGTTATATTGGGACGCTAATTGTCAGTGTTACAGATAATTAAACTCGCGTACTGGAGCACCAAGACATAAATAACTGTATGAAAAACAAATACGGTCTTATTAAAAATTGTTTATACTGCTCCAGTGAGTTTGTGACTAAACCCCAATTTGGTAACTATTGTTCAACTGCTTGTAAAAATCCTATTAATCGCCCAGGTCACATTCCATGGAACACCGGGATCAAACTAACAGACGAACAAAAAGCAAAACAGAATACAGACGGTCTTAAGAAAGGTTGGGGTTGGAATAAAGGTGGCACTAATGAAGTAGCACGCCAGCGTATGCTTACTAATAATCCTAACAAAGATGGTAGATTAAATAATTTAAGACCTAAAAATCCTTGTAATGATCTTTTTAAAATTTACAGAGCTCGGGTAAGAAAAGCAACTTATCGGACACTAAAAGAAATGAAACAAGCCGGCGAATGGGTTCCTGTAACAGGTAAGTATAAAGATAGTTGGCAAGTTGATCATATTATACCGCACCAACAGGGATTTGAATTAGGTATAGATCCTACTTTACTTGGCAGCAGAAAGAATGTACAATTTATTAAAGGCGAAGAAAATCGCAAAAAATGGGATAGTTTTCAACCCATGGACGTAGTACAATCTATAATAGGAGATTGATATGGCATATTCAGCAAAAGTTTTGGATCATTATGAAAATCCAAGAAATGTAGGATCATTTGATAAGGAGGAAATAGCGCAAGTGGGAACCGGCATGGTCGGTGCTCCCGCTTGCGGTTAACGGAGATGTAATGAAGTTACAGATCAAAGTCATTGATGGAATTATTACGGACGCTCGCTTCAAAACTTACGGATGCGGAAGTGCGATTGCCAGTAGCTCATTGGTCACTGAATGGGTCAAGGGGAAAACTCTTGATCAAGCGGGAACAATTAGAAATACGGCTATTGCCGAGGAGTTGGCTCTCCCGCCTGTGAAAATACATTGCAGCATCTTGGCCGAGGACGCAATTAAAGCAGCCATAGCAGATTACAGAAGTAAACATTAAAGGAAATCTAATGGCCAAACGTATTTTAATTATGGGCCTTCCGGGTTCAGGCAAGACAACTCTGGCAACAACACTTAAAAATCACCTTGAAGATATCAAGCATGAAGGCTACGGCATTGCTGTAGAGTGGTTTAATGCTGACGAAGTACGTAAGAAATTTAACGACTGGGACTTTAGCGAAACAGGTCGTATTCGTCAAAGTTTACGCATGAGAGAATTAGCTGATGCCTCCCGGGCTGATTATGTTATCTGTGACTTTGTGGCACCATTGGTAGAAATGCGCAACAACTTCAAAGCCGACTGGACCATCTGGATGGACACTATTGAACAAGGTAGATTTGAGGACACCAACCGGGCATTTATTGCGCCTACTGTATACGATTTCCGTATTACAGAGCAAGATGCAGCCAAATGGTCAGTGTTTGTTGCAGATCATATTTTAGCAGATCAACGACGTCCTGTATTTGACTGGCGCAAAGAAACAGTACAAATGTTGGGACGTTGGCAACCCTGGCACACAGGTCATCGTGCCCTGTTTGAACGCTTGCTGGAACGTACTGGCCAGGTTGTTATTCAGATCCGTGATGTGCAGGGCTGGCAGGGCAGCAATCCATTTGGCCTTGAAGAAGTCAAACAACGTATTCGTCATGATTTAGATCCATTGTATCAAGGACAGTACGAAATACAAATTGTTCCAAACATTGTACACATTGGGTGGGGTCGCGGAGTAGGATATACATCAGGTGAAGAGGTCTTTGACGAAGAAATTACTAAAATCTCTGGCACTGACATCCGCAAGCAGATGGGACTAAAATGATAACGCTAACTGAAGCAGCAGCAGCTAAAGTTAAATTCAATCTAGCCCAGCGACCCACTGGGCTTGGACTGTTAATTGGTGTTCGGACTACAGGATGCAGTGGCCTAGCATACAAGTTAGAATATGTTGATCAACTGCATACAGTACAAGACTATGACAACTACACTTGTCATGGGGTTGACATCTGGGTCAACCCCAAAGACATGCCCTATCTAGCAGGAATGAAAATGGATTGGGTCCGCAAAGGTCTAAACGAAGGTTTTGATTTTATTAATGAACATGAAAAAGCTCGATGTGGTTGTGGAGAAAGCTTTACAGTATGATAACTCAACGATATAACTATACCCCGCTCAGCCGGGAAACCATCGACGGCAAAAGACATTACTGCTTGCCTAATGGCAAGAAGGTTCCCAGCGTAACAACAATTCTAGATAAAACCAAAAGTCGAGAAAGTCGAGAAGCCTTGGCTAATTGGAAGAAACGTGTGGGTGAACAGCAAGCACAGCAAATCACCACCGAAGCTGCCAATCGCGGCACACGTATGCACAGCTACTTAGAAACATACGTGATGATGGACGATTTAAAACCCTTGCCCGGCAACCCATTTGCACATCCGTCGTGGTTCATGGCAGCTGAAATTATACTTCGGGGACTTGGCCAAGTTGATGAGTTCTGGGGTGTAGAAGTTCCTGTTTATTATAGCGGGTTATATGCAGGCACTACTGACTGTGTGGGGCTGTGGAACGGTAAGCCTGCAATCATCGACTTTAAACAAAGCAACCGAGTTAAAAAACGTGAGTGGATTGAGGACTACTTCCTGCAGTTGGCAGCTTATGCATTGGCACACAACGAAATGACCGGTACTGAAATCGACCAAGGCGTTATTTTAATGGCTGTGCAGCCCAAGTTACTGGAAGACCAAACTTATACGACCCCGCAGTACTTGGAATTTGTAGTTACAGATGCCGAGTTTGCACACTGGAAAAACGAATGGATCAAACGTGTAGAGCTCTACTACCTGACAGCATAAATACCTGATCAAATAGGTATACGCTAATGGCCATTGTACAAATCTCCCGCATCACAAACCGAAAAGGTTTGATAGAAAACTTACCGCAATTGGCCGGTGCAGAACTGGGCTATGCAGTAGATACACGTCAATTGTTTATCGGTAACGGAACCTTACAGGAAGGTGCTCCTGTTATTGGCAACACAGAGATACTCACAGAGTTTTCAGATATTTTGGCACTCAGTGACTATATCTATTCAGACACAGCAATCGGATACACAGTTCAAACAGGGCCAACTTCAAGTGATCCTGTTGTGCGCACAGTTCAAGCCAAGTTGGATGATTTTGCCAATGTCAGAGACTTTGGTGCCACAGGAGATGGATCAACGGACGACACAGAAGCCATCAATCGTGCCTTGAGTCAGTTGTACTGTGTGGATGCTAGTAACACACAAAGTCGGCGCACCCTTTATTTCCCTGCAGGCACATATCGAATCATAGAAAGTATTGTTATTCCCACCTATGCTAAACTGGTGGGTGAGGGTGCTGATTGCACCACAATCTTTCTTGACACCAGCAGTGACATCTCAAGTTTGAGCGCATATGTGGCTCGGCTCGGCGACAGCTTGCAACAGACAGGTGTCAACATTGGTAACAATGGCGCCACAGCACCGCAAAACATTGAAATTTCCAGCATGACCTTTGAAACTGTTGAAACCACAGATGTGTTTCTTGTGGAGGATGCTGCACAATGTTATTTTGACAGTGTGAATTTTTTAGGTCCATTGACTCAGGCCAATATTGTGGCCAACCTGGCCTCTGACAACATTGCAGGAGTAAGATTTGCCAGCACATCAAGTTTGATCTGCAACAACATCACATTTGACAAATGTAAATTTTCAAATCTGACATATGGCATAGACACGGATCAACAGATCAAGTCTGTAACTGTCAGCAACGGAAAATTTGACACCTTGTACCAGGGCATTTCGTTGGGAGTTGGTACACCTGTCGACGGGGGCGCCACAGGATTCCGCGCAGTACACAACATGTTTGACTTGATATATGCAGAAGGCATCATATACGAAGATGTCAGTTTAAACATGTCGGCCTACAATGTGTTTTATGATGTGGCCAATGAATATACTGGCGCACCCACCACATCAGTTGTGCTGTTTGGCAATGACAACAATGTCAGTGTTTCGGACATGTTTGCCAGAGTTGATGCCGATGCTGTCACACAACCGCGTGTGAAAATAAATGGCGGAGTGGTAGATACTGGCACTCTAATACAGTTGGGTCGCTACGCCAGACAATCTGGCAGAACAGTTGCTGTGGCCAACAACCAGACTTCTCAACCTGTGGTTGTTGTCAGCACCAACTATACACATGCCTTCAGAATGGACTACACAATATCACGTGATACCAATTACAGACACGGTACCATGACTGTGGTTACTGACACATCAGCTACCCTGACATTCAATGATAGTTTCAGCGAAAATACCAGTACAGGCGTCACATTGAGTGTGTCACAGGTAGGCTCAGATGTCACTGTAGAATACTCATCAACCAACACCGGACTTGCCGGCACACTGACCTATTCACTTGCACATCTGGCATAAATGTGGCCACCAACATACCAAGAAAGACTTGCTGATTGGGTTCGTCTTCGGCAAGCAGCAGCAGCACTTGAACAACCAGAACAGCTGATGTTGATTAACGATTGGTGGTTTAGAGCCCCAATCGTTAATCATTCAATACTGTGGCAGAATGCAAGAAGCTGGCCCACACCCTGGCACCTATTAAACAACAATGGCTATTGTGAACTTGCAAGAGCCCTGGGTATAGTGTATACTATAATGCTAGTGGAAAATTACACAGATTTAAAAATCATACAGACAACACAAGACAATTTAGTCCAGGTCGATCATGGGAAATATATATTGAATTGGGCACCGGGCGAGATGTTAAATACCCACTCAACACCAATAACCACTGTTAAAAACATGATCGACAGTTCTGAATTAGAAAGTTTTTTACAATAAGCGACACATGACAATTCAAGTACAAAAAAGAAGCGGTAATCGTGAGCCTCTGAATATCGACAAATGGCAAGCACAAATTACCAAGGTCTGCAGTGGCACAGCAGATGTAAGTCAAAGCATGATAGAAATCAAAAGCCAACCACATTTTTATGATGGTATTACCAC
>Ga0114969_10004285_pt1 | contig 11303 bp, 9 predicted proteins | sample M_130807_MF_Meta_FD_87316 | JGI IMG/M metagenome (GOLD analysis project Ga0114969, IMG submission 87316) | Freshwater microbial communities from Lake Montjoie, Canada to study carbon cycling - M_130807_MF_MetaG | ecosystem: Environmental > Aquatic > Freshwater > Lake | place: Lake Montjoie...
CGCCTAACTTTCCGCCTCCCCTGCGGGTGGTCCCCCTGCCCACTCCGCCTCCACCCCTTCCCGCCATGAAATCCGCACGCGCACTGTGCAGACCGGCCCTTGTTGCCGCACTGCTTCTCTCGCCCCTCGCAGCTTCCGCAAAGCCCGAAGCCTTCGAAGTCACCGCCGACACCGTCTCGCTCCTGCCCCTGGGACGCGAGGCCGACGGCATCATCGGCGATTTCGTCCTGCGCAACGACCTCGTCGAAGCCGTCATCAGCGCCAATCTCCCCAACCGCCGCGCCAACATGTCCACCTTCTACGGACCGGACGGCATCACCCCGGGCTGTCTCTACGACCTCTCTCTGCGCGGAGCTCACAACGACCAGATCACCATCTTCTGCCCCGCCCAGCAGCAGGGCCGCGTCTCCTGGGTGCGGATCCTCACAGAACCGCGGGATAACGGCCGCCCCGAAGCCGCCGTCGAATGTGTCACCACCGCCGAAGCTGGAGACGGCATCGCGCGCCGACACGTCTACCGACTCCAGGACGGATGGCCCGGCCTCCGCATCACCACCACTCTCACCAACGCCACCTCCAAACCCCGCAAAATCCCCGCGCAGGATCGCTGGACCAACTTCCTCCAAACAGGCTTCGCTCCCGGCAGCATCCTCTGGGCCAACTCCGTCGACCCCGCCGACCACTGCGGCTACGCCGTCGGCCCGCTCGAGGATCCCTCCAACGCCCTCTCACTTCCACCACTCGAAATCCCGCCCGGCGCCTCCCTCACCTTCACCCGCTTCCTCGCCGTCGGCACCTCGCCCGCCGCAGCCGTGGGCGCAGTCGCTTCCCAACAAGGAATCACCTCCAGCCTCACAGGCTCCATCACAGGGCCCGATGGCGCACCCGTTGCCGACGCATCCCTCTGGCTGCGCCCGCTCTTCAAGATCGACGTCCCTCACCACACGCCGCCCAAGACCGGAGCAACCCTGCCAGACTCAAACGGCCGTCTCTCCGCCATCGCCACACCGGACGCCTCCGGTCGCTTCGACTTCGCCCTGCCTCCCGGCCGCTACCGCGCCACCGTCACCGCCCCCGGCAGACCGAACGCTGAATCCGAGATCCAGATCTCCTCCGGGAGCGCCACCAAGGCCGACTTCCACCTCGACCCCGCAAGCCGGATCACACTCGACATCCGCGACGAAGCCGGCGCGCCCATCCCCTGCAAGGCCCAGTTCCTCGCACTCGACGGCACCGAACCCGTCCGCCTCGGCCCAGACCAGCGCGCACACGGCTGCCGCGACCAGTACCACAGCGAAAACGGCCAGTTCACCGTCGGCCTCCCCGCCGGCCGCTACCGGGTCGTCGTCACCCGCGGCATCGAATACAACCACCTCGAACGCGAAGTCGAAATCGCCCCGGGTGCAAACGTCCCATTCACGGGCACGCTCAAGCGCCTCGTCGACACCCGCGGCTGGGTCAGCGCCGATTACCACAACCACTCCACTCCCAGCGGGGACAACATCTGCGGCACCCCGGACCGCCTCATCAATCTCGCCGCAGAACACGTCGAGTTCGCCCCCACCACCGAACACAACCGCCTCTTCGACTGGCGCCCGGAGATCAACCGACTCGGCCTCGCCCCCTTCCTCCAAACCGTCAGCGGCATGGAACTCACAGGCCAGAAAGCGCACCTCAACGCCTTCCCTTTCGAACCCGTCCCCTTCACCCAGAACAACGGCGCACCCACATGGGATCCCGACCCGCGCATCACCGCTCTCACCCTGCGCGAATGGCAGAAGGTCGAAGCCGACCGCTGGATCCAGATCAACCACCCGGACCTCTTCGCGAACTTCTTTGAGGACCGCTCCACAGGCCAGCAGGAACGCGGCTTCGCGGGCCTCGTCTCCCTCATCGACGGTTACGAAACCCAGAATAGCGACCCCTCCCGCCTCCTCTCCGGCCTCCCCTTCTCCATCGGCCGCAGCAAGGAAGGCACCGAGCAGCTCACATGGAGCCGCGAATTCCTCTGGCTCCAAATGCTCAACCAAGGCCGCCGCACCGCCGCCGTCGCCGTCTGCGATGCACACGCCGTCTTCGGCAACGGCGTCGGCGGCTGGCGCATGTACCTCCCCTCCGCCTCCGACAACCCCGCTCAAATCGACTGGCGCGAAAATATCCGCGCCGCCAAGGCCGGCCGCTCCTACCTCACCACAGGCCCCTTCCTCCAAGTCCGCACCGCCGACGGCATTGAACCCGGCGGCACCGCCCGCCCATCCAAGGGCCTCGTCACCCTCCACGTCAGCGTCCAATGCACCGACTGGATCGCCATCGACCGCGTCCAAGTCCTCGTCAACGGACGCACCCCGCCCGAGCTCAACTTCACCCGCGCCTCTCATCCGCAGCTCTTCAAGGAGGGCGTGCTCCGATTCCAACACACCATCCCCGTGAAACTCGCGGCCGACGCCCACCTCATCGTCGCCGTCAGCGGCGACAACGACAGCCTCAAGACCTGCTACGGCTCCAGCGACCAGTCCAAGCTCAAGCCCTTCGCCTACCACAACCCCATCTTCGTCGATATCGACGGCAACGGCTTCACCCCCAACGGCGATGATCTCGGCTTCCCTGTCACCGGCAAGCGCATCACCCTCGATGCCGCAAAAGCCTTCCTCGAAGCCCGCAAACAGAATCACTGATCCCTCGACACAAGCCACTCCCCAAGCGCCCAACACCCTCCCAGCGCTCATACTCATCCCCAAAACCATTCACCGCCATGAAACCGTTCCTCCCGCTCCTCCCCCTCGCCGCGCTCGCCTTCACCGCCACCGCCGCCGATCCCACCTTCAAGAAAATCACCCTCAGCGAGGAGTTCTTCGCTGAAGGCGCGCACTTCGCCGACTTCGACCACGACGGCAATGTCGACATCTGCGCCGGCCCCTACATCTGGAAGGGCCCGGATTTCAAAACCCGCGTCGAATTCACCAAACCCGCCGAAAAGCCCTACGACCCCGCCAAAGGCTACAGCGACTATTTCCTCACCTACACCTACGACTTCAACAACGACGGCTGGTCCGACATCCTCGTCTTCTCGTGGCCCGGCAAGGAAACATGGGTCTTCGAGAACCCCAAAAACCAGGACGGCCCCTGGAAACGCCACTCCATCTTCGGCGTCACCGACAACGAATCCCCAGCTCTCGGCGACATGAACCGCGACGGCAAACCCGAACTCATCTGCCACAGCGGCGGACAGCTCGGTTACGCCCAAATCGACTGGGCAAACCCCTTCGGCCCCGCGCGCTACCGCCCCATCACCCCGGCCTCCGCTGAAAATGCGAAGAAGTACTTCCGCTATACCCACGGCTACGGCTTCGGCGACATCAACGGCGACGGCCGCAACGACATCCTCACCAAGGACGGCTGGTTCGAACAACCCACCAGCACCAACGAAGACTCCAACTGGACCTTCCACCCAACCCCCTTCGGCCCCAAAGGCGCCCGCGGCGGCTCCCATATGCTCGTCTACGACGTCAACGCCGACGGCCGCAACGACGTCATCACCAGCTACGATGCCCATGGTTACGGCTTCGGCTGGTTCGAACAAAACACCGACGGGTCCTTCACCGAACACAAAATCATGGGCAGCACCCCGGAGGAAAATCCGCACGGCGTGAAGTTCAGCCAGCTCCACTCCATGGCCCTCGTCGACATCGACGGCGACGGCATCCTCGACGTCGTCACCGGCAAACGCCGCTGGGCCCACGGCCCCAACGGTGATGCCGAACCCGGCGCAGATCCCGTCCTCTACTGGTTCCAGATCAAGCGCGACGGCAAGGGCGGCGCTCAGTTCATCCCCCACCTCATCGACAACGACAGCGGCGTCGGCACCGAGGTCACACCCGGCGACCTCAACAAAGACGGCAAACCCGACATCGTCGTCGCCAACAAACGCGGCGTCTTCGTCTTCCTCCAGCAGTAACCACGCACCTCATGGAAGAACTCTCCTTCTCTCTGGAACAGGAATTCATCGAACTCCAGCAACTCCTCAAACTCCTCGGCCTCGCAGAAAGCGGCGGCGGTGCCAAAGCCCTCATCGCCAGCGGATCCGTCCGCGTCGACGATGTCCCGGAGATCCGCCGCGGCCGCAAGATCCGCACCGGCATGATCGTCGCCATCCCGGGCGCGCGCATCACCGTGAGCTGAGCCCGCCACCCGGCAGGGATCGGCACCCGACCACTCAGGCGATCCAGCCGAAGAACCCGAGCGCCTCCAACTCCCCGCGCAGGATCCGCGCCTGCTCCGCGCTGAGCGATGCATTCGGAAGACGCGCGGGCCCCACGTCCACTCCCAACATCGCCATCGTCGCCTTCGCGGCGCCCATGTATCCGTGCCGCGCCAGCAGCGCGATCAGCTGCGCGCTCCGATACTGCGCCTCCCTCGCCGCCGCGAGATCCCCCCGCTCAAACGCCGCCATCAGCCCCAGATACAGCGGCGCCGCAAAGTTGAAGCTGCTCCCCACCGCCCCGCGTGCGCCCGTTGCGAGCGCCCCCAGCATCCACTCGTCCAGACCCCACGGGATATCCCAGTCCCCGGCTCGCAGACACTGCAGGTACGCCATCAAATCCGGGTTCGTGAACTTCAACCCCGCAAGATTCGGAATCCGTCCGGACGCCTTCTCCAAAAACTCCCGCGGCGGCAGCACAACTCCGGTCAGCGCAGGAATGTCGTAATAATAGAAGGGAAGGCCGGGTGCCGCCGCCGCGATTTCCGCGCAGCAGTCCACCAACAGATCCACCGTGCGGGGCTTGAAATAGGACGGCGCCAGAGCCGAGACCGCCACAGCACCCACCTTCTCCGCATGCGCCGCGAGGGCCCGCGCATCCGCAATGCAGTTCGCGCCCGCATGCACCACCACGCGCATTCCCGCAACCTCCCGCGCCACCTCGCACCAGCGCACCGCCAGCTCCATCCGCTCATCCAGCGTCAGCGATGCACTCTCCCCCGTCGTGCCACCGATGAACACCGTGCGCACCCCCGCCGCCCACAGATGCGCCGCCTGCCGTTCCACCCCGCCAAGGTTCAACGATCCATCCGCATGGAACGGCGTGTGGGTCGCGGCAACGATGCTGTGAAGGCGGACGGTATTCGCAAGATTCATGGGGTGGAGGATCCGCAATCATGCCGCGGCCGGATCAGCAACACCAGCACGACAGACAACGCCGCCCCACCCGCGAACACGCCGAAAATCCACAGCAACGGCACCTCACGATCGCGCAGTACGCCAAACCCCCAGTCGGCCAGCCCCCCCGCGCTGATGCCCACGAGATTCATCAGACCGTAACCCGTTCCCCGCAGCTCGGGCCGCGCCACCTGGCAGAGAATCGGCATGTTGTTGCTGTCAAAAAAACCCCAGCCCAAACCGAACAAAGCAAGGAACGCCACCGCCACCCACAGCATCCCAGTCTGTGGCGCAAACCCCACCCCGAACATCGCGGGAATCAGCAGCGCCATCCCCAACGCACTCACGAAAGTCCGCCCGCGCGGGGTCCGCTTCATCCAGCGGTCCGCAAGCCAGCCGCCCACCACCGCCCCCACAATCGCGGCCCCCTGCCAGTAAAGCGTCGCAGAAACGCCCGCCTTTCCCTGCCCAATCTGGAACTCCGCCTTCAGGATCGCAGGCATCCAGTCCCGCACGATCCACGCTGCCAGCGCGGGAAGCGTGAAGCACGCCACCAGCAGCAGGAACGCACGATTCACCACAAGCTCCCGCACCGCCTCCCACGGCGCAATCGAGGCGCGCTCTGCCCCGGATGACGGCACATCCCGCAGCAGCAGGAGCAACGGCAGCGCATACACCACACCCGCAATCCCGCACACTTCAAACGCCCACCGCCATCCCAGCCCCGGCGCGTCCGCCACATAGCCGCTGAATCCACCGACAATCACCCCGCAGTAAATCCCCATCTGATGCACACCCACCGCCCGCGAACGCGTCCCGCCCGTGTGATAATCCGCAATCAACGCCAGCGCCGCCGGAATGTAGAACGCCTCGCTCAGACCCATCAGCGAGCGCGCCGTGAGCAGCTCCGCGTACGTCCCCACATGGGCCGTCCACCATGTCACCAAAGACCATGCACACAAACTCCCGCAGATCGTCACCCGCTTCCCAAACCGATCCGCCAGATACCCTCCCACCGGACTCAGGAACGCATACACCCACTTGAACTGCCCCAGCATCCGCCCCCAGTTCGCCTCCGTCCCGATGTCCGGCAGATCCGCCATCACAGAGGTTTTCATCGCCGCGAGCATCTGCCGGTCGAGGTAGTTGAGCAGCGCCACTGGCGCCAGCAACAACACCACCATCCACGGCCACCTCAACCACCGCCCGACACCACTGGTTTCCGCCGACGCACTCATCGAATCCTCCAAACCTCCGCGGAACGCACCCCGGGACGCACCTCCCCACTCGGCAACACAAACCCTCCCCGCCACTCGACACACCCGACCGTCGCGCGCACCACGGGCGCCACACCCTCGTCCCTCCAACGGTCTCCCTGCGGCTCATACGCGAGCATCCGGCCGGCAAATCCAGGATGCTTCTCCATCGGTGTGAAGCCCACCCGCGACCCATCGTCCCCGCCCAGAATCCACAGCGCTCCGTCCATCAACGGCGCCGGCGAGGGAGCGGCAGCCGCCGGCGATGGAAGATCCGCAAGCCGCTTCCAGCCTCGATCCGCACGGTATGCCCATGCATCCCGCAGATACCTCCGCTCCATCTTCCCGTCCGGCCCGGGCTCCAATGCCGCCCCGCCAAAAACAAGAAACTCGCCTTCCCACACTGCAGCCACCGGCAGAATCCGCGGCACACCCGGCAGCGGCTCGATCTCGCGCCATGCTGAACGCGCATCAGCAAGACGCAGGGTGAACACGCGCCCGAGCGCCGACTGCTCGCCCGGCTTCTCGCTCCCACAGGCCACATAAAATGTCCCGCCCACCAGCGCGCCCGCCGCCATCGCAAGCGGCAGCGGAAGCGGCGCGAGCGGCTCCTGCTCAAGCGCCGACCCGTTCCATTTCAACCGAAACACGTCTGCATGATGTCCCGCCGCATCGCTCCCTCCTGCACACACCATCGCCCCCTCTCCGCTCACACAAACCCCGTAAGCAAGAGGCCGCGCGAGTCGCCCCGCCTCACGCCATTGGGAGCCCGGCTCCGCCAGCACCCATGCACGGTCGTGCCACACCTTCACCCCGCCCTGCCATGGCATCCCCTTGGGAAAATTGGCCCCACCCGCCACCACAAGCGCCCCTCCGCTCGCTCCAGCAAACGCACCCGCAAATCCCATCGAATCCGGCAGGGGTTCCATTGGCGTCCACTCCAACCCAAACGCCGCTCCGACAAGGCGGGACAGGACAACGACGAGGCCGACGTCAGCGAAAGAGCGCATGGGGTGGATGCGAGGGACAACTCGACCGTCACTCTGCCCATCCACGGCCGGACGCGCAACCATCCGCTCACATCCGCTTCCGCAAAGACAACCGCGACACGTCAGCGGACTCCCTCAGTCCCAGCCTCGACCGGCGCAGTGAAGGGCAGCGCGGGCAGTCCGGCGCTGTTCACAAGATTGCAGTTCGAATCCGACTTCCAGCCGAGACGCACAGCACCAGGCAGCCCCACGGATCCAGCACTCACGCTCACCGTGGATCCGGAACACCGCACCTCGGCAGGGACAAATCCACCGTCTACTGTCCAAGCACTTTGGCCTGTGGCTTGTCCCCTGGCTCAAGCTTCCATGCGAACCACTCGCGCGCCGCCCCCTCCCTGTCCACAGGGATCAAGCCCACGGGCATGCCAAAAGCGCGACCAGCCGAACGCCAAAAAATGAGCAGGCTGCTCCGGTTCATGGCTTACTTCACAGCTGCATGCAGGATCGCCATCACTTGCGGAATGATCTCCGCTGCAAAGACCGCGTGCCCACGGTCGTTCGGATGCAGGCCGCCCAGAAGCCCGTTCTTCGCCGCGAGCGTCGCTGCCACTGTCCGCCCCAGATCGATCATCGCGAGCTTCGTGTCGGTGGGATGATTCGTCCGATGAACAGCCACGGCTTCCTTCAACTCCTTCGCGTAGTACTGCCCAAATGGAACGATCAGAATAATCTGCGCGTCGGGCGCACTCCGTCGCAGCGCTCCCAAGCTCTGCACGATGCTCGCCCGGGTGTCGCTCGGATTGGATTGATGCAGCGCATCGTTCGTCCCGTAATTGATCAGGATCAGCGAGGGCTCCTGACCAACACCCCCCTGCCCGCTGAGATGCCCCGCGGCATCCAGCAGCGAATGCCGGTTCCCGTCGATCTTGTTCCAGCGGCTCGCCGCGTCATCATACTGCCCTCCCGCGCCGCCGCTGGAATTGGTGATCACGTAATACCCGGGAACATCGCCGGGCGGATTGTCACCCCGGTTGATCCAACCACTCCAGCCGCACGCGCTGACACAGTATCCGTAGCCCTGGGTTTGGAGCGCCTGCCCCACCAGATGAGAATAAGCCGCCAGCTCCGTGGCTCCCACGCCCTCGGTGATGCTGTCCCCAATGATCATCGCCCATTTCGATTCCGGCACCCCGGGAATGGGTTTGCTCTCCGCATCCAACTGCAATCCGGTGACCCGGAGCACGTTCACCCCGCTCTTCCCTTCGCTCCCCCAGCGCTCCCTTTGCTGAGATTGATGCAGAATGACACGCAGCTCATGCCGCCCTGCACCCTTGATGTCCTCGATCACAATCTCAGCCGCACACGGAATCTTGGATTTCCAGACGCCATCAATGCTGTACGCGATGAACGGCGGCTTGAAGTCCGGCGGATAAGTCGCAGTGTCCAAAAGAATCTTCGCCGTCGGCGTGGAATTACTCGTCTCCCATGTCGCCCGGAAGTAGGCGCCCGAATTCCATGTCTGGCGAAAAACCTTTCCGCCGCGCCCCGCATCGCCGGTCCAGTTTCCCGGCGAGAAAACCATCGCCGATGAATCCACCGCAATCGTTGTCGAGTCGGCCGCATGCAGGAACGCGAGCGGCGCAATGAGCAGGGCGGCGAGAGCCAGGCGAAGCGAGCCAGCAGGTGATGCTGGGCGCCATAGCGGGGAGCCGGTCGTGAGGGTGCGTTTCATCAGTGTTCCGTTGGTTTGCATTGAAGTGGGCGGGCTCAGTTTTTCACCGGCAGTAGTTTGAGAACGGCTTCGGCGACAGTCTCGCCTTGGATCTTCTTCGCCGCGCCCTTCCAGTGAAAGTCATTCTCCTTCAGGTCGAGCCGACCGACCGAAAGCGTGTAGAGGTCATTCACAGGAATATCCATCTCCACCCTCACCTTTGCTGAACGCTCTCGTGTGCAAAACCCCCAACCCCTCAGGCAGGCGGACACGCAATCGAAAGCGGCCCCTCAGGAAGAATCGCCGTCGAAACCGGCCCACCGCCCATCGACGCGATGATCTCACGGATCACGGCCACTGGATCTGCCGTGTGCTCCGTCCGATTGCGGCGGCGATCTTCCACGGACAACTCCGAGTACAGAACCACACGCGCTTTCTCCAAACATTGCAGGAGCGTCTGAACCTGCCACTGATCGTGCCGGGTCACCTTCGTCGCGAGGATCTTCGCGTGCAGTGCGTCGTTTCCGCACGGCTCGGAAAGGATCTCCGCAAACTCGCCCTCCAAGGGCAGCCCGTTGTTGCAGCGGCTCAGCGCTAGAATCACTCCACCCGGCTCCACAATGCGCGCCGCAGCCGATATCCCCTTCACCGTCTGGTAAAAGTTCTGATCCAGTGGGAAACCTGAGTTCGTGGTGATCACCAGCGGATAGCGCCGCGGCACCTGCACCGTCGCCTCCTCCAATGCGGCTGCGCAACCCGCGTTGTGCGCCGACTCCATGTCCCCGGCAAAAACCCCCGTGATCGCCTTGGCGTGGTTGAGCGTCACGTTGACGATGAAGTGCGGAGGCGCGAGCAATGCCATCTCACGCGTGAGCGCCTGCAGGGGATTGTCAAAAATCCGCGCCCACGTCGCATGCGGATGCGCAATCAACGAGGCCCGGTGAAAATGACGCACGGTTTCCAGTCCCGCGATCCCGGGCACCACGGCCTTCGAGCCTCCAGAAAAACCCGCGTAAAAATGGGGCTCAATGAAACCCGTGGCGATCCGCAGATCGGCCTCCACCCAACGTCTGTTCATCCAGCACTCCCCTCCGCACGACGACCGCCCGACCAGAACCAGATTCTCCATGTCCTGGCAGTCGTGATTCACCACGGAAAAGCGGTCCGCCGCCTCCCCAAGCATCCTCCCCAACTCCTCACGCGTGGAACCCCTGTGCGTCCCCGTGCCAATCAGGATCGTCACGCAAGCGTCCGGCAGTCCCAACTCCGCCGCGATCCACGGAACCAGAAGATGATCGGGAACGGGCCGCGTGTGGTCGGCCACCGCAATCACCACCCTCGGCTCACGCCCTTCAGCACGCGCATTCGCAACCGCCAGCGCCGCAACCTCCACGAGCGGGCGCGATCCGATCGGATGGCACACAGCCCCCTTGAATACAGCCTCCGCGTTATCAAGCGCCCTAGGATTGGCCGGCAGAAACACCTCCGGAACCAGCCCCGGAATATCCAATGGCAACTCATAACCTGCACTGCCGTAAGCAAGCCTCACCGACTTCACCGCGCTGCTTTTAGAGGATTCCATCTTTAGTTTCGTTATAGCTCTCGATTGATCCGACGCGGCCACCTCGCTTCACACCGGCCGCAAGCGCATCGTGACTCGCCGGAGTGTTAGCGCGTCCATCGCCCCACGCGCAACGCCGGGAATACTCGGCCCCAGTTTCATCCGGCGATCGATCCGCCTGCCAATCCCCCCCAAGGCCGCGCCACAGCCCTCTGACAAGCGCACCATCACTGCCAGGGTTTCCCCCGATCAGCTTGACGAGCCCCCACGTACTGGCCCGCCAGAGCGCGCCCCTCCCTTCTCAACCTCAGTCCCACGCCGCTCGCGCCGGACCCCAAGGGGAATCAGCAACAGCGGGACACTCCAGAATGGTCCTCAGAGCAGGGCATCGGCCATGCCTCGATGGGGTAGTTCGGCCACGAAACACTCGCTCTCACCGTCCGCATGCCGGAGGCATGAAAGCCGGTCGGTGAACGCAATCCGCAAAGCGGATGGAGGGAACCACCGGTGCCCGTTTCCCCAAGTTGCAGGTTTATTGGGCATCGTACATTACGGTGACATCCGGAATGCCCATACTCTGGACGCTGCGCGGTCACCCTATTTCGCGATTCTCAATAATAACGGCATCGGC
>Ga0114969_10004286_pt1 | contig 11302 bp, 11 predicted proteins | sample M_130807_MF_Meta_FD_87316 | JGI IMG/M metagenome (GOLD analysis project Ga0114969, IMG submission 87316) | Freshwater microbial communities from Lake Montjoie, Canada to study carbon cycling - M_130807_MF_MetaG | ecosystem: Environmental > Aquatic > Freshwater > Lake | place: Lake Montjoie...
GGTTCCGACTTTCTCTTTTTTGAAATGATTACCAAATCCTGATTTGAGATACTTACTTGAATACTCATATATTTACTTTTTGCAAATATAAATAATCGGAATTATATAAGCAAATTAGTATATATTCTAGAGTTAAAGCCTAAATGTATTCTGTTTAATCCAGGCACAGAAAATATGGAGTTAGCGAAGATGGCAACTTCCAATAAAATTAAAGTGATAGAAGCTTGTTCAATTGAATATATTATTTCTGGTTTTGTAATGTAAAATCATTAGCATTCGAAGTTTTTTCCGTCCATCATTTCAGTTGTTGTTTATAAATTGGATACATAATTTTAAAATCATTTTTAGTTTGGATAATTATTTTCACTAGCTTTAGAAAAAAATAAAATGTTTCATTGGCGAAAATTCAATGGTGAAGTCATTAAAATTCCAATCTTAGCATCCGTGGAGGAAGTAATTATCCGTGAATCTAAAGCTGGTACTAAATTAAAAGTCTGTATTGGAACAGATTCGCAAGTTAAAAATACCTATACCGAATTTGCTACTGTGATTGTCTTCTTGCGAGCAGGAAGAGGTGGATTTATGTTTATCCATAATGAAAGTACACATATCAAACATTCCATTAAAGAACGAATGTTATTAGAAGTAGCTAAGAGCATAGACATTGCGTGTCAACTCTGCGAATTGTTTACTCATTATGATATTGACATGGAAGTACATGCGGATATAAATACCAACCCGCAGTTTAAAAGTAATGAAGCCTTACGTGAGGCGACTGGTTATATACTTGGTATGGGTTTCGCATTCAAAGCTAAGCCTGAGGCTTTTGCCAGTAGCTGCTGTGCCAATAAAATGGTGCATTAATTGCAGTCTATGAATACAAGCAGTTGCTTACATCAAAGCCTTTTGTTTTTGTTCTTTAATTGCATTTATCTTCAATTCTTCGATATAACGCAACACCTCATTTCTCCCTAATCTTTTTACGGAGGAGGTTACAAATAGGCTTGGAAGTTCTTCCCAATAAGTCAATAATTTATTCTTAAATAAACGGACATTACCGCTCACTTCCTTTTGCGTTTCTTTATCCGCTTTGGTAAAAATGAGAGAAAATGGAACGCCCTTTTCACCAAGTTTATTGATGAATTCAATATCTTTTTGTTGTGGTGTATGCCGACTATCTATGAGTAAAAAAAGAGTTTCTAAATTTTCTCTTTGCTCAATATAATTCCAAATCATTTTGGACCATGAGCTCCTTTGCGATTGAGATACTTTGGCAAATCCATAGCCAGGTAAATCGACCCAATACATGTCTTTATTGATTAAATAATGATTGATTAATTGTGTTTTTCCAGGTGTTGAGGACACTTTTGCCAAATCCTTTTTATTTGCCAACATATTGATGAGGGAGGATTTGCCGACATTACTTCGACCTAAAAATGCAATTTCTGGTTTATCTGCTTTTGGACATTTAAGAATATCTGTATTGCTAATTAAGAATTCAGCGAATTTTACTTCCATTATCTAACAAATATAATTAAACATCATTGGATTTAAGGATAATATTCCTATTCATGATCATTACTGTAGAAGAGAAATCAGATGAGCCACTAAAGCACCATAAAAAATTTATATTCCAATTGCCCTCGTTTGACTACTAAAGTTGTTTCTCTACCTCTTTCAGATTTGTTGATGGCGTTGATATAATCGTCGAAGTCAATGATTTTATAATCTCCAATTTTTAAAATCACATCTCCCGATTTCATACCTACAGATTGTGCTGATTTGTTGGCTATACAAGTACCAACGCGTATTCCATTTTGATTAAATGTAAAATCAGGCAATATGCCAATATCCGTTTTCAATTTTTCTAACTTAGTAAGGATATCATTTGTTTTTGTAAATGCAATTTTATTTTGAACATCTATTGCTTGAATGATATTATAGATATAATTAATGATGAGTAATTCTCCATCCCCATTTATTTTTTCTACATCATCGGTAGGCTTCATATAATCTTCATGATAGCCAGTACTAAAACCAAGTACAGGAATATTTTTAGTATAAAATGGTGCGTAATCTGCATATCCTAAACCTGAACTATCTAACTGAATTTTAAATAAGGATTTGTTCGTAAGTTCTAGCATTGGAATCCATGTTGGCGAAGTGGCTGCACCACTTACAAATAACTCTTTACCCAAATTACTCAATCGTCCAAGCCCTTCCAAATCTAACATACAATTGAAGGTGTTGACTTGATTTTCATTTTGTTTCAAAAAAGAAATTGCGCCTTGGTAGTTTTGTTCATGGCCTGAAAAAGCAATGAATAGATAATTATAGTGTTTTAAATTAGATGTTTTAATCATTTCAGCTAATGACAATAAAGCAGCAACACCACTTGCATTATTATCTGCACCACTATATACCATATCACCATTTGTTCCTAAGTGATCATAATGTGCACCAATGACGATAGTATTGCTTGCATTGTTATTAATCATTGCCACCACATTTTTACCAACCACATTGGCATCTTCATAACTGATTTTTCCATCAATGCTTATCCAGTCTTTTTTTGCATTCGGTTTAATATAGAGCGTATACGGTTTGTTATTAATTACCGCAACCGGAATGTTGATCGGATCAAATTTACGAAGAGTAAGCATCGACAAATCTTGCGTTATATCAATATCATTATAAAAAACTACAGAAGACGCACCTTTGGATTGGCATTCTTTCGCATAGTCATACATTACTTTTTGTGCATTATCGCCTTCATCACATTTGATTTCTTTCATGGACACCATCCATACATTATCTTGTTCATTGACATGCGGCAACACAAACCCATTGAAACTAGTGCTTCCGCTATAAGGCATCATAATCACTTCCGTACCAATAAGCAATTTATTTTCTAACAATTTGAAATAGGAATTTTTAACCAACTGCTTCCCACGTTTCATGGAAAAATCCCAAGTAAAATTATTTTTGTAAGGAGTCAATCCAAGCCCAGTAAATCTACCTTGTATATATTCCGCAGCTTTGGTTTCTCCATCCGAACCAGTGAGTCTACCTTGCATTTTATCAGAAGCCAAAACAGAAATATCTTGTTTTAGTTTCACAAGCATTGCATTTTCTGCCTTCTCACTATTGCCTTTACTGAAAGAATTAAATGGAAGAAGTAGTAAAATAAAAATACCAATTTTTATATGCATGCAATGAGACTTGTTTTTTGGAACGCACAAATATAAATGACTCTACAGACTATCCGATTAAAAAAATAGATTTAATAGATGGAATTTTTACTTTTGTGAAAATTTTAATAAATGAAGAATACACCATTTACCAATATACATACTCAATTAGGCGCTAAGATGGCTGAATTTGCTGGTTACAACATGCCTATTTCTTATTCAGGCATCAATGATGAACACGCAGCCGTTCGAAACAGTCTTGGTATTTTTGATGTAAGTCATATGGGTGAATTTTTATTGAAAGGCGAACATGCATTGGAATTGATACAAAGAATTACGAGCAATGATGCTTCTAAACTAACAAATGGTAAAGCGCAATATTCCTGTTTTCCAAATAAGGAAGGTGGTATCGTAGATGATTTGTTGGTATATTGTATTGAAGAAAATAAGGTATACATGTTGGTCGTGAATGCTTCGAATATGCAAAAAGATTGGGATTGGATTATGCAACACAATACCAACGGCGTGGAGATGAAAGACATATCTAATCAAACCGCATTGCTTGCCGTACAGGGACCTAATGCCGTGAATGCCATGCAACAATTGACAGACATGGATTTGATTAATTTAAAATATTATACTTTTTGCAAGGGCACCTTTGCAGGGATAGACAATGTAGTAGTGAGCGCAACAGGATATACTGGTGCTGGTGGTGTAGAAATTTATTTTCCAGCCTCCTTTACCATGGGAGACGAAAGTCAACTAGCTGCAGAAACTATGTGGCATAAAATTATGGAAGCTGGTGCTGCATTTAATATCAAACCATGTGGTTTAGCAGCACGTGATACACTCCGTTTGGAAATGGGTTTTTGTTTGTACGGCAATGATATTGATGATACAACAAGTCCTTTAGAAGCTGGCCTTGGTTGGATCACAAAATTCACGAAAGACTTTACCAACAGCGCCGCATTACAACAACAAAAAGCAGATGGCGTAAAACAAAAATTAGTTGGTTTCGAAATGATTGATAAAGGGATACCTCGTCATCATTATCTATTAAAATCTGCAGATGGAAATACAATAGGACATGTCAGTAGCGGCACCCAAAGCCCAAGCTTAGGAAAGGCTATAGGCTTGGGTTATGTAAGTATTGAACATGCTTCGATAGGCAGTGAAATCTATGTAGAAGTGAGAGAAAAATTATTGAAAGCAGTGGTTGTAAAAATACCTTTTTATCAAGGGTAAAGTAAGGTCCATTACTATACCATTTTTTATTTCAAATTCATTTCAATCATCCTTGTCAATACGGATTAACACCCTTGTATTGAATGGTAAGAAAAATCTTCTTAATCCATTTTCTGTTCATGTGTTTTTTCGAACAGTAGAATATATGAAAGTGGCTTGTCTATTTTTGTTTTTTGCATAAGTGATAATTCATACAAACCGCTTCTAGGGCAGATATAAGAAAACTCTGTCCAAAATGGTTCCTCTTTATTGGGATGTACACGATCTGAAATAATTTCGCCAATTCCATCTAAAAATAAGGCAACTTTAATAGTGGAAGCTGAAGGATCCCCTACAAAAGCAAAATGATACCAATGGCCTTCAACCAATTGAATATTGATATGGGTATTTTCACCTGTTACCAATGGCAATCTTTCTTCCCGTTTAATATGAAATCCATTGCCAGTGTGTACTGCAATCAATTCATTTATTTTGGCATTATAGCTTTCCATATCAATTTTCATTTGGGCAGTAATTTCTTGGGCGTGACCCAGCAATGTACCTAATGAAAAGAGACAAAAAAGAAGAAACATTTTTTTCATTTGAATAAAAGTATTTGCAAGATAAATAAAAGGATGATAAACGAAATACAGAAATAAATAGTATAAAATCAATGGAAAATGGCAAGAAAAATTTATCAGCAAATAGGATAATAAAAATACTTTTTACAAAAAGATAAAACACAGATGTATATTAGTGTTCAAATTACATCTTAAAATTGGCAAAGCAAATTACAATACTTGGAAATGGCAGTTGGAGTTCGGCATTGGCTAAAATACTGACGGATAATAAACAACCCATCCATTGGTGGATGCGCAGTAGTGAGGCTATACAGAGCTTGACCATCACACATCATAATCCGCATTATTTAACAAGTGTGAAGTTTGATATGAATTTGGTGACATTACACGATAACATTCAAGAAGCAATCGAAGCTTCGGATATAATTCTCATCGGCATTCCATCTGCATTTGTGGTGGAAGCATTGCAAGGGCTACCGATAACCATTTTTAAAGACAAAATTATTTTGTCTGCTATCAAGGGCATATTACCGAATGAAAATGTGATTTTAAATGAATACCTAGAAGCTCGTTTTTCAGTTTCATTGGATGATTATTGTTGCATTAGTGGTCCTTGTCATGCCGAAGAGGTTGCGTCTGAAAAGCTGTCCTACCTTACGTTCGCGTCCAACAATGCAGCGTTGGCACAGGAGATGGCAGATTTATTTCGCAATGAAAATTTACAAACCGTAGTGAGCAATGATGTGTATGGTGTTCAATATGCATCGGTACTTAAAAACATATACGCACTCGGCGCGGGCATTGCACATGGACTCGATTATGGCGATAATTTTTTAAGTGTTTACATCACCAATTGCTTTGCCGAATTGCAAGAATTCATGGATGTAATCAGCACCCAAACGCAACATCATTATAATACTAGCGCTTATCTCGGCGATTTATTGGTTACTTGTTATTCGATGCACAGTAGAAATAGAACGTTTGGTAATTTTATTGGCAAAGGATATTCCGTAGCTGCAGCCAAATTAGAATTAAATATGGTGGCTGAAGGATACTATGCAGCAAAAGGAATTGATGAAATCTGTAAAAAAATAAATTACACCTTACCCATTGCCAATGCGATTTACGAAATCCTTTGGAATCATAAATCCGCTAAATTAGCCTTTAAAAAAATTGAAGATATCTGTAGTTAGGGATGTTAATTAATTCCTGAATCTTTTAAAAATAGGCTATACTAAATTTGTTGTGAGAGTACTGTAGGGTATTTTTTGAAAAAAAATTAATGCTACAGTATAATCCACCAAACAAAATTATTTTCTCTATTCCTATTTAGTTTAGATTTATTCGCAGTGAACCATTAATTTCACACGCAAAATATATCTTCATGCACAAAATAATCGCTATCATTATGTTCTCTTTCCTATTCGCACCTAAAGCTTTAGATGCACAAATAAAATCCATCTATGATTTCAAAATTGAATCTTTAGATGGCGGTACTATTGATTTAGCCAAGTATAAAGGCAAAAAAATTCTTATCGTGAATACGGCATCCAAATGTGGCTACACACCGCAGTATGAAGGTTTAGAAAAATTATATGAAAAGTATAAAGACAATTTAGTTATCATTGGATTTCCTTCTAATAATTTTTTGTTTCAAGAGCCAGGAACAAGCGCGGAAATAAAACAATTTTGTTCGAGTAAATACAATGTCACCTTTCCAATGGCAGTGAAAATTGATGTGAAAGGAAAAAATATGAACCCATTATATGTTTGGCTAACTCAAAAAAAGTATAATCAATTCAGCGACAACAGCGTAAAATGGAATTTTCAAAAATACTTAATAGACGAAAAAGGAAATTTGATTGCTGTATTTGATCCAAAAATTGAACCAATGAGTGATGAAATTCTTTCTTTATTAAAATAAAAACAAACACAGTTTTCATTTTCAAGCGCTGCATATATTCTCTCCTTATCTTCGCAGGATGAACGTAGAATCTCTTTATCAAAAAGCCTTACAATTTGAATTTCTTACTGCAGAGGAAGGAATTTTTCTGTACGAACATGCACCCCTTGCCGAACTTACACATGTAGCCAATACGCTTCGCAAAATACAAGTGCCACATGGTAAAGTAACTTGGCAAATTGATAGAAATGTAAATACAACCAATGTCTGTATTGCCAATTGTAAATTTTGCAATTTTTATCGTGTGCCAGGTCATGCAGATACCTATATCACAGACATTGAGACGTATAAAACAAAAATAGAAGAGACCATTCGTTGGGGTGGTGATCAACTTTTATTACAAGGTGGACATCATCCAGATTTAGGTTTGTCATTTTATGTCGACTTATTCAAAGAATTAAAATCGCTTTATCCTTCCATTAAATTACATACGCTAGGACCTCCTGAAATAGCACATATTACGAAGCTCGAAAAAAGTACACATACTCATGTACTCGCTGCATTAAAAGAAGCGGGCATGGATAGTTTGCCAGGCGCAGGTGCAGAGATTTTAAATGATCGTGTTCGTCGATTAGTTTCCAAAGGGAAATGCGGTGCACAAGAATGGTTAGATATCATGCGAGCTGCGCACCAATTGGATATTACATCCTCCGCTACCATGATGTACGGACATGTAGAAACTTTACAAGAACGCTTTGAACATTTTGTATCTATTCGTCAAGTGCAAAGTGAAAAGCCTGAACAATCGAATGGCTTTCTTGCTTTTATTCCATGGACATTTCAGGATGTAGGCACATTACTCAACAGAATACGTGGTACAAAAACACACAATACCAGTGAAGAATATATCCGCATGATTGCGATGAGTCGTATCATGTTGCCCAATATAAAAAATATTCAAGCCTCGTGGTTGACGGTTGGCAAAGAAGTAGCACAAGCTTGTTTGTATGCTGGTGCCAATGATTTTGGTAGTATTATGCTCGAAGAAAATGTAGTAAGTGCTGCCGGAGCTCCGCATCGCTTTACTTTTAAAAGCATACAAGCGGCAATACGTCAAGCCGGATTTGAACCGCAATTGCGAACACAAAAATATGTGTTTAGAGAATTACCTGAAAGTATTGAGGAGCAGGTGATTGATTACTAGTTTAGTCTATAACGTTCATACACGTTCAAGATGCAGCTAGCAATTTTTAAAACCCATCACCATCCAACATATTCCCCAATCCGCCTAATATTCCTCCTTCTTCTTTGCGTCGGCCAAATGAGCCATAGGCAAGTATTCTAGATGCTAATCTGCTGACAGGCAAAGATTGAACCCAAACTTTTCCTGGACCTCTTAGTGTAGCAAAAAATAAACCTTCGCCACCAAATACCATATTCTTTATTCCGCCAACAAATTGAATATCAAAATCTATTTCAGAAGTATAAGCGACTACACAACCTGTATCAATTTTAAGTACTTCACCAGGTGCCAATGTTTTTTCAAATACATGTCCACCGGCATGCACAAATGCCATACCATCGCCTTCTAATTTTTGCATGATAAAACCTTCACCGCCAAAGATTCCAGTTCCTAATTTTCGTTGAAATTCAATACCAACACTTACCCCTTTGGCAGCACATAGAAAAGCATCTTTCTGACAAATCAATTTACCATTAAGTTCTTGTAAATTCATGGCAAGAATTTTTCCAGGATAAGGCGATGCAAAGTGAACTCGTTTTTTTCCTTGTCCTACATTTGTAAATGCGGTCATGAATAAACTTTCGCCAGTTAATAATCTTTTACCTGCCGAAAAAAGTTTATTCATAATACTACTGCCTTGCGAAGCAGAGCCATCTCCAAAAATAGTTTGCATTTCAACACCATCGTCCATCATCATAAAAGCACCACTTTCTGCAATGGCAGTTTCTGATGGATCGAGTTCTATTTCGATGTGTTGCATTTCCTCTCCGTAAATTTTGTAATCTATTTCGTGTGCGTACATGATTTATATTTTTTTGCAAAAATGTTGCATTTAAATATATCTACACAAATTTATTTTATGAGTGGTCAATGACAAGTATAGAAAAAATTGGTATTATTTTTTTGCGACATACACTTTACCTTTTATCCTGCGCATCATTTCTCGTTCTTCAGGCGTTTGTACTGCAGCTATGAATTTTGCAGTCTGTTCTATCCAACGAAATTTTTCTTCGATGGTCCATTTTGCATACGCATCAATTTGGGCTTGCGTAACCGTGTAACGAAATCCAACATGTTCATTTTCTTTGATTGGAATTATTTTATTTTTCACGCGGATACATTTAAAATATAGGGTTGGCGGGTTGTTTTAATAAAATATTATTCTGCCAATTCCATGAATAATCAAACCTAAATGAAAAAGCTTAAAAATGCAAATAATCTATCTATAGCCTGTATCCTTTCTCAAAACAAGTCTATATTTGTTGCACATGAAAATTGTACTTGTCCATAATGAGGTATTGGGTAAAGCATTTATAGAAATGCCATTGTCTATTTACAAAAATGATAAAAATTATATCCGTCCATTGAATAAAGATGTGGAAGAAGTTTTTGATAAAACAAAAAATAAATTCTATCGCCACGGTGAATGTGAGCAATGGCTTTTAGACGATGGGACTGGAAAATATATTGGACGCCTTGCTGTTTTTGTCTATAAAAAATATGCGCAAGAACAGCCAACTGGTGGTATTGGTTTTTTTGAATGTGAAGACAATCAACAGGCTGCTAATTTTTTATTGGATGAAGCCAAAAAATGGTTGCAACAAAGAGGGATGGAAGCAATGGATGGTCCTATTAATTTTGGTGAACGAGATCGTTGGTGGGGACTTTTAGTGAATGGTTTTGAAGAACCACTTTATTGCATGAATTATAACCCAGCTTATTACCAAACACTATTCGAAAATTATGGCTTCAAACCTTACTTCCATCAATTGTGTTTTGGGATGGATGTAAGCACACCATTAAGTGCTAAAATGTTGAAGTGGCATGACTTCTACGCCAAACATCCTGATTTTACAGTCGAACATATTCGGAAAGAAAATATCGAAAAATATGCGGAAGATTTTTCCATAATTTATAATAAAGCTTGGGCAAAACATGGTGGTGGTAAAACCATTGAATTGAAACAAGCTAAATTAATTTTTGCAAAAATGAAACCCGTCATTGATGAAAAAATTACTTGGTTTGTTTATCATAAAAATGAGCCCATAGCGATGTGGGTTAATATCCCTGATTTGAATCAATACTTCAAACACTTTAATGGCAAATTTGGATGGATGCAAAAGCTCCATTTTCTCTATTTAAAGATGACTGGTGCTTGCAAAAGGTTTGTTGGTGTGGTGTATGGCGTAGTGCCTGAATGGCAAGGTAAAGGTACCGATGCTTATATGATAGTAGAGTGCGGCAAAGTAGTTCAACCAACGCTTCGTTACTTGCAATATGAAATGCAATGGATAGGTGATTTTAATCCAAAAATGGTAAACCTTGCAGCCAATTTAGAAGCCCATGAAGTAAGGCGTTTAACCACTTATCGTTTTTTATTCGACCGAGAAAAAGAATTTAAACGACATCCTTTCTTATAAATTGGCATTGCCATTCAGACTATTTGCATGCAAAAATTAATTAAACATAGTATTACCCTATTTCTATTTTGGTTGCTTGTATTTTTTTGCAATCGACTATTTTTTGTTGTTTACCAACTTCCATTAGGCCATAAGATTACCAATAACGCTGATGTATTTATTGCGTTTGTTGCTGGTTCTAAATTGGATTTTGCAACAGCCATTATCTTGCTATTACTGCCTTTACTTTTTGTCAATGTATATTTTGTTTTTCAACAAGAAGTTTTCAAAAAAATAGCTTTTCGTTTGTCCATGTTTTTCTTGATTCTCTATACTATGATTAGTCTGGATGATGCAGGATTATACCATGAATGGAATGCGAAAATTAATATGCAAGCCTTGGCACATTTCAAACATCCCGCAGAAATAATTCGAACTGTTTCCAGTGTTTTGCTGATTGAATTTATTGCACTGCTTGCTCTTTTTACTTTCCCATTTTATTTTTTATATAAAAATAAAATACACAAGAACCAAGTTGCTGATGTTCATTCTAGTTTTAAAAAACGATTAATACAAGGCGTTCTATTTTTATTGGTCAGCACTGCTATTGGCGTTATTATTATTCGTGGTGGCATTAGCAATTTGCCGATGAATCAAAATGCAGCTTACTTTAGTCAAGATGCATTGGCAAATAATATTGCAGTGAATCCGCTTTATAGTTTGTTGCAAGACATGACGATTACTAAAAATATTCCCGATGA
>Ga0114969_10004290_pt1 | contig 11300 bp, 15 predicted proteins | sample M_130807_MF_Meta_FD_87316 | JGI IMG/M metagenome (GOLD analysis project Ga0114969, IMG submission 87316) | Freshwater microbial communities from Lake Montjoie, Canada to study carbon cycling - M_130807_MF_MetaG | ecosystem: Environmental > Aquatic > Freshwater > Lake | place: Lake Montjoie...
ATCGGGACAAGGTTTTCTTTTTTGGATATTAGTGGGTTAGACTAGTTTCAATTCTTGAAATTAACTTGATTATTTTTTATAACCCATAGACAATCCTATATCTCCTTTTACTTCAAGTTTTACCGCAACTTCTTCATTGGAGTGATTCTCAAATCTTAATGAGGTGTTTTTATCTACATTAATTTGTGCACGCTGAGATGGTTTTAACGTCATTGGAGAATGCTTACCCCCATCATTTGGATATTGCCAAATGATTACTTCAAAATTTGAAATATTGGTGACACTTACATGAAATTTTCCGTGAACATTGTTTCCTAAAATGAATTCATCATTTGCTTTAATATAGGTGGTAGAACCAAGTTTATTAAAAGATAAGCAGGACACTAAATTAAAAGTAACTAAAAAAAGAAGTAGATATTTATTTTTCATATATATTTTATTTATTTTCGAAGATATTCTTTTTGGTTATATTTATTTTATGAAAAATGTATAGTTGCATCTTTAGAGGAAAAGGGGATCAATAATGATAAAAAGAGTATACTTTTATAGCATAACCTTTTTTATTTTCTATCTTTTAATTGAAACAAATATGAAACTTAAAGATAAAGGGCAAATATTACCGGCGCCCGTTTTAAGCAAATACCCGCAAATGGTAAGCGAACAAATTCAAAAATGGAGTAATATTATTTCAGCCACACATTGGGATTTGTATGATAAAACTAAAGTGGATGGCGCTGATTTTTATGTGGGCGAAAAAGAATTAGGACACATTCATTTGGATGGGTGGATTCATTTAGCAACAAATAAAGAATTGGCACAAATGATGCTTAAAAATAAACTAGCTGAAAAATTTCCTTACGCTCAAAATTGGGTAATGTTTTCAATTGCTACAAAACAAGATGTAAAAAAAGCCATACTACTCTTTCAGTTAAATTACGATAGGCTCAATGGCAGGCCTCATTGCATTTAATTAGCAATAAGAAATTTATTTACATCTAACCAATATATAAATGAATCAAACCAACGGTTACTAGTTTTGTTTGGATTCCCTAAGCCAAAGCCATGCCCTCCATTTTGATATAAATGAAATTCAACTGGGCGACCTGCTTTAAACCAAGAATCAATTACGCCAAATTGGGAATTAAATAAAAAATCATCTGAGGCAATTACATTAAACATTGGAGGAGCATTCACGGGTACTTTCACTGGACCCATTCCTCCATAAATTGGGCCAATAAAAGCTAGTTTCATTGTTTTGGAATTTAGCGTTGCATGCATCGTTAGTCCTGCTCCTGCAGAAAAGCCAATCATTCCGATTCTTTTTGTATCAATGCCCCATTTATTCGCGTTTTTTACAATCATAGCATAAGCTGCTTCAGCATCCTCTAGTTGATTCGATAGATCCATTTGAAAAGGACTAGAAGGGGTTGTATTCTTTAAGGTATCATCAGTTTTTTGGGGTGCAGGGCGCGGGTGGTTCATCCATGCTGTAAAATCATCCAAAGAAGCCGCAGTTGGAAACAATCTATATTTTAAAACAAATGCCGCTATTCCTTTTTTAGCAAGGGCCTCAGCTACTTCCCATCCTTCATTACCCATGGAAAGCCATCGATATCCCCCGCCTGGAGCAACAATAACAGCAGCTCCATTGGCCATTCCTTTTTCTGGCAAGAAGGGTGTTAAGGTAGCTATGGAAATATTTCTTGCCATTGGGTCACCCCATTGACGAAACCAAGTTTCTGGTGCAGGCTGGTCCTTCACAGTGCCTGTGCCTAAAGGAATTGCATTGGGCTCTTTTGGCGCATCAAGCGGGTAAATAGTTCCATCTTGGGCATAAGTATTCATTGCGAAGCATTGAACACTTAGTAGAATCAATAGTTGGTAAATTTTTTTCATGGTGTTTCTTTAAGTTTTTTGGAGCAAAAGGAGTTGAACACAAATTAAAATTGGTGTATCAAATTATAATATTCAACAGTTTTTTTAATTTTATAAAAAGGCAGTGTTTCCATTAATGCTTTAACCTCCTCTTCCTCTTTATCTTTAAAAACTAAGACGGCACCATTTCTTGCTTGTCTTAAATACAAATGTTCAAGGTATCCTTCCGATTTCCAAACAGCCACTACTTCTTGCTCCTGCTTTAATAATTCAGGAAAATTACTTGGAAGGTTCTCCATATCTAATGTTAAAATTACTTGTACTCTGTTCATATTATTTCTTTGGTATTTTGTACTAACAAATTACAAACTTCTTTCAATAAGTTAGGGTATTTCTTTGTTTTTGTTTAAGTTTGAATTAGTAATTATTTTTATATCTTAGGAAAAATTGTACCAAAAATGCTTAAATCATTTTTTTGCCTTTTTTTAACAGTTATTTTATCGTCAGCACTGAAGGCTCAAACCATAAATGAGCTTATTGCAAAATTTGATCAATCCATAGATAGCCTTAATCAATTACATGAATTTAATGGCAATATTCTTTTGGCAAAAAATGGGGTAGTACTTTATGAAAAAAGTATTGGGTCTTCAGATAGTACCTTTAATAATCAACTATCATCCTCGTCTGCATTTAATTTGGCTTCCATTTCAAAAACATTCACCTCCTCGTTAATATTAATGTATGTACAAGAAGGCAAGTTGAAAATTGATGATAAGGTGAGTGAGTATATTACTAGTTTTCCCTATAAAAGTATCACCATAAGGCACTTACTTAATCATACCCATGGGATGATTGAATATTTTGATTGGATAAAGGATACGCTTAAAATAAATGACACCATTGATAATCAAAAATTGTTAGCACTAATTGCTCAGTACAAACCCGACTTAATTTCAGTGCCTGGTGAAAAATTCAGTTATTGTAATACTGGCTATGCCATGCTTTCGCTCGTATTGGAATCCATCAGCGGCATGCCCTATGCAGAATTATTAAAAATTAAAATAACCCAGCCATTGGGTCTTCATCATACCTATGTTCAAACCGTGAAGATGACCATTTCCCCTGAGCGCAGAGTGTATGGAATTAAATACCAAAAAGGTAAATGGAATACATTTGATCTCACCTCTCTAGATGAAGTGGTTGGAGATGGAAATATTTATTCAACCTTGGGTGATCTTCTAAAATGGGATCAAGCCTTAAGAAATGGCCAAGTTCTCCAACCAAAAATTTTAGAAAAAGCCTATACTGCTGTGGTTGTTAAAGAAAAACCAAAAATGGCCTATGGTTTTGGCTGGATCATCAATGAACCTGGAAAAAAAGTATCTCATTCTGGAAGCTGGAATGGTTTTAAAAACAATTTTGTACGTGATTTGCAAAATGGATATACACTTATTTCTTTGAGTAATGGAACTGCTGGAAAATCTTCATGGCTCATACATCAGCAATTCGAAAAGGCAATAGATAAGTTAAACAATTAAATTACTTTATTTTATGAGAAAAATAATTTTTATTTTAATGCTGTTGCCATTAATCTCAGTAGCGCAAGAATTTAAATCTGCGCCGATAGAAAATGGAATTCGAATAGAATTTAAATCTCGCATCATGGACGAAGAAAGAACCCTCTGGATTAGGGTGCCAGCTTCTTACAATGAACAATCAAGTGCTAGCCAAACTTATCCTGTGATTTATGTATTGGATGGTAAAACGGCTTTCTTTCCAGTTACTGGAGTGGTCAGTTTCATGAGTGAGCAAGGCCATGTCAATTATCAGATTCCAGAAATGATTGTTGTTGGTGTGGATACCGAAAAACGATTTCGAGACCTCACACCTATTGCATCAACAAAACAACCGAATGGAGAAGAGGCAAAAACGCCCGAACAAAAATTGATGATGAAGGGTAGTGGGGGCGGTGAGCAATTCTTAAAATTCATGCAAGAAGAAGTATTTACTTATGTAGAAAAAAATTATAGAACTAATCCTTATCGAATATATGTTGGTCATTCATTAGGTGGTTTAACTGCTACCTACACTTTTTTAAAACATCCAAATTTATTCAATGCCGCTATAGCCATAGATCCTAGTTTATGGTGGGATGGAGCAAAATATGTAAACGAAGCGCCCGAATTACTAAAAACGATGCCTATGGATCAAACTAGAAAGTATTATGTAAGCGTCATTGATTCTAGCAATTATGGAGGCAGCCTTCAGTTTCATTCCAAATCAATTTACAATATGGGTAAAGCGATGGGCGATGCTTCTTTAAAAAATCTGCAATACAAGGTAGACTATATCCCTAATACAGATCATTCTTCTATTCCTATGTTAAGTTGGTACAATGGGCTTCTTTTTATTTTTGAAGGCTACCATAAAAGCCATTATGATTATATGAAGGATCCAGACTCTATCGAGTCTCATTTTAAAGAAATTGAAACAAAAATTGGTTTAAAAATGGATCCGCCTCAAGCTATTTTTGAAATATTGGTACATTACCTTACTTCACCGGACAGGTACCCCGATCCGGTGAAAGCAAGAAAAGTATTAAACATGGCATTGAAATATTATCCAAACTCTATTTATTTTCAAGATAAACTTAAAGCACTGGATACTAAATCATAAATCATGAAACATTTTTTTCTTGCCATTATTCTCTTTACTTATCAAATAGTGGCTGCACAAACAACTAATGAAAAAGTACAAAACTATTGTGCACAGCATCAAGGTGTGATGATTAAAGAATATTTTAATTTATTGTCCTTGCCCAACCATGCTTTAGATAAAGTAAACATCAATAAGAATACAATTTTCATTGAATCCATGTTGAAAAAACGCGGCATTCCAACAAAATTACTCGAATCCTATACCAAGGGAACGCCAAAGGCGGTTTATGGGGAAGTAGTGGTGCCTGGTGCAACACAAACCATTATATTTTATGCGCATTATGATGGACAACCAGTGAGCCCGGAAAAGTGGAATCCTGCAATAAAACCTTATCAGCCAATTTTATTAGATAAATCAATTGAACAGTCGGGCAAAGCCCTTGCATTTCCTGCCGATGGTCAAGCCTTTGATCCAGAATGGAGAATTTCTTGTAGAAGTAGCTCCGATGATAAGGCGGGTGTAATGACCATCATCAATGCCTATGATGCATTAGTCAAATCTGGTGTAAAGCTTAAAAACAATATTAAATTTTTCTTTGAAGGAGAAGAAGAAATTGGCTCCATACACCTTGGAGAAATATTGGAGAAAAATAAAGAGATACTCAAGGCAGACTTATGGTTGATTGGGGATGGGCCTGTACACCAATCCGGATTGCCCATGATTGATTTTGGCGTAAGAGGGGATGTGAATGTTGAACTTACTGTCTATGGTCCTAAGCGTCCACTCCACAGCGGCCATTATGGCAATTGGGCACCCAATCCTTGTTTATTAATGTCCAAATTACTTGCTAGCATGAAGGATGAGCAGGGCATGGTAAAGATTAAAGGTTATTATGATGATGTAATTCCATTTACAGCATCAGAAAGAAATGCATTCAATGCCATCCCTTCTGTGGATGCACAAATGAAAAAAGAATTAGGAATTAATAAGCCCGATGGTGGAGGTAAAACGCTTTTCGAAACTTTTGAATGGCCCTCACTCAATATCAATGGAATTAAATGTGCTGATATAGAAAATCGCGCTAGCAATGTAATCACTACCGAATCTAAAGCCACGCTTGATTTACGTCAGGTACTTGGTACAGACTATTTAAAGCAGGTGGAATTGGTAAGACAGCATATCATTCAAGAGGGGTATTTGCTATTAGATCGCGACCCCACAGATGAGGAGCGTTTACAAAATTCAAAAATTGCAAAATTGAAAATGGTGACAGGAGGTTACAATGCACAACGTACGCCTTTGGATCTTCCTATTTCACAAAAAGTAATTAAGGCAGTAAGATCTGCCACCAATAAGCAGTTAATATTAGAACCTACTTCTGGGGGCAGTTTACCCCTGTATCTTTTTGAAAAACACCTTAATGCAAAAGTAATTAACTTATGCTTGGTCAATCACGACAACAATCAGCATTCAGAAAATGAAAATGTTAGGTTGCAAAACCTATGGGACTCCATCGCTCAATTGGCAGCTATTATGATGCTGGATTAATTACTAATTTAGAAGACCGTTACAACCTCGCTGATATAAATAAGCAACTTGATAAATAATAGATTCAAATAACAATATAAGTCAACAAATAAAACTCCCAACCTGACTATTCAGTTTGAAACTTATTTTTGTAATTTTATTTGATTTATTTCAATTCGAATCATCCTATGTCAAATATTAATGTAAAAATTTGCTGCATTAGTAGCATTGAAGAAGCTAAATTAGCTGTTGCTTATGGCGCAAAGGCAATTGGTTTAGTTGGGCCTATGCCCAGTGGTCCGGGAATTATTACCGATGAACTAATTCATGCCATTGCCAAAACGGTTCCACCACCTATAGAGACCTTTTTATTGACCAGCGAAACAACCGCTGAAGCAATTATAGAGCACCACAAAAAAGTAAATACCACTACCATTCAAATGGTAGATGCCTTAACCGATAGGCAATACCAACAAATAAGAGCGGCGCTTCCTCATGTTAAACTAGTTCAAGTGATTCATGTGATAGATGAAAACTCTATTCAAGAAGCTATTGAAATAGCTGAAATGGTAGATGCCATTTTATTGGATAGTGGCAATCCCAATTTATCTACCAAGGTTTTGGGTGGAACTGGTAAAACACATAACTGGGATTTAAGTAAAACTATTAGACAGGAAGTAAAGATTCCTGTGTTTTTAGCAGGGGGCATTAATAAAGACAATGTCAAACAAGCCATTGATTATGTTCAACCTTATGGTGTTGATCTATGTAGTAGTGTAAGAACCAATAAGCAATTGGATGAGAAGAAGCTGGAAGATTTTTTTAAAGTATTAGAATAATTATTTCCTTAATTGCTTGTGCGACCCATCACAGTTGGGCATTCGTTTAGATAAACCGCAAGTACAATCGTTGATGCCTTTGCCGCAAAGTATTTGTTGGATATATTTTTCAATTCTGGTGACCCTTGTTTCGGATTGTTTGGCTGCATTAAAAAATAACAAATAAGCCCTTTGACGTCCGGGGGTTAGTTCATTAAACGCATTTTTGAAAGCCACATTCTTTTTAAACTTCGCTACTAATTCCTCAGGTAATTCTAATTGTATTTCTTTTTTGACTTCAACTTTCAAACCATTTTTTTCTGCATCAATGGCTTCTTTGATGTAGGACTTTAGGATAGATTTTATTTTTATAATTTCTTGAACATCCTTAAATCGAATCATTCTTGCAGCCTGGGAATTTTCACCTGGCTTGACTAATATATTTTTTTCATCTTTTAACAAGACCCCTTTAAAAAACAGGAAGGCACAATTGTCTTTAAACGCTTGTATAATAAATAAATTAGTTTCTTGATAGGCATAGCAGGGCTTTCCCCATTTCAATTCCTCTTTCAATGGAGCACTAAGTAGTATCGCCCTTAAGGTTTCCATTTCAAGTTTCCAATTTTTAGCTTTTTTTAAATAAGCATCTACTAATGGGTTCATCATTGCTAATTAATTTTTATTCAAGCCTTTTAATATTGCTTTTACCACGGGGCTATTATTGGAATTAGTTGCATCTAGTGTAAAATCTCTTTTTGTCATCAATGCTGGTTGGGCCATGAATTTTGGTTCTGTGCCTAAATGATCTTGGGCTGCATGCACGATAAATGGATGACATAAATAAACAGTACCTGCCTTGCCTGTCGCAATTGTTTCTGCGCAATCGCTAATGCTGTTTAAATGGGCAGCGAGTTCCATAAAGGCCAATCCTTTTTCTCCAGCGGGAGCCAGTAGTCTTGCAACATTCAAATGCGAACCTATTTTCAATTTTGTAGGGGCATCGTTTTCTGACACATCTGAAAATAAAAATAGCATCAATAAGCCTCTTGCTTTTGATTTAAAATTAATACGCCATTCTAAATAATTGCTAGAATTTTCTCCTGGAAAACTTGCATCTACATGCCAGCCTGTATCCTTGGCTTTTTCTTGAGACGGGAACCTAATGGGAAAACTACCTATCGATGTTTTTGGTATCCAATTGTCTTTCCCCACTAATTGATCAAATGCATTATGGAGAGCTTCACTATTGGCCGCTTCTATAAATGGGGCGTCCGTCATTTCACCTATTCTAATCACAGGCTGGGTCCAGGTGCTTGGATCATCAGGATGGCATTGGGTGGCTTTCCATAAAAGATCAACACATTGCGCTGCCACTGTTGTAGAAAAAGCATTTTCTATTTTAACAAAACCATTGTTAATAAAGCCATCAATTTGATGGATGGATAAGGAATGATTCATGCTTGAAGATAAATATTTTAGACTAAAATACTGTGCTTTAATTAAACGAAAAGTGCTTCCTTTGCGTATAAATTGTTGAAATGAATTTAAGATTAGCCAATTCCGAAGATAAAAATATCATTTGGGAAATTTTACAAGCAGCCATCGAACAAAGAAGAAAGGATGGCTCTGACCAATGGCAAAATGGTTATCCAAACGAGCAAACCGTAATTACTGATATCCAAAATGGCCATGGTTATGTACTAGTAGACAACAATACCATTATTGCTTATGCAGCCATCATTTTTGGGGTAGAACCTACTTACAAAGACATTCAAGGCCAATGGTTATCCAATGGCGATTATGCGGCGGTGCACCGGGTAGCTACTGCTGAAGCACTTAAAAAGAAAGGGATGGGCGCCAATTTGTTTTTATTGATAGAAGAACTTTGTTTAGAAAAAAATGTTATTAGCATTAAAGTAGATACCAATTTTGACAATGTACCCATGCTAAGAATATTGGATAAATTAAATTATTCTTATTGTGGAGAAATATTTTTTAGTGGGGCATCACGCAAGGCCTATGAAAAATTATTAAATCAACACACTTAATTCCTTTATGGAACCCATTCAAATTGTCCAAATTAAACCTAGTGAGGCAGAAGCGCTTCAACTATTAAGCAGACAAACTTTTACAGAAACTTTTGCTATTTATAATTCCAAAGAGGATATGAATAATTACCTAAACAATAATTTAAGTTTGGATACTTTGACTAATGAATTATCTAATCCTAATTCAAAATTTTATTTTGCTATAGAGGGCGACAAAAAAATTGGCTATTTAAAATTAAATTTAGGTGATGCACAATCTGATCTAAAGGATCCATCTTCTCTCGAAATTGAACGCATCTATGTGTTAAATATTTATTTTGGAAAGAAAGTAGGACAGGTTTTGTATCAAAAAGCATTGGCCATGGCCAAGGACTTAGCACTTAAATACATCTGGTTAGGTGTTTGGGAAAAAAATGAACGCGCTATTCAATTTTATAAAAAAAATGGCTTTGTTGAATTTGATCAACACATTTTTATATTAGGCAATGACGAGCAAACCGATTTGCTCATGCGTCTTGAATTAGAATCGATAATTTAATATTTTTTTTAAGTATATTAGTTCTATGAATTATGATATATTTCAAGTAGATGCTTTTGCCTCCTCTCTCTTTAAAGGAAACCCAGCAGCCATTTGCCCATTAGATCATTGGATAGAAGCTGAAATCATGCAAGCAATTGCAGCTGAAAATAATTTAGCTGAAACTGCATTTATAGTAAAGCATCAAGCCGGTTATGCTATTAGATGGTTCACACCCACCGTTGAAGTAGACTTATGTGGTCACGCCACTTTAGCAAGCGCGTTTGTTGTTTTTAATTTTTTACAAAAAAATACCAATCAAGTAATATTTTATTCTGAAAGAAGCGGAGAATTAAAAGTGATTATAGTTGGAGATGTTTTAATTTTAAATTTTCCAATAGATACTATAGAAGAACTATCCTTAGACCCAAAATATTATACTGGATTAAATAGCGCACCAAAACAAGTTTTTAAAGGGAAAACCGATTACATGTTAATCTATGAGCATGAAGAACAAATTCTTCAATTGAAACCAAATTTTGTAGCCTTGTCAACCATTGAAGCAAGAGGCATTATCGTTACTTCACCAGGGGAGCATGTTGATTTTGTTTCTAGGTATTTTGGCCCACAATCTGGTGGGGATGAAGATCCGGTAACTGGCTCTGCGCATACTACATTAATGCCTTATTGGACAAAGGTTTTAAATAAAACCAAATTAAAAGCCAAACAATTGTCCTTGCGTGGTGGCGATTTACAATGTGAACTTTTAGGGGATAGGGTAGAAATAGCTGGTAAGTGTATTTTGTACATGAAAGGGGTAATCTACCTAACATAATTGGTTCTTTAGTCATAAAGTAAGATTCGATCTTATTTATACTTAACTTGATTAAAATATTAAAATCATTTTTATGGGAAAAATCATCTCTATAATTACAAGCATTGCGCTGTTATTCATTACTAGTTTAGGGTTGGCGCAAAACAAAGCATCCAATGCACCAGCGAGTTGGAAATTAGGCATAGCCTTGTATGCTTATAATTCTGTTTCCTTGCCAGAAGAACTGGAACTTGCCAAACAGTCTGGGGTTAAGTTTATAGAAGGATTTTCTTTTGGAAAAGCAGGAGCTGAACTAAAAGATTCCATGATTATGACTTTATCTCCAGTTGGTCTTTTAAAAGTTAAGCAACTTATCCAACAAAGCGGCTTAGAAATGGAATCGATGTATGTGACTGGGGGCAATACTATTGCACAATGGAAACGTGATTTTGAAATTGCAAAAGCACTTCATCTAAAATTTGTAACTGGAGAACCCGCTATGTCTATGTTAAATAGTGTTGATAGCTTAGCTGGAGTATATGGTATCAAAGTAGCCTTGCACAATCATTGGAAAGGAACTAGCCAATATTGGCATCCAGACTCAACCTTAGCTGCTTTAAAAGGGCATCCAAATTTTGGCGCTTGTCCCGATTTTGGACATTATCCAAAGAGTGGTATAGTCCCCGAAGAGGCATTAAAAAAATTAGCTGGTCATGTGATAGCTGTTCATTTGAAAGATATTGCTGAATTTAATAATCCTAAATTAAAAGATGTTCCAGTTGGAACTGGGGTAGTTAATTTCCCAAAAATATTTGAAGAATTACAAAAGCAAAATTTTCATGGTAATATTAATATTGAAAGAGACCAGCAAGAAGTCCCCAATAATTTAATATCAGTTCAACAAACAGTAAGTTATTATTTAAAAACCTTAGGCTTGCTAAAGAAGCAATAATTTATTTAATCCAAGATCTAATAAATTTTCTTTCTAACTTACCCGACTCGGTTAAATTGGCATCCTCCCAAGTGGTTAAATTAAATGTACC
>Ga0114969_10004292_pt1 | contig 11299 bp, 12 predicted proteins | sample M_130807_MF_Meta_FD_87316 | JGI IMG/M metagenome (GOLD analysis project Ga0114969, IMG submission 87316) | Freshwater microbial communities from Lake Montjoie, Canada to study carbon cycling - M_130807_MF_MetaG | ecosystem: Environmental > Aquatic > Freshwater > Lake | place: Lake Montjoie...
CGAACGACGGCTTCAACCTGCTCGCCGCCGGTGTCGCGGGCTCCGGCGTGCGCGTGCTGCTTCCGGGCGAGAGCCTCGCGGGCACGGTGCGCATCGCGGTCGAAGTACCCGCCTGAGCCCGACGCGCGCTCGCCGCCGGCGCGCGGGGCCATTCCGGGCGCCCCGGTCCGGCGGTGCCGCTCAGCGCGCGAAGCCGCCGACGTAGGGAAGTCGCGCCGCCGCCTCCCGCACCTGCGGCAGCGCGTCGACGAGGATCCGCGTCGCGTCCCAAGTGCCGCGCAGGAGCTGCGTGCGCGCACCGTCGGGCAATGTCACCGGGTACACGACCCCGCGATGGGTCGCGGTCATCGCTTCGATGTCGATCGCGACCTCCTGCGCCGGGTCCTCGCCCGCCGCGCGCAGCAGCTTTGCGACGTCGGCCTCGGCCGCGGTCACGCAGGGGATCCCCATCGCGACGCAGTTGCCGAAGAAGATGTCGGCAAAGGACTCGCCGATGATGCCCTGCACGCCCCAGCGCCACATCGCCTGTGGCGCATGCTCGCGCGAGGAGCCGCAGCCGAAGTTCTTGTTCACGATCGCGATGCGCGGCCCCTTCGCCTGGAAGCGCGGGTCGTTCATCGGGTGGTCGAGCGGCTTGCCGTCGCCGCCGAAGCGGGCGTCGCGGAAAGCGAGTTCGCCGAGTCCGTCGAAGGTGATCGCCGTCATGAAGCGCGCCGGGATGATCCGGTCCGTGTCGATGTCGTTGCCCGGCAACGGGATCGGACGCCCGGCCACCCCGGGCACCGGGAGGAGCGCGCTCGATTTCGCCTGGTCGGTCATTCGGATCGCCTCCGGGGCCGGTCTCAGCCGGCCGCCCGCGCGAGCATGTCGCGCACGTCGGTCACCGCGCCCTCGATCGCCGCCGCCGCGACCATGGCGGGGCTCATGAGCAGGGTGCGGCCGGTCGGGCTGCCTTGGCGGCCCTTGAAGTTGCGATTACTCGACGAGGCGCAGACCTGGCGCCCGGAGAGCTTGTCGGGGTTCATCGCGAGACACATCGAGCAACCCGGCAGGCGCCACTCGAAGCCCGCCGCGCGGAATACCTCGTGCAGGCCCTCGGCCTCGGCCGCGCGTGCGACCGCCTGGGAGCCGGGCACGACGAGAGCCTTCACGCCGGGGCGGACACGGCCGAGCTTCGCGACGCGCGCCGCCTCGCGCAGGTCGGACAGGCGGCCGTTCGTGCACGAGCCGATGAAGGCGACGTCGATCTTCGTCCCGGCGATCGCCTGCCCGGCATGGAGGCCCATGTACTCGTAGGCGTCCTCGACCGTCGCCCGCTCGTCGGTGGCGAAGTCGGCGGCCGTCGGGATCCGCTCGTCCACGCCGATCGCCTGGCCTGGGTTGATGCCCCAGGTCACGGTCGGCGCGATCGAGCCGCCGTCGATCGAGACGCGATCCGTGAAGGACGCGTCGGCATCCGAGGCCATCGCGAGCCACCACGCTTCGGCGCGCGCGAAGGCCTCGCCCGCGGGCGAGAACTCGCGACCGCGCAGGTACTCGACCGTGGTGCGATCGGGGTTCACGTAGCCGAGCCGCGCGCCGCCCTCGATCGACATGTTGCAGACGGTCATGCGCTCTTCCATCGTCATCGCGTCGAAGACCGCGCCCGCGTACTCGTAGGCGAAGCCGACGCCGCCCTTCACGCCGAGGCGCCGGATGATGTCGAGGATCACGTCCTTCGCATAGACGCCGGGGCGCAGGGTTCCCCCGACCTCGATCCGGCGCACCTTGGGGCGCTGGATCGCGAGGCACTGGCTCGCCAGCACGTCGCGCACCTGGCTCGTGCCGATGCCGAAGGCGACCGCGCCGAAGGCGCCGTGGGTGCTCGTGTGGCTGTCGCCGCAGGCGATCGTCGTGCCGGGCTGAGTCAGACCGAGTTCGGGGCCGATCACGTGGACGATCCCCTGGTGGCCCGTGTCGGGCGTGAACAGCCGGATGCCGAACTCGCGGCAGTTCTGCTCGACCGCCGACATCATGGTCTCGGCCTGGCCGTCGGCGAGCGGGCGCGCCTGGGAGTCGGTCGGGATGATGTGGTCCACCGTCGCGAAGGTGCGATCCGGGAACGGGACCCCGAGCCCGGCCTCGCGGATCATCGCGAAGGCTTGCGGGCTGGTCACCTCGTGCACCAGGTGGAGGCCGATGAACAGCTGCGTCTGGCCCGACTCGAGCTGACGTACCGAGTGCAGGTCCCAGACCTTGTCGAGCAAGCTCTTCCCCATGGTGGTTGCCTACTGGTCCGGGGGCGGCGGCGCAAAATCCGGGTGATCCCGGGTCGACGCGCGATCCCCTCTTGCCGCGTCGGCTCCCGCGGCGCATGGTGACGCGCAGAATGTCGAGCCAGGCCGACGACATCGTCGCGGTGGGAGGTCCCCTCGATCCGGCCACCCTGCTGCGCGCCTACCGGCGCGGCGTCTTCCCGTGGCCGGCCGAGGGACTCCCGCTCCTGTGGTTCTGCCCGAGGGAGCGAGCGGTCCTCGACTTCGAGCGCCTCCACCTCTCGCGCTCGCTGCTGCGCGCGCAGCGCCAGAGCGGGCTGCGCTTCACGATCGACGCGGTGTTCCCCGCCGTCATCCGCGCCTGCGCCGACGCCGAGCGGCCCGGCCAGGCCGGCACCTGGATCACTCCCGAGATGGAGCAGGCCTACGTTCGGCTGCACCAGGTCGGGGCCGCGCACAGCGTCGAGGCCTGGGACGGCGACGAACTCGTCGGTGGCGCCTACGGCGTCGATGCCGACGGTTCGTTCTCCGCCGAGAGCATGTTCCACCGCCGTCCCTGGGCCTCGAAGTTCGCCCTCCTCCACTTGGTCGACCACCTCCGCGCGCGCGGACTCGGCTGGATCGACATCCAGGTGATGACGCCCCACATGGAGCGCATGGGCGCGCACCTGTTGCCGCGCCCGGCGTTCCTGCTCGAACTCGAGCGCACCCGCCGGCGCGGTCTCCGCCTCTTCGACTGAATCTCAGCCGGCGTCGAGTCCGCCGAGCTGGTCGGCGGTGAGCAGCCACTCGAGGACGGCGCGTCGCTGCGGCGGGAGTTGCGCGCCCGAGACGCAGGCGACGGCCCCCTTGCGGAAGTGGGTCGCGAAGCCCTCGATCGAGCCGGTGAGCCAGAACGAGAGCAACTCGCCGAAGTCGGGCTCATGGCCGACGAGCACGATCGACCCGCCCGGGAACCGGCCGTCGATCTCGCGGGTCACGCGCTCATGGTCGATCCCGCAGGCGAGCGCCTTCCAGGCCTCAGGCTCGCAACCGAGCGAGCCGGCGATGATCTCCGCCGTCTCGCGCGCGCGGACGAGCGGACTCGCGAGCAGAGCCGTCGGCTGCACGCCGAGCGCGCGCAGGCCGCGCGCGGCCCGCCGGGTCTTGCGGCGGCCCTCGGCGGTCAACTCGCGGTCCGCATCCCGACCCGACTTCGACACGTCCTCGGCGATTCCATGACGGACGAGAAAGAGGCGTCGCTCGGGCATTCTCGGTTCCTCCACGGGAATCCGCCGGTCTTGTCCGGCACGACATCTTCTCCCGACCTCGATGCTTTCCACGCCCTTGTCGCCGCAGGCAGGCCCGGCGAGAAGAGGGACCGTGTCGATCCTCCACGCGATCCTCGCGAGCCTCGCAGGCGGCCCGCTCCACGGTTACGCGGTCCGATCGCGGCTCCAGGAGCGCCTCGGCTTCCTCTGGCCGGTCAATCACGGGCAGGTGTATGCGACGCTCGGCCGGCTCGCCAGCGACGGCAGGGTGACGACGATCGAGCGCGGCGACGCGGGTCGATCGGGACCGGAGCGGCGCTACGAGCGCTCGGCGAGCGGTGGCCGCGCTCTCGTCGACTGGTTGCGACGCCCGGTGCCGATCTCGGCCTCCGGCGGCGAGATCGGCGAGAAGATCGCGACCGCCATCGCCTGCGGCGAGGCGGCCGTCGTCGATTCCTTCCTCGCCCGCCAGATCGCGTCCTGTGCGACCCTGCTCGACACCTGCCGACAGGCGTCTCGCGGCCGGGACTCGACCACCGACCCGGCCCGCGGCCTCCTCGAACGCGCCGCCCTGCGCATGCTCGAGACCGACCTCGCCTGGCTCGAAGCGGTGCGCGCCGCCTGCGCCGGGAGCGCCCCGGCTGAGCCGGGAGCATCGCCGGACGGCTCGGCCGAGATCAGGGCCTGTCCGGCGGAAAACGCCGATGAAGCCAATCCACCATCACCCGGTTCAATTCGTCCGGCTTCTCCTGCTGCGTCCAGTGTCCGCACTCGGGGATCGTCACCAACTCGAGATCGTTCACGAACGAAGGCATTGCCGCCGTCATCTCAGGCCGCAGCACCGGGTCCCAGTCGGCCGAAACCATGAGCGAGGGAACCTCGATGTGCCGTCCTTCGAGATGCGCGGTCGTCTCCCAGTTGCGATCGAAGTTGCGGTACCAGTTGATCGGCCCGGTGAAGCCGGAACGCGCGAAGGCCCGCTCGTAGACGTCGAGTTCCGCGTCGTCGAGCAGCGGCTCGCCCGGCGGCTCATCGCCCCAGACCATCTCGACCATGTTCGGCATGCGGAACCCGGACTGCGCCATCCGCGCCGCGATCGACTCGAAGGGAACCGCGCGCCGCATGAGTTGCGTGAACACCCGGCGGACATCGCGGCCGAGTCCGGCGTCGGCGACCCCCGGCTGCTGGAAGTGGACCACATAGTAGTTTTCGCCGAACATCGCGCGGAAGATCGACAGCGGCGGCGCCGGTGAACGCGGGAACGCCGGCATATTCACCCCGATCACGCCCGCGACGCGCGAGGGGTGGAGGAGCGGCATCTGCCAGGCGATGATGCCGCCCCAGTCGTGGCCGACGAAGACGGCGCGCTCCAGGCCGAGCGTGTCGAGGAGTCCGACGAGATCGCCAGCGAGATGGTGGATGTCGTAGTCCTCGACCGCCGCCGGCGCATCGGTCTCGCCATAGCCCCGCTGGTCGGGCGCGATCGCCCGGTAGCCGGCCGCCGCCAGGGCCGGCACCTGGTGGCGGAAGGAGTAGCCGATCTCGGGGAAACCGTGGCAGAGGACGACCGCCGGGCCCTCGCCCTGCTCGGTGACCGCCATCCGGATGCCGTTGGTCCGGACGAAGGACCGGGTGGCGCGTGCCAGCGGATCTCGGAGGCGATCGCCCATGCGTCTGCGCGCTAGGGACGGAAGGGCCGGACGCGCGTGGCGCGCCCGGCCTCGATCGCGCCGCGGATCTCGCCACCCGGGTTCGCGACCGTGTGCACGTTCACGTAGGTGCGACCCTCCCGGATCGCCGCGACCGCGTCCGCGAAGGTCTCGATGCCGAGCGCCGGCTGCGGCGAGAGGTCGTCCGTGACGAGGGTACCCTCGGTGTCCTGGTAGCCGTCGCTGCTGCGCACGAAGAACTCGGTCGAGAGCGTGAAGAGGATCGGTCCGTTTTCGCCGGGCGCACCGAGATGAACGTGGGCGCCGAGAACGTCGGCCGGGTCGACGCCCGCGAGCGAACCCATGTAGAAGACCCAGTCCTCGGCGACGTCGAACGAGTAGAGTCCCGCCGAAGCTGCGGTCACCGGGGGCACCTCGTAGATGCCGGCGAGCAGCGCGTTGTACGGATCCGAACTGCCGCCCCCGCCGCCGCAACCGAGCGGAAGGGCGAGCGTGGCGGCGGCGAGAAGACCGAGCAGGCGGCGACGTCGCATCGGACCCCTTGAACACGCGGCCACCGCGGCCTGTCAAACCGGAGCGGGGTGCGCCGAACGACGGCCGGGGCGGTCGCGGGCAGGCGGCGCGGTCGGGCGGGGGCCTCGCGCCGGCCGGAGCCGGCGGTGCCTCAGGGCGGCGCGATGCAGCGCGGGTCGTCGTGCCTCGCGTCGTTCACCCAGGTGTCGACGGGCCGGGCCGACATCGCGGCCGCGGGAAACGTCCCGAGCAGGGACTGCAGGCGCTCGACGTCGCGAAGACCACCGTCGAGCCACTCGTCCCAGAGGTCCGGCGGCAGGATGATCGGCATCCGGTCGTGGATCGGCGCGACGAGTTCGTTGGGCACGCCGGTGAGCAGCGTGCACGACTCGAGCACCGGCCCCTCCGACGGCCGCCAGGGTTCCCAGAGCCCGGCGATCGCAAAGGGCGTCGCGTCGTGCAGCGTGAAGAGCCAGGGCTGCTTGCGACCACCGCCCGCCGGCGCCTGCCACTCGTAGAAACCACTCGCCGGCACGAGACAGCGCCGCTGGCGGAAGGCCGTGCGGAACGACGGCTTTACGGCCGCGGTGTCGGCGCGCGCATTTATCAGGGCGACCGCGCGCGGCATCTCCCTGGACCAGGACGGAACGAGGCCCCAGCGCAGCCAGTCGAGTCGCCGCCCGCCCCCGGGGCCGGCCTCCCTCACCACGGCCACGCGCTGCCCGGGCGCGACGTTGTAGCGCGGGGCGAAGTCGGCCGGGGCGTCGACCCCGAAGGCCTCAGCGATCACCTGCGCCGGGGTCGTCAAGACGAAGCGGCCGCACATGGCGGCCTCCATAGCCGGCCGGAGCAGCCCTTTCGACGGGCACCGCTTCATGCGAAGAACCGCGGGTCGGCGGATCGGCCGCCCGACGCCTGCGCACCGGGAGGAAACGCCGTGCCGAAACGACCCGAATTCCGCGAGGGGCTCGCCCGCCTCGGCGACCGCACTTGGGCCTATCTGCAGCCCGACGGCGGCTTCGGACTCTCCAACGCGGGCATCGTCGGGCCGCGCGACGCGGCCGCGCCGCGCGCCGACACGCTGCTCGTCGACACCTTCTTCGATCTCGCACACACGCGACGCCTGCTCGACGCGATCGCCCGCGAGGTGCGCGCGCCGGTCCGCCGCGTCGTCAACACCCACTACAACGGCGATCACTGCTGGGGGAACCAACTGGTGCGCGACGCCGAGATCATCGGCCACCGCTCGGTGCCCGAGGACATGCGCAAGCTCACCCCGGAACTGCTCGAGGCGCTGCGCCAGGCGCCGGACTCCGTTCCGGCCGCACGTGCGCTGCGCGAGGGGATGGCGCGCTTCGACTTCGCCGGCATCGAACTCACGCCGCCGACGACGCTCTTCGACGACCGCCTGCGCCTCGATCTCGACGGGCTGGCCGCCGACTTGATCCACGTCGGCCCCGCCCACACGACTGGCGACGTCATCGTGCACCTCCCCGACGAGGGCGTGGTGTTCACCGGCGACGTGCTCTTCCGGCTGTGTGCGCCGCTCGGCTGGGAGGGTACCTTCGAGCGCTGGATCGAGGCTCTCGAGACGATCGCCGGACTCGGCGCCGACACGATCGTGCCCGGGCACGGCCCGGTCTGCGGCCCCGAGGGGGCGCTCGAGATGCGCGATTACCTCGCCTGGATCCGCGATCGCAGCCGCACCGCCTTCGAGGCGGGACGCAGCCTGGAGGAGGCTTGTTTCGCGATCGACCTCGGGCCCTACGGCGACTGGCTCGAACCCGAGCGCGTCGTCTCGCAGGTGGCACGTGCCTACCGGGAACTCGAGGGCCTGCCCTTCGATGCGCCGGTCGAGTTCACGCGGCACGTCGAGATCATGCAGAAGCTGCGCGAGCGCTCCCTGCGCGACGCCTGAATCCGCGCGCGCGTCAGTCGGCGGCGCGGTCGAAAGGCAGCGGGAGGTCGCGCGCGCCGAGGATGCGGTCGAAGGCGGCGGGATTCGGCGGGATCGGCTCGCGACAGAACGGCGGGTCGGCATACCACTCGGCGGGCAGGACCTCGGAGCGCTTGCGACGGAACGGCCGCAGCAGTTCCGCCATCGCGCGGCGGTGCGCCGCATACTCGTTACCGATCTGCGTGCGCTGCACCCGGCGAAGGTGGCGCGCATAGGCGGCAAAGCCCGATCCGCGCCAGCGACGGAAGAAACACGGCAGCAGCGCGAGGACGCACAGCGCGACCGTCGTCGCGAGCCAGAGTTCATGATGCGCCCCCGCCACGACCATGAGACCCGTCAGCCCCGGCTCGGCGAGTGCGCCCTCGCCCCCGAGCTGGGCCTGCACGATCGTCCACTCCTCGAGCGCCGTGCGCAGGACGCCGACGCGCAGGAGCAGCCAGGCCGCGAGCACCGGCATCTGGAGTCCCACCCACAGCCCGAGCGCCACGAGCTGGTTCCAACCCGGGCGCCATGCGCGCGCCTCGCCGTCAGTCGCATGCGGGGGCATGCCGCCGCTCGCGACCAGCAACCGGACCACGTTCCAGGTCGAGAGCAGTCCCGCCGCACCGAGCAGGAAGGACGCGGCCGCCGAGCGCAATGCGACCCAGCCGAGCGCCGCGCAGGCGAGCCCGCACAGCAGAGGCGGCAGCGCATAGAGGCGGGCCAGCCAGGCGAGGTGGCGACGCTCGATCGCCGTACCCATCGCGACCACGTCGGGATCGATCCCGGCGAGGCGGCACCAGGTCGATGGGGTCACGAAGCCGCGCCCTCCTCGTCGTCGTCGCGCTCGCCCGGCGACTTCGGCGGCACCTCGCCCATGCGCTGCTTCTCCTCCGAGACGAAGACCTCGTACTGGTGCTTCACCAGCGCGATCTCGGCCTGGTGGCGCGCCTTCTCGGAAGTCCCGAGCGCCTCGGCGGCATGGTAGCGGGCGGTGATCTGCATCGTCTTGCCGTCGCGACTCGGGATCTCCCGCGGCTCGATGCCCCAGCGCGCCTGCGCGAGACGCTTCTGGTTCTCGGAGAGGTACTCGTAGGCGCCGGTCGCCATCATGAGCTTGAAGAGGATCGGGCCGCACTCGATCGCGAGCAGGAGGGCCGCGATCATCCACGGCACGAGCCCGCCGATCTTGTGCGAGATCTCGATCCGCTCGAGCAGTCCGTCGAGATGGGACGCCGCATGCGCATTGTCCTCACGGCTCTTGCGCAGCCTCGCCTCGATGTCCTCGAGTTCGCGGACGAGGCGGGCGACGTCCTGGCGGATCGGCTCGTCCTGCAGGGTGGTCGACGCCTTCCACTCGTCGAGTTCCCGGGTGAGCCGGTCGAGGTTCGACGACTTGTCCTGCCAGGCCGGACCGCGGCCCGCCTTGCGCGATCCGCTCAGGCCCTCGGCCTCCAACTCGAGCGCCTGGCGCTGCTTGAGGATCTCCTGCCGGCGCTTCTCGAATTCGACCGGACGCTGGTCGAGGCGCACCTGTGCGGCGTCGCGCTTGGCGAGGAGTTCCCTCTTCTGGCCCTCGAAGATCTGCTCGCTTTTCTCGTTCAGGTGCCGCTCGTGATCCTTCTGCTCGGCGTGCAGGGCGGCGTCGATCTCCGGCTTCAGGATCCGGAGTTCGAGCGGCGCCGACAGCACGATCGCGAAGAGGATCGCCATCAGGATGCGCGGCAGCGCCCCGATCAGCTCCTTCATCGTCAGGCGCTCGGTGCCGTCGCCCTTGCCGGTGCTGGAGACGATCAGGCGGTCGAGGTTGTAGATGATCGCCGCCCAGATGGCGCCCGCCGCGAGCGACGTCCACAGCGCCCGCGGGTCGATTGCCTGGGCGGCGAGCGCCGTCTCGGCCTTCGGCCCGAAGACCGAGTAGAACGCGTAACTGCCGGAGATGAAGGCGAGTACACCGGTGGTCAGGACGACTCCGCCGATGCCCTGGTATTTCACCCGATCGCTCTCCGGGCAGCGCTGCAGCAACTGCGCGTCGGCGCCCGCCGAATGCCAGAGCAGTCGCGTGAACCAGCCCTCTGTGGCGTGGTAGTCGTAGGGGTCGATCTGGTCGGGGGTGAGGGGATTCTCCTGGCTCATGGCGTCTCTCTCCCGTCGCGCTCGGGGATGCGGGCGCGCAGTTCGGTCCATCTCGGCACATCCGTCGGCTCGGGCCAAAGGCTCCCGGCAAGCGGCGGCGGGGTGCCGCGCCGCGCGGGTGGCTCGGCGCAACGCGGCGCCGGCACGGCGGGGCGCGCGAAGCGCGCGGGGATCACCGGTCCGCGGGGCCGGTGGCGAGCACGGGAGCGGGCGCGCTGCATCCATGCGCGCGCACGACGCAAAGCGACTTTCCCGACCGCGGCCGCGTCGCCGGGGTCGAGGGCGAAGCGCGGAGCCGCCGGCTCCGGCACCTCGAGATTCGAGGCTATGCGCAGGACCGCGCGCTCGATCCCGCGCACACCGCAGGCGAGGATCGGGATCGGGTGATCGACCGGCGCGAGCAGCGGCACCCGGCGGCCGGGTTCGAGCCACAGCCACAGCCCGCCGATCCGGCAGAGCGCCCGGCGCTCGCTCCGCACCCAGAGCGGGGTCCGCGTGCGTGGCGCGCGCAGGGCCCGAACCGGCCGCCAGAGCAGCCAGGGCAATCCCTCGATCGGCTCACTCGCCGGCATCGGACATCTCCCCGGGGCAGGATACCACCACGTCGACGCGCCGGTTGAGCCGCTGGAGCGGGCTGCCCGGCTCGGCGTCGATGATCGGCTCGGCCTCCCCGCGCCCCGCGAGTCGAAGGCGCGCGGGCGGCAGGGCGCGCCAGCGCAGGAGCCAGTCGCCGACGGCCCGGGCGCGCTCATGGCTCAACGCCTGATTGTATTCCGGTTCCCCGGTCACGTCGGCATGCCCCACGAGCGAAACCTCGACGGCGGGCGAAGCGCTGACGACGCGGTACAACTTGCGCAACTGCGGGAGCGAAGCCGGTCGCAATTGCGCGCTGTCGACCGGGAACAGCAGGTCGCCCGACATGTGGATGGTCTGGCCGCAGTCGAGGCTCCCCTGAGCGAGAGCCGCGTCGAGGCCGATGCGCCGGTTCCGCCCGCGGCTCGCCTGCTGCAGCAGATCCGCGTCGTGGTCGGGGGCAGGAAGCGACGGCAACTCGCCCGAAGCACTTGGGGCGCCGGGCCCGACCGCGTCCTCGTCGTCACCCGCGGTCGACGCCGACGCGTCGCCGGCCGGCGCTTCGGCGCGATCCATCGCACCCGGGTCGCCCGCTGGCGCGGCTCCGGGCGACGCGGCGCTGCGCGCATCCACGGCACCGTCGGACGCCGAGCGCGGCGCGGCACCGACCGGCCTCGGGGCACTTGTCACGCAGGCGGTGCGCTGCCAGCCTACGAGGGAGAGGGGCAGTCCCAGCAGGAGCAGCAAGAGCGGTCCGCCGAGGCGCCCCGCTCGACGTGCGGCGAGCAACGCACCGGCGACCAACGCGAGCCAGAGCAACCCGGGAATCGGCGTGCACGCGGCCAACGACCAGTGCAGCAGGAGCCAGGCGATTGCCAGTGCGAGCAGCCACGCGAAGGCCGGAACTTCGCCAAGGGTACGGCTTCGCGCGGGCCAGGCGCGCGACGCGGCCAACCAACCGGGCAG
>Ga0114969_10004293_pt1 | contig 11298 bp, 25 predicted proteins | sample M_130807_MF_Meta_FD_87316 | JGI IMG/M metagenome (GOLD analysis project Ga0114969, IMG submission 87316) | Freshwater microbial communities from Lake Montjoie, Canada to study carbon cycling - M_130807_MF_MetaG | ecosystem: Environmental > Aquatic > Freshwater > Lake | place: Lake Montjoie...
AACAAGTACCGGATCATCTCGAGCAATTAGATTATCAGCCCAAGCATGGTCATAAGTAATACCAGTCCGTTGTGCAAACAATCGTGATGCTTGCTCACTTAGGCCAAAGCCTCCATGTTTAGTATTAATCACGATACGTTGGATACCTTTAATCTCTTCGATCAGTTCATCATCGGTCATTATTAATTCCATTTTAAATGAAACATACTTAACTCGGCATCATCTTTAAGGTATATTTTAGCTGTACGTATTTTAAATCTTTCAATTTGGAATGTATCAAATGACCAATTATCACAACCTTTTTCTTTTCCAAAGGTATTCCACCATTGATATTCTACTGCTGGCCCCCATGTAGTATAACACCAATCCCTGACGTCTAGAAACGATTTGACATCCATTTTTATTTGCCATTTGAAATCACCAAACAGTTCATTTCTTGAATCAATTTTTCTAATCTTCATTGCCATTTCAACTTGTAATAGGTTAGATCTTTTTCTTCAAATACACCTGTTATTACAACTCGGAATCCATAACTCATTGGGTCCGGAATACAAACAAACTCTCCTTCACCAACCATGTGTTCCTTGGCCCACTTACCCTGTTCTGTTTCTTGCCATTTGCTAATAGGAAAAGCCGCATACAAATATGGGTCTTCAACATCTCCCATAGTAAAAGAATGTACCACGGTTTTTATCTGCGCCATTATATCCGCAACGACCGGCTCATTAAGTCAACAGTGAGATCTTGATCTGACATCCTACGTCCTGCTGTTTTTAACTGGAACATTAATGCATCTTTTTCATCGTCGAATGTAAACCTCATCCAATGTGCTGTTGGGTGGAATTGTACACGCTCACCCGGAAGACCAAATACTTCTATAGTCCACGCTAGTAGCTCATTCCACGCTTCCTTTTTATTGTAAGGATTATTCCAAGGTACTTCGATCGTTATCGCCATATACAATTATAACATGTAAGTGAATTATTTGTCAGTATTTTTTAATATATCAAATATCTTTTTTTGCTCTAAAAATTTCTTTTCGAGTTGTCTATAGTGTTCACCGGCTTGCTGTAGTTCGTCAAATTCTTTTTCAAGTTCTGGATTGGGACGGAGGATGCCAAGGCGGTTTTCAATCTTGGCCATAGTTTCAGTAAAGCTCTTTCCGTTTATTACAATATCAGCATCTTTCCCATTAATATGTATTTTGGTATCTCCGGAGATACCTCCAGTGATACCAAAGGTATACGGAGAGTTGGTGTTGGTGGTGTTGGTATATACCGGAATGTTGAATGTATTAGTTGCCATGCAACAGTATAACAAATATATCTAAGGCAAGTCAACGAATCTTCTGGTCTGCAATATCCATCCAATATTATTAAAATCCGTTTCAACTTCTTCGGTCACATAACTTTCTTCAACAAATCCAAATAAGTCTTTACCTTTGCTACCGGAGCAATACAGGGCTGTATAATCTTCGCGTTCCCGTATATCCGCTACGATGTTTGCGGCATAGCGCCAGCTACAGTCCCAGTGTATATTTGTTAGGATACCCCATACATCTTTGGGTACGTATTCGTTATTGCATAACGCGGCATACAGATTTTGAGCGTAAATCTCTTGGTGACGGATCTTATCAATGAGCCAATCCGTATTTTTAATGTCAAACTCTAAATTAAAGATTTTACGATGCATTAAATATTTATTACAGTAGTCATGAAAAAGCCCACCGAAGTGGGCTTTTAGAGGAGTTGAATTAGAGTTAATTCAACTCGGTCGGTCTAGAATTAGACCAAACCAAGGGCCATTGCTTTGTAAGCGATAGCAACCATTTTACGGCTAGCTTCACCATGGCGATACTCAGTTACCTTAACGCCATTACCAGCAACACGTTGGTTACCATAAATTGCATAACCACGTTGGCGGATGGAGCTAATCGTAGCAGTGGGGTTAGCAATGCTGAAACGCTTGGCGATTTGTGCTTCGCTCAATGTTTCACGATTCAAAACCAACGCTTGGAACAACTTACCCTGCTTTGTTTCCAAGTCAAACCTTTTCAATTTTACAATCATCTTTATTTCTCCTTTGTTTGCTTATTTCTAAGCATGAACGTATTATGCACTAATTTATTTGCAAATGCAATGACTAATTTAACCGTTTTATTAGATATTATTATCCCCGGGCTCGGTGACTATATTCCACCCTAGTTTATGCAGATCTTGTTTTATCGCGTCTTCAACGACACCTTCAGGAACATACTTCATTTTAGACATAAATCCTTTATCTGATTCTTCATCATATGTGGCCAAGCCGCCCATGCCACTACAGTACCAGTCTATATAGTCACCTTCCTTACGTATGTCGGCAATTATACCCCCGGCATAACGCCAACTACAACTCCATACTTCATCTTTCAATATGGGCCATATTGCATTTCTTTGGAAGTCATTATTACACAACGCGGCATATAGATTTTGGGCATAACTGTCGTCGTTACGCACCTTATCCACGATCCACGGGGTTTCTAATAGATCTTTTTCTAAGTCATGTTCTAATTTAGGCATAATTAATTTTACATTTATTTTGATTTTGTGTCAACTGATTTTGTGGTCTATACGTTATTATATATACACAGACAAATTTGTTTGTGTTAACTTAAAAAAGGAAATACAAAATGAAATCGACTATCGCAATTATCGCAACGTTGTTTGCCGCTTCTGTTTTCGCCGCTGATGCTCCTAAGGCTGATGCACCTAAAGCTGATGCTCCTAAGGCTGCTGAGAAGGCGGTTGTTAAGCCTGCTAAAAGTGAAGGTCTTAAGAAAGACGCACCTAAGGCTGACGCAAAATCAGTTAAAAGTGAACCTGCCAAGAAAGACGCACCTAAAGCTGCTAAGTAAGCAAGAACTAGAGGACAGTGATCTCATCTTAGATGATGAGATCACTTTAGGACGTAATAGATGGGCGGCAGAATTTGGTAAGGTAGTATATGATGATGAACTGTCAGACGAACTATCAGATGACGTAATCGTGAGATTATGGATAGCCAGATTAAAAGCATTACAGAAATACGATGAAGTTTGGGGCAATAAACCCCCAATATAAAAAAGCCCCTACTAAAGGGGCTTTTTTGTTAACGATGCAGTTCCGGTAAGTTCATCAAACCCCCAAGTCAACTCATCTCCCTCTTTCCATCCTTGCGCTTCAAGCAACTCGGGTGGGAATGGTAGGATCACGTCTCCAGTTTCTGGATCTTCTTCTAGTGATATAATCCATGTAGTTTCTGAGGTCCGTTCAAACTTCGGATCTATATTGCTTGGATCTATTTTAGATTTATCCATTAAAGCACCTTAACATCAGTCACGTTCATTACTCGGAAACTGCGCCATTCGTTTATATCCAAACAATAGACTCGGATAGTCTCGGGCTTGTACAGTCGTGTTTCGTGTAAGGTACTTGCCTCTCGGGCTGGCATTGCTTCCTTTCTAAGGGTGCAAGGCATGGTTCGCACACTTCCATCTACCTTGGTAAAAGTAACTTCGCAGTCGTGTTCCCACAGCAAATTTGTGAGCCACTTGTTTCTTTCTTCTGGTGTAGCAAGTAAACCTAAAAATGATTCTTGTTCTTTGCTCATATTTTTATTCCTCTTCCAAGTATTGTTCCGTAAACAGGTTCTTCTTCTGTATGTAATACACTGTATCCGTGGTTTATTAGGTAAGGCACCACAGCACCACACTTGCCACTATAATGCCCCCACCACTTGTTGAACCAAGTATCATCACATACCACTAAACTACAAGTGGACATCATGCTAATGGCTATTTCCATTTGCATCAGATGATTGCATTGACTGTTAATATTATTCATTTCTGGCATACCTAGGGTTTGGTATCTGTGCCGTTGTTCTAGCACCGCATTTCCAGGAACTCCGACTACAGGTCTGCCATTGGGTGCAAACTCCAGCGGAGCCAGCATGTCTGTTTTATCTGGATGCCAATCCCAATCAAAATTATCAAGATAAAGAAAGCTAATATTTTCCTTCTTAGACGCCAACAGATATTTCTGTCCCGTAGAATTAATTATCTCAACATTTGGTAAGTTCAAAGTTTGAACGAGACTGCAATTTATAGGGTCCATGTCAACAGTAGTAAATCTGCGGCCACGACTCTTTGCCCACTCCGCGATAACTTGTGTACTACCATCGTCGCCTGCCCTACCACAGCCAATTTCTACCCATCGACCATCAGCGAGTTGATCTAAATATTTTTCTGCTTGTTGATATACTCTACCCATCGATTGTCTCCCAACATTTGTTTTTGTAATCCCAATGTCTATTGTCGTGTATGGTAAGATGACCACTAAATCCCAGTAGTCCTAATTCTACGGTTAGTCCAGCATGGTCACTATGCATGGTAAAATTTATAGATACATCGACAATAGCATTGGTTTTCATAACTTGGAATTCCCAACTCTTGTTTTCAGTTAGATACCCACCGATGTTGTATATGTTTGCCCACCGTTCAGAGAACGGATTAACTAATTCAAATTTAAGGTTTATCATCTATTTTTTTAGTAAGGTAAACAGCAGATTCTTCTTCTTTGTTACCCAAAATTTACCCTCTGCCCCACACTCTCCATGTTTACGTTCAATGCTGGCATTTTTTAATACTATTCTGGATCTGTCTTTACCATCTACGTAATCATATTCCACTTCCGTGATTGTTGTTAATTTACATGTACCGTATATGTTACTTAGTCCCATTATTCTATTAAGGAAAGGAAACTGAAAATGAGTACAATCCTTACACAACAATTGTTCTGCCATTAGATCTTCTCTCCTGCCGCAAAGCCTCGGAAGCATTTAAAACGCGGAAACCTCAAACTGTAGGATCCGTCTTGATTTTGCGTAACCGCGTCAGCCCTAACTTCGACAACTTTACCAGCAAGGCTAGTCCTGCTACTCCAGAAGCTATCCCGATCAACGTCAGTGAGTCCTGAACCGACATTGGTTCTAATAAGTTTACCATCATCTATACCCTCTACAATTAATGCACCAAGTTTACCAACGTTCTTACCAGTACCTTCTTCGGTGCCCACTACAGTCAACGAAACCTCAATGAACGGTTTCTGCTTGAGCCACGCGACATTACGCTTGCACTCATAAACTGCATTGAGATCCTTGATCATGATGCCTTCGTACCCACCCGCAATCGCTGTGGCATTAATTTCTTTGAAACGATCCCTGCCCTGATTGGTATTTAAATCAACCAATTCTTGGCCCAATATACTAACATTGGGCATATGATCCGCAAGTGGGGTATACCACGCACGTAATTGGGCACTACGATTTTGCTGCGATACAGTACCAATGCCCTCCTGGAATTCGCTAAGGGGTAGTATATCAAACAAGTTCAATACAGCATCATTGGCCTTGACATCACTTTTGCGATGCACTTGGCGCATCAGGTCTTGGAAGTTTGCGCTCATGATTTCGCCATCAAGCACCATTGGCACTTTGAAAAAGATCGCATGTTTAGCAATCTGCTTTTTAACATGCTCAAAGTTTACGAGCTCTTTACCATTGCGGCTATACTGATCAACCTGTCCGCTTGGGTATACGATTGTGATAACACGGACACCATCTAGCTTGACTTCAATTAGTTTTTCGCCGGACACCTTGCTTTCGTGCTTGGCACCATCAAACGCTAATTGGCATTCAAACACTGGCACATGGAAATGTTCCGCGGCATGTTTATTAATAGTGCTATCGCTAGTACCACACCGCATATCTTTGATAAGGATACGCCGATACCATTGGTTCCACTCTTGCTCTTTTGCATTCATACGCAAAAAGTTTACCGCAGTGATCGCAGCATTGCCTGTGATAGTCCGACTACGAAGTTCATCGGCTACCTTCCAAAAAGCGGCGGGACTAATACCCTTACCATCGCCTTTTTTCTCTTCAACTTTCTTAACACCAAAAGTAACCATGGCATCGTATGCCGCCCGGAACCCGCGGAACAATTCCAAATTACCAGCTTCGCTTTCCCTCCGGATGATAGCTTCCTTAACCAAACGACTATTGTCCGATTCCAGCTCAGCAATCACTTCCCACGGCTTGTTCATTTATGTTCCTTATTAACTATACAATACAAGTATTATAGCACCATTTGATTTAACGGTCAACTATCTTTTGTGTGTTTTCTTCAGCAGATACATGGTAACTTCTTGCTCATCGACCTTGAGACATTCGTGTCCACGCTTACGGAACGGTATCTTTTCATCCGTTTGATAGCTTTCCAATGCGCGATCAAATCCAATCACTAAAACCATCTTGGGAGTAGACTTTTGTATCTGTCCAACTTGGAAGGTTTTCCAGCTATAAAATACAACGAAGTCACCAACGCGAAGTTCACGCCCAAAGTAATCCTGATGGATCACAGGTTCTTTAGTTTTCATTATCGATCTCCGTGCTTCAACAAGTATTTGTTGGAGATTGTTTTAAACGATTTTTGCTGTTCATTACACTTGAACACCAACCCCTCACGATCAGTTTGCGGGTTCAATTCAGATTTGCCTTCAGCAAACTCCAGCAAACTATCTATGGTGGCCATACCCAACGTATCGTATAAATGAGCACCAAATGCAATCACCGGCACATGTAGCAGTTCATGGAACTCACAAAAATCTCTACGCTGGGTTGGAGTCATGTAACTGCCCTTGTCAATCTCATAAATGTCAAACACGTAGAAACTCTGACCTTTGATCTTGTAGGGATTGCCCTGGATACCTTCTCCAATCAGTTCACCTTGAATGGCTAAATTACGTTGACTATCCTGCAGAGCAGTTATAATCTGATCACGGTGTGCCACTTGCCACAGGGTGTTACCTTCAGTATCATATAGATTAAGATTGCGGCTACACACTCCCTGATCTTGTTCGTTGACATATACAGTCATGCTGGAACCATCCAACTTCTCAGTCACTTCCCAAGTTGGCATTATAGGAAAGCCAGGGCTGACCCATTCAGCAAATTCTGTGGTTAGATTTTGAATCCGTTCCTGATCCGTTTTAGGGATAAAGCTGGGGAACATACCACGTGCCTTGCCAGCTAAACATGCGGGCACAGGTGCTTCGTATTTAACGATGTTGAGAAGATCGGATACATCCATACCTTCATGAATTTCTCCCACCTTATCCAAGGCAACGAATCGATCAAGAAGCAGGCCCTGACTCAACTGCCCACGTAGTTTAACACTACGCAGACGTTCACCACGGACACCGTTGTATTCGCGTGGCTCTTTGCCCTTTGATAGGAATGGTGCCAGGTCAGTAGGAATCCAAGAATCAATCTCACAGTAGATGGCAAGATCGCCTGCTTTGAAATCACCTTTCTTGATCACTACAGTCCACCCACCTACCACTGCACACTCAATAGCATCAGCGTCGGAGATAGGACGGATCAAATCAATCTTACGAATGGTTGCTAATTTTCTCATTTTAATTCCTCATCTATAACTGGGGGATATTTGGAATTGTGTGCATCCAAACATTCATCACACTTGATCAGACCACAGCAATTTAAATAAAACAAATCGCCAAACGTTGCACCGCAACCACAGGGTTCGTCATCAGTCGCTTCACTCCACTTTTCGTAATTATCACTCATACCAACTCCTGGGTTGTTTCCATTGCCTCAATTGCCGAATACATCAATATGGCTGCTTGATCACCTAATATGGCCAATATCTTGACCTGCTCCGCAGGTAAATCCATTAAATCACCGGCATAATCCCAGGCCACTAATGCTAATAGTGCATCCCACGGCGCACCCCGCGTCGCACCCCGCGCCGCATCCTGCGCCACACGCCACGCCGCAACCCACGCCGCATCCCGCGCCGTGGCCATCGAATCCAGTTGCGCCGCAACCCACGCCGCCTCATACGCCGCCTCATACGCCGCATCATACGCCACACGCCACGCCGCCCACGCCGTGGGATTGGCCTTGGCATGAGCAATAATACGATCTATATATTTTGCATTTGCCAAATGGCTCCACTCACTCATACCAACTCCTGGGTTGTTTCTATTGCCCTGATTGCTGGATACATCAATAGGGCTGTTTGATCACCTAATAAGGCCAATATGTTGATCTGTTCAGCAGGCGAATCCATTAAACCACCGGCCCGATCCCAGGCCACTAATGCTAATATCGCATCCCGCGCCGCATCCCGCGCCGCATCCCGCGCCCGCCATCCCCGCACCGCATCCCACGCCAGCTCCTGCACCGCATCCCACGCCGCATCACACGCCGCACCTCGCGCCGCACCTCGCGCCGCATCCCACGCCGCACCTCGCGCCGCAACCCACGCCGCATCCCGCGCCGCATCCCACGCCGCATCCCACGCCGCAGACCACGCCATAGACCACGCGTCGGGATTGGCCTTGACCTCAGCAATAATACGAACTATATGTTTCTCATTAGGTAGATGACTCCACTTACTCATGCTAGACCTCAACGTGTTTACATTTACCACGCCACTTGTAACCCTCACAGCTACAAGTCTTTGCATCCAAGTCCACTGTATATACGTTGCCCTTGCTACCCTGCACCTTTTTAATGTTACGCACAGGTTTGCACACTTGGCCAAACTGTGCCACATCTACTTCTACGAATTTGCGATATCGTTTGTTCAAACGAACCGGAGTTTTGGAATATATGGGCTCACCGGCGTGCCATTTCCTATAGGCAAGTATCTTGTCGCCATCAACCAAGTAGGTGTGATTGGGTTGTTTGTATTCCACGTTCCACTCGGTGACTTCTTTAAGAGCCAGCATATTATTGCTCCAGTGAACGATGTTTGGGTTGGCGTTTGAACGCCTTCTTGCTCACAACCACCCGCATTTTGTATTTGGGGGTCCTAAGATCTTTTGCTATAGTATTACCACGATTTTTGGTTTCCATTTGCTTCTCCGTTTCGCTAGTATGTGTATATTATACGGCAAATGGATTTATTGGACAACCGATTTAAAGATTCTTAAAGCCGGCGGACTGCTGAGATGGCATTCATGGTTTAAATCCTTCAAATATCTGATTTACTTCCTAAAAAAGGTACCGACTCGGGGAAAGTATTTCGCCAATCCAGACGCCGTAACTGATCATGTTGTGTAACGTAGAACATCATTGATCTGCGGTTAAATACTTCTCGTGTGTTCATTAGTATACTAACTTTATGCTCGGCGCCATACTTTGCTACAACCGCTTGCCTTAATGATATCGGGCAATGACGAAGGTCTAGATTACCCAGACATGCTCCGGCACGATATTTTAGTAACCTACCACCGGGTATAGTATCAATGATCCAGGCTTCGAGGTTGTTGTAATTTAATATATTTAACGGGTTTACAGTACTGTTTACCTGAAAGTCTACATCAGTATGTTCAATCATAGTCTTGATGTTTGCGTTAACATTATCCCAATGCAACGGCCATCTAAGGTAGTGAAATCTGTCTTCCACATCGTCGATTGAATAATTTAGAACAACTGTTTTAAACTGCCGCCAACAGTCTAGTACATCGTCTGACGGTAATATGCTACCGTTTGTTTGGTAGTGTAGCATAATGCTCGACGGGTCGGGATGAACTTTGAGTATGTGCTTTAAAAACGTTAAATTAGTTGAGCCATAAAACGGCTCTCCACCTTGCATATACAAAAATTGTAGCTTGTCTAATGGCACTGTCTTGATAAATTGCTTGAACATATTTGCTGGACTGCTTTTAGAAATACTATCAGCTAGCCCGTGCTTACGATTATACCGTTCCCATGTGCTACTGAACTCTGGGGCACAACTTAAACAAGCTGCATTACATTTTTTATCAAAATTTACTTCAAGTGACACACACTCTCCGGGAGAGAACTCACCCACTACTCGTTGTATGCTTAACTCTCTCATTGAGCCGGCCTTAATTTTTTCAACTCTTTTACATTCCGAGCACTCGGGAATCCAGTCCGTAACAGTCGCAGTGTAGTCCAGTTCTTGTTTGATTAATATAGTATCCTTTAACGGAATATGCTTGGGATATATACAGCAAGGACGTTTGGTTAACTGATTATTGATCACATTTAATGTGTATCCATTGCTCAGGAAGTGACAAAATTGATTAGTCATGGTTTAAATCCTTTAAGTATCTAATCAACTCTTTGTCTGTGGGCTGATAATCAGCCCACAGCACAAGTAATTCTATCTCATCCATGTTAGGCATGTTCCAGCATGTTAGCCGGCACACGCCACAAGCCAGCTGTCGTGCTAACTGTGACGAACTTGCGGCCTACTTTCTGCACTGTACCTTGGACATTGCGGCCCAGTCTGGTGCTGTTGAACGTGATCTCGTCACCACGTACCAACGTGCGGATATTCTTACTAACAAGCTGGGCACGACGAAATTTTATTGCATCCTGGATACTGTTCAGATCAGCATCGGAAAAGTTACCACCGATGATTTCAGTGTTGATACTTTGAAGTGTAGTCATTGCTATCTCCTTAGATTGTTGCATTTTTGAATGCTTCAGGCAAGTGACGCAGGGTGTTAACTCCAACAATTGCAAGACTGCCATTATCCAGCACCACTACTGCGTCAGGACCCCATTTGGTGCCTTGTTCCAGCGAGCGAACCAGCACCACCCTAGTGGTTGTAGTGGAGTTACCGCGTCCATCATCCCAGGTGTCTTGCAATGCCAGCTGACCTGCGACAAATTCTTTAACCGGTACTACCTCTTTTTTCGTTCTTTTGGCAACCGCTTTAACTGTTTTGGACATTTTATTTCTCCGTTTTGCTAGTTTATGTGTATATTATAAACGAAATGGATTTATTGGGCAACCAAAATGTGACTACGTATAGTCCTTCTTTCCACCGGACTTTTCGTTGTCCTCATAGCCCTGCATATACTCTGACACTTCTTCAGCAGTCAGGTCCGTTATCTTGATGCCTACGTAGGACGCATTGGGATACCAATGCGGATCCGGGTCACGGCTATACCAGGAATCGGCGCTGCCACGATCATACAACGAACCATGACGCTCACGACTAAACTGCGGACGGGTGTCTTTAAAACCCAGCGGGGTCATTCCATGTAATGCCACGACTTGTGGTGTCTTCATTTTTCGCTCCGTTTTATATAAATTTAATTGAACCATCACGTCCGATACGGATGAAACCTTCCATTGCATAACAGTATATGAAAATTGCATCAACTGTTTTATACGACATTTGCTTTGCTCCGTTATCTAACTGTATGTAGCTA